>Ga0137428_1000122_pt1 | contig 36511 bp, 27 predicted proteins | sample EasRivERMZT718_2_FD_102305 | JGI IMG/M metagenome (GOLD analysis project Ga0137428, IMG submission 102305) | Soil microbial communities from meander-bound floodplain in the East River, Colorado, USA - East River MetaG ERMZT718_2 | ecosystem: Environmental > Terrestrial > Soil > Floodplain ...
AACGTGGTGAGCTACACGGTGGTGATCTCGGCAGCGAACCCGGACCTCGCGCTGCTTCCCGGCATGACCGCCAACGTGCGCATCGCGGTGGAGAACCGCGCCAGCGCCCTCAAGGTGCCGAATGCCGCGTTGCGGTTTCGTCCTGCAGGAACGGTTGACGTAAAAGCGCCCGCCGATGCGCCGCCGCAGCAGCAGGGCGGCCAGGCGGCGCAGGAATTCCGCAGCCGCATCCAGCAGGAGCTCAAGCCGAGCGACGCGCAGCGCGCCCAGCTCGACGAGATCTTCTCCGAGTCGCGCCAGAAGTTCGCGCGCGTGCGCGAGATGAAGGGAGGCGCCTCAGGCGACGCCGCCCGCCGTAAGGAAGTCGAGCGGATCCGCTCCGAGACCAACGGCCGCATCGCGGAAATCCTGACGCCCGAGCAGCGCCCCGCCTGGGAGCGGCTGCTGGCCGAGGCCGGCTCGCGCGGCTCGTCGACCAGCGGCCGGGTGTACGTGCTGGAGAATTCCGAGCCCAAGCCGCTCGACGTGCGCCTCGGGCTCTCCGATGGCATGAGTACCGAGGTATTGAGCGGGCTTGCCGAAGGCACGGAAGTGATCATCGGCACGGCCGACGCGCGCGGTTCCGCGCCGGCGGCCGGCGGCGGGCTGCCGCGCGCGCGCTTCTTCTGATGCTGATCCATACCCGCGACCTCGTGAAGGTCTACCGCATGGGGGGCGGGGAAGTGCGCGCTCTCGACGGCGTGAACGTCGACATCGACGCGGGCGAGTTCGTCGCCGTGATGGGCCCCTCGGGCTCCGGCAAGTCGACCTTCATGAACGTGCTCGGCTGCCTGGATCGCCCGACCAGCGGGGAGTACGTGCTGGGGGACAAACGCGTTTCCGAGCTCGCTGGCGACGAGCTTGCCGGCGTGCGCAACCGCGCGATCGGCTTCGTGTTCCAGCAGTTCAACCTGCTCGCGCGCACGCCGGCGTCCGAGAACGTCGAGCTGCCGCTGGTATACGCGGGCTTGCCCAAGAAGCAAAGGCTCGAGAAAGCCAGGGCGATGCTCGAGCGCGTGGGTCTCGCCGACCGGGGCCACCACCACCCGGGACAGCTCTCGGGCGGCCAGCAGCAGCGCGTCGCGATCGCGCGCGCGCTGGTCACCGAGCCGCTCCTGATCCTCGCCGACGAGCCGACCGGCGCGCTCGATTCGCGCACCTCGCTCGAGATCATGGCGCTCTTCCAGGAGCTGAACCGCCAGGGGATGACGGTGGTGCTGGTGACGCACGAGCCCGACGTGGCCCGCTTCGCCCGCCGCATCATCGCCTTCCGGGACGGCAAGGTCGTCCAGGACGAGCACAACGAAGCCCTAGCCGCATGAATTTCCTGGCGCTGTTGCGCATCGCCCTGCGCGCGCTCGCGGTGAACAAGCTGCGCAGCGCGCTCACCATGCTCGGCATCGTCATCGGCGTCGGCGCGGTGATCGTGATGATCGCGGTCGGCGGCGGCGCGCAGGCGCGCGTGGAAGAGCAGATACGGGCCCTCGGGTCGAACCTCCTGCTCGTCATGCCGGGCTCGACCACCGCCGGCGGCGTGCGCATGGGCTTCGGCTCGGGCTCGACGCTCACCGAGGACGACGTCGGCGCGATCAACCGCGAGATCCCCGAGGCGCTCGCCGCGCCGGCGCTGCGCGGATCGGCGCAGGTGATCTGGGCCAACGCCAACTGGTCGACGCAGATCTTCGGCGTCACCCCCGAGTACCTCGACGTGCGCCAGTGGCCGCTCGCGTCCGGGCGCAGCTTCGAGCCCGGCGAGATGGCCGGGGCGGCCAAGGTGTGCCTGATCGGCGCGACGGTGGCGAAGCAGCTGTTCGGCGCGGCGGACCCGCTCGACCAGTCGATCCGCATCAAGCGCGTGCCGTTCACCGTGATCGGCGTGCTCGACGTCAAGGGACAGAGCCTGATGGGGACCGACCAGGACGACCTGGTGCTGGTGCCGATCAAGACCGCGCGCAGCCGCGTGCTCGGCACCGCGAGCGCGGCGCGCAACCGCACCGTGGGCACGATCTGGGTGAAGGTTGCCGACGGCCTCGATACCAAGGTGGTCGAAGAGCACGTGCGATCGCTCCTGCGCCAGCGCCACCGCATCCAGGCCGGCGCCGACGACGATTTCTCGCTGCGCAACCTCGCCGAGGTGATGGCGGCGCAGGAGGCGTCGAGCCGCGTGCTCGCGCTGCTGCTCGCCGCCGTGGCCTCGGTTTCGCTCCTGGTGGGCGGCATCGGCATCATGAACATCATGCTGGTGTCGGTGACCGAGCGCACCCGCGAGATCGGGCTGCGCATGGCGGTGGGCGCGCGCACGCGCGACATCCTCGGCCAGTTCCTGGTCGAGGCGGTGACGCTGTCGCTGATCGGCGGCCTCGCCGGCGTCGCGCTCGGCATCGGCGGCGCGATGGCGATCGCGCAGTTCGCCGGCTGGCGCATCGTGCTCTCGCCCGAGGCGGTCGGCCTGGCGGTGGCGTTCGCCTTCGCCATCGGCGTGTTCTTCGGCTTCTATCCTGCGCGCAAAGCGGCGCGGCTGAACCCCGTCGAGGCGCTGCGCTTCGAGTGAGCTAGACCTTCTCGACGACCAGCATCTTGACCGGCTCGGCGGTCAGGCGGTCGATCAATACCGCCACCCAGGCATTGCGCCCGCGCAGCCGCACGTAGCGCAGGCGCTGCTCCTCCACGCCGGAGCGCGCGAGCCACGCGTCGATCACTTTTGCGACCACGGGCTCGACCCTGCGCACCTCCGACAAAGGCTGCGCCCTGGCGAGGATCTGGTCCTTGCCTTGCTCGTACGGCGCGTAGTACCGGGGAAAATGCTGCAGATCCTCGCCGCCGAGCGACGCGAACAGCAGCTGCTGCTGCTCGGCGAAATCCTTCGGCCAGTCGCCGAACACGAGCACCGGCCCCCACCACGGCGGGCTGCGGTACTGCGGATACCTCGCCGCGGCGAGCCGCTCCGGCGGGAGCTCGACCACGGTGGCGATCTGGAACTGGTCCTTGACGAAGACGATGAACGCGGGGCGCGCCAGGGAAATGATATGGCAGCCGTACACCAGGGCGGCCAGCTGGAACACTGCGATCGCCGCGAGATCGAACTTCAGGCCGGGCTTGCCGCTGCGGAACACGACGAGCGTCAGCGCCGGCCCGATCACCACGTCGACGCCGACCAGGATCAGCGCGAGCCCGCTGCCGCCCATGGCCTGGAACAGCGGCGGCGGGTACCAGAGCGCGAGCATCACGCCGAGCACAGCGGCGGCGACGCAGGCGCTGATCAGCAGGTGCGCACCCGCGGCGCGCCAGCGCGTAAACGGCCGCTTCAGTGCGGTCTCGCTTTTCTCCATCCGTTCGGTCGCCTATCTTAGCAACAACGCTCGGCTACAATGCGCCGCTCTCATGGCGCGGGGCTACATCTTGAGATGAACTGCCTCGTCCTGGGAGGAGGCGGGTTCATCGGCTCGCACCTGGCGCTGGCGCTGGCCGACGCCGGGCACCGCGTCCGGGTGTTCGACCGGCCGCACGGGCGCTTCCTGCGGCTGCTCGAGAGGTGCGAAGTGTTCACGGGCGACTTCCTCGAGCCGCGCGATCTCGAGCGAGCGCTGAGCGGCACCGAGGTGGTGTGCCATCTCATCGCCACCACGGTGCCCAAGAGCTCGAACGAGGACCAGGTCTCCGACGTCGCCGCCAACGTCGTCGGCACGCTGCGCCTGCTCGAGCTGTGCCGCAGCCAGAAGGTGCGCCGGATCGTGTTCCCGTCCTCCGGCGGGACGGTCTACGGCATCCCGCGCGCCACGCCGATCGACGAGACGCATCCCACCGACCCGATCAGCTCCTACGGCATCCACAAGCTGACGATCGAGAAATACCTGCACCTGAACCAGGTCCTGAACGGTCTCGACTACCGTGTCCTGCGCATCGCCAACGCGTACGGCGAGCGCCAGCGCACCGAAACGGCGCAGGGCGCGGTGTCGGTGTTCCTCGAGCGCAGCCTGCGCGGCGACGCGCTGCAGATCTGGGGCGACGGGTCGGTCGTACGCGACTACATCTACGTCGGCGACGTGGTCCAGGCATTCCTGAGGGTCCTCGCCTACGAGGGCGAGCACCGGATCTTCAACGTGAGCTCCGGGGTCGGCGTAAGCCTGAACCAGCTCGTGGACGAGATCGCGCGCGCGATCGGCCGCCGCCCCGCGGTCGAATACACGCCGGCGCGCCGCTTCGACGTGCCGGTCAACGTGCTCGATGCCTCGCTCGCGCGCAAGCACCTCGGCTGGAGCGCGGCCACGCCGCTCGCCGAGGGCCTGCGGCGCACTTACGACTGGATGCGCAAGTGATTCGGGGACGGAGCCCGAACTCCCATAGCGGGAGCGGAGATTTCGGAGTTCGGGCTCCGTCCCCGAATCACCCCCAGCGCAATCTCTTCCTGATCAGCTTCCTGATCCTGTTCTTCGAGCTGGCGGCGATCCGCTGGTTCGCGGCGACGGTGGTGTTCCTCACGTTCTTCACCAACATCGTGCTGCTCGCCTGCTTTCTGGGCATGAGCGTGGGGCTGCTTGCCGCGCGCCGGCCCCAGAACCTGGTCCAGGCCGCGCTGCCCGTCGCCATGCTCGCCTTCGCCGCGGCGGTTGCCACGCATCTCGCCTACTGGAACTGGGCCGAGCAGCTGACGGTCAGCGTCAGCGACCAGGCGTCGCCGCGCATGATCTATTTCGGCACCGAATACCGGCCCGCCGACCCGAGCCGCTGGATCGTGCCGATGTGGGCGGTCGGCGGCGCGTTCTTCACGCTCGTGGCGCTGACCTTCGTCGGCCTGGGGCAGGTCATGGGGCGCGCGTTCGACGCCATCCCCGACCGTGTGCGCGCCTACACCATCGACGTCCTGGGCAGTCTCACCGGCATCGCCGCGTTCGCGGCCATGAGTTACCTGGAGCTTCCTCCGACGGTGTGGTTCGTCCCCATCCTGCTGCTGATGCTCTATTTCGCCGGCTGGCGCAAGCCGGTGCAGCTCACCGCCGCCGTGGTGGTCTACGCGATGGTCGGCTTGAGCGCGCACGTGCTGACCGCCCAGGGCACCCAGATTTTCTGGTCGCCCTATTACAAGGTGTCCTACGATCCGCCGTTCCGGGTCATTTCGACCAACGACATCGGGCACCAGAACATGGTGGCCGTCGGACAGTCCGGGCCGGCCTACCTGCTGCCTCACCTCCTCAACAGGGATGCCGGCGGTGCCCCCTTCGGCGAAGTCATGATCATCGGCGCCGGCAGCGGCAACGACGTCGCCAGCGCGCTGCGCTCCGGCGCAAGGCACGTCGACGCCGTCGAGATCGATCCGCGCATCAACCGGCTCGGCCGCGAGCTGCACCCCGAGCGGCCCTATGCTGACCCGAGGGTGAGCGTGCATCTCGACGACGGGCGCAGCTTCACGCGCCGTACCGAGCGGAAATACGACCTCGCGGTGTACGCGGTCGTCGACTCGCTCGTGCTGCACTCCGGGTATTCGAGCGTCCGGCTAGAGAACTTCCTCTTCACGCGCGAGGCGTTCGAGGACGTGAAGCGCACGCTCAAGCCCGACGGCGTGTTCGTCATGTACAACTTCTATCGCCAGGGCTGGCTGGCCGCAAGGCTGAAACGGATGGCCCAGGAGGCGTTCGGCGCGGAGCCGGTCGTGGTCTCGCTGCCGCACCGGGACCGCATCCCCGACGACGACAGCGTTCTGCACGGGTTCACCTTTCTCCTGGTGAGCGCCGATCCCGGGCGCCTGGCGGCGCTGCGCGAGCGCTTCGAGAAGGGCGAGAGCTTCTGGATCCACCCCTATCCGCCGATGAACGAGGCGGTCAACGGCTTCCGCGCCGAGGCGCCCGGCCCGAAGTGGCACCGCATCGGGCCTACGCAGGTGGACCCGAGCGTCGACGCACGGGTGCCGAGCGACGACTGGCCGCAGGCCTACCTGCGCCGGCCGGAGATTCCCTGGGCGCCGATCGGCCAGGGCATGACGGCGATCGCCGTGATCTCGGCTGTGATCCTGTTCGTGTTCGCGCCGGCGCGGCGCGTGCGGCCGAACTGGCAGATGTTCTTCCTCGGCGCGGGGTTCATGCTGCTCGAAACCAAGGGCGTGGTGCACATGGCGCTGCTCTTCGGCAGCACCTGGGTGGTCAACTCGGTGGTGTTCTTCGCGATCCTGGTCATGATCCTGGCCGCGAACCTTTATGTCGTGAAGACAAAACCCAATAAATTGACCGTCTACTACGCGCTTCTCGTGCTCGCCCTGCTTGTCAATGCGCTGGTCCCCATGAACGTGTTCCTCTCGCTTGCGCCGCTGTGGCGCACGCTCGCCTCGTGCGCGGTGGTGTTCGTGCCGGTGTTCTTCGCCGGCGTGATTTTCGCCACCGCATTCCGCGACAGCCGGCAGCCGGACGTCGATTTCGGCTGGAACGTGGCCGGCATCGTCCTCGGCGGCGTGAGCGAGCAGCTGTCGCTCGTGGTGGGATTCAACTACCTGCTGCTCCTCGCCGCCGCCTATTACGCGATGTCGCTCGCGCTACGGCCGAGATGAACGCGCGGCGCGATTTATTCATCGTCAGCTTCCTGATTCTGTTTTTCGAGCTGGCCGCCATCCGCTGGTTCGCGGCGACGGTGGTGTTCCTCACCTTTTTCACCAACATCGTCCTCCTTGGCTGCTTCCTGGGCATGAGCGTCGGCTTGCTCGCCGCGCGCCGGCCGCAGAACCTAGCGCGAGCGGCGCTCCCCATCGCCACGCTGGCTTTCGCCGCCGCCATCGCCACCAATCTGCTGTACTGGGAGTGGTCCGAATCGCTCACGGTGAGCATCGGGAGCCAGCAAGGCTCGCCTCGCCTGGTCTATTTCGGCACCGAGTACCGGCCGGTCGATCCTGGCCGCTGGGTAGTCCCGATGTGGGCGGTCGCTTCGACCTTTTTCGCCCTCATCACGTTGACGTTCGTCGGGCTCGGGCAGGTGATGGGCCGCGCGTTCGATGCCATTCCCGACCGCGTCGTCGCCTACAGCCTGGACGTCCTCGGCAGCCTCACCGGAATCGCCGCCTTCGCGGCGATGAGCTGGCTCGAGCTTCCGCCGACGGTGTGGTTCGTGCCCATCGTGGCGCTGATGCTCCATTTCGCCGGCTGGCGCAACCCGGTCCAGCTCGCCGCCGCGGCGGCGATGTATGCCTTCGTCGCCCTGGGCGCGCACGCGCTCAACATCCAGGGCGAGACGTTCTGGTCGCCCTACTACAAGGTCGCCTATGCGCCCACCGTGCAGGCGATTGCCACCAACGACATCGGTCACCAGGAAATGCTGCCGGTCGGCGAGCGCGGTCCGGCCTACGTGCTGCCGCACCTCCTGAACCGCGACGCGGGCGGCGCGCCGTTCGAGGACGTGATGATCATCGGCGCCGGCAGCGGCAACGACGTCGCGGCGGCGCTGCGCTTCGGGGTGAAGCGCGTCGATGCAGTGGAAATCGATCCGCGAATCCAGGACCTGGGCCGGCGGCTGCATCCCGACCAGCCCTACGCCGATGCGCGTGTGTCGGCGCACCTGGCCGACGGACGCAGCTTCGCGCGCAACACCGAACATAAGTACGACCTTGCGGTGTACGCGCTGGTCGATTCGCTGGTCCTGCACTCCGGCTACAGCAGCCTGCGGCTGGAGAACTTTCTCTTCACGCGCGAAGCGTTCGAGGACGTAAAGCGCACGCTCAAGCCCGACGGCGTCTTCGCCATGTACAACTACTACCGGCAGAGCTGGGTGGTCGGCCGCCTGGCGCAGCTGGCCGAGGAAGTGTTCGGCGCCAAGCCGATCGTGATCTCCTTGCCGCACAAGGCGCGCATCGCCTCGGGAGACGACTACCAGTATGGATTCACCTTGCTGCTCGTCGGCGCCGATTCCGAGCGCCTGCGGGCGATCCGCGAGCGCTTCGACAAGGGCGAGAGCTTCTGGGTCGATGCGAAGCCGTCCCGCAACGAGTCCCGCAATGGGTTCGGCGCTTCCGCGCCCGCCGCCGACTGGCACCGGGTCGCGCCGAGCCAGGTCGTGGTGGCCCGCACTCGCCTCGTGCCCGAGGACGACTGGCCGCAGCTCTACCTGCGCGACCGCGAGATCCCGTGGGAGCCGATCGGGCAGGGAATGGCCGCGGTCGCGCTCCTCTCGGTGGCGATCCTGCTGGCGTTCGCGCCGCTGCGGCGCATGCGCCCCAACTGGCAGATGTTCTTCCTCGGCGCGGGCTTCATGCTGCTCGAGACGAAAGGCGTGGTGCACATGGCGCTGCTCTTCGGCAGCACCTGGGTCGTGAACTCGGTGGTGTTCTTCGCCATCCTGGTGATGATCCTGGCTGCGAACCTGTTCGTGCTGAAGACCAAACCGCAGAACCTGAGGCTCTATTACGTGCTTCTGCTGCTCGCCTTGCTGGCGAACGCGCTCGTGCCCATGAACGTATTCCTGTCGCTTTCGCCCCTCTGGCGCACGCTGGCCTCGTGCGCAGTGGTGTTCGTGCCGGTGTTCTTCGCCGGGGTGATCTTCGCCGCGGTATTCCGCGACAGCCGCCAGCCGGACGCCGATTTCGGCTGGAACGTCGCCGGGATCATCCTCGGCGGCCTGAGCGAGCACCTTTCGCTCGTGGTCGGATTCAATTACCTCCTGCTGCTCGCCATGGCCTATTACCTGCTCTCGGTGGGCCTGCGGGCGAAATGAACCCGCTGCCCCTGCCGTCGCGCTTTGCGGCGTTCGTGCTGGTCGGCGGCTCGTGTCTCGCGGCGAACACGCTGCTCCTCTGGGCGCTCACTTCCGGGCTCGGCATCCACTACCTGGTGTCGACGGCGATCGCTTTCGTCTCGATCACGCCGCTCGGCTTCCTGCTGAACAAGGTGATCACTTTCCGCACCCGGCGCGAGTACGCCCGCATCGAGCTGCCGCGCTATCTCGGCGCCATGGCGGCGAGTCTCGCCGCCAACTTCGGGCTCATGTACCTCCTCGTCTCGGTGCTCGGCATGTGGTATCTCGCGGCCAGCATCCTCGTCGCGGTGACGCTGGTGGTCTGCAACTTCATCGCCAGCGACCGCTGGAGCTTCCGCGTGTGAGCCCCCGCGTCGCCGTGGTCCACGAGTGGCTGCTCGATTACGCTGGCAGCGAGCGCGTGGTGCGCGAGATCCTCGAGGTCGTGCCCGAGGCTGATCTCTTCGTGCTGATCGACCGCCGCGACGAGGAGCTGAAGGCCGCCATCCCGCGCCGTGTGCGCGCCACGAGCTTTCTGCAGCGGCTGCCGCAGCCGCAGCGCTGGCTGCGCTACTACGTCCCGCTGATGCCGCTCGCGGTGCGGGGGCTCGACGTTTCGGCCTACGACATCGTGATCTCGAGCAGCCACGCCGTCGCCAAGGGCGTCATGACCGGGAAGAACCAGCTTCACGTGAGCTACGTCCATACCCCGATGCGCTACGCGTGGGACCTGCGCGAGGAGTACCTGCGCGCCGCGGGGTTGGACCGCGGCGTGCGCGGCTGGGCCGCACGCTTCACTCTCGAGCGGCTGCGGCGCTGGGACGCGCGCAGCGCGCAGGGCGTCGACGTGTTTCTCGCCAACTCCGCCCATGTCGCGGCGCGCATCCGCAAGTCCTACGGCCGGGACGCCGAGGTGCTCTACCCGCCGGTGGACGTCGCGGCCTTTCCGCTGCACGCGCAGAAGCAGGACTTCTACCTCACGGTCTCGCGCCTCGAGGCGTACAAGCGCGTCGACTTGCTCGTGCAAGCCTTCTCTGCCATGAGAGAGCGGAAGCTGGTCATCGTCGGCGGCGGCAGCGAGCTCGGCCGGCTGCGCGCGATGGCGCCTGCGAACGTGGAGTTCGCCGGGCGGCTGCCGACGCCGCAGGTCGTGGAGCGCATGCAGCGAGCGCGGGCGTTCCTCTTCGCCGGCATCGAGGATTTCGGCATCGTGATGGCAGAAGCCCAGGCCTGCGGCACGCCGCTCGTTGCCCTCGGCCGCGGCGGCGCCGCCGAGATCGTGCGCGACGATACCGGCGTGCTGTTCGGCGAGCAGACCGCGGACGCGGTCATCGAGGCCGTGCGGCGCTTCGAGTCGCGCAGCTTTTCACCCGAAAGCTGCCGCGGCAACGCGCTGCGTTTCGACCGGCCGCGCTTCCGCGAGCGCTTCCAGGCCCTCCTGCGCTCCTACCGGGACGGGCGGCACAATGCCATGGTCCAAGGGAGCGGCGTGCGGAGCGCGACCAAGTCGAAGTAGCCGCGCAGGAGCTGCGCGAAGGCGCCGGTGGACCAGTGCTGGAGGTGACCGGGCGTATTGCCGAGGTCCGAAACGTACTTGCCGCGTGCCAGGTTGAGCAGCCGCCAGACCGGCTCGCGCGGCACGCTGACGATGAGATGGCCCCGGGCAACGCGCTGTAGCACGCGCAGGGCTTCGTCCGGCCGCTCGAGATGCTCGAGCACTTCGCAGCAGACGACGAGATCGGCGCTGTCCCGCCCGGGCTCGAGATCGTAGATGCTGCGCACCTCGAACCGGTCGGGCGCGACCCCGCGCTCCACGGCGTTCAGGCGCGCCAGCCGGATCGCCTCATGGGAGAAGTCGGTTCCGCGCGCGGCGATCCCGCTGCCGCTCCAGTGGAGCACCCAGTAGCCCTCCCCGCAGCCGACTTCGTGAATCGAGCGCGGCTGCACCCGGTCGACCAGCTCGCCGAGCGCCGAGCCGAAGCCGCGCATGATCCTGCGCACGAGCGGGTTGCGCGACGCGTACTTGTCGTAGACGTTGCCGACGACGATGCCGCCCTCGGTCGCGCCACCGGAGATCTTCATGCCGCGTCCTGCCGGCGCGCCAGGAATTTCATCGAGCCGTGGCAGCGGAAGAGATTCACCAGGAGGTCGAAGGGCAGGAAGAGCGCCGTCACCGCCGCGAACAGCAGCCCGCGCCTGCGGGTGCCCGGAAGGGTGGCGAAGCGATTGGCGAACGACAGATACCAGAAGCTGTACGAGCCCCCGATGCGCGCGCCCTCAAAACCGCATTTCGCCAGGATCGGGCCGAGGTTGCGATGGTTGAAAACGAAGGTATGGCGCGGATAGTGGTAGCCGGCCCAGTACCGCCCCATCAGGTAGCGATCGAGCGACAGATGATCCGGGGTGATGCCGTCGAGGACGCCGCCGGGACGGAGCAGCGCGGCGCACTTGCGGAGAAAGACGAACGGATCGGGAACGTGCTCGATCAGGTTCGAGCAGTAGATGACGTCGAACCGCCGCCCGCGGAAGTCGATGTCCTCGAGCTGTCCCTTGTAGAAGGTAAAGCGGGGAACCCCGCCGACGCCGAGGTCGACGATGTCCACGCCTGCCAGCGCCACGTCGCCGCGCGCTTCGCCGAGCACGGCGAGGAACGAGCCGTTGCCGCAGCCGACTTCGAGGCAGCTTCCGCCCGCGGGGATGTGGCGCGCGAGCGCACGCGCGCTGCGGCGTGCTAGCAGGCCCTTGAGCCAGCCGTAGATCGAGCGCGAACGCGACGCGGGCGTGTGCGCCATGTAGTTCCGCGGGTACAAGCGCTCGATCTCGTGCGCGCGGACCGGCGGGTCATGGCTGACGAGGCCGCACTCGCTGCACATCACGAGCCGCGAGCCCCAGGCGACGCCGTATTCCCAGTCCTCGATCTCGTCGATGAACGAGGCTACGGCGCCTGCGCAATTGCGGCAGGCGGGAAGGCTTGCGCCGCTCATCGCGCATCGGACGCGCGCAGCGAGCGCACGAAAGAGGAGATCCGGTATTCGGGGTGGCGCGCGAAATAACCGGCCGCGCATAGCTGCTCGTGCGCGCGGCGCAGCCGGTAGGGCGGCAGCGCAGGCCAGGCGTGGTGCTCGAAGTGGTAGTTGAACTGGTAGGGCGCAAAGAGCAGGACCTCGTACCAGGGCGCGGTGGTGCTCACCGTGCGGTCGTCCTTGCCCGGGTGCTCGACCAGGAAGCGCAGCCGGCTGAGCATCGGCGACCACGACACGGCGACGTAGAGCCACACGAGGTAGAGATACCACGCCTGCGCCACCCCAGCGAAGAGCGCGACCAGCGCCGCCTGGCACACGAGGATGTGCATCATTTCGAACGGCGTGCCTGCTTTCTTCTCTTTCGGAAAGTAATACTTGCGCACCAGGGCGGCGAGCTCGCCGCCGGCGATGTAGTGGAGGACGTAGCGAGCCAGCCCGCCCTTCTCCCGCACGATCGAGAAATCGATGAACTCCGGATCGGATGCGCTGCCATTCTCGGCGTGGTGCACGAAGTGGATGCGCCGGTAGTTCTGCACGCGCATGCCGATGAGCCCGGCCACCAGGAAGTTGCCGAGCGCGTCGTTGAGCGCACGGTTTCGGGTGAGCATGTCGTGCGACAGGTGGTGCACCAGGGTCTGCAGCGCGCGCTGCGCGGCGAGAATCAGCACGAAGCCGACGGCGATTTTCACCGCCGCGCCGCCGGGCAGGTAGCGGCCAACGGCGAGCGCAGCCACGAGCCACAGGTGCGCGGAGAGCAGGTACCCCGCGCTGCGCCACGGCGAGCGCGCCATCAGGTCCTGCGGCAGCTTGATCGACTCCGCGCGCAGGTAGCGGCGCAGCGCCGAGCCGAGCGCGGCTTCAGAGGTACCGGCCGTGTCCATGGCCCGAGCTTGCTCCAGTCGTCCTCACTTGTCATCCCGGCGCTTCAGCAGGAAGCGCACTTCTTCCATCAGCTTGCGGTTCGCGGCGAGCAGGTCCGCCAGGAAGGCGACCAGCACCGTCTGGAATCCCATCACCAGCAACGCGCCGGCGAGGATCAGCGACTGCACGTTGCCGGTGCCCTCCCCGCCCAGGTATTTCACCAGGAAGCGCAGGCCGATCAGGAAGCCTGCCGCGAACAGCAGCGCGCCGATGGTCGCGAAGAAACGGAACGGACGATAGATCGCGAAGATGCGCACGATCGTGACCAGGCTGCGCTGGACGTACGACGGGACGCTCCTGACCAGCCGGGACGGACGCAGATCCTGGTTGACGCGCACCGGCACGGCGGTGATGGCCATGTTCTTCTGCCCGGCCTGAATGATGGTCTCCAGGGTGTAGGTATAGTCGTTGAACACCATGAGACGCTGCGCCGACGCGCGGCTCAGCGCGCGAAAGCCGCTCGGCGCGTCCGGGATCTCGGTGTTGCTGGCAGCGCGCACCACCCAGCTGCCCAGCTTCTGCAGGAGCTTCTTGACCGGCGAGAAATGCTCGATGGTCTCGATCGGCCGCGCACCGATCACGATATCGGCCGCGCCGCTCAGGATGGGCGCCACCAGCAGGGGGATGTCGTCGGCGTTGTACTGGTTGTCGGCGTCGGTGTTGACGATGACATCGGCGCCGTGGGCCAGGCTCGCGTCGAGGCCGCTCATGAAGGCGCGCGCGAGACCCTGGTTGCGCGTGTGGCGCACGACATGGTGGACGCCGTGGGCCTTCGCCACCGCCGCCGTATCGTCGGTGCTGCCGTCGTCGACCACGAGCCACTCGACGACGTCGAAGGGCGGCAGCGTGCGCGGCAGGCGCGCGAGCGTAAGGGCGAGCGTCGCCGCCTCGTCGTAGCAAGGTATCTGGATGATGAGCTTCATGGCACTTTCGCCGCCGGCCGTGGCCGGGGCAGCACTTCGTAGCCGTCGACCCGCAGCATGTCTCCCTCCCCCGGGGATACCCGGAGCTCCAAGTCCTCCACCCGGTGGGGCAGGTTCATGTACCCCTCGGCGAGGAGGCTGCGCTCACCGCCGTCGGGTCTCGCCAGCAGCGCAATGCTGGCATGTCTGAAGCCCGACTGCGCGGACACCGCCTCCGCGCGCCCTTGCCCGTTCGAGACGCCGGCGCCGTAGACCCGGACGCGGAACTGCCCGGGCGCCAGCGCGGCCGGCGAGCCCGCCGACGCGAATCGATCGTGGCGCAGGCAGATGGGCGGCGCGCAAAGGTGGCGCAGGACGGCGGCCTCCAGCTCCACGGCGCCGGCCGCACGCGCGGCCGCATCGAGCCTGATGAGCGCGTAGTGGTCGCGTTCGGTCACGCTGACGAGGTTCGTTTTCCGCATCGCCGCGACGACCGGGCGCAGGCTCTCCTTGAGCACGGCGGGGCCTGGCCAGCGGTGCGCCGCCCACAGCAGGTCGATATAGGGCAGCACCAGGGCGTCGGCCTCGCCGCGGGCGAGCAGCAGCAGCGCCTGGGCAGGAAAGCCCTCCTCCATCGAGGCCATCGGTATCTGCCGCAGCGTTTCGGGCCAGTGCCGGCGCGCCTCGGCGAGGTTCTTGTCGCCGCCGATGTTGTACGAGACGAGCCCGAGGCGCGCCGCGAGATAGTTGACGAGCACGTCGTTGCCGTAGGGCAGGAACGCGACCCGCTCGCCGCGACCGAGAAAGCGCCGCAGATCCTGCACCAGATCGGCGTCGATGCGCAGGAACATCTCGCGGTTGTGCGCATCCTCGTTCCACTTCTGCGCAATGTGCGGGAGGTTGAGCAGCCCCACCGCGGCCGCCAGCAGAAGCGCCGCGCGCTGCCCCGCCGAGAGCCACAGCATGAGCAGCAGCCAGGCGCTGAACACGGTCAAGGCAAGCCAGCGGTAAGCCGCGCGCATGTCGCGCAGCCCCGGCACGCGCGACGACAACCATGCCGATCCGGTCGGGGCGAGCGCGTGCTCGGCGGCCATGGCTTTGCCCGTCGGGTCGCCTGGCGGCCGGGTGGCCTGCATCTTCAGCGACGGCCCGAGCGCCATGTAGAAGCCCAGCAGCAGCGCGGCCAGAAGGCCGGTCGCGAGCACCGTGCTGCGGCGCATTTTCCACCACGCCCAGAGCGCGCCGAGCACGAGCGGAGCCGCGAACGTCGTGCGCCACACCGAGCGGTCGCCGAAGAAGCGCTCTTCCGAGCGCGCGCTGCTCCAGCCGAGCGCATCGGGTATCCAGTGCACGCCCTCGCTCGGGACGGCGAGAAACGCGAGGTCCAGGCTCCAGGCGCGGAATGCTTCGAGCGGCGCCGTTTCGTAATGCGAGGTTCCGACATAGGAAATGTAGAGCACGTAGGCGACAGCGACGCCCGCGAGGTGGACCGGCAGCGCGCGGCGCAGGAGCACGGATCTGCGCGCCGGCGAACGCATGAACAGCCACGCGCCGAGCAGGCTGGCACCCGCTACGAACATGACGAAGGTGTAGCCGTCCATCAACGCCGCGACTACGCAGGCGAGCACGTAGAACGCGCTGCGGCCGGGGCGCGGCTCCCGCAACAGCAGAAGCGCGCACAGGAAATAGAACGGCAGGAGCGCGATGCCGAGACCGAGCATGCAATACTCGGCGTGCGCCCAGACGATCGGCATGGTCAGCCAGAGCGCGGCGCCGCCGATCGCCCGGCCCACCGAGACACCCACGAGGCGCGCCAGGCCGTAGGCGCTGAAGAACGCGAGGCTGAGCCACAGCGCGGCCATGACCGAATAGGCGTCCGCCGGATGCAGCCCGGCCGCCACGAGGAGCGCGGCCGGCCAGGCGCCGGCGAGACCGAAAGCGATCGCCGCCGGACGCGGTGCGCCGAAATTGGCTGCGTGAATCGCCAGCACCGAGTCGTTGGCGAAGGATTGTGCGAAGCCGGTGGTCCACACCGCGTGCCCGAGCGTAGGTACGGCGAGGAATGGGACCGCGCCGTGCATGGCCAGCATCAGTGCGAGCACCGCGAGCGCCGCCAGCCGGCTACCTGCCGTCATGAAACACCAGCAGATAGGCGCCCGGAAGGCTGGCCACGACGTTGAGCACGCCGAGCGTGATCGAGACGACGAGCGCATCGGCGGCGGCGATGCCGTGCCCCGCCGCGAGCGCGACGATCACCGCTTCGCGCACGCCCCAGCCGTTGATCGATATCGGCACCGCGGTGGCGATCAGCGAGACGGGAATGATGGAAAACCAGACCGCGAGCGAGGCGTCGACGCCGTAGGCCGCCGCGGTCAGCGCTGCAGCCAGGACACCGATCGCATGGATCGCGAGCGCCGCCAGCGCCGCGGCGGCGACCGGCACCGGCTGCAGCGGCACCCTGCAGGCGAGCAGGAATCCGAGCAGCAGGCCGCCCGAGGCGAGCACCGCGGCCGGCGCGAGCACGCCGGCAAAAGGCAGCGCGATGCCGCCGAGCGCGGCATGGGCGAGCGCAAGCAGCAGGCAGGCGCCGAACAGCGCCACCAGCCGGTCCGCGACCACGCTCGCCGCCGCCCGGGGCACCGAGCCCGAGTGTCGCGCCGCGGCCCAGCCGCGCACCAGGTCCGAGCCGACGCTCGCGGGAAGCAGCTGGCCGCCGAACACGCCCAGAAACACCGCGCGCAGCGCGAAGCGCACGCTCAAGGCGAGGCCGAGCGCGCCTGCCAGCGTGCGCCAGCGCAGCGAGACCAGCAGGTACATGAGCAGCACGAGCGCGAGCGCGGCCGCCAGGGGAGCGAACGCGCCGGCGCTGGCGCGCGCCATGACCTCGTCGAGCGAGATGCGCGCGAGCAGCACGACGAGGATGGAGACCGAGACGACCCCCCGGAGAAGCGTAAGCGCCAATCGCACGCGGCACATCATAGTAATGTTTGTAGAATCGCGCCGAAGCGCCATGACCCCAAAGCTCATTTCCGTCGTCGTGCCCTTCCACAACGAGGGGGGCGGGGTGGAAGCCTTCTACCGCGAGCTGCGCGCCGCGCTGGACGGGCTGGCGCCGCACCGCTTCGAGCTCGTCTGCGTGGACGACGGCAGCAGCGACGCCACGCTGGCCGAGCTGCTGCAGCTGGTCGAGCGCGATTCGCGCGTGCGCGTGCTCGAGCTGTCGCGCAACTTCGGCAAGGAGGCCGCGCTGACCGCCGGGATCGACGTCGCGCGCGGCGACGCGGTCGTCGCGATGGACGCCGACCTGCAGGATCCGCCGGAGCTGATCGCTCGCTTCGTCGAGGAGTGGCAGCGCGGCGCGGAAGTCGTGCTCGCGCGCCGCACCGACCGCAGCACGGACTCGTTCCTGAAGCGCCACACGGCCAGCCTGTTCTACCGCCTCCACAACCGGCTCTCGAGCGTGAAGATTCCGGAGAACGTCGGCGATTTCCGGTTGCTCGACCGCGCCGCGGTCGATGCCCTCAAGGCGCTTCCCGAGCGCCAGCGCTTCCTGAAAGGCCTGTTCGCCTGGATCGGCTTCAGGACTGCGACGGTCGACTACGCGCGCCGCGCGCGCGCAAGGGGCGCGAGCAAGTTCTCGGGCTGGGGCCTCTGGAACTTCGCGCTCGAGGGCTTCACCAGCTTCAGCACCGTGCCGCTGCGCATCTGGACCTACATCGGCGCGCTCGGCGCGCTCCTCACGTTTCTGTACGCGCTGTTCATCATCGCGCGCGTCCTGCTCCTCGGCGTCGACGTTCCCGGCTATGCCTCGCTGCTCGTCGCCATCCTGTTCCTCGGCAGCCTGCAGCTCCTCAGCGTGGGGGTGCTCGGCGAATACATCGGCCGCGTGTACCTCGAGACCAAGCAGCGCCCGGTCTACGTGGTGCGGCGCGAATTTGGCGGCGAGCGGGGCGCACCGTAGCGCCGGCGATCAGTTGACTTCGAGCTTCACGCGCACCGGGGCCAGGCCGATGCTGGAAAACCAGGCGACCGATTCGGCGACCAGATCCCAATCGAGCAGGTAGCTTCCCTTGCCGGGCGAGGGCATGCGGATGTCGAGGGTGACGGTCTCTCCCGGCGCGATCGGACGGCCGTCGCCGGGGGTCAGCGCGTGGCGGAAGTAGCCCTGGGTCAGCGTGCGCCCGGATGCGTCGAGCAGGTGACACCCCAGCAGCACGGCGCCGCGCCCGGCGCTGTGCGGCAGCCATGTCGCCCTGCCGCTGTTCGTGACGACGACTTGAGCGCTCAGCGGCGTGCCCTCTTTCACCACGGCGGCAACTCTGACCTCCAGCTTCGCCGCGAGGCCGGTCCGTGCGCGGCTGTCCGGCGCCGCCGCCAGCAGGCCTTTCTGCAGGAAGAACAGGCGGGCGTCCGCCATTCGAGCGCGCGTGACCTCCGCGAATTGCGCGTTGGCGCTTCCGCCTTTCAGGTATTCCTCGAACTCCGACAGGCTGAGGAGAAACGTATGCGGAGCGAACACCGCCAGCCTCAGTCGCGTGAATCCCGCCTGCCGGGCCGAGGACCAGATCCGGCCCATGTCGACGTCATCCTCGAGCACCTTGAAATTCCTCATCTCGAATTGGGACTGGAACGAGCTCGAGTGGCGCGGCCCTGGCTCGGAGAAGCCGGCGATGCCGCCGGGCTTGAGGATCCTGCTCATTTCGCGCAGGACTTCGTCCGGATTGAGCAGGTGATGGAACGTGTCCAGGCAGAGGATCCGGTCGACGCTCGCGTCGGGGAGCTCGATGCGGCGGCCGTCGAAATGCAGGAAGCGCGGCGGCGGCTGCTTGCCGATGACCGGCTGGCGCTGGTAGAGCGCCTGGCCGATCTTCAGGGCGGTGCGCGAGACGTCGAGCGCGATCGCCTCCATGCCGAGCTGGGTCAGCCAGCGCGACGCCCAGCCGGAGCCGGCGCCGAAATCGAGCACGCTCATCCCCGGCAGCAGCTGCAGCCCGTTCAGGACCTGCGCGAAATTGGAGAGCAGCGCCGGCGCGTCCTCGACTTGCGACAGGGGCTTGGCGAGCAGGGAGTCCCAGTTCTTGATCGACGCGAAATATTCCTCGGCGCTGTCGTTCAGCGACTCGACCGTCATGGTCTTCTTGAACTCGCTCACGTCGATGAGCGTTCCGCTCGCCGGGGTCCAGTTTCCCCCGTGCGACTTCATGTCGACCAGAGCGCTCTCGCTCGCGGGCTCGTCCACCAGCCACTTCGCCACCACGCCCGCACCGAGAAGCGCTGCCGCGCCCTGGAACAGCCGTCGGCGGCTGATCGGTTGTCTTGCCAGACGCCAGAGTCTTTCAATCACGTGCATCCCCCGCGACGACGTTGATGGCGTGCAGTCTAAGGGACCGGGATAGACTGTGCCGCGATGGATCCCAGCGCCTACCGTGAGATGGCGGAGACCGAAGGGCGCCATTGGTGGTTCACGGCAAGGCGGGAGATCCTGTCTTCGCTGATCGACCGGCTCGAGCTTCCGCGCGAGGCCAGAATCGTCGAGATCGGCTGCGGCACCGGCGGCAACCTGGAGATGCTCTCGGCCTTCGGCAAGGTGAGCGCGATGGAAACCGACGACGGCGCGCGCGCCGTCGCGGCGGAGAAAACCGGCGGGCGCTTCGACCTCCGTCCCGGGCGCTGCCCGCGCGAGATCCCGTTCGCCGCACGCAGCTTCGACCTGGTGTGCCTCCTCGACGTGCTCGAGCACATCGAGGAGGACCTCGCCACGCTGCAAGCCGTCGGCGCGCTGCTCGCCCCCGGCGGTCATGCGGTGATCACCGTCCCGGCCTACCGCTGGATGTGGAGCGCGCACGACGAGTTCCTGCACCACAAGCGGCGCTATTCCGCCGGCGAGCTGCGGGCGAAGATCGCGGCGAGCGGCCTGCGCGTCACCGCGCTTTCCTACTTCAACACGCTCCTCTTCCCCCTCGCCGCCATGGCGCGCGTGAAAGACCGCTTGATGAACCGCGACCGGGCAAGCGGCACGGGGGTTCCGGCGCGGCCGTTGAACAGCCTCCTCCACCGCGTGTTCAGCGCCGAGCGCTTCCTGGTCGGGAGGCTGACGCTGCCCTTCGGCGTTTCCCTGCTCGCCGTGGTGCGCTAGAGAAGCCTGGAATCGACGAAGATGGTGTTGACGAACGAGCCGCCGCGCGCGACGTAGCCCTTCGCCTTCATCAGCGCCGGGACCCCGCCGGTCGTGCGTTGCTCGCCCGAGACCTTGGTCTCGATGCAGATCACGTTGGGCCGAAAGCGCTTGAAGTCGATCGACTTCAGGATCGGCAAGTGCCAGCCTTCGGCGTCGATCGAGACGAACGCCGGCGCCTTGCCCTTGAAGTGCTGCGCCATGACCTCGTTCACGTCGAGGAGCGGCATGCGCCGCACCTCCTTGAGCGTGACCTTGCCGCCGGTCGCCTTGACCTGGTGCTCGGCCTCCGCCCGGTCGAACGTGCTCCACGACGGATCGCTCATCACGTAGTAGTCCGCCATGCCGGGCTTGCCGATGCCGATGCCGGCTTCGAGCGTCGTGTCCTGCGGCCGCACCGCGCGCAGCTTCTCGCACATCGTCACGTTCGGCTCGACCAGCACGCCGCGATGGCCCTGCTGGTAGAAGAAGTAGGTGTTGTTGAGATAGATCGGATCGTAGGCGCCGATGTCGAGGTAGGAGATCTCCTGGATCTTGAGATTGCCGAAGATCGCGTTGACCACCAGGTCCTCGCCCGCCTGGGCATAGGAGACGTGGCCCTGCGCGGTCGCCGGCGGCCGCGACGCGGGCGCCGGCGGCGCCTGGGGCTCGCGCGCACTCCTCGCGCCGACCACGCCCAGCGGCACGCCGACCGCGATTCCGCCGATGCCGATCAGAAAATCCTTGCGGCGCAAGGCGTAGCCTCCCGCGGGAAATATATCATCGGCCGCAGCTCGGCACGCAGCGCACGCAGCCCGCGCTTCCCAGCTCGTACACGGTGAACGTGCCGCAGCGGTACGCCAGGCGGTAACCGCGCTCGGGCAACGTCGCGAGCACGCGCTCGACGCCGCCCCGGCCCAGCGGCCAGTTGAGCCCTACACTCAGATCGGTCACCACGCAGCGCACCGGATCGCCGGACGGGCGCTGCTCGAGCTGATCGGGATAGCCGATCCACGCCCGCGTGGAAAGGTGCGGAATCAGCGTATCCGACGCCGCCATCGGCGCATCCGGGCTCAGGCACGGCAGGACCTCTGCCACCATCCACTCGGTCTGCGGCTGCGGCAGGTAGGAGCGTGCGCGCGCCAGCTCGCCGGGGCCGTAGGCGGCAAGCGCCCAGAACAGCATCCACAGCCCGGTGCGCTGCCAGCCGAAGCGCCGCGCGCTGGCCGCGAGCCCGAGCGGCAGCGCCCAGAACAGCGCCGATGCAGGCTCGATGCCGTAATGAAACACGATCCGCACCCGCTGATCGCCTTCGGCGAGAAGCAGCATGAGGTAGGGCGGCGCCGCGGCGAGCGCCGCGCGCCAGTCGAACAGCGGCAGGAAACCGAGCGGCGCGAGCGTCCAGAACAGAAAATTGAGCCGCTCCGCATTGACGAGCTGCGACAGGAAATAGCCCGGCTGGGTGAACGGCGCGAGCAGCAGGTCGCCGAGGCCGCCGCCGAAGCGGCCATAAAGATTCATGTAGCTGTAGTCGTCGCCGAACATCCGCGGCACGACCTTCACGTCGAAGAAAAACAGCGCCACGCCGGCGAGGGCAAGCGCTGCGCCGCGCCAGCCGCCGCCGGTCAGCGCCCACGCCACACCGATCCCGACCGCCACGACCGGCGCCGATTCCTTCGTGCCCAAAGCCGCGACCAGCGCGGCGAAGCCCAGTGCCTTCGCCCAACGCCGATCCGAGGCGAAGCCGACGAAAGCCCACAGGAAGAGCGGCAGCATGAACACTTCGGGGTGGAAGTCGAACGCGTTCGCGTTCCTCGTCGGCAGATAGGCCCAGTAGAGCCACGGCAGAGCCGCGGGCGCCCAGTGTCCGGAACCGAACTTGTTGCGTGCCAGGTAATACAGCGCCGGCCCGCCCGCTGCCAGGCCCAGCGCCTGCACGAAAAGCAGCGTTTCCGGCCGGGGAACGAGCCAGAACAGCGGCGCAAGCAGCCAGTAGCTGGGCGACTGGTGGTCGGCAAAGAGGTTGATGCCGCCCTTCACCGCCGACACGTAGCCATTGCCGTGAGTAAGGTTCCACATGACGTTGGTGAAGATGCCGAGGTCGTAGCCATGGGTGTCGAGCGCCCAGTGGCGCAGGAGCGAAACGCAGAACCAGGCAAAGGTCACGACGGCGGTAACGACCCACAGGGGGCGCGGGCCCGCGCGCTCGAGCGCACCGAGCCAGGCGCGCCCGAGCTTCATTCCCAGCCGGACGAAAAGGCTCTTCTCCCACGGCTCGCTCGAGTAACGCCGGGTCGCCGCGGCGACCAGCGCCACGACGAAGACCGCGCTCGGGCCGTGCGTCAGGTGCCAGATCGCGCGCGTAGAGACATCGCGGTGGTTCTCGAACAGCCACCAGAGGAGCGCAGCCGAGGCAGCCACGGCAGCGCTGCTCCAGAGCCTCGCTCGCCAGGAGACGCGCCGCCATCGCAGCACTGCCTCGACCACCAGGGCGACGATCAGTAGCGGCAGGCCGTAATCCGGCAGCTCCATGCTCGTACCTTCGAACGAGCCCCATTCCGTCACCCACGGAAACACGATCAGCGTGGCGATGAAGATGTCTAGGAGGCGCACAGGTAGAACGACGAGGCGTAGCGGCGCGCCAGGGGAAGCTTGAGCGCCAGGCTGTCGAGCGCCTCGAGCCCGGGCGCGAGAAAGCGAGGCGTGCCGGGCGCGAGCCAGGCGAGCGGGCCGAGGAAGTAATCGCTATAGCCCGTCCTCACCTCGAGGAAACCGGCTTCGCCCGCCATGGCGGCGAGTGCCTGCGCATCGAGCTCGCGCTCGTCGGGGCTGTGGTAGCGCTCGTAGGTCTTGCGCACCAGGCCGCGGAACAGGCCGACCAGGCGGCGGCGGCTCGGGTCGCTCGAGTAGAACAGCCCTCCCGGCCGCAGCGCCCGGCGCGCCGCGCGCAGCGTGTCGCAGATCGCCGCATCGTCGAGGTGATGCAGGAAAGCGAACGCCGCGACGATATCGAAGTCGCCTTGCCATTTTCCAGCGACCTCAAAAGCGAGGTTTGCAAACTGCGCCGACTTGGCGCGCGCCTGGGCGATCGCGACGGGAGAGATGTCGACGCCCAGGATCGTCCCTACGTGCGGCGCGAGCCGCCGCTCGATCGCGCCGTCGCCGCAGCCGAGGCTGAGAATCCGGTGCGCGCGGCCGGCGCGCGCGATGCGCAGGAACTGGCGCGCCGCCCGGTCGTGCACACGGCGGAACAACGGGGTCTCGAAAAGCGCCGCTTCCGCCTCGTAGTGCCGGTCGTGATAGTCGCGCTCGTTCATCGGCAATGCCCGAGATCGACGATCTCGCCGGCCCGGTAGCGATTCAGCACCACCTGGTCGCCGATGGTCTCCATGCGCGCGTCGAGGTCGACGTAGTGCCGCGCCCAGCCGCTGCCGAACGGCTCGGTGACCGCGGTCTGGCCGCGGAACAGGCGCGGGCAGGCCTTCTCGAGGCGGTCGAAGAGCGCCGACGCCTGGCGCTCCCTTTGCGTCCGCGCCGGGTCGCGCGGCACCGGGCGCAGCGCGCAGCTCGTCACCGACAGCGGCTCGCTCGACGGCGGCGTGCGGCTGACCCAGTTCGCGGCGCGCGACAGCGCGTCGCCGTCGTCGCGGCGCCACGCGATGGTGAAGCAGTCCGTGGGGTCGAGCCGATAGCCGATCCAGCTCAGCGTTCCGGGGTCGACGTGCTCGAGGGTGCGGCCGAGAACGCGAACCCGGCCGCGATGGCGCTCTGCGAGCGCGGCAAGCCGCGGCGAATCGGGCGCAAGAGTGCGCTGGCCGCGCACGTTGACGAAGGACGAATCCGGATGGACGAAAGGCGCGACCACCGCCATCGGCAGCGTCTCGAGCGTGAGGTAGAGCGCCGGCTCGCGCAGCGCTCGCTGCGGCACGTCATAGGGAAACCATGGCTTCGACCAGGGCTCGGCGATGAACCAGCGCGGCGGCGCCGCGACGATCGAGGTGACGAGCTGGAGCGCGAGCAGCACGCCGAGCCCGACGCGCGCGATGCGAAGCGGCAGCAGGCGCTCGGCGAGGTACGCAAGGCAGACGCCGGCCAGCATGAGCAGCACCATGCCGTAGCGGCTGTTCGCCGAGGTCGCGAGCCACAGCACGTACGCCAGCGCGAAAAAGCCGAGCAGGCGCCAGTCCGCGACGTTTCTGCGGAAGGCAGGCAGCGCGATCGCGAACAGGGCGAGTGCGGCGAACCTCAGGTCGGGCGCGAACATCTCCGAATAGAGCGAACGGTCGAGCACCACCATGCGGAACGGAAAGAGAAGCGCCGCGACCAGATCCTGCGGCGCGAAGCGCCCGGCGCCCGCGCCCAGTCCCGGATACAGCGGATTGCCGAACTCGCGCATCATCAGCGCGAGCCAGGGACCGGCGAAAACCGCGACCGCCAGCGCACCGCCGGCGGTGTACGCCGCGACCGACCGGCGTCCTGCAAGAAATGCCAGGGGGAGAGCCGCGAGAGCGTAGATGGCGTTAGAGTACTTCAGCGCCGCGGCCAGGCCGAATAGCAACCCTGCAACCAAAAAAAATCGTCGTTGCAAGAGGAGCAGCAAACCCGCCAGCAGCGGCGGAACCAGCAGCGGGTCGAGGAACGAGGTGCCCACGGTGGCCCAGAACACCGCGCTCGCGGCGCCGAGCGCGGCCGCGAGGCACGACAGGACGATGCGCTCGCGCCGCGGCAGGTGGGCAAACAGACGCCAGGCGATCGCGTACAGCAGCGAGATGCTCAGGCCGTGCGCCACCGCGAGCGCCGCCGAAACAACGACGCTGTGCCAGCCCGAAGACACCATCAGGTAGAACGGCAGGTAGCCGATCGGGTTCAGGTAGCTCTGCGCGCTGGCGGCGAAAAAATCCTGCTGCAGGCGCCCCTCGAGCAGCTGGAACGGGGCGTAGTAGTGGTAGTTGAGCAGGTCCCAGTTGAGGTCCTTGCCGGCAACGACCGTCCACGCGGCGCAGATCGCCGCCGGAACGCAAAGCAACGGCAATAGCGCCCTCAACGTCCCTTGCGCTTGAGCTGGCTCACGCGGTTCTGCAGATCCTGCAACGCGGCCCGATTGCCCGTGTCGCGGTAAATCGTCTCCAGCGGATGGATCGCGCCGCTCTTGGGCGAGGGCCAAAGCGAAAATGCGGTCTCGAGGTCCCGGACGGCGCCGGGCCCGTCCTGCGCGTTGGCGCGCAGGATTCCGCGCAGCAGGAAGTAGCCCGCCACGTGCTGCTTGGGTGCGTCGGAAGGCAGCAGCGCGCCCGCCCGGTCGAGATAAGCGGCAACCGCGCCCGCGGAATACCCTCGCGGATTATTAAGCAGGCCGTCGGCGAGCCCGAGCGCGCCGTAGAAGTCCTCGCCCAGCACCTCGAGATGGCGGCGCGTGCGCGCGTCCTCGGGTGCCTGCCCCGGGGTCAGCGACATCCCGAGCACGCTGCCGTAGCGGCGCCGCAACTCGCTCTGGAAGTAGGCGATCCAGGCATTGCCGACGCTCTCCTTCGCGATCGCCTCCTCGAAGAAGCGCACGGCCTCCTCGGGGAGGTCGACCGTGATCCGCCTCGAATCGGTGGAGGACTTGTCGACCTCGATGTACAGCCATCGATCGCGCCGCGCATTGCCGGTGTAGGCGTCGAGCGTGAACACCACGGGAACGGTCTGCTCCTCGATGAACTCGCGCAGGATGCGGTCCGCGATCTGCTGGTCGGTGCGCAAGGGATGAAACAGGCGATTGCCGAGGATCAGGCCCTGCGCCTGGTACAGCGTGACGTCCGGCCGCATCTCCTCCACCATGTGGAAATACGCCATCGGCAGCAGGTCTGCGTCCCCCTGTCCCCATACGACGGCGTTGGGCGGCAGCAGCTTGAGGACGGTCTGGGCATAGCGCGCGGCCCACTCGTGGTTGGCGCGTAGGTTCACATGGGCGCCGACCGCGCCAACGAGCGCGAGCAGCGCGGCGCCCGCCGCCAGCGCGCGCGCACGCGGCAGCGCGTAACGCTCGACGAGCCAACCGAAGCCCAGGCCGAGCCACAGTGCGCCGATGGCGTACGCGGGAAGCGGGTAGACGTGGAAAATGTGCTTGCGGAAGACGTCATAATCGAATCCGAGCAGCAGCACCAGCACGACCGACGGCATCAGGAAAGAGATCGTGAGGAACGCGGCGATCCGCCGGCCAAGCATGCGCCACTGCAGCGCAAACCCGGCCGCGGCGACCGCGGTGCCGACGACGGCGAATTGCACCAGCAGCTCCCGGCCCACGAACGTGAGGTATCTCACCTTGTCGAGCCAGCCTGCGGTGGGCGAATGATCCACTTCGGCATAACCCGCCCGGCTGAGGAAGAACAGGATCTCGGTGACGCTGTCGAGCTCGCCGTAGAAGCTGATCGGCAGGCCGGACCACGATCGGCGCACCAGCCAGGCGTAGGGCAGCAGGCCGACGACCACCAGGATCAACAAGAGACCGATGCGCCGCAGGAGCTCGGCACGCAGCGGCCAGAGCAGGACCGCGAAGGCCGGCGCGGCGAGCAGCATCAGCGGATAGTGGTTCGCGAGGCTCAGGCCGAACACCAGCGCCATCCACGGGAGTAAACCGGGGCGCCGTTCCGCCTCCAGCCCGAGGACCACGAGCAGCAGGAGGAAGAACGTGTTCAGCGTGTACACCTCGGCGATGATCGATTGCGACCAGAACACCGGCGACAGGCCGAGCGCGAGCGCCGCGACGTAGGCGGGCAGCACCCCCGGGATCAGGCGGCGCATGCAAAGCCAGGCCGCGCCGGCGCTGAGCGCGCCGAACAGCGCGCTCGCCAGGTGCACGCGGTAGGCGACCGAGCCTACCGGCAGGTAGGTGAAGAGGTGGCCGATCAGCGTGAACAGCGGATACCCAGGCGGATGCTCGATGCCCAGGAAGTAGCAGGACAGGACGAACAGCGAGTCGTCCTCGAGGCTCACGGTGCGCGGCGTGGTGACCGCATAAAGCGCGAACAGCGCCAGTGCGACTGCACCCGCCTGCATCCAGTCTGAACGCGCGGGCCGGAACGTAGTGGGGGGAAACGTCAAGGCGGGCGGGAAGGTCAAGGCTTGCGGGCGTTCGATCCGCCCCAGGTGAGCGACGCGGTGGTATAGAAGTTCCAGAGCGCCGCGATCAGCGCGCCGGCGACGCCGGCGGCCCAGTACGCGACCGACTGCAGAAACAGCCACTCCGCTACCGCGAGGTTGATGAACGCGCCGATGCCGCAGGCGACGTAGAAGCTGAGCAGGCCGCGCCACAGGCGCCTGCCGCGCAAACGCTGGTCGCCGTAGGTGAACATGTTGTTCAAGAAGAAATTGCTGGTCATCGCGACCCAGGTCGCCAGCGCCTGGCTGGCGAGGAAGTTGCCCCCGGTCGCCTGGAACGCGGCGGTCAGCACCGCGAGGTGCACGCCGACGCCGGTCACGCCCACGGCGCCGAACAGGAAGAAACGCGCCGGCAGGAAGCGGCCGGTCATGTGGTAGAGCAGCAGCATGAAATACTCGGCGATGACGCGCGCCCCGAGCTTGCTTTCGCCGTGCTGGCGGCTGCGCATGCGGTACGGCAGCTCGGCGACGCGCACCTCGCCGCGCGCCGCCGCCACCAGGTCGAGCAGGATCTTGAAGCCGCGGCCATAGAGCCGGCGCACCACGCGCTCGAGGAAGCTGCGCCGCACCAGGAAGAATCCGCTCATCGGGTCGGTGAGGTCCTTGCACAGGAGCTGGCTGAGCGCGCTCGCGAGCCGGCTGATGCGCACGCGCTCGGCCGCGAGCTCGCCGGTGCTGCCGCCTTGCATGTAGCGGCTCGCCACGACGACGTCCGCGCCCTCGCGCTTCACCGCCTCAAGCAGCTTGGGCACCAGGGTCTCGTCGTGCTGCAGGTCAGCGTCGATGACCGCGACGTAGGGCGCCGAGCTCGCGAGCATGCCCTCGATGCAGGCCGAGGCGAGGCCGCGCCGGCCGATGCGGTGGAGGCAGCGCACGCGCCGGTCTTCCTGCGCGCGGCCGCGCACCACGTCCTCGGTGCCGTCGAAGGCGTCGTCGACCACGATGATCGTTTCCCAGTCGAGCCCCGCCAGCGCCCGCTCGAGCGCGCCGAGCAGCGGTGCGATGTTGTCGCGCTCGCCGAATGCCGGAACCACCACGGTGAGCTCAGGCAACGCGCCCTCCCCGCTTCCATCCCAGCCAAGCCGCCGCCAGCCAGCCTATCGAAGCCAGAGTCGATATCGCGGCCCCCAGTCGGAATTCCCAAGGGGCGTACTCCAGCCGCAGCCGGTGCCGGCCCCGGTCGAGCGCCACGGCGCGCAAGGCATAGTTGGCCGGCATGATCTCGTAGCGGCGGGGGTCGCCGGCCTCGAGCGGCACCGCGCGCCAGGCTGGCGTCCACGCATCGGTCACGAGCAGCACCGACGGCCGCTCGAGCTCCGCCTCGATTTCCATGAAATCGCTCCCTTCGCGCAGGATTCTTGCACGGCCGGGCGTTTCGCCCGCGACCGGCGCCGGCGCGGGCTCGCGCTCGAGGATCACCTCCCGCGACGGATCGAAGCCCGGCGCGCCCAAGGCCTGCAGGATCGCCGCGCGCCCGGCGCGCACCTGGTGCGAGCCGATGAGCGCCAGCCGGCCGAGCGGCGGCGTGCCGCCGGGGTGGATGGTCATGACCCCGTCGTCGAACGCGACCACGTACTTCACGCGCACCATGGCGAGCAGCGGGTGGAACTGCCGGAAGATGACGTGCGGAATGTTGTTTTTCTCGGGATCTTCGCCCGCGCTCCAGCTGATGAACTCGGCGTAGCGCCGCGTTACGCCGGGATCGTACCCCCAAGCGTCGAACGCTCCCATCGAGATCGCCGCGTTCGGGCGCGCGAGATTCAGGATACGGTATTCGCCCGGGTTGCGGCGCAGAAAGCCGGCGAGCTCGGGGATGAATATGTGCGTGCTGTCGAACGTCGGGCGGTTGAGCCGCGCGTACGCGAAAACTTCCGCCACCGCGAGGACGCCGAGCACCACGGCGGCGCGCGCTTCCTTGCGCGCCCAGAGCAGCAGTCCGGCCGCGGCAGCGAGCGTGAGCGCGGCGACCATCAGTCCGAGCGCGGCGAAGCTCCGGGAAGCGAACAGGAACCCGGCATCGGCATAGCGCGCATGGTCGAGGTAGGTCTGCCCCGTCGCCAGCACCGCGCCGGCCACCGGCCGCCAGTCCACGCTTTGGGTGAGGACCCCGGCGACGCCCAGCGCCAGCGCACCGGCGCCCGCGGCCCACACGGCGCCTCGCGGCACGTCGCGGCCGCGCAATAGCTGGTCGAGCCCGCTCCCCGCGAACAGGATGAGGATCAGCGCGGTGATGAAGATGAACTTGCCAGCGCCGCGAAAACGATCGAACCACGGCAGCCAGTCGAACAGCAGCGGGAAGAGCGGGCTGTTGTCGCCCAGCGCGAGGACTGCCGCCACGCCGGCGGTGACCAGCAGGGGAACCCTGTTCGCAAGCGGTCCCCGGGCGATGCCGTAAGCCGCCAGCGCGAGGCCCGCGACGCCAATGTAGGCCGACGCTTCCCACAGATACCAGCGGCCCCAGTACGGATGTGTGGCGACGTCGCCGAAAAATCCCGGCGCCAGCAGCGTGAGGAAATTCTCGGTCGGAAAGCTGAAGTACTTCGCCAGATCGAACGACATCGGGCGGTCGCGGACCGTTTCGGCGGTCGCCTGGAAACCGGTGAGGAGCTGCACCGCGGCCAGGCTTGCGCCGCCGGCGTAGATGCTGGCGACACCCAGAATCTGCATCCGGAGCACGCTGTAGAGGCCGGCCGTCAACGCCGTCAGGTAGACGGTCTGCGGATGCCCGGCGAAGATCTGCATCGCCACCGCCGCCATGCCGGCGAGCAGCCAGCGCGGCCGGCGCGATTCGATCCACGCGTCGAGCGCGAGGAACACGAGCGGCACCCACGCCATCGCCGCCATGCCCGCGATGTGGCCGGCGTAGACCCGCAAGAAGTGCGGCGCGCAGAACATGGCGAGCGCCGCGGCGACGAACGCGGCAAAAGGCTGCAGCCCGCGGCGCAGCGCCCAGAGATACATGAACGCACCGAGCAGCCACACGTTGAGCGCGACGCTCCAGTTGGCAGCGAGCGGCAGCGGAAGCGCGAGAAACAGCCAGTTGGGCGGGTAGAGCAGCGCCGATTGCATGCCGCCGAAGAACGGCACCCCGCCGTAGATATGCGGGTTCCACAGGGCGAGGTTGCCGCGCGCGAGCTCGCCGAAGCCGAAGTTGCGCCAGTGCAGAAAATGCAGCGCGAGGTCGGTATTGTCGACGCCGAGCACCCGCGGACCCGGTGCGATGAGGACGTCGAAGAACATCGCGAACACGAGCGCGGCGAGGCCGCCGAGACCCGCAGGGAGCGGTCTCACCAGTGGGTCTTGAGGCGAAGAACGCTAAGCAGGAACGAGGCGAGCATCAGCTCCATGCCGCCGACAAGCAGCGCGGTGGCCGGGATCGTGTCGCGCATCACCACGCGCGGATCGAGCGGCCCGAAGCCGGTCTCGCGCCACTGCCAGAAGGCCGCCGCGCTCCACGCAAGACCGCCCAGCGCCATGAAGAGGCCCGCCAGCAGCCCCCTCTCCAAGGTCAATACCTTCAGCAGCCGGTCGAGTCCCGGCTGGCGCGGCAGCAGCCCGGCGTTCTGGGCCGAGACGCGGGCGAAGAGCGCGAACAGGCAGAGCTGCAGACCGAGCAGCGCGGCGGCCGCGGCGTACAGCATGCTGTGGATGTCGAGTCCGGCGCCAAGGATGTGCAGCGGCGTGAAATAGAGCGCGCTCATGAGGCCGATGCCGAGGGCGAGCAAGGCCAACCCCGGATACAGGAATAGCCAGCGCGGGCTGAAGAGCAGCAGGAACCTCAGGTGCCGCCAGCCGTCGCGCCAGCGCCGCAGGTGCGCCGGCCGACCGCGGCCGTCGGGGTGCAGCGTGGTGGCGACCTCGGCGATGCGCCATCCCGCGAGCGCCGCCTTGACCACCAGCTCGCTCGCGAACTCCATTCCGGGGGTCCTGAGGTCGAGCGACCGGACCGCCTCGCGGTCGAAGCCGCGCAGGCCGCAGTGGAAGTCGCCGACGCGCGCGCCGAAAAACAGGCGCCCGACGAAGCTGAGGAGGGGGTTGCCGAGGTAGCGGTGCGAGGGCGGCATCGCGCCGGGCAGGATGCCGCCCCGGAAGCGGTTTCCCATGACCAGCGGATAGCCCTGGCGCAGCTTTTCCACGAACAGCTCGAGGCGGCCGAAGTCGTAGCTGTCGTCGGCGTCACCCATGATGACGTAGCGCCCGCGCGCGGCGGCGATCCCCGCCGCCAGCGCCGCGCCGTAGCCGCGCTCGGCGACTTCCACTACGCGAGCTCCCGCCTGCTGCGCGAGTGCCGCCGAGCCGTCCTCGGAGCCGTTGTCGGCGACCAGCACCTCGCCAGCGATTCCTGAGCGCTCGAGGAAGCTGCGCGCCTTGGCGATGCAGCGGCCGACCGTAGCCGCCTCGTTGAGGCACGGCATGAGAATCGTGAGTTCGGTCATCCTCCCGGATCCCGCAGGCAAAAAAAAAGGTACCCCGAAGGGTACCTTTGATTAAAGCTAAGCTTTTTTATTAGCCGCGGCAGGAGCCGGGCAGGTACTTGGCCGGCACGTTCGTGCCGTCGGTGGTGCTACCGCAGCGCCAGCCGTACAGCGCCATGCTGTTGCCCGGGGTGACGGTGGCCGTCACGTTGGGCGAGGACAGCGGTGTCAGCGTGACCACGGAGCCGTTCACCGAGAGCGAGACTCCCTGCACGGTGGCCGAGACGTTGCCGTTCGCGCTGGTGTTGACGGCCGCGACGTATTTCGTCGCCGTCGTGCCGCCGTACTCGCAGCCCCAGCCGTTGCCGCCGATCAGGCCGGCCGGGCCGGACTGATACACCTCGGTGATCGAGGTGCGGCACGCGCTCATGCCCAGAATCACTTCCGACATCTTCGCGCGGATCGTGTAGTCCTGATACGCCGGCAGCGCAACGGCCGCCAGAATGCCGATGATCGCGACAACGATCATCAGTTCGATCAGGGTGAAGCCCTTCTGCAGCTGTTTCATGGAACTCCCCTTCCTGTTTGATAAATGTAGCGGTCGGCTTTATACCGGACGCGCCCTCTAGGTGCAACGTCCGTGCCATGGCCCGATACCCCCCGAATGGCGCTTTTTGCGGGAAAAAATCACGCCGCGCGCCTTTCGGCAGACAGGATCCGTCAGCCGCCTGCCCATTTTCGTCAATCCCGCCGGGCCTGGGCCACGAGGAAGCGGAATACCGGCTGCCATGAGGCGGCGGCGCCGACGCGGGGACCGTGTTTCACGATCGATTGCATGGCTTCCTTTCCCCGACCGGCGAGCAGCAGCCCGGCCATGTGGGCGGCCAGCGCGTAAGCGGCGAACTCCGAGGGCAGGCTAGCGTCGGCTTCCAGGATCTGCCCGGCCGCCGAAGCGATTTCTCCGCCGTTCTCGGCGCCGAGCGCCGCATGCAGCCGCAGCCACTGCCGTTCGGTTTCCGTCAGGCGCGTGCGGCAGGGCGAGCCGGCCAGCAGCCGCCACACCGCCTGCCGCTCGGCGCGCCCCAAGTGCTGATTCACCAGCCAGGCAGCATCGAGCAGGAGGCGCCGCAGGGTCGATGCCGGAACGCGCACGCTGCAATCGACGAGCGCCGTGCGCAGCAGCACGAGGTCTCCCGAGACCGACGCCGACAGCGACTCGAGCTCGGCGAGCCTGCCGCTCAGCAGGTAAGCCCCGGCGGCGCGAGCCTGGGCGGCGTACCCGGCCCGGACCAGCCACGGCCGGCTCGCGGGTGAAAGTCGCGCCGGATCGGGCTGGCCGACGCGCGGCCGGTCGAACAGATCGAGCAGCGGAAAGCCCGCCTCGAGCAGCCGCGGGATTTCTTCATCCGCCGGGCGGTGCATGAAGCGCGCCTTTGCGGCGTTGAGATCGAGCACGGGGTAGAAGTCGGAGTTCGCCGGCACGCGGAAGGAGGCGAAGTAGGGGTGCATCGCGGAACGGCCGGCGACGCGGTGGAGCAGCAGGTCGTCCAGGCTGCGGATCCCGAAACGCTCGAGATCGGCGCGCAGGCGCGGGCTGTCGAACGCGCGCGCGTCGGGGGCGCGCAGCGAGCCCTTGTGGACGGCGACCACCAGCAGGTCGCCCGCGTTGGGCATCCAGATCTCGTAGTCGGAGAAGTGGGCATCGAGCGCCGCGATGATGCTGGCGAGCAGCACGGGCGAGAGCTCGTAGACGTTCACCCATTGCACCAGCAGGCCGCCGTCGCGCAGGTGCCGGCGCACATCGCGGTAGAACTCCGACGAGAACAGGCTCGCGACGCCGCTCACCCAGGGGTTGGAGGGCTCCGAAACGATCACGTCGTAGCGTTCCCCGCGCGCCGAGAAATAGGTCTTCGCGTCCTCGAAATGCAGCCGGCTGCGCGGGTCGTCGAACGCGCGCGCGTTGAACGGGCGCAGTGCTGCCGCCGCCGTGACCACCGCCGGCTCGATCTCGACGGTATCCACCGACTCGACGCGGTCGGAGCCGAGCATGACGTGGGTGGTGAGCCCGGTGCCGAAGCCGATGTTCGCGATGCGGCGCGCCTCCGGCAGGAGAAAGAAGGGCAGCGCACCGGTCAGCGTCATCGTGATCTCGTCGTGCGTCACGCCGCCGCCGTCCACCCGGATGGCGCCTTCGGACTTGCCGTTGGTGCGCAGCGCGATCAGCTCCTTCCCCCCGGTGACGCTCACGCTCGCGGTCTTCCCGTCGAGGTGCAGCCTCACTTCTTCCCCACCGCCTTGGCGCATCAGCACATTGGAGCGGTACACGCCCGAGGCCAGGTGCAGGGGATCGAGCCGCACGCCGATGATGGCGAAGCACACGGCGGCCGCCGACACCGCCGCCGCGGCATAGGGCCGGCGGCCGACCCCCAGCAGCACCACTCCGAGGGCGAGGTCGATGGCCGCGCCCGCGATGATGAGCCCCTTTAGCCCCAGAAACGGAAGCCCGAGGTGCACCGCGGCGACCACGCCGGCGATCGCGCCGGCGGTATTCGCGGCGTACACCTGGCCGATCGCGCGCTCGCCCGCGCCGGCCCGCATCAGGGAGGCGGTGAGGAGCGGCAGCGTCATGCCGGCGCAGAACGCGGCCGGGAACATCACGCCGAGGCAGATGCCATGGCTCACCACGTTGAAAGCCAGGTACCCCCCCGGGGTGCGGGCAAGCGATTGCATCGTGAGCTGCATGAACTCGAAGCTCGCCACGTAGACCGGCAGCGTCGCGAGCGCGGCGATCCCCATCGCGACCTGCACCAGGCCCAGCAGGCGCAGCGTGTCCCTGGCCGCATCGATCCTGCGCCGCACCCACAGGCCGCCGAAGGCAAGGCCCAGGATGAAGGCCGACAGCATCAGCTCGAAAGCATGCGTCGAGGTCCCGAGGACCAGCGCAAGCATGCGGATCCAGCCGATCTCGTACATGAACGACGACATGCCGGTCAGCGCCGCGACCGCGAGCAGCAGGCGGCCCATGGGGACCGGCGCGTTTTCCGCCGCCACGGAAAGCGCCGGCGCGGTGTCGGATCGGCGCGGCAGAAACATGACCCCGGCGGCGACCGCGAGGTTCAGCACGCCCGCGATGGTGAGCGTGCCGGGCAGGCCGGCGAGCTCGATGAAGTAGAACCCGCTCGCGAGCACGCCCACGCCGGCGCCCAGGCTGTTGGTGAAGTAGAGCATCGCGATTGCATACCCCGCGCGCTCGGGCCGAAGGCGCAGCACGCCGCCGGTCATCAGGGGAAACGTCATGCCGAGCAGCACCGATTGCGGCAGGATGAGCGCCGCGGCCAGGGTCCATTTAAGGGCGTGCACCGCGGCGGGGGAGCCGAGCGCAGGAATCACGGCTTCGAAGGCGAACGCGGTGGCGGCGACGAACACCGAGTGGAACACGAGCGAGATCAGACCGATCAGCGCCTCGATGACCGCGTAGGCGAGCAGCAGGTCGCGCCAGCGCGCCGAGATGCGGCTCGCCCCCCAGGCGCCGAGCGCCATGCCGCCCATGAAGATCGCGAGCACCAGCGTCTGGGCGTAGGCGGCGTGGCCGAGGAAGAGCTTCAGGTAGTGGCTCCAGATCGACTCGTAGATCAGGCCGGCGAAGCCCGAGACGGTGAACAGGACGAACGCCGCCGGCAGCAGGATCAGCGGGCGAACGGTGGCGCCTAGCTGCATCGGGAGCGCAGCAGGGGGCGCAAGCTTGCGATGTGCCTAAGGCTTGTAGCCGGGGATGCGCGACTCATCGACCTCGTCGATCTGCTCCGGGTCGAGGAACATCTCGGCGTAGCGCCGGTAGACCTTGCGGCGCACGAAGATGTCGAACAGATCAGGATCGATGTGATGGTTGAGCTTCATGCGGCCGAGGATCTCGAGCGATTCCGAGAGTGTCTTGCCTTTCTTGTACGGGCGGTCGTGCGCGGTGAGGGCCTCGAAGATGTCGGCGATTCCCATGCAGCGCGCCTGCACCGACATCTGCTCGCGCTTCAGCCCGCGAGGATAGCCCTTGCCGTCCATGCGCTCGTGGTGGCCGCCCGCGTACTCGGGAACGTTGGTGAGGTGCTTCGGCCACGGCAGCGCCTCGAGCATCTTGATGGTGGCGACGATGTGGTGGTTGATGATCTTGCGCTCGTCCTCGGTCAGCGTGCCCGCGCGGATCGTGAGGTTCTTGACCTCGTCCTCGGACAGGAAGCTCGCCTCGTGCCCCGCGACGTCGCGCCAGCGGTACGCCGCGATGCGGCGCACGCGCTCGACGTCGTCGTCGCGCATGCGCTCGCTGCCGATGTTGCAGGCGTGCAGGAAGCGGCGGTCGTCCTCCAGCTCGCGCAAGCGGTTGCGCAGATCCCTTTCTGGAATCTGATTCTTAAGGGATTGGATTTCCAGGTCCCGCTTCAGGATCTCGAAGCGCGTGTCGATGAGGTGGATGCGGTCGTAGATCGTTTCGAGCTTGGTCGCCTTGTCGACCACGTGCACCGGCGTGGTCACCTTGCCGCAATCGTGCAGCAGCCCCGCGATCTTCAGCTCGTAGCGGTCTTTCTCGGTCATGTTGAAGTCCGAGAGCGGACCGTCGCGCGTCTCGTTCACCGCCTCGGCGAGCATCATCGTGAGCTGCGGCACGCGCTGGCAGTGGCCGCCGGTATAGGGCGACTTCTCGTCGATCGCCGAGTTGATCAGGTTGATGAATGACTCGAACAGCTGCTCGAGCTGGCTGATCAGCATGCGGTTGGTGAGGGCGATCGCCGCCTGCGAGGCGAGCGACTCGGCGAGGCGCTGGTCCGAGGCGGAAAACGCCACGATCTCGCCGCTGCGCGGGTCGTGCGCGTTGATCAGCTGCAGCACGCCGATGGTCTCGTACTCGTGGTTGCGCATCGGCACCGTGAGGAACGATTTCGAGCGATACCCGGTCTTCGCGTCGAAGGCGCGCGTGCCCGAGAAGTCGAAGCCGTCGGCGGTGTAGGCGTCGGCGATGTTCACCGTCTTGCCGGTGAGCGCGGCATACGCCGCGACCATGCTGTGGTTGGGCGCGCCGTCCTTGTACAGCTGGATGGGGTAGAACGGCACCGGGTTGCCGCTGGTGCCGCCGAGGTAGTACTTGAGCGAGCTGGTGCGCACGATCTCGAAGCGCAGGGTGCGCTCGTCGGTCACGCGGTAGAGTGTGCCGCCGTCGGCGCG
>Ga0137428_1000130_pt1 | contig 35065 bp, 26 predicted proteins | sample EasRivERMZT718_2_FD_102305 | JGI IMG/M metagenome (GOLD analysis project Ga0137428, IMG submission 102305) | Soil microbial communities from meander-bound floodplain in the East River, Colorado, USA - East River MetaG ERMZT718_2 | ecosystem: Environmental > Terrestrial > Soil > Floodplain ...
CCCGGCCGCCCCTCCACGTCGGGAGGGACGTCCACGGGCCTTTCGGCGCCGTTGGCGAAACCATGATCGGAGAGCACGAGGATGACGGCGTTGGGATCCGCCGCGTCGATCAGCTCGCCAATCAGGCGATCCTGGAGCCTGTAGAAGTTGGGGATGGCCTGGGCGAACGCTTTGGCATCCTCCGGATCCGCGCCGGCGACGAGCCGCATCGCCGGTGGCAGGAAGTGCGCGAAGCGATGGTTCACCTCGTCCAGCCCTTCGTAGTAGACGAGAGACAGCCCCGGAGCGTGAGTCTTCAGAAGACGCACGGCGGTCCTGTGATAGGTGAGCGTGCTCGCGAGGATCTTGATGAGGTGGGCGACGGGGTCGTCGTAGCTGCGCGAACCCTCGAGCGCCGTGCGGGCCTTCTCGAACCTGCGTCGCGAGATCCCTGCGACCGCGCGCACGTCCTCGTAGGAGATCGCGTCCACATCCACGCGCAGATCCTCCAGCTCCGCCAGCAGCGACGGCGGGTGCGCAAGACCCGGCTGGTTCCGATCGAGCGGCAGGTCGAACAGCGTGAACGCCACGCGATCCGTCACCATGAATCCATCCACCGGCTCCGCGGGCCAGGTTGCCCACCACCCGATCGTCATGCTGGAGAGCCCTACGTCCGTGGCGATGTTCCAGAGGGCCTTGACCCGGCGGAAGAGCCTGGAGATGGGGACCTCCAGCCCGGTCGCCCGGTCCTTCATGAGGAAGTCGATGATCCCGTGGTCCTCAGGCGCCCGCCCGGTGGCGATCGTGGTCCACAGGATCGGTGAAAGGGTCGGCGTCATCGAGTGGAGCACTCCCCACGCGCCCGCCTTCTTCAGGGCCGCGAGGCGCGGCAGGTCCCCCATCTCGATGAGGGGATCGATGAGATCCCAGTCCGCGGAGTCAACGCCGATGATGACGACGGGAAACGGGGGCCCCGCCCAGGCGTCGCGCAGCGGGTTCGGCGGGCCGGTCATGACGCGCTCCTTGCCGGCTCTGAGCGTCCCCTCGACGGCGCCCATTGGACGCAGGACCCCTTCGAGGGCCGCGGGCGTCGCCGCAGCGTCCGACAGCAGCTCCGACGCTGCCTCGCCAATGGCGTCATCGAGAAGGACGCCGCGATCCAGGCGGAGCACCAGCGGTCCCAGGGAGCTCCATTCCGCGCCGCTGAAATCGAACTCGGCCTGGAACGAGATCGAAACCGTGGAGCCCTCCGGTGTCTTGGCGCGCACCGCTCCTGATCGTGCGTGACGCCCGGACGGGAGCAGCACCCATCGCGTCAGGGGATGCGTCATGTGGATGCCCGGAGCGACGAGCGGGCCGGCCGGCGCCCCCGATCGGAGCGGTGCCCCGAGGTGGTCCGGGGGTATCCGCTCGATGAACAGCACCCCGGTCATCACGACGGCCACGCCGAGAATGATGGCAACCCACGCGGATTGCCTCACGCGCCGTGTCAGGAACCCTCCCATCGCCTTCGAACCGCCCGGACGTGAGCATGGCACACCGCGACGGCCAGCGCATCCGAGATGTCGTTGGGCCGGGGGAGCGTCCTGAGTCTCAGTAGCCTCTTCACCATGCTGCGCACCTGCTCCTTGCTCGCATGTCCGTACCCCACGAGAGCCTTCTTGATCGCAAGCGGAGTGTATTCGTGCAGTGGCACGGCGCTCCGTTCCAGTTCCACCATCAGGGATCCCCGCAGGTGGGCGAGAACGAGGGCGGAGCGAACGTTGATGTGCGAAAAGACCGTCTCGAGGCAGGCTTCGTCAGGCCGGTGGCGGTCGATCAGCTCGTGGAGTCGATCGGCCGCGTCGCGCAGCCGTGGCGCAAGGGCCCTGGTCTTCGGGAGGCGAAGGGCGCCCGCGTCGATCAGCGAGAGCCGGCTGCCTTCGATGAGGATGACGCCAAAACCAGTGACGCTGGAGCCAGGGTCGATCCCGAGGATCTTCACACGGTCGCCTGGCTCAGGAGGCCTCCATCTCGCTCTCGTCGATGTCGAAGTTGGCCCAGACATGCTGGACGTCGTCGTGCTCCTCGAGGGCCTCGATCAGCTTCAGCACCTTGCGGGCCGTCTGTCCCTCGGCGCGCACCGTGTTCTTGGGCGTCATGGCGACCTCCGACGCGGCGATCGGAACTCCCTTGGACTCCAGCGCCTCCTTCACGACCGGGAAGGCCTCGGGCGAGGTAAAAATCTCCTGGTTGGATCCATCCTGGCGCATGTCGTCGGCGCCAGCCTCGAGGACGATCTCGAGGAGTCGCTCCTCCGGTAGCGCCGTGGAGTCGACAACGAGGTATCCCTTCTTCTCGAACATCCAGGCCACGGAGTTCGAGGCGGCGATATTGCCGCCGTGCTTGGCGAAGATGTGGCGGATTTCGGGGAGCGTTCTGTTCTTGTTGTCCGTCACGGTTTCGATGAACACGGCGACACCGCCGGGAGCGTACCCCTCGTATGTCACCTCCTCCAGCTGCGCCCCCTCGAGCTCTCCCGTCCCTTTCTTGATGGCCCGCGTGATGTTGTCCGAGGGCATGTTGCATTCCTTCGCAGCGATGATGGCCGACCTCAGTCTCGCGTTGCCATCGGCGTCGCCGCCTCCCTCTCTGGCGGCCATGGTGATCTCGCGGATCGCTCGAGTGAAGGCCTTTCCACGCTTGGCGTCGGCCGCGGCCTTCTTGTGCTTGATCGTGCTCCATTTCGAATGACCGGACATGGCGACCTCGGGATTTGCCCAGATGACAATCGTGCCAGGGTGGGCGGTGCGATGCGAGGGCAGATGATATCACAGCGCCGCCGGGCCCTCTAGAAACCGGGGGACATCGCGGACAAACAAAAAGAGCCCGCCGCGAGGCGGGCTCTTTTGTGTTTATCCCGGCAACGACCTACTCTCCCACACAGTTGCCCGTGCAGTACCATCGGCGCTGGAGGGCTTAACTGCCGTGTTCGGAATGGGAACGGGTGTTACCCCTCCGCCAGAGTCACCGGGAATCTCGTGCTGCAATCTTATCAGAAGTGTATGCGCGCTCCCACCGCCACCGAAAACGCGGTCAGATCAATGTCTCCCGTCTGAACGACCAGGGTTGACTTCGGTACTGCCTGACCGGACGGGCTCTCGGTGAGCAGCGAGTAGCACCGATCCAGTTTCCCGTCACCGTCGAAATCGCGCGACGTTGGGCACGATGTCCCTGGGTTGGCGTTCGGCGTGACGTTCCCCACATCCGGGTTACTGGGGTCGCAGCCGAATTTGTTGACCTGCCTATTAGGCAGTAAGGTGAACCACGTATTGGGGTCGTTCTCGGGATTCAATCCGGCAAAGACGTTGTCGTGCGTCTGACTGCAGGTCGTATTGGGCGCCGAACCCACTGCGTTGAAGATCTGGGTCGAGCCATCTGTCCGGAAGAAGGTTTCCGGGAACATGATGAAATCGACCTGGTCCTCCAGCCCGCCCAGCGTGATGGTGACGTCCTGATTGACGAAGGAATACCGCGCGTCGAAGATCATGCTGAAGCGGTCGTTGAAGAAGTACTCCACCCCGCCGTTCAGATGCCACTGGAAGGCATCCTCCAGCTCCGCCTCGACGAACCACTCCTGAGGCAGATTACCGGACGAGCTCGAATCGGAAATCTGCTTGCCAAACTCGTTGCCGGCGAGCTTCAGGCGCAGTGAGCCCAACCGTTCATTCAGCTCATCGATGTCCTGGGACACATCCACGTCCGTGAAGATCACGCCAAGACCCACACCGATATAGGGGTTCAGGGGGCTGTCCTTCCGGAACCTGACGATCCCCGAGAGCGTGATGGGAATCTCCCGGATCGTCCCGAATTCCGCGGGCTCCGAGATCTGCCGGTCGATGAGGCGCGTGAGGGGGCCGGATTCCGGGTTTGCAGGGCCAGACACGGGGACCACATCCCTCAGGAACACGTCCACGGGACCCACATCACCTTCGAAGTACCCTACGTCGACCTGCAAGTTGAGCCAGCTCGTGAGCCCGTAACCGGCCGTGAGCATTCCGTAGAATGTCTCTTCAATCTTGTTGTCCCGCTCGAGAAGGTCATCCGGTCGCGGATCGCAGAAGGGATCGCCGAACGTGTCGCTGCCGAACTGCCCGCATCCCTGGATCTCATTCGGATCGCCCGTGAATGGGATGTTGTCATCCCCGTACTGCTCGGTGAAGATGATGGCCGCATTGTTCCGAACGTCGTCGATCGTCGAGAGATAGGACAGATTACCGCCGAAATACCAGCGCTGCCTGAGATCTTCGCCTCGCGCCTGGCTACCTGCAAGCAAAAGGACAACCGGACAAGCTATCGCGAGAAACCTGGCACGCGCACGCAAACTCATGACCCTGGCCTCCTTGCAGCGCACCCAACCATGGCGCCGGGCCGAGGCTCCAGGCGCCTGGTCCACCTGGTACCCCACCCCACACATGGGGTTCGTTATTTGCTTAGACTTCCCCCCCCATGATGGGGTTTACATGGGATTACATCATTACAGCGAATACACCGACTCCGTCTGACCCCCCGGTCCCTCCGGAACGGTGCTGTCGGAGGGACCCGTCCTGCGGGAAGGGTTCGATCGAATTGGGGGTTGGATCATGGGTTGTCTGCGACTTCGCTGGGCACTGACTGCGGTCAAGCCTCACGACCGATTAGTACCGGTAAGCTGAGCAGGTTGCCCTGCTTGCACTCCCGGCCTATCAACCTTGTAGTCTCCAAGGGGTCTTCAGTCCGACCCGAAGGTCGGAAGGGATGCCTCATCTCGAGGGGGGCTTCGCGCTTATATGCCTTCAGCGCTTATCCCTTCCGAACATGGCTACCCAGCGATGCTCCTGGCGGAACAGCTGGTACACCAGAGGTTCGTCCATCCCGGTCCTCTCGTACTAAGGACGGATCCTCTCAAGCATCCTGCGCCCACACCAGATAGGGACCGAACTGTCTCGCGACGTTCTAAACCCAGCTCACGTACCGCTTTAATCGGCGAACAGCCGAACCCTTGGGACCTGCTTCAGCCCCAGGATGCGATGAGCCGACATCGAGGTGCCAAACCACGCCGTCGATGTGAACTCTTGGGCGTGATAAGCCTGTTATCCCCGGCGTACCTTTTATCCGTTGAGCGACGGCCCTTCCATACAGAACCGCCGGATCACTAAGCCCTGCTTTCGCACCTGCTCGACTTGTAGGTCTCGCAGTCAAGCTCCCTTATGCCTTTACGCTCTACGGCTGGTTTCCAAACAGCCTGAGGGAACCTTTGGGCGCCTCCGTTACCGTTTAGGAGGCGACCGCCCCAGTCAAACTACCCGCCTAACGCGGTCCCCGACCCGGATAACGGGCCTGGGTTAGAACTTCAGCACTATCAGGGTGGTATCTCACCGTTGGCTCCACGAGAGCTGACGCTCCCGCTTCAAAGCCTCCCACCTATCCTGCACAGACAGAACCAAAATTCAGCGCTAAGGTGTAGTAAAGGTGCACGGGGTCTTTCCGTCTAGGTGCGGGTAACCGGCATCTTCACCGGTGCTACAGATTCGCTGAGCCTCTCGTTGAGACAGCGGTCAGATCGTTACGCCATTCGTGCAGGTCGGAACTTACCCGACAAGGAATTTCGCTACCTTAGGACCGTTATAGTTACGGCCGCCGTTTACCGGGGCTTCAGTTCAGAGCTTCTCCTTACGGATGACCCCTCCCTTTAACCTTCCGGCACCGGGCAGGCGTCAGTCCCTATACGTCGTTTTTGTGACTTTGCAGAGACCTGTGTTTTTAGTAAACAGTCGCCTGACCCCATTCACTGCGGCCCCCTCGGGCTCCAGGCGCAAGGCCCTTCACCCTGACGGGGCACCCCTTCTCCCGAAGTTACGGGGCTAGTTTGCCGAGTTCCTTAACGAGAGTTCTCTCAAGCGCCTTAGGATATTCTCCCTGTCTACCTGTGTCGGTTTGCGGTACGGGCACCCGGAACACTAGCTAGAGGTTTTTCTTGGAGGCATGGAATCAGCAAGTTGGGCCAGCCGAAGCCAGCTTCCCTGACTGTCCTTGGAGTTGATGATCTCCTGGGTTTTCCTGGGAGATCCCCCTACGACAGCCACCCGACACGTCCAATGGTCGGTATGCTTATCCTTCCCCGTCGCCCCATCGCTTAAAGCGCGTTCCAGGCGGTGCAGGAGTGTTGACCTGTCTGTCCTTTCGCCTACGCCTTTCGGCCTCGGCTTAGGTCCCGACTGACCCTGAGTGGATTGACCTTGCTCAGGAAACCTTAGACTTTCGGCGGGAGGGGTTCTCGCCCTCCTTATCGCTACTTGTGCCGGCAGAGTCTCTTCCATGACCCAGTATCGGTTCTCGCGATCCGACTCGTATCTGTCATGGAATGCTCCCCTACCACCCATGGACTAAGTCCACGGATCCGCAGCTTCGGTAACAGGCTTTAGCCCCGTTGAATTATCGGCACAGAATCGCTCGACCAGTGAGCTGTTACGCTTTCTTTAAAGGATGGCTGCTTCTAAGCCAACCTCCTGGCTGTCTGTGCAATTCCACATCCTTTCCCACTTAGCCTGTATTTTGGGACCTTAGCTGGCGGTCTGGGCTCTTTCCCTTTTGACGACGGAGCTTATCCCCCGCCGTCTGACTCCCGCACTGGTGGTTAACGGCATTCGAAGTTTGGTTGGATTCAGTAACCCGGTAAGGCCCCTAGTCCATCCAGTTCTCTACCACCGTTAACGATCATGCGAGGCTAGCCCTAAAGCTATTTCGGGGAGAACGAGCAATAACTGAGTTTGATTAGCCTTTCACCCCTACACCCGGCTCATCCAAACGGTTTTCAACCCATACTGGTTCGGGCCTCCACGCACTGTTACGTGCGTTTCACCCTGGCCAGGCGTAGATCACTCAGCTTCGCGTCTAATCCCAGCAACTGAATCGCCCTATTCGGACTCGCTTTCGCTACGGCTCGCTTAACGCTTAACCTTGCTGCTGAGATTAACTAGCCGGCTCATTATGCAAAAGGCACGCGGTCGGGCATTGCCCGAAGGCCATAGCCCTTCCACTGCTTGTAGACATACGGTTTCAGGTACTATTTCACTCCCCTAATAGGGGTTCTTTTCACCTTTCCCTCACGGTACTAGTTCACTATCGGTCGCAGGAGAGTATTTAGCCTTGGAAGATGGTCCTCCCGGATTCCCACAGGATTCCTCGTGTCCCGTGGTACTTGGGAAACTACCAGGAGCCTGATCAGTTTTCGCTTACGGGGCTGTTACCCTGTATCGCCGACCGTTCCAGGTCGTTCAGCTAACCGCCAGGTTTGTAACTCCTTGGCTCCTCCGCAAAGGAACCAGGTAGCTCCCACTACCCCCCTGGCGCAACGCTTGCGGGCTTGACACGCCAGAGGTTTGGGCTGTTCCCTTTTCGCTCGCCGCTACTGGGGGAATCGCTGTTGCTTTCTCTTCCTGGGGGTACTGAGATGGTTCACTTCCCCCCGTTGCCGCCTCGTCCCCTATGGATTCAGGGACGAGCTCCCGGACGTTACTCCGGGCTGGTTACCCTATTCGGAAATCCCCGGATCGAAGCTCGCTTTGCAGCTCCCCGAGGCTTATCGCAGCCTGCTGCGTCCTTCATCGTCTTCCTGCGCCTAGGCATCCACCGTACGCCCTTAGTAGCTTGACCAACAGTCAGAACTCAGCGAAGTCGCTTTGCAGCAACAACACCATGATCGCAATGTCAAAGATCGAACCCTTCGGCGACACCCCTGGGGGCGTCTGTCCTCACCCGCATTCGCGGGGTTCGGATTCTCAAGAACATCCCAACTGGTGGAGAATACCGGGATCGAACCGGTGACCTCCTGGTTGCAAACCAGGCGCTCTCCCAACTGAGCTAATTCCCCGCTCCGAGCGCGATCCCCGATCCAACCGGGAGGTGCCAGATATGTGGTGGGCCTAGGTAGATTTGAACTACCGACCTCACGCTTATCAGGCGTGCGCTCTAGCCAACTGAGCTATAGGCCCCCATCACACTGGATGGCGCTCCGGACACCAGACGGCGCACGGCGCTCGGCCTACGGGAACTTGATCCGGCGCGAAGCCGGACCAGGCGCCACAGCCCGGGTTGTTCTCTCAAAACTAAATAGGCGTGCCTGCTTGGTTGGACCGTATCGACCTGGGATGATCTCAGGCTGACTGGCTCGGCTCGCGCCGTGCCACAGCCCTCGATGCTCCTTAGAAAGGAGGTGATCCAGCCACAGGTTCTCCTACAGCTACCTTGTTACGACTTCACCCCAATCACCGGCCACACCGTCAGCGCCTGCCTCCCTTGCGGGTTGGCTCGACGATTTCGAGTGCAACCGACTTTCGTGATGTGACGGGCGGTGTGTACAAGGCCCGGGAACGTATTCACCGCGGCGTGCTGATCCGCGATTACTAGCGATTCCAACTTCATGCAGTCGAGTTGCAGACTGCAATCCGAACTGAGGACGGATTTATGGGATTGGCTCCCCCTCGCGGGTTAGCAGCCCTTTGTGCCGTCCATTGTAGCACGTGTGTAGCCCTGGGCATAAAGGCCATGATGACTTGACGTCATCCCCACCTTCCTCCCCGTTTTCCGGGGCAGTCCCCCTAGAGTGCCCGGCATGACCCGATGGCAACTAAGGGCAAGGGTTGCGCTCGTTGCGGGACTTAACCCAACATCTCACGACACGAGCTGACGACAGCCATGCAGCACCTCTACAGGTGTCCCAGAGGGAAAGGCCTGTTTCCAAGCCAGTCACCTGCGGTTCAAGCCCAGGTAAGGTTCTTCGCGTTGCGTCGAATTGAACCACATGCTCCACCGCTTGTGCGGGCCCCCGTCAATTCCTTTGAGTTTCAGCCTTGCGACCGTACTCCCCAGGCGGGGCGCTTAATGCGTTAGCTCCGGCACTGCAGGGGTCGATACCCGCAACACCAAGCGCCCATCGTTTACAGCCAGGACTACCAGGGTATCTAATCCTGTTTGCTCCCCTGGCTTTCGCTCTTGAGCGTCAGAACCGGTCCAGGAAGCCGCCTTCGCCACCGGTGTTCCTCCCAATATCTACGCATTTCACCGCTACACTGGGAATTCCGCTTCCCTCTCCCGGCCTCAAGTATGACAGTATCCTGCGCCATTCCTTGGTTGAGCCAAGGGATTTCACACAGGACTTATCAAACCGCCTACGAGCCCTTTACGCCCAGTGATTCCGAGCAACGCTGGCCCCCTCCGTATTACCGCGGCTGCTGGCACGGAGTTAGCCGGGGCTTCCTCCAGGGGTACCGTCAAGGCACTCCGGTATTAACGGAGCACCATTTCGTCCCCCTCGACAGGAGTTTACGACCCGAAGGCCTTCATCCTCCACGCGGCGTCGCTGCGTCAGGCTTTCGCCCATTGCGCAATATTCCTCACTGCTGCCTCCCGTAGGAGTCTGGACCGTGTCTCAGTTCCAGTGTGGCCGATCACCCTCTCAGGCCGGCTACCCATCGTCGCCTTGGTAGGCCGTTACCCTACCAACTAGCTAATGGGACGCGGGCTCCTCCTTAAGCGGCAACTTGCATGCAGCGGTCACCTTTGAACCCATCCTCCGAAGAGAACGGGGTGTTATGCGGTATTAGCCCTCCTTTCGGAAGGTTATCCCCCACTCAAGGGCAGATTACCCACGCGTTACTCACCCGTGCGCCACTCTACTCGGGGAGTTGCCCCCCCTTTCGCGTTCGACTTGCATGTGTTAGGCACGCCGCCAGCGTTCGCTCTGAGCCAGGATCAAACTCTCCAATTTGAAAACCAAGAGCGGAGAATCATCTTCCCAACTCGGTAAAGCTGGTGTAGTTACTCGTTTTTTCAAAAAAAAACGGTCACTAGGCAGGCACGCACTATTTAGTTTTCAAAGAACACGTTTCGGGAAAGGCGACATTTTAGCTAGATTCCCCGGGATGTCAAGACCTGGGGACACAGGTTCCGAACTCTTTGCGGGTTCAGGACTTGCGGAGTCGCGGCGCGTTGAACGGCAACCACAGTCGTGCTAATAATCCGGGTCACTTCAAAACGCGATGCCGCATCCTATCACACTCTGGCGGGAAGTGAAGCTTCTCCTCGTTTGCGCCCTGATGTCTGCTGCCATCCACGGGATCGAGGCTTCGGCCCAGGATCTCGAGGAGGCGCGCCGGCTGGCCGGAGCGGGCCGGATCGAAGCCGCCGCGGCTGCCTACAGACGGCACATCGCCTCAGACCCCAAATCCTTCGACGGGCATTTCGAATTGGGCCAGATTCTCCTTGCGCAGGATCCGCGCCGGGCTCGCGAGCACCTGGCCTTGGCGGTGGAGCTCGAGCCCCAGCGCGCCGCGGCGCACGCGCGGCTCGCACAGGCCCTCATCCTGCTTCAGGAGATGGACAACGCCGCACGCGAGCTGGAGCGCGCGAGGGATCTCGATCCTCAGCAGCCCCCGACCCGATACAATCTCGCCCGTCTCTACGAAGGCCAGCAGCGGCATGAGGAAGCGTTGACCGAGTACGCCGCCTTCCTGAAGCTTGCGCCATCAGATCCTCGCGCCAATACAGTCCGCCAGCGATTAGCTCTGTACTACGAGAACACCGAGCGTCTCGACGATGCGCTTCGCCTCTACGAGGAAGTCCTGGCAGGCGAGCCCGGAAACGTGGCGGCGCTGAACGCCCAGGCTGACATTCAGTACCGGCGCACTCAGTACGATGACGCGCTCCGAGGGTACGAGAAGGTGCTCGCGCTGGATCCGTCGGCGTGGAGCGCCCACGCGAACGCCGCCTTCATCTACCGGCTGCGCGGGGACCTCACCCGGGCCGTGGACCACTACCGCCGGACGATCGCATTGAATCCGGAACACATCACGAGCCAGTATTTTCTCGGCACGCTCTACGCGGATCAGGGAGAGGACACCGAGGCCTTGGAGCAGTTTGCGCGCGTCGTCGCAATACAGCCGGAGCACCCGCTCGTGCATTACTCCATCGGCAAGTTGCTCCTGAAGCGCGGCGATCGGGAGGGAGCGCAGAAGGAGTTCGATCGGCACCGAACGATCCAGGCAGCGGAGCGCGCGCGCAGTCGCACCGCTTCCACGATGGGCGACCCCTGAGCCGGCTCGGAATGAAGCGCTTCGGCGTCGTAGCAGCGCTGCTGGGAGCTCTTGCGGCTCCAGCGAGGCCCCAGGAAGCCTCGCCTGGCATCCGGTTCGTCAACCGCGCTGCGGAGGCGGGGATCACCATCCGCACGACCAACGGCAGCCCCGAACGAAACTACATCATCGAAACGCTCGGGAGTGGCGCCGCGATGCTGGACTTCGACGGTGACGACGACCTGGACATCTACGTCGTCAACGGGGCAACGCTCCCGCCCGATGTCGCGACACCTCCCGCGACTCCCGCCTTCTACCGCAACGACGGGAAGGGGCGCTTCACGGACATCACGCAGTCCACCGGACTCGCCCAGGTACCCTTCTGGGGATTCGGCGCCACCACGGGCGACTACGACAACGACGGAGACCCCGATCTGCACGTCACGGCGTGGGGGCCCGATCATCTCTTCCGCAACAATGCGGACGGCACCTTCACCGACGTTGCGAGAGACGCTGGAGTCGACGACGGAAGATTCGGCACCAGCGCGGCCTTCGTGGACTACGACGCCGACGGCGATCTGGATCTGTACGTCGCGAACTACGTCACGTTCGACACCGCAATCGTTCCCCGCAAGGGCGACCCCAACTCTCCGTGCACCTTCCGCGGCCTGGTCGTCATGTGCGGACCTCACGGGCTTGCCGGAGCGGCGGACGCGCTCTATCGCAACAACGGAGACGGCACGTTCACCGACGTATCGGCGGAGGCCGGCATGCTCACGGAGGGCGCGTACTACGGACTTGGCGTTGTCACGACGGACGTCGATCTGGACGGGCTGGTGGACATCCTGGTGGCCAACGATTCCACTCCCAACCACTTCTACCGCAATCTCGGCAATGGACGCTTCAACGACGACGCCGTCATCGCGGGATTCGCCTACAGCAACGATGGCCGCGAGCAAGCCGGCATGGGGATTGACGCGGCGGACGTCGATGCCGACGGAGACCAGGACATCTTCATCACCAACTTCTCGCACGACTACAGCACCCTGCGCATCAACGACGGCAACGGGTACCTGGAAGACTCTTCGGTTCGCCTGGGCCTCTTCGAGCCCACCGTGCGATCGCTCGGCTGGGGCACGGTGCTCTTCGATTTCGAGAACGACGGCGACATCGACATCTTCATGGCCAACGGGCACGTCTACCCCGAGGTGGAGCGCGCGGACATCGGGACGACGTACCGCCAGCAGAACCAGTTCCTCGAGAACCGCGGCGGCCTCGTGCTGCGGGAGGTGGCGCAGGATCTTCCTGCCGATCTCCATCGCGGGGCCGCGGCGGGCGACATCGACGGTGACGGCGACGTGGATCTCCTCGTGACCGTGATGAACGGTCAGCCGGAGCTCCTTGTCAATGAATCCTCTCCCGGAGCGTGGCTGGCGGTGCGCCTCGCGGGGCGAGTGAGCAACCGCGACGGCGTCGGCGCCCGGGTCATCGTCACGGCCGGGAGTCGAACCTGGATCGCGCAACGCAACGGCGGCGGGTCCTACCTGTCGGCACGCGATCCGCGGGTCCGGTTCGGTCTTGGAGCTCTGGCTGCTGTGGATCGCATCGAAGTGACGTGGCCGTCGGGCCGCAGGCAGATTCTCCCGAGCCCGCCGCTCAATACGGTCGTGACGATGATCGAGAACGACACGCCTGGAGCGCCCGGTGCGCCCGCATCGGCACCCGCAGCAGCCAATTCCCCTTGATTCGAGCGGCGCCAGGGTGATATGCTCTTGCACGGATTTGCCTATTTGAGTGGGCGAGTTCTCAGCCCACTTTTTTTATTTCTACACCTTCGCGGAGACGGCCATGGAGTTGATCACACACGGCATCGAGGCGAAGGTGCGCACGCTGGCCGATCAGGTCGTCGGCCGGGACGGCTACGACCTGGTTGACGTGGAGTACAAGCGGGACGTCGCCGGCTGGACCCTGACGTTGTTCATCGACAAGCAGGGCGGCGTCAACCTTGACGACTGCCAGCGCGTGAGCCACGTCATGAGCACCGTGCTGGATGTCGAGGTGCCCGACCTGCACGGCTACAACCTTCAAGTCTCCTCGCCCGGACTCGATCGACCGCTGAGAAAGCCCGCCGACTACCGCGGCGCCCGCGGTCGCCGGGTCCGCATCATCACCAAAGAACCGATTGGGAACCGCCGGAATTTCACGGGCGTGCTCCAGTCGCTCGCACCGGCCGATGGCGAACCCGCAGGGGGCCACGAGGAGCTGGAGATCGGTGAAGAGCGGCTGATCGTCCATCTTCAGGATGACAGCGGGGCGGATCACGCCATCCCGTTCGGATCCATCAAGCGCTCGAACCTCGTCTATCAGTGGCCCGATAAGGGAACGCCCGTCCGGGACAAGGCTGCGCGCGGCTCAGGAAGGCAGCGATGACCAACGATATCTTCCATGCGATCGAACAGATCGGCCGCGAGAAGGGCATCGATGTGGACATCGTCATCGAGGCCGTCAAGGACGCCGTGATCGCGGCGTCCAAGAAGCACTTCCACTCGCGGGAAGAGCTGATCGCCGAGTTCAACCGGCAGAGGGGAACCTACGACGTCTTCGCATTGAAGAAGGTCGTCGCGTCGGTGCAGGACCCCGACCTCGAGATCTCCCTTCTGGAAGCGCGCAAGTACGATCCGCTCGCCGAGATGGAGTCGATGCTGCGTCTTCCCAAGCCGCGCGTCGACCTCGGCCGCATCGCCGCGCAGGCCGCCAAGCAGGTCATCTACCAGAAGGTCCGTGAGGCCGAGAGAGACAATGTGTTCAAGGAGTACGCGGACCGCGTGGGCGAAGTCGTCAACGGGATCGTCAAGCGGTTCGAGCGGGGCGACATCATCATCGATCTTGGAAGGACGGAGGCCATCCTGCCCCGGCGCGAACAGTCCCGCGCCGAGCACTACAACCAGGGCGATCGCCTGCGCGCCGTGATCGTGAACGTGGACAAGTCGGCCAAGGGGCCACAGATCACCGTCTCACGCACGGACACGCGTCTCCTGATGAAGCTGTTCGAGATGGAGGTCCCGGAGATCTACGACGGGACGGTCATCATCGAGAGCATCGCAAGGGATCCCGGTGATCGCGCCAAGGTCGCGGTCCGATCCAAGGAGAAGGACGTGGACCCCGTCGGCGCCTGCGTGGGGATCAAGGGCTCGCGGGTGCAGGCCATCATCCGGGAGCTGCGGGGCGAGAAGATCGACATCGTGCAGTGGGCGGATGACCCGACCATCTTCGTCGGCAACGCCCTCAACCCGGCGAAGATCGGCCGCGTGAGCGTGGTGGACGAACATGACAGGCGCCTCGAGATCACCGTCGAGGACAGCCAGCTGTCACAAGCCATCGGCAAGAAGGGGCAGAACGTCCGTCTTGCCTCGCAGCTCGTCGGCTGGAGCATCGACATCAAGAGCGAGTCGGAGAAGAAGCGCGAGATCGAGGAGGAGATGGCCCGCGTCCAGCGCGGCACCCGGGAGATGAAGTCGCTTCCCGGAGTGGGTGATGTGATCATCCAGAGGCTCCTGGACGCCGGCTACCGCTCCCTCGAGGAGCTCGTCCAGACAGGAGCGGAGGAGCTCTGCAAGATCGAAGGTGTCGGCGACAAGACGGCCCAGAAGATCGTCGAGGCCTCGAAGGATCTGATCGCGCAGCGCGAAGCCAGGGAAGCAGAGGAGGCGGCTCTTCGAGCCGCTGAGGCCGAGGAAGCCGCCCGCCTCGCCGCAGAGGCGGAAAGCCAGGCGGAGACGGCGGACGATGACGGCGCCCAGGGTGAGGTCGACGCGACGCTCGAGTCCGCGGCTGCGGCCGCGACCGAACAGGACGCCGATTCCGCTGCGGGCGCGACCGCGGACGACGACGCGCCCGACAGTGGAGAGGTTGCTTCGGCCGGAGTCCTGGACGACGCAACGGATGGTGGTGCACCTCACCGCGGCCGAACACACGAGGAGGGTTGAGGTCTGATGGCAATCAGGGTGCACGAGCTGGCAAAGAGTCTAGGCCTCACGACGAAAGAGGTCGTCGAGCAGCTCCGCGCCCGTGGTGTCGAGGTCAAATCCAACCTGAGCGTCGTGGACGAGCAGTCCGCGGCCCTCCTGAGCAACGCCACAGCCGGAGCGCCGCCGCGCGCGGCCACCGCCAAGGCTGCCGCCGCCGCTCCGAAGCCCGCGGCACGCGCGACGAAGCCAATGGCACCAGCGCGAGCCGTTGCACCGCGCGTCGCGTCGGTGACCCCCAGGGCTGTGCCGGCTCCGAAGCCATCCGCTGCACCGCACACACCTCCAGCTCCCGCGGGTCCCGCGGCGCAGCATGTGAAACCGGCGGCCCGCGCCGCGGCTCCGGTTGCAGCACCTCATGCCATCCCGACGCGAGCTCCATCCACCGCGGTGAGAACGGCGCCCCCTGCGACCGCCCCACCGCGACCGGCGCGCGCAACACCGGCGGCTCCTCCAAGGCTCCCGGCTCCTTCGGTCAGGACCCCGGTGGCCGAGCCCGGCGCCAAGGTGGCGCCCCCGAAGCCTGCCGGACCCCCGAGGGAGATCACGGTGACCGAAGGAGTCACCGTCCGGGAACTGTCCGAGAAGATGGAGATCAAGACCAATGACGTGCTCAAGAAACTGCTGATGCGCGGCGTGGTCACCACCGTCAACCGGCCGCTCGACCTGGAGGTGGCGCGGCAGATCGCGCTCGAGTTCAATCACGCGATCACGGTCGTATCGTACGAGGAGAGCGAGGTGATCGAGGAGAGGAAGGCGGGCTCCTCGCAGAAGCTCCCCCGGTCGCCGGTCGTCACCGTCATGGGGCATGTCGACCATGGCAAGACGTCGCTTCTCGACGCCATCCGCGAGACGCGCGTCGTGGACCTCGAGCATGGCGGCATCACGCAGCATATCGGCGCCTACAGCGTCGCCTTCAAGAACAGGACGATCACGTTCCTGGATACGCCCGGCCATGAGGCGTTCACTCTCATGCGAGCGCGCGGCGCCAGAGTGACCGACGTGGTCATCCTCGTGGTCGCCGCCGACGACGGTGTGATGCCCCAGACCATCGAAGCCATCGATCACGCGCGGGCGGCGGGGGTGCCGATAGTCGTCGCCATCAACAAGATCGACAAGCCCGAAGCGAACGTCGACAGGGTGAAGAAACAGCTCGCCGATCGGGATCTCCTCGTCGAGGACTGGGGCGGTCAGGTGGTCTGCGTCCTGCTCTCCGCGAAGCAGAAGCAGGGGATCTCGGATCTGCTCGAGATGATCCTGCTGGTGGCCGACATGCAGGACCTCCGCGCGGATCCCTCGATCCCCGCCTCGGGCACGGTCCTCGAGGCGAGGCTGGATCGAAGCCGTGGCCCCGTCGCCACCGTGCTCGTGAGGGACGGCACGCTCAGGATCTCCGACGCCTTCATCGCCGGAGCCGTGAGCGGGAAGGTCCGCGCGATGTTCGACGACGCGGGCGAGAAGATCGAAGTGGCGGGCCCTTCGGCGGCCGTGGAGGTCCTCGGGCTTCAGGGAGTCCCCCAGGCGGGCGACATCTTCAAGGTTCTCGCCGAGGAGTGGAAGGCCCGTCAGATCGGCGCGTTCCGGCAGCAGAAGATCCGCGAGGACTCGCTGCAACGGACCTCACGCATGACCCTGAACCAGCTCTTCGAGAAGATTCAGGAAGGAACCATCAGGGAGCTGCCTCTGGTCCTGAAGGCCGACGTCCAGGGATCCCTCGAAGCGCTCAACCAGATGCTCGGCGACCTCCCGACCGAGAAGATCAAGCTCCGCGTGATCCGCTCCTCGACAGGCGCCATCAGCGAGTCGGACGTCCTGCTTGCGACCACGACCAACGCGATCGTCATCGGGTTCAACGTCCGCCCGGAGAGAAAGGCCGCCGAGCTCGCCGAGAAGGAGAACGTTGACATCCGTCTCCACACCGTGGTCTACGACGTCACCAGCGAGATCAGGGCCGCCATGGTTGGGCTGCTCGAGCCGACCATCAAGGAGGTCTTCGTCGGCCGGGCCGAGGTGCGCGACACGTTCTCGGTGCCCAAGTTCGGCATCGTCGCCGGATGCATGGTGACCGAGGGCCGGATGACGCGCAACGCGCAGGTGCGGCTCCTTCGGGACAACGTCGTGGTCTACTCGGGCCGCGCGGCCTCGCTGCGCCGCTTCAAGGATGACGTCAACGAGGTGAAATCAGGCTTCGAATGCGGCATCGGCCTCGAGAAGTACAACGACGTCAAGCCGGGAGACATCATCGAAGCGTACAAGACCGAGAAGGTCGCCAACAAGGAGCTCAGCGCCTGAGCTCCCGTGCGGGAGCGCATGAGCCGCTGCGCGCACTGAGATGGTCGTCGGAATCTGCGCGATCGAGATCGTCCTCCCCTACGCGCAATCGCTGAAGGACAAGCGACGGGTCCTCAAGGGATTGAAGGACCGCCTGAAATCGCGCCACAACATCTCGATGGCCGAGGTCGGCGGCCAGGATCTCTGGCAGCGCGCGACGCTCGGCATCGCCGCTGTCGCGGAATCGCGCGGCCCGCTCGAGGACCTGTTCGGACGGATCCGGCGCGAGATTGAGGAGCACATCCCGGGCGATGTCGTCGATGAGCAGATCGATTACGTGTGAGACGCGATGAGCGGAAGCCGCACCGAGAGAGTCGCCGACGAGATCCAGAAGGCCGTGGCGCACGTGCTGCAGTTCGAGATGCATGACGCGCGTCTCGGCTTCATCACCGTCACGGGGGTGAAGGTCAGCCCCGATCTCGGGCATGCGCGCATTTTCGTCTCCCTCCTGTCCGAGGGGAAGGCTCGTGAGGATTCCTTGAAAGCCCTCGAAGCGGCGCGCGGGTTCGTGCGGCGCCACATCGGATCGACGCTGCGGCTCAGACGCACGCCGGAGATCACGTTCACGATCGACACGTCGATCGAGCAGGGAGCCCGCATCGAGAACCTGTTGCGGGACGCGGGCCGGAAAGAGCCTGACACCGACTGATGCCGCGCCACGGTCTCCTCATCGTCGACAAGCCCGGTGGGCCGACGTCCCACGACATCGTCGCTGCCGTCAGGCGGCATGCGGCCGGCCTGAGAGTCGGTCACACGGGAACCCTCGATCCCTTCGCCACCGGGGTTCTCCCGCTCTGCCTCGGAAAGGCCACACGTCTCTCCCGATTTCTCACGTCGAGCCGCAAGGTCTACGCAGGCTCTATAAGGCTCGGCATCGCCACCGACACCTATGACCCGGAGGGGCGCGCCATCTTCGAGGGGAGCCTCGACGGCATCTCCGAGGAGGCCATCCGCGGTGCCGCGGCGGAGTTCCTCGGCACGACCCTCCAGACGCCGCCCCCCTACTCCGCGCGCAAGCTGGCCGGACTCCCCTCCTACCGGCTCGCGCGGGAGGGAAAGATCGTGATCCTTCCGCCGACGGAGGTCACGGTCCACTGGTTCGAAATCACGCAGGTGAGACTCCCCTTCGTCGATTTCGCGATCGAGACCTCCCCCGGAACCTACGTCCGATCCATCGCGCACGACATGGGGCTCAGGCTTGGCTGCGGCGGGCACCTGGCCACCTTGCGCCGCGTCGCGGTGGGGCCCTACGTCGCGCAGCAGGCTCACACGATGGCGGCGATCGAGCACAACGCCCGTGAAGGCACCCTCGACTCCCTGATCGTCCCGTTGAGGGAGGTCAACATCGGGATTCCGAGCGTGACCGTCACTCCCGCCGGGGAGGCGGCCATGGGTCATGGCCGGGATCTCACCACCACCGACCTGACCGGCCTCCCCCCCGCGGGCATTGGAGCGGTGCGCGTGCAGAATCAGGCAGGCGACCTGCTCGGCGTGGCCGTCCCGGCGGAGGCGCCCCGCTCCGCCGGGATCCTGCGCCCCTCGGTCGTTCTGATGGGGTGACCCTTCCGGCGACGCTCCAACCCCCCTTCTTCTTTACACGCCCGAGGAGGGGGTGCTAAGATGCGCCGTTATCTTGCGCCCCGTACCGATCCCCGCTCCCCGCGGTTGATCCGGCGCCAGCTCGAGGCGGGTGCGTTGCGCGCCTCGAGGAATCATTCAGTCCGGTTGCGGGCCGGCCAGGGAGACGGTTTTGGAGACAAGCAAGAGCCCCAAAGGCGACATCATCTCGGCCTACAGGATCCACGAGACCGACACCGGATCCCCCGAGGTTCAGATCGCGCTCCTGTCCAATCGGATCGGCGATCTGACCGAGCACTTCAAGATCCACAAGAAGGATCACCACTCGAGGAGAGGTCTTCTCCAGCTCGTCGGCCGAAGGCGCCGGCTCCTCGACTATCTCAAATCGAGCGACGCCGATCGCTACAAAGAGGTCATACAGAGGCTCGGCATAAGGAAGTGACACGTCCGGCTCGAGATCCACGCGGCCGGGAGGAAGCCCGATTCCAGGGTATTACCCGCCTCATATCATCGGTCTTCATTGAAGCATCGTTCGAACGCACGGCATCATCCCACCCTGGTTCGAAGCTTCCGCTCCCATCACCGACCGCCAGTCGATCTCCTGCCCGGACCCCGATTCACCCCGTTCATCGGAGGTTCTCGTGCATCTGGTGCGTGACGTAGAAATTGCAGGACGAAAGCTCATCATCGAGACAGGCAAGGTCGCCAAGCAGGCGGACGGCGCCGTCACCGTGCGTTACGGCGACACCGTGGTGCTGGTCACAGCCTGCGCCGACCGAAGACCCAAACCCGACATTTCCTTCGTCCCCCTGACGGTGGACTACCGCGAGAACACCTACGCCGCGGGCAAGATCCCCGGTGGTTTCTTCAAGCGCGAGGGGCGCCCGAACGAGAAGGAAATCCTCACATCGCGTCTGATCGATCGTCCGATCCGCCCCCTCTTCCCGGACGGCTGGAACTGCGAGACCCAGGTCATCGCGCTGGTGCTCTCCTATGACGGAGAAAACGACCCCGACACGCTCGCCGTGACGGGAGCATCCTTCGCTCTGAGCCTCTCCGACATCCCCTTCCCGATCCCCATCGCCGCGGTGCGCGTCGGCCTGGTCAACGACCAGATCGTCATCAATCCGACCGAGCTGGAGCAGGAATCGAGCCGTCTCGACCTCGTGGTCGCAGCCGGAGCCCAGGATGTCGTGATGGTGGAGGCCGGCGCTCATGAGGTCTCCGAGGATCAGATCCTGGAGGCCATCCAGAAGGGGCAGGACGCCTGCCGCCGCATCGTCGAGCTGCAGGTGGCGATGCAGCAGGCCCTGGGGAAGACGCCGCGCACCTTCCAGGCGGCGACTGATCCCGAGGATCTCTACAAGCAGGTGGAAGACGCGGTCAGCGGGCCTCTCAGTGAGGCGCTCTCGATCAAGGGGAAAATCGAAAGCTACGCGGCCGTGGCGCGCGTCAAGGACATGCTCCTCGAGGGTTTCCCCGCCGGCGACGAGCGGGCGGGTGCCGCGCGGCGTATCTTCGAGTCGGTGCTCGAGACGCTCGCCCGGCGTGAGATCGTGCGCCGGCGGCGGCGCTGGGACAACCGCCGCTTCGACGAGATTCGCCCCATCACCTGCGAAGTAGGCGTGCTGCCACGCACCCACGGCTCTTCCATCTTCACGCGCGGCGAGACGCAGGCGCTCGTGACGGTCACCCTGGGGACGTCGGCCGACGCGCAGAAGCTCGACTGGCTCGAAGGGGAATCGCAGCGACGCTTCATGCTGCACTACAACTTCCCCCCCTTCTCGGTCGGAGAGGTCAAGTTCCTCCGGGGCCCCGGACGCCGCGAGATCGGGCACGGAGCGCTGGCCGAGCGGGCCCTGAAGGTGATGATCCCCGACGTGAACACCTTCCCCTACACCCTGCGCCTGGTCTCCGACATCCTCGAGTCCAACGGCTCCTCGTCCATGGCCTCCATCTGCGGCGGCTCGCTCAGTCTCATGGATGCCGGAGTTCCGCTGAAGGCGCCCATCGCGGGGATCGCAATGGGACTGATGAAGGAGGGGGACGAGTACGCCATCCTCTCCGACATCGCCGGAGTCGAGGACCACTACGGCGACATGGACTTCAAGGTGGCCGGCAGCGCCAAGGGAATCACGGCCGTCCAGATGGACATCAAGGCGAAGGGCATCTCGCAGGCGATCATGCGCGAGGCGCTCGAGCAGGCGCGTCTTGGCAGGCTCTCCATCCTCGAGACGATGACCAGTGCGCTCCCCGTCGCGCGCGAGAACATCTCCGTGTACGCGCCCAGGATGATCACGATGATGATCTCCAAGGACAAGATCCGGGAGGTGATCGGCCCGGGCGGAAAGATGATCCGCTCCATCGTCGAGAGAACCGGGGCGAAGATCGAGATCAACGACGACGGCCGGGTGGAGATCGCCTCCGTCGACGAGGCCTCGGCCAAGATGGCCATGGAGATCATCAGCGAGCTGACGATGGAAGCCGAGGTCGGCAAGACCTACCTGGGCAAGGTGAAGCGCATCGTCAACTTCGGCGCGTTCGTCGAGATCCTGCCGGGCCTCGAAGGGCTCCTGCATGTCTCGGAGATCGCTCCCTACCGAGTCGCCGATCCGCACAACGAGCTCTCGGAGGGCGACGAGATCATGGTCAAGGCCATCGACATCGATGGCGACCGGGTGCGCCTGAGCCGCCGCGCGGTTCTCGCGGATCAGGGGATCGTCGGTGAAGCGGGCGGCGCCCCGCCCGAGGGGGGCCAGGGGTCGGACCCGGAACGCCCGGCACACGCTGGCGCAGGCGCCCAGGGCGGCGGGCGGCCCCACGGTGGCGATCGTGGCCATCATGGCGGGGGGGGCGGCGACCCCCGTCGCCGGAGACGCCCCCGGCGCTGATCCACAGGATCCCGGGAAACCGGGCATCCGAGGGGACCCGGGGATCGATCGGATGGATGCAGCCCTGCGGGCGAGATTACTCGAAGCTGCGCGGTCCGTCGTGGCCGCGCACTTCGATGAGCTCCCCGCACCCCCGGAGCCTGTCGATTGCCGCGAGGCGTTCCCGGGGGTCTTCGTCAGCCTCTACGCGCCCGATGGCCTGCGTGGCTGCACGGGGATCCTCGATGCGTCGATCCCGGTGGGCCGCGCCGTCATGCAATGCGCCGTCGCGGCCGCCACGGCCGATCCCCGCTTCGACCCCATCGCGATCGACGATCTTCCCGGCGTAGCGTTCGAGATCTCGGTGCTGGGTCCACCGAGCCCCATGGAGCGGATCGAAGCGCTCGAACTCGGCCGGCACGGGATCATCGTGTCGTCAGGGGCGCGAAGAGGACTGCTGCTTCCCCGGGTGGCGACCGACCACGGCATGTCGGTCGCAGAGTTTCTGGACGCCGGGTGCCGCAAGGCGGCGCTCCCCCCCGGCGCCTGGCGCACCTCCGCCGTGACGGTGGAGCTGTTCACGGCGGAAGTCTTCTGCGAAGCGACGCCGGGCGTCCTTCGCGATCAGGTCACTCGGCCGAGACCCGGTCTCCCAGAGTGATCTCGCGCGTCGAGAGGATGATCTTCCCGGTGGCCGTATGGGGCCAGGTCCTCAGAATGACCATCTGACCGAGGATCGTCTGGGCGTAGTTCTCCGGCGCGTTCTGCTCCTGGCGTCTCCGCTCGGCCCGCGCCTGCTGCCCGGTCACGTACATGTCGTCGGTGGCGAACTCCATCGACCCTCCCCACTCCCTGAAGACGGTGAGGACGTCGCCGGGACGCAGCCCACGGTCCGCCCCGAGGTCGATGTTGACGATGTCCCCCTCGGCCAGCGACTCGCGACCCATCAACCCGTCGACGATGTATCCGGCCGACCCGGTGTCGAGCTGGACACCGTACTGACGGAACTCCACCGGAGTGGCGATCGGCGCCGCGATCTCCTGGAACGGCACGAGGTCCATGCCCACCGACACGGCATCGCAGGACTGCACGATCATCGCGGTGGCGGAGCTCTCCTGGAGCGCGATCACTCTGAGGCGACCGACCATGCGAACGCTCTCACCGACGACCTCGTCGAAGATCGGATGCGTCACGATCCCCTCGCGCGCGAGGACGGTGAACTCGTCGCCCGCCGCGAGGCGCGCGTCGAGGCCATGATTGAGGAACACCACGTCGCCCTCGCCGAGAACCCGCTTCGCGCCGTCTTCGCTGTCGCCGATCATCAGGCCTGGCGGGACGTACTCATCCACGATGTAGCTCGAGCAGTAGATGTCGACGTCATCGGCGACCGGCCCGAGGACCGACGCGCTCGTGTCTTCCGCAAGGCGCGGCGCCTCGACGCGAGGGGGCGCCGGGACCGGCTCGAACGCCTGAGGCGGCTCCGCCGGAGGCGTGAAGGTCGGAACCTGCTCGGTGGTGCCGGGCTGTCCCGCGCCCGGTGGCAGCGGCTCCAGGAGCTGGACCGCGGGCGGACCCGTCTCGGCGACGACGGTCGGCTTGCCGGGGATCAGCAGCGGATCGCCCGGGTAGATCCAATGCGAGTCGGTGATGTACTGGTTCGCGTCCCAGATCAGAGGCCAGAGGAATGGATCCTCGAGGTACCGTCCCGCCAGGGCCCACAGCGTATCGCCCGGGACGATCAGATGCACCGTGCTGCCTGCCGCGAATCCCTCGGGATCGGGTGGCGTGTACGGGGTCCAGTGATCGCCGACCAGCTTCAGGGGCTTCGGCGGCGGACCGCTCTGATCCTGCACCGCGCGGCGCTTCGTCTCCTCCGTCCCCGTGGGCTCATCGGCTGCGCCGAATGAGATCGTCAGCGGGACCACGAGCAGTGTCGCGGCCGTCGCAAGCTTGAAAAAACCAGATGTCGTTCGACTCGTGTGCATCGCTGCCTCCGCTTGGGGCGCTACGACCGGGTCCTCGTGAACCACACACCCGATCCGTGGAACAGATCGTCGTCCCCGGGGGAGCAGCGCTCGAGCGTAGCCCGCGCCGGCGACGGGGCCGAAATATATGAGCCGCAGGGTGGGCAGGCAAGAAGTTCGCTTTGTCGGGACAGGCCGGCCGGTTGGCTCTGTCAGTCCGCCGCGCAGTGGGTTCGCTCGAAGGTCTTCCTGAACTCCATCGAGTAGACGGTGATCCTGGAGGAGGGGCCGGTGAGCCAGTCCTGGCGCGGGTCATCCGGTGCCGCGCCGCGAAAGCCGTTGGCCGCGAGGACTTCCTCGAACCTCACGAGTCCGCTCTTCTCCAGGAAATCCTCGACGAACGCATGGAATACGCTGCGGAGCTTCCCAACGGCCGTCTCCCGGGATTCGCCAAGGCCCACGAGCTTCGGGAACGCGGGGTGCCGCGCCAGATGCATGGCGCTCTCCGGCTCGAGACGGTGCTGGGAGGTCAACCCGAAGAAGAGTCCGAGGTGAGTCCCGTTCTCGGCGATCTGGACGACTCCGACGTCGCAGACGTACATCCGCGCAATTCGTATCGTCATGGCTCCCGTTCCATCGGATAACGGGATCCTAGTACCGGTGGGGGCTGGGGATCACCGGCCTCGAAAACGCCGGTCCCGCGGGCGTTGACGGGGCATCGGCCGCTTCAGGAGTGACGGGCGCGCGTGGAGCTTCAGGGTCTCGAGAGGTGGGCGATCTGCTGCCGGGCCACGGTGGCGGCCTCGGTGCCCGGATACGCTTCAGAGACGGTCCGGAAACTCTCCAAGGCCGCGTCGCGCTGGTCGAGCGCCAGTTGCGAGAACCCCACCTTGAGGAAGGCATACGCGACGCGATCCCCGAAGGGGAATTGCTCGGAGACGCGCCGGTACTCGACGATGGCGTCCTCGTAACGTCCCATCTGGAAGTAGCACTCGCCCATCCCGAACTGCGCGTCATCGGCCAGAGCGGAGTCCGCGTACTTCGCGATTACGTCGCGGAAGTGCGCCAGCGCCGACTCGGGATCGTGAGCGTCCAGGCTCGACTGCGCAGCCTCCATCAGGCGCTCCGCCGTGCCGCCACGATCCTGTCGCCGCGCCGTGCCCGGGGCGGCAGCTCCCGTCCACGCGGAGGCGTCCGTGATGGGCTCCGAATGAATGACGCTGGAGCTTGCCACCCCGCTCTCCTCCATGGGCTCTTCGGGTGACGTCGCGCTGGATAACCCGACCGAACCACGACTTGCCGCAGTCGTAGAGCCGGATTGCGTCTCCCGGTCCATCTGACGCCTGACGCGCGCCTCGGCGAGATCCTTCTGCAGCCGGAAGTTCTCCTGCTCCAGATCCTGGATCTTGCGCTGGAGGTCTTCGACCGTTCCGCGTGATGCGCACGCTGCGAGCGGGATGACGAGCGCGAGGACGATGCCTGCCGCACGAAGCGCAACGCCCGAGGGAGGCCCGAGGCGCAGTGGAGGGGGGGACTGCATGGGGCGCATATTAAACGTCGCCGCGCGCCGCGTCAACGGGGGCCGGAATATCCCGCCACTGGGAGCGTATCACCGGACGGATCGTAGATCGTGAGGGCTGCCCGTCCGTAACTGCGGCTCATCCGCGCGACGAGGCCCGCCGTGGGCCGCGGGATGTTGCGTGTTTCGTGCTCGGCGATCACGATCCCCCCGGAGGCCAGGAGTCCCGCACGACTCACGAGTCGCAGGCCGCGCTCCAGCTCCGGGCCGTAGGGTGGGTCCATGAAGACGATGTCAAAGAGCGTCTTCTCGCGGAAGAGCCGATTCAGCGCCGACGCGATGTCGGACGCAATGACGCGTGCGCCCGTTTCGAGCAGCGGATCGATCGCAAGGTTCTCCTCGATGGCCTCCAGCGCCTCGCGATGGGACTCCACGAGCACGGCACCCGATGCGCCCCTGCTCAACGCCTCGATGCCGACCGCTCCCGAACCGGCGTAGGCGTCCAGGAACATGGCGCCGGCGATCCGATCTCCCAGCAGATCGAACAGAGCCTCTCTCACGCGATCGCTCGTCGGGCGCACCTCCAGTCCAGAGGGCACCTTCAGCCGCCTGCCTCGGAGGGCGCCGGCGATCACGCGCACGCGTCCCGGCCTCCCCCCCCTCTTCGGCTTCATGCGTCCCATGGGCCCCATGGGCTCGATGGGCCCCACGCAGCGGGCACTTTCCGTGGATCGACCAATCGGGCTCTGATAAGATGAGGCGTCCTCGGCATCATCTCGCTCCTTTTTCCGCAATCGAGCGGCGTCCTGCGTCCTTTCCCCCGGCGTCAGGAGACAACGCCATCACCAGTGTGTCAGGAGCCCGTCCCGTTGAGCGCGCGACTCGAGGGTGAGACTGAGCCCAAGATCGACCTTCTCCCGGGCAAGGAGAGCTGGCAGCCATCGCTCCTGATCGGGCAGATGGTCCTGGTCTCCTCACGCAGCAGCCGCGGAGGGCCCAACGCCGCGCGCAAGTGCTGGGTGACGATGATCTGCTCGGACCCCCCCATGATCGCCCTCGGCTGCCGACTGTCTCACAGGACGGCCATCAACATCCTGGAGACGCGCGAGTTCGTGATCAATGTCCCCGGCGAGGAGATCGCCGCCCGCGTTCTCGCGGCGGGAGACACCGTATCCTCCCATCCCGACCCGTCGTCGGGAACAGCATGGACGTTCATCCCCTCCAGCCGGGTCGCGGCTCCTCGCGTCGAGGAGTGCCGTGGGCACGTGGAGTGCGTGCTGGAAGCGACCCACAGGCTCCATGGCGAGGAGGTGCTGTTCATCGCACAGGTGGTCGCCGCGTCGGCGGACCGCTCGCTTCTCGACGGACCTGTCTCGGGGCGATACGCGAGCCTGCGACCAATCTTCTCGCTCGAGGCGGGGCTGTTCGCCTCCCTCGGCCCGGCGCGGACGACCGACTGAACCCGGTCCGCCGCGTCCGAGGACCCTCGCGCGGGCCGATGCCCCTCATCGCTCACGGCTCGCTCACGTTATAGAGAAAGCGCGCCGTGATCCCCTCGGATTCCTTCTCGAACTCCGGCGGCAGCGGCGGCAGCGGACTGCTGGCTTCCAGCGCCAGCGTCGCGCAGGTGTCGAACGCCTCGGTCCCTGACGAATCCAGGACGATGATCCCCGAGATGGTGCCGTCGCGGTGGATCCTGAAACGCACCGTGGAGATGCCGGCGAGCCCCGCTCTCGCGGCAGGGGGCCATCCCCGCGTCCAGTTCGACCAGATGATCCAGTAGATCTTCCGCGCGTACGGTCCCCAGTCGAATCCTTTCGTGTCGAAGGAGAGCCCGCCGGAAGGGCCCGTGAGGCCCCCCACGGGATTGTCGAATCTCAGGGGCGCTCCTCCCGAGAGTCCCCCGCTACCCGAAAGGTTGTCGAGCGCCTCTCTCAGCGAGCGCTGTGGCTGCTGGGCGTCCCCGCGGCGTGCGGTCCCGCCACCGGACGGAGCGTTCTTCGACAGGGTCCCCGCATCCGCCACTTCGGTTTCCGTCCCGGCCCGTTCCTTGTCCGGGCCTTCCCCTTCCATCGGTTCGTCCGCCTGCTCGCCCTCCTTCTCCGCGCCGTCCGCAGGTGCCGCGGCCGAGACCATCCCCGGCGTCGGAGCGGGTGGAGCGGGCGCGGGAGGCGCCACGAATCGGTTCGGCGTGTTGCCGCGGGCGTAGGGATCCTGGTTGCGTGGGGGCGGAGCGTCGGGAGATCTCGGGTCGGAGGAGATCTGGCGGCCGGCATCCCCGAACGCCATGGAATCGGGTTCGGGCTCGGTCATGAACTGCAGCGGGATTGGGAGGTTCGGATCGCGCCTGGCAATCGTCGCGTTCCTGGACGAAGAAGTGAAGGCATCGGGAAAGAGGAGGATCAGGATGACGATCGCGGCATGCGCCAGCAGGCTCGAGAGGACCGCCTCACGGAAGGTGACTGAGATGGTCTGACCCTGCATCGATCCCTCGCCAGCGCGCCGGATGCCGTGCCTGTCAGACGCCGCTCGCCAACGAATGGAAGCGGCGCCTGAGAGGCATCATGTCGTACCCCTCGATCGCCCGCGGATGCACCCGGTTCGTCAGCAGGACATAGACCCGCTGACGGACAGGATCGATCCACACCGACGTGCCGGGGAAGCCGTTGTGACCGAACGCCTCTACGGGGAGATCCGGACCGGCCGAGGTCTCACCGCGCGCGGCGAGCAGGAAGGCCAGAGAGCGGGCCTCCTGAAGCCCGGATGTCTGGTCTTCCGTGGCGCGTCTGACCGCCTCGCCGTCCAGCAGGCCCTTTCCCGGCCCCAGGAACTGCAGCGCGAGGGCGACCGTCTCTCCGACGGTCGAGAATAGCCCCGCATTGCCGGCCACACCGCCAAGAGCCCATGCGTTCTGGTCGTGGACCTCGCCACGGATGATCCCGCGGCGATATCCACCGTAGCCATCGGCCCGCGATCCTGCGAGTTTGCGTTCATACTCGCACGAATCCTCCGTCGGTGCCACTCGGGGGAGCCATGCGCGGGGCGGACGGAACCCCGTGCCCGTCAGCTTCAGGGGACGCAGCACGACCTCTGACGCGAGACGGTCGAGCGGCTGCGCGGCGCACCGCTGCAGGATCTCCCCCAGGATGATGTACCCCATGCAGGAGTAGACGACGCGCGTCCCGGGAGGGGCAACGAGCGCCGTGTCCCGGATCTCGCGCAGGTATTCCTCGATCGTCGACCCGCTCGTGTAGAGCGGCGCCCACGCCGGAAGACCGGCGGTGTGCGTGAGCAGATTGCGCAGTGTGATTCCACGCTTGTCCATGCGATCCATCTCGGGGATGATCCGCCGCGCGAGCGCGTCGGCCTCAAGACCGAGATCGCGACCCACGGCGAGAAAAAGCAGCGCGGTGACCAGGGGCTTCGTGAGCGATCCGAGGTCGTAGATCGTGTCCATGCGCGCGCGCTCCGGCGCAGGCAGAAGCGCGGCGTTGCCGACGGCCCCCGCGGCCAGAATCCCCTCGGGCCCGGCGACGGCCCATACGGCGCCGGGGATCTCGCCGCTTTCGATCCGTTCCGTGAGGAACGTCTCGATGGCTTCAGCCCCCGCGCTCACCGCGACCATGACGTCACCCGACTCACTCCTCTGTCTCGAATGATTCCTCGATCGCGCGCGCGACCGCGAGGGCCGCGGCCAGGGCCCTGCGTCCTTCCCCCCCGGCCACCGGGAACGGTGCCCGGCCGCGCACGGCGGCGGCGAAGGCCGACAGCTCCCGAAGCAGCGGCTCTTCCGGGCCCACCGACACCGTCTCGTGGACAATCGTCGGACGCTGGGCACTCCCGGCGTCCGCCTCCAGCCGGTAATGCTCAAGCGCGCCGGCCGCGCAGTCACAGGAAAGATAGCTGTCGCGCTGGAACACGCGGATCTTGCGGGTCTTCGCCGCGCTGACGCGGCTCGCGGTGAGGTTGGCCACGCAGCCGCCTTCGAACACGAGCCGCGCGTTGGCGATGTCCACGCGCCGCGTGAGCGCGGCCACGCCGACCGCAGCGACGGACTTCACCTCGCCCCCCACGAGACTCAGAGCGATGTCGAGGTCGTGGATCATCAGATCGAGCACCACGTCGATGTCGAGGCTCCTGGGCGCGAAGGATCCGAGACGGTGGCATTCGATGAACCGCGGGCGCTTCACGCGGCGCGCCAACTCGGCGATCGCAGGGTTGAACCGCTCGGTGTGCCCGACACCCAGGAGCGTCCCGGTGCGGCTCGCCGTGCCGATCATCGCATCGGCGTCCTCGAGCGTCGGCGCCATCGGCTTTTCCACGAGCACGGGGATCCCCGCCTCCAGGAACGGGATCGCCACCTCCTTGTGGGCGAGGGTCGGGACGGCGATGGAGACGGCATCGACGCCGCCAACCAGCCGCTGCGCCTCCGTGTGGGACGCGACATCGCCGTACTTGCCAGCGATCGCGCGGGCGCGCTCCGCGTCGGCGTCGACCACGGCCACGAGGCGGCAGCCTTCCATGGTCGCCCAGAGACGCGCGTGATGCTGTCCCAGGTGCCCGACGCCCACCACCGCCACGCGCAGCGGCGCCCCTTCCGCCGGAGTCATTTGACGATCCCGCGCTCGGATCGACGGATGAACTCGAGGAGGTACCGGCACTCCTCATGCTCCGAGAGCTCCTGCTCGATCCTCGCGACCGCCTGGGCCGTGTTCAGCCCCGACTGGAAGAGGAGGCGGTAGGCCCGCTTCACCGCATCGATCGCCGCACCCGAGAACCCCTTCCTCTCGAGCCCGATCGTGTTGACTCCGTAGGCTTTGGCGCGGTTGCCGACGACCTTCCCGTACGGGAGCGCGTCCTGTGTCACCACCGTGTAGCCGCCGACGAACGCGTGCCTGCCGATCGTGCAGTACTGATGCACGCCGGAGAACGCGCCGACGGTGGCGCCCTCCTCCACGGTCACGTGCCCCGCGAGCGTGGCGGCGTTGGCGAAGATCGTCCCGTCGCCAACGATGCAATCGTGCGCCACGTGCGCGTACGCCATGAAGAGGCTCCCGTTTCCAATCCGCGTCGTGCCTCCACCGCCGGCGGTCCCGCGGTTGACCGTGACGAACTCCCGGAACGTATTGTCGGACCCGATGGAAAGCGACGTCGTCTCGCCCTGGTACTTCAGATCCTGGGGCGGCGAACCGATGGATGCGTGCGGCGACACGACGCAGCGTTCGCCGAGCGTGGTGGGGCCTTCCAGCACGGCGTGCGCCCCCACGCGGCACCCCGAAGCGAGCACCACTCCGGCCCCGATGACGGCATAGGGCCCGACGACCACGTCGGGGGCGAGGCTCGCCTCCCTGTCGATGATCGCCGTGGGATGTCGGAGCGGTTCCACGTCACGCCGTCCATGCGGGCTTGTCCGCAAGCGCGGAGAGGATCTCGGCCTCCGCGGCGACCTGTCCGTCGACGCGCGCCTCGCCGCGCATGCGGCAGACCTGGGACCTCAGGCGAAGCACCGTCAGCTCGTAGTGAATCTGGTCCCCGGGGACGACGGGCCTGCGGAAGCGGCACTGGTCGATCCCCGTGAAGTAGATGAGCTTCTTGTCGCGATCGGGAATGTCGGAGAGCAGGAGCGCGGCTCCGACCTGCGCCATCCCTTCGACGATCAGGACCCCCGGCATGATCGGCATGCCCGGGAAATGTCCCTGAAAAAACGGCTCGTTGCCGCTCACGTTCTTGATGCCGGTGGCGCGCACTCCCGGCTCCATCGACAGGATGCGATCCACCAGGAGGAAGGGATACCTGTGCGGGAGGATCTCCAGGATCTGTCTCAGCTCGAGCACATGGCCCTCCTCATGTCCACGCAGAGTTCGCGCCGCATCTGCAATCAGTCCTCGCTGCCGGTGTCCTGCCCTTCATCGTCGCCCCGGCGCCCCTCCAACCGCATCAGGCGGCGGCGCAGCTCGGGGAGACGCGCGAAGATGGCGGCGGCCCGCTTCCATGCGCCGGCCTCGATCGCCGGATGACCGATCAGGAACGAGCCCGACGGCACGTCGCGCGTCACCGCCGACTTCGCCCCGACGGTCACGTCGTCACCGATCGCGATATGCCCCACGGCGCCGGACTGGCCCGCGAACACCGTGCGCCGGCCAACCTTCACGCTGCCGCTGAGCCCGACCTGCGCCACAAGGACACAGTCCTCTCCGAGGACGACGTTGTGACCGACCTGGACCAGGTTGTCGATCTTGGTGCCCCTTCCGATGACGGTGGCTCCGAACGTGGCCCGATCGATCGTCGCGTTCGCCCCGATCTCGACGTCGTCCTCCACCGAGACGATCCCGACCTGCGGGATCTTCCGTCGGCGTCCCTTCTCCATCGCGTATCCGAATCCGTCGCTGCCGATCACGGCGCCGGAGTGAACGATCACCCGGTCCCCCAGCACGCAGCCGTCGTAGATGGTCGCGTTGGGATGAACCGTCGTGTCCCGCCCCACCGTCACCCCCGTTCCGAGCACCGCCCCGGAGCCGATCTTCGTCCCCGCTCCGATCCGGCATCGATCGCCGAGCACCGCGCGCGGCTGGATCTCGGCGGCTTCGTCGATATGGCACTGGAAGCCGACCACGGCCTCCCGGCTCACCCCGGCCTTGATCGGCGGGCTGGGGTGGTAGAGCTCCAGCACGACCGCAAGCGCGAGGTAGGGATCCGGAACGACCAGCGCCGTCCTCCCGCCGAGATCGATCCCCGGGCCGGCAAGCACGGCCCCCGCCCGGCTCTCTCGGGCGCGTTGCAGGTACGAGGGATTAGCGAGGAAGCTGAGGTCGGACGGACCCGCCGTATCGAGCGGAGCCACATCGGTCACGATCAGCGTGGCATCGCCCAGGACCTCCCCCCCGAGGAGCCGCGCCAGCTCCGCGAGAGAACGGCCCTCAGAGGCGGTCATCCCCGCGTCCTGCCCGTCATGGTCCGCCGACGTTTTTCGTGTAGGCGTTGAAGCGGGTCAGGAGATCGTTGGTGATGTCGATCGTGTCCGCGGCAAAGTAGAGGGTGTTCGCCTCGAAAATCGCCGTGTACCCCTTCTCGGCCCCGTACTGCTTGATGAGCTCCCGGAACATCCTGACGAGGCGTCCCTGGGCCCGATTGGCGGCCTCCTGGAACTCCTCCGCCGCGTCGTCGTTGAGCCGCTCGTACTCGACGCGCTTGCGCTTGAGCTGGCGCGAGATCTCCGCGCGCTTCTCGTTGCTGAGGCTGAGCTGCGCGTTCAGGAGCTGGGTCTGCAGGTCCTTCAGCTCCCCCTCGATCGTCTCGAGCTGCGTGGCCTTCCCCTCGCGCATCTTCTCGAGATCCGTCCTGAGCCGCTTCCCCTCATCGCTCTCGTTCAGGATCCGATCCTGATCCACCACACCGAGGCGCGCCGCCGGCGCGGTCTGCGCCATGAGCCCCCCGGAAAGACTTCCACCGATGACGATGATGCCCAGCAATGCGATGACGTTCCTTCTCACGTTTGAGCTCCTCCAGCACCGCGCCCCTGGCGGGACCATCCCGGGGCACGCGGTGACGCAGTGATTCGTGACAGCGTTCATGACGGTGGACCGCTCGCGGCGGTCACCGCCGGGATTCTAGCGCGTCCGGCCTCTCGTGGAGCGGGCCCCGCCCCGGGTCTCTAGAAGGTCCGCCCGATAGAGAAGAGGAACTGCTTGGTGTCCTCCTGGCCCGTGACGTTGAAGGTCTGCCCCCAGATCAGTCGCAGCGGCGCGCCGAACACGGGGAGGAAGAATCGCAGCTCGAATCCGAAGTCGCCGCGGATGCGATCGAGCGTGATCGACTCCCATTCGGCGAAGGCGTTCCCCGCGTCGAGGTACGCGAGGAAGTCGATCGGCTCGGACAGCGGCACCACGTATTCCAGATTGAGGAGCAGCTCGCGGTTCCCCCCCACGGATTCGCTGCTGAAACCGAGGGAGCTCCGGTTGTGACTCAGTCCGCGCGGGGGCGGGGGGCAGTCTTCGAGGTCCTGGACCGCCTCGTTCAACCCGAAGTTGCAGACGAATCCCGTGGGCCCGACGGTCTGCGTCCCGAAATTCCTCATGCTGCGCTCACCGCCCAGGAAGAAACGCTCGTAGGTCGGGAGGAAGTTGTCGCCGATCGCGGTGACGTATCCGGCCTCCAGGTGCAGCGCAAGGTAGTGGTTCTTGATCATCGACTTGAAGAACTGGTACTCCGCGAAAGGCTTGAGGAACGACGTGTCCCCGCCGAGCGCCCCACCGGCGTACTCCGTGGAGACGAGGAACTGCGTGCCGCGCGTCGGACGGACGAAGCTGTTGCGGGTGTCGAACACGTATAACGGACGGATGCTGTTGATGGTGGCGCTGCTGGAGATCCCGTCCTGCGGATTGAAATCGGTGTTCTCGTGCAGGAAGAGCGTGTTGACGCTGTGGAAGTTCCTGAAGCGCCGGCCGACCGTGACGCTGCCGCCCGTGCCGCTGGTCTCGTATCCCGAGTAGTCCTGGTTGCGCTTGAAGATCGAGAAGCCCGCCGTGACCGGCCTTCCAAACAGGTAGGGCTCCGTGAGGCTGATCACGTACCGGCTGGCGATCGAGCCGACCTGACCGTTCAGTGTGACGAGGTTCCCCCGGCCCATGAAGTTCCTGGTCTGGTAGGACGCGGCGAAGAAGCCTCCGTCCACGCCGGAATAGCCGCCGCCGAGCTGCAGCTCGGAGCGTCGCGGCTCGATCCCCTTGACGTTCACCTTCAGCATGTTCTGGCCGGGCACCGGCGTGATCTCCGGCTCGCCGCGCAGCTCGAAATAGCCCAGCTGCGTGATGCGCCGCAATCCGATGCGGAACTTCGTGAGATCGAACAGCTCCCCCTCGTCGACCTGCATCTCGCGGCGCAGCACGAAGTCGCGCGTGGAGAGGTTCCCGGCGAAATCGATGCGATCGAGATGGTACTGCTGATCCTCGTTGATCTTGACGGTGACATCGGCCGTCCCATCGGGATGCCGCGTCAGCAGACGGTTCGTGGAGACGTAGAAGTAGCCGCGCCGGCCATAGGTCTCGTCGATGCGGGCCAGCCCGAGCTTGATGTTCGCCTCTCCCAGGATCTGGCCGGGGATCAGGGGGAGGAGACGCGTCAGCTCTTCGGTGGTGAAGACCGTGTTGCCTTCGATCGCGATCTTCCCCACCCGGTACTGCGTCCCCTCGACGACGCGCTGCTCGATATTGACCCAGGTGCGCGACTTCCCCGGCTTCTCCTTGATCTCCATCTCGACAATGGAGACCTTGGGCGGCGGGAGATCGATGTCGATGTAGCCCCGATTGGCGTACATGGATTCGACCTCCCGGACGTCCGTGTCGTACTTGAGCGGATGGTAGACGTCCTTCTGCCCCATCCTCGTGAACATCCCCTTCTCTTTCGTGAGCTTGAGCGCCTTCTTCAGCTCTCGGTCCTTGAAGACCGTGTTCCCGACGAAGTCGATCTTCTTGATGCGGGTCATCGATCCTTCGATGATGTCGTAGAAGACCTCGACATTCCCGTTCCCCAGATCGCGGGTCTCCCCATGCACCTCGGCGTCGAGGAACCCCTTCTGATTCAGCAGGCCCTTGATCCCCTCCTCCGCCTTCTTGATCACGCCGAGATCCACCGGCTCGCCGATGGACACGAGCGCCCCACGCTGCTCCAGGAAGTCCTCGATCTGCGTCTCGGAGACGATCTTGGACTCGTC
>Ga0137428_1000135_pt1 | contig 34042 bp, 26 predicted proteins | sample EasRivERMZT718_2_FD_102305 | JGI IMG/M metagenome (GOLD analysis project Ga0137428, IMG submission 102305) | Soil microbial communities from meander-bound floodplain in the East River, Colorado, USA - East River MetaG ERMZT718_2 | ecosystem: Environmental > Terrestrial > Soil > Floodplain ...
AGCCTCCAGGATGTCCGAAGCCGGCCGCATCGTGGAGCGCGCCTGCGGCAGCCCCGTTCTCGCGTCCTTGCCGCTGTTTCAGGGGCGATTGAGCATGATGCAGCAGATGGCGCTCTGCGCCCGGGCCGCTGGCGTCGTGGCCGCGCCGCGCCGCGGGCTCATCCAGTCGATGATGTTCCTCTGGCTGACGCGCACCCGCCGCTACGCCGCGCAGATCCTCGATCTCGAGTCGCTCGACGCCATGCGGTTCGTCCCCCACGTCCCGCGTCAGGCTGCGGCAGCGCAGGAAGCCAAGCCGCAGGCCGCGACGATGGCCGGCAAGCAGTAGCCGGTTCGTCCTGCGTCACCGGACGCTATCGCTAAGACTCACCATCTCGCACGTGCCTCCGCCTTCCGGGCAGCGGCCTTACTGAGCCTGACCGTGCCCCTTCAGGATGCTCGCCACGTCGGAATGACCCTCCGCCTCGGCAAGCGCGAAGGCCGTCTTCCCACCTTTGTCCGTCAGCGCGGCGTCGGCACCATCGCTCAAGAGCACCTGCACGGTCTCAACGTGGCCGGCCACGGCCGCAGCCATGAGCGCCGTCCGGCCTTCGGTATCAGTCGGAACGACGTTTGGATCAGCACCGCGGGCCAGGAGGTCCTTGACGATGTCGGTGAATCCATAGGACGAGGCGAACATCAGGGGCGTCCGGCCAAGACTGTTCTTCGCGTTCGGATGAGCCCCCGCGTTCATCAGGATAGCGACGGTGGCGCCGTGGCCCTCGGCTGCGGCGAGCATCAGCGCCGTCCAGCCGTCAGTCTTCGCCGCATTCACATCGGACCCGAGACTGATCATCGTCTTCACGAGATCGCTCAGTCCCCGATAGGCTGTCTCGAACAGCATCGAGGAACCCGATCCTTGCAGGTGCGCGTCCAGATCGCGGAGCGTGTTCTTGCACGCGTCCTCTTCTGGTTTCTCCGCACACACATTCGCTGCTACCCGGCACACGAGCTGCGCCATCGTTTTGCTCTTTTCCTTCTGTCCCTTGCCCTCGAACTTTTTTGTCTCCACCTCGGTGCAGACTTCCATCACCAGGTCCCTGGATGATGCTGTTGTCACTCCCTTGATCCATTTCGCGACGTCCTGGTGGATTTCGGCGTACTTCCCGCTCCTCATCAAGACCTCCGCCTGTGCCAGTGCCTCCTTCTCGTCCCCGAGTCTGGCCAGGGCATCGAGGGCTTCGACCTTGACCCACCCGAAGCTGTCCTTCGCCAGCGCCTCCATCATGCAGTTGCGGATCCTCTGGCGGGTCCCCTCATCCTCGACCTTCGCGGCGCGCCTGCTGAGAATCATGATGATGTTGTATCGAAACAGATCGTCCTGATCGCCCGACGTGTAGGCTTGAATCAGTTCGTCCTCGAGTCCCGGAGCGGAAACGAGCTTCCAGACGTTCCTGGGTACGGTCTCGTTGGTGTAGTAGAGCGACTCGACACGCGAGGTGTGCAGCGCAGCAATGCTCAAAGCAGCCGAAGCACTCAGCGCCGACTCAAGCGCTTCGTGGACCGCCTGGGTGTCACCCCCGATCATGCGACCGTCCTTGAAGGCGGCTGCCTTGATGGAGTCTCCCTCCTCGTATTCTACGAGGATCCACGTGTGAACCGGATCGTCCGGAAAGTCGGCGGGAACCAGTCGGATGATCCCCGCGGTCGGGATGGTGAGTTGGATCTTCTTCGACTCGAAGGAGATTGTGTCCGCACCCACGGTCAGATCACCGGAAGCGAGAAAGACCGCGAACACTCCCCGCTTCTCCGGAGTCCGGTACCAGATACCCTGGAATTGCTGCGACGAGGGGACCGCCTTGGCGTCGCTACCAGGGGAGGGTAGCTTCTCGGATTTGGCGGAATCGGCCGTGCCCGGGGAACCTCCCGAGCTCGCGAGCCCGAACAGGACGACCAAGGTTGCTCCGTACCGGACGAATCGACGGAAACGCTTCATGCCGCACCTCCATCACCATTTCGAGCCGTCATCGCGCCATGGCTTCTTGTACTTGTAGCTCTTGAGATGCAGCCGGTATTCGTCGTGTAGCGAACTCCCTTTCTTCAAGGGGGCGAGTGCCTCCTGCTGGGTCTTCACGGCGTCCTCGAAGCGCCCCGCTTCGGCATACGAACGTCCAAACATGGGCGCTCCTTTCTTCATCGGGCTTCTGTCTCCTAGGAATGACACATACACTTCTCGGCGGCGTTTCCCTCAGCGGAGACTATCGCGATTCTTTCACAGAAGAGGGGGGCGTGAACCACAAGTTTTGAGTAGAACACGATATGGGCTCCGCGTTCGCTAGGCAGGATCGGGCGGGCGTGTTCGCGTATTGACAGTCTCGGGAGTGGAGGGGTAGAGTTCGGTCTCACGGCCCTCCCCGCGGCCCGTACCGGCATCGGGGCAATCCCGCCGTCTCGCAGGTCGGGCGTGCGCATCGTCCTCATCTCACCGAAGGGTCCCCTTTACCGCCACCGGGGGGGAATATTCAAGCGCTCCCTGCGTTACATGCCTCTCACCCTCACCACGCTCGCGGCGCTGATTCCCGAGGATCTGTGCGCCGAGGTCCTGCTGGTCGACGAGGGGATCCAGGAGGTCGACGAGTCGATCCGGGCCGATCTCGTCGGGATGACGGTCATCACCGGCACGTCGGTCAGGGCCTACGAGCTCTCGGCGAAGTTCCGCAGTCGTGGGATCCCAGTGGTGCTTGGGGGGCCGCACGTCACGCTCGTGCCCGACGATGCCGCGCCCCACGCGGACGCGATTGTCGTCGGCTACGCGGAGGAGGTCTGGCCCGAGCTGCTGCGCGATTTCCGTGGCGGCCGCTTGAGGGCGCGGTACGATCAGCGCCCGGGTCACTCCCTGGCGAACCTGCCGTTCGCCCGGCGCGATCTCCTCCCCGCCAGTCGTTTCCTCACGGATGACGTCTTCGAGGCCACACGCGGCTGCGTTCATTCGTGCGAGTTCTGCACGGTCCCATCCGCCTGGGGGCTCCGGCCGTACCAGAAGCCGGTTGAGAACGTCGTGGCGGACATCCTTCAGAAGGGGGCGCGCAAGCTGATCTTCGTCGACCTGAACCTCATCGCCGACCCCGACTACGCGGCGAAGCTCTTCGAGGCGCTCGTGCCGCTGCGCGTGACGTGGTACGGCCTGGCCACGACGCTGCTCGCGGACGACGCTGCGCTGCTCTCCCTCGCCGCCCGGAGCGGCTGCCGCGGGATCCTGATGGGCCTCGAATCGATCTCCCCCGAGAGCTTGAAGGAGTCACGGAAGGGCTTCAATCATCCCGAGGCCTACTTCGATCTCGTGCGGAAGCTTCACGCGCATCGCATCTCGCTTCAGGGCTGTTTCGTCTTCGGGCTGGACCACGACACGCCGGACGTCTTCCACAAGACCGCGCGCTTCGCCGTGGCGGCCGGGATTGACCTGCCGCGGTTCGCGGTGGTCACTCCCTTCCCCGGGACGGCCCTCTTCAGGCGGCTGGAGCGCGAAGGCAGGATCCTGACGCGCAACTGGGAGCTGTACGACGGCCAGCACGTGGTCTTCAGCCCCGCACAGATGTCGCCCGCGCAGCTTCAGCAGGGGACGCAGGACGCCTGGAACCACGCCTACAGCTACGCCTCGATCGCCCGGCGCCTGGCGACCTTCCCCAGGGCGCTCCCCGTTCGGATCGCCGCGAACCTCGGCTATCGTTTCTACGCACGGCATCTGGATCGTTTCTACAACTGCGACTGGATCATCGGACAGGCGCGCAGCGCCGCGTGACGTCGCCATGAGGCTCACCATCGTGCATCCCTGCATCGGGCGACGCGCGGGGGAGCGATACATCCGCACGTGGCAGATGGAGCCCCTCCCGCCTGCTCTCATCGCGGGGCTGACTCCGCCCGACGTAGAGGTGCGCTTTTACGACGATCGTATGGAGGAGATTCCTTTCGACGAGCCCACCGACCTGGTGGCCCTCTCGGTGGAGACCTACACGAGCCGGCGCGCGTACCAGATCGCCTCGGAGTACAGGCGACGGGGCATCCCCGTCGTCATGGGGGGGTTCCACGCCAGCCTTTGCCCGGAGGAGGTGGAGGGATACGCGGAGGCCGTCGTGGTCGGAGAAGCCGAGGCGATCTGGCCCGCACTGATCGAGGACTTCCGCTGCGGGCGCATGCGCCGCGTCTACCGTCAGGAGACCCGTCCTCCGCTGCGCGGCATCCGTCCCGACCGCCGGATCTTCAGAGGGAAGCGCTACCTTCCGATCGGCCTGATCGAGGCCGGCCGCGGCTGCCACTTCCGCTGCGAGTTCTGCGCGGTGCAGACCGTCTTCGGGGCGACGCAGACCCGCCGTCCAGCCGACGAGATCCTCGCCGAGATCGCGTCCATGCGCGACACGAGGCGGCTGCTCTTCTTCGTCGACGACAACATCACGTCGAACATGCAGGAGGCCAAGGAATTCTTCCGCGCACTCATCCCCCTGCGCGTCCGTTGGGTGAGCCAGACCAGCATCAACGCGGCCCACGACGAGGAGTTCCTCGATCTACTCCGCCGCAGCGGCTGCGCGGGGGTGCTCATCGGGTTCGAGAGCCTCAACCCCGAGGTTCTCGCGAGGATGAACAAGAGCTTCAACCTGATGCGCGGGGGATATCTCAGGGCGCTGGAGAATCTCCGGCGTCATCGCATCCGCCTCTACGGCACGTTCATCTTCGGCTACGACGAGGATTCCCCCGAGTGCTTCGACGACACGGTCCGGTTCGCGCGGGAGAACGGGTTCTACATCGCCGCGTTCAACCACCTGACCCCCTTTCCGGGCACTCCCCTCTACCACAGGCTCGAGCGGGAAGGGCGGCTCCTCTACGACGCCTGGTGGCTCGACGATCGCTACAGCTACAATCGGGTCCCGTTTCGCCCGGGACGGATGACGGCGCTCCAGGTCGAGCGAGGCTGTGTCGAGGCGCGGCGCGCCTTCTACTCCTGGCCGAGCATCCTGCGACGATCGCTCAGTCCGGTGAACCGGGCGGACCTCTTCATGTTCCGGAGCTTCTTCCTGATCAACTACCTTCATCGCGCGGACGTTGAGGGGCGGAACCATTTCCCGCTCGGTGTGGAGGGGTGGCAGGGGCGCCTGCTCCCGGCCGCGTGAGCCGCACGTCAGGAGCGGTCCGGCAGGCTCCCCTCGAGGGCGTGCCACCGCCCCGTGCGGTGGGAAGGCTCGTCGTCGATTGCGCCTCGCAGCCGGACGACGCGGAGCTGCGAAGGCTGCTCGCCGCGAATCCGCTGGGGGGCCAGATCCTCCTGACGCTGGAGCGCGAGCCGGACTTCTTCGCGGCCGGCACGGTGGAAGGGGATCGGCGCCGCACTGTCGTGGCGCGCGAACCTTCAACCGGGCGGGTCGTCGGGCTGGGAACGCGCTCCGTGTCGACGGTCATGGTGAACGGGGAGCCGTGCCGCATGGGCTATCTCGGCCAGCTGCGCGTCGACTCCGCATATCGTGGTCGACCGTCGCTCCTGGCCGCCGGCTACGACCTGCTCCGCGCCGGCCGGCGCGAGGACGAGATTCCATTCGATCTCACGACCATCATCGCCGACAACCAGGTCGCGAGGCGGCTGCTCGAGTCAGGAGTCCCGAGGTTGCCGGAATACCGGGCCGTCGAGCCATTCGTCACTCTCGTCATCCCGGTTCGCAGACAGCGGAGCATGCAGACCAGCGTCGAACGCGCTTCCGAGGGGCGGATCGACGAGGTCTCCCGTTGTCTGGAGCGGAACCGCCGCCGGAACCAGTTCGCCCCCATCTTCAGCACTGAAGATCTCCTCAGCCCGGAACGCAGCCGCGGTCTGGCCCCCAGTGACTTCCTGCTCTACAGGTCGGGGGGAGGGATCGCCGGTTGTCTCGCCCTGTGGGACCAGAGGAGCTTCAAGCAGGTCGTCGTGCGTGGCTTCGGCCCGAGGCTGCTACGATGGCGCCCATGGCTCGACCTGGTCTCCCGCGCGCGCGGCGGGCCGCGGATCCCCCGACCAGGGGAGACGCTTCCGCTTGCGTTCATCTCCCATCTCGCCGTGGACGGGGATGACGACGGAGTCTTCCACCAACTTCTGCTGGCCGCGTTGGCAGAGGCGAGGTTACGACACATCGACTATCTCGTTCTCGGACTGGCCGCGCGCCATCCCTGGCTCCGCCGGCTGAGACGCGCGTTCCGCGCGTGGGAGTACGTGAGCATCATCTATACGGTGTCCTGGGAGCGTGGGCGGAAGATGCCGTTCGACGGCCGGATGCCCCACGTCGAGGTGGCGATGCTGTGAGCGTGCGACTGGTGCGCCGCGACGATCTCACGTCGTCCGAGACCGATGCCCTGTTCGGCCTGCTGCGGCGCCACTTCGAGGGGATCTCACGCCGCAGGTTCGCGCTCGATCTCGCCGAGAAGCAGTGGGTGCTGATCCAGGAGGTCGACGGCGTCATCCAGGGCTTCTCCACTCTTCTCATGTACGAAACTGTGATGCCACTCATCGGAAGAACGACCGTGGTCTGTTCTGGCGACACGGTGACCGCTGCAGGCGCGCGCGGAACGTCGTCGCTCCCCAGGGGGTGGATCGCCGCGGTGAGGGAGCTGCACCGGCGCCACGCGGGAGGCAGGCTCCTCTGGCTCCTCCTGACGTCGGGCTTCAGGACCTACCGCTTCCTGCCGGTTTTCTATCGCGAGTTCTGGCCCCGGCACGACCGCCCAACTCCGGGTGGGATCAAAGAGACGATGGACCTGATGTCGGCGCAACGGTGGGGCTCCTCCTACCTGTCCGATCCCGGCATCGTGAGATTCCCGGAGCCCCAGGTGCTCAGAAGCGGTCCGAGCGACATCCGCCCGGGGAGGTTGTCGGATCCGCACGTCGCCTTCTTCCTGGAGCTCAACCCGGGCTGGAGGAACGGCGACGAGCTGGTCTGTCTGACAGAGATCGCCGAGGGCAACCTCACGGACGCCGGCCGGAGGATGTGGCACGAGGCCGGAGTGGGCGCGGCGACATGATGGGAGCCGCCGCCAACCTGGCGTGGCTGGCCTGCAACGCTCCCGGCCACGCGCGATTCGTACGTGCGCTGCGCGAACCGGCCGCGACGCAGAGCCGCCTCCTGCTGAAGTGCCTCAGAGCCAACTCCGGAACGGCCTACGGCAGGGAGCACCACCTCGACCGGATCCGCTCCGTGGCGGAGTTCCAGGATGTCGTTCCGCTCGCTACCTACGACGATCTGGAGCCCTGGATCGAGCGTATCGCGCGGGGCGAGCCGCGTGTGCTGACGAACGAGCCCGTCTTGCGCCTCGTCCCTTCGAGCGGCTCCACCGCGGCGGCCAAGAGAATCCCCTACACGGCGACGATGAAGCGGCAGGTCCGCAGGGCGGTGGCTCCGTGGGTCTTCGACCTCTATCGGAATCGCCTACGGCTCGCGTCAGGATCGTGTTACTGGTCAATCACCCCTCCCGCGATGGTGATCGAAGAGGCCTCTTCCGCGCCCGTCGCGGTGGGCTACGAAGAAGATGGGGAGTACCTCGGTGGGATCGTCAAGCGCCTGGCCGACGCGACAATGGCCGTCCCCGCGGCCGTGCGCCGCGTGCGGAGGATCGAATCGTTCCGGTACGTGACGCTTCGCTTCCTCTTACAGAGATCCGATCTTTCGGTCATCTCGGTCTGGCACCCGAGCTTCCTGACGCTCCTGATGGACGAGCTGCCGCGGATATGGAGCCGCCTCCTGTGGGATCTCGAGAGAGGAACACTCGATCCGCCCGGTGATCTGGATCCCCGGTCGCGCGAAGCCCTCTCACCGCATCTGAAAGCACTTCCCCGGCGCGCCCGCGAATTGAAGCGCGTCGATCCTGCCGACTGGGGCCGGATCTGGACCCGCCTCGGGCTCGTGAGCTGCTGGGGAGACGGCCACGCGGCGATGCACTGCCGAGACCTCGAACGTCGCCTCCCCGGCGTGGAGATACAGAGCAAGGGGCTGATGGCCACCGAGGGGTGCGTGACAATCCCGTTGGGTGGATTCTCGCCTCTGGCCGTCCGGTCCCATTTCTTCGAGTTCCTTCCCGTGGGAGACGACGCCCGCCCCGACGCGCGGCCGCTGCTCGCTCACGAGCTGGAGCGGGGCGCTCTCTACAGCGTCGTGCTGACGACGGGGGGCGGCCTCTATCGCTACCAGCTCGGCGACATCGTGCGCGCAGAGGGGCAGGTGGATGACACGCCGTCGCTACGCTTCGTCGGCCGCCACTCGTGCGATTCGGACCTTCGCGGGGAGAAGCTGTGCGAGGCGTTCGTGGCCTGCGTTCTGGACAAGGTCCTTACTGGAGTGACCGCTCACCCGGAGTTCGCGATGCTCGCACCCGACACTCCCGCCGGCGGCCCGGGGGTCCCTCCTTCTTACACCCTCTACATCGAGTGCGCATCGCCCCACCCCGCTGGACTCGCGGGGATGCTGGAGCGTGGGCTGAGGGAAAACCCGCACTACCGCGCCTGCGTTGAGCTGGGACAGCTCCGGCCGGCGCGGGTCTTCGAGATCGCCGGCGATGCGGTTGGGCGATACTTCGAGCACTGCCGGCGCGGCGGGTGGCGACTCGGCGACATCAAGCCGCTGGCGCTCTCTCCGAACGATGGATGGTCGAGGGTCTTCAGGGGCCGGTATGTCGATGAAGAGAACGTCCCGCGCGCGGTGGCGCCGCTTCCAGCCATTCGTGGCGCCGCGCGATCCGGCTCTCGAAGCGTTGGATCGAGCGATGGAACATCCTGAGGAGAGCGGCCCCTCTTCTCCGCGCGAGTCTCGAGAGGGTCTCATCCGAACGCTTGAGGAGGTCCTTCGCCCGCTCGTGCTCCGCAGCCATCCAGCTCCTCATCGCCGGTGTCCCGAGCGCCGAATCGAAGTCGAGTGAACGAAGCCCCTGGGCCTCGGCCTCCTGCACGACGCTGGCGGGGATGTTCACCAGTCCCTTCTTCATGTCCTCGCGCAGGTCGCGCATCGTCGAGCACCACCCGAACAGCTCGATGAGATCGGGGACGTCCCGGGCGCGCAGCTCGGCTCCACCGAAGACGAGCATCAGGTTGACGGCCGAGTGGAAGGTCGCGCGGTGATGGTCGCGAAGCTCCTCGCGGGAGAGCAGCAGACGATCGCGGGCCCTCACCCGGTCCCGCTGCATGACCTCGATCAGCCCCATCACCTGCCGGCGCAGATCGTCACCGTTCTCGAAGCGGGCCGTCTCCTCCCAGAGACAGCGCGCAAGCCGTCCGGCGGAGGAGTCGTCGAACGACCAGCACCGCATCTGCCGCAGCACGTCCTCCGCCACTTCCAACGGCTCGACAGGTGACGGCCGATCGCCGTCCAGGATGTCGTCGAGCTGCTGCATGAGGCAGAAGCCGGCGCGGATCCCACGGAGCCTGCGCCAGCGGAAGAGGGACCTTCCATAGATCCCCAGGGCCACCACCAGGTAGCGCGCATCGCGCCGGGCGAAGCGCAGCATCTCGGCGAGGCAGGTCATCTCGAGTCTCACCGCGCGCAGGAGCTCGGGGCTCTCGACGCGAGGGTGAACCAGCATCATCCCTCCCGCCGTCAGGGCGATGGCGCCGGCGATGTCGGCGAGGTAGTGCTGGTGGAGAAAGACAGTGGAGACCGCGATCGCAGCCGCCCAGGTCATGAAAAGCGCCCCGGCTCTCGAGCCGCCACGCCGTCCGATCGCCGCTGCGGCGGTGAAGGCATAGGCGACGTGCAGCGAGGGAAAGTAGTTCCCCTCCAGGTTCATGGCGTCCGCCAGAGTGAACATCGCCCCGGAGAGTCCCGATAAGGCACCGCGCGGGAGCATCTCCCGAACGGGAAGGAGCACGAAGAAGACGGCTGCGGCCAGAGTCTCGGCGACCAGGACGCAGAGAAGCGGGACGATCCGTTCCCAGGTTCTGAAGACCAGCAATGACAAGAGCATCAGCGGAACCAGAGAGAGATAGACCACGGACAACCACGGGACGAAAGGGACGAATGGCTCTCCCTCCAGGTGGATGGAGAACCGCACCGCGTGAAGGCCGGCGAGGAGGCTGGCCCCTCCGTAGACGGCCAGCCAGAAGATCGCGAAGCCGGCCGCCAGCGAGCCGGTGACGCGCAAGTCCTCCCAACGGGGCCGCGCGATGAGCTTCTCCTCGATGGTTGTCATGGGGGTTGCTCACGCTCGAGGTGCGGCGTCCTGCCCGGGGTAGGCGCGTGGGCCGCGCCACATCTGGAGGTAGACGTGCAGGAACCGGGGCCGCGGAGATTCGCGGTCGACCAGCCTCGGCAGGTGGATCCACGGGACCCTGGGATGACGATGGTGCGCGAGGTGATGGTGGTAGTTCAGGAAGACGAGCCGCACGACCGGGTTGACACGGAGGTTCCACGCCCCCTCCCTCACGTCGAGCGGGGAGAAGGCATGGTCGGCGTACTGCAACGCGCTCCAGTTCACGGCGAAGGCCGCGTAGCAGCACCCCCAGCCTGCGAGCGTCAAGTCGAGCGCAGCGGCCATTGCGATCTGAATCGCGGCGCTCAGGAAAGTCTCGAGCCGGATCGTGGCGGCGGGGACGTCGTCGACGCTGCCCAGGTAGGCGTCGGCACCGGTCTGCTGGGCCACGGCGCTGCCGTCGTCCCGAAGCGCTCCCCGGCGGAAGACACGGGGAAAGAGCGAGAAGACCACGCACCCGACGGGGGAGAAGATCCAATAGAGCCCGGTCAGGATCGAGTACCACTGCGCCAGCTTCAGGACGGTGCTGTCACGGGGGCGGAAGTAGTCGAACTGCTCCCGTTCCGTGCGGTTGTAGCGGTGGTGCGTCAGATGGAATGCGCGCTGGAGGGTGAAGGACGTGGGGAAGAAGGCGGCGGCGATCCGTCCCATCCAGTCGTTCACGCGCCGGCGCGGGTGGAGGATGTCGTGAGTCGCCTCGTGCAGGAGAGAGAAGAGCGTGTTGTTCACGAAGGAGAAGGCGACGGCCGCGAGAACCAGAGCGGTCCAGGACGCGGCGTGCGACGCGGCGCGGAGAAGACCCGCGGCGACGAGTCCCGCGGCCAGCAGCAGAGTGACGTTCAGGGCCGCGGGGATCGCCAGGTGCTCCTGGCGTGCGTCGCGGCTCGGCGTCTGCGTCATGCATTGCCTCCCCGTCGTGCGCCGTCGCCGTGGGGGTTGTAGATCCTGGCAACCTTGTGTAGGATCGCCCCGACTCTGGAGCCTCCCTCGGCACCAGAGGAGGCATTGTATCCCAGAGTCGCCAGGTCCTCCGCGCCATGATGGCGGGTCCGGGCCCGCGAACACGGTGATCGGCCGTCTGGGTAAGGCCGTGAGGGAGAGGAGTCATCGTCCCAATCGATTCCGTCGCGCGGATCGCCCCGCCAGTCGATGAGGCGGTCCAACCGCGGATGCCGCGAGTGACGGACTTCGCCAAGTTCCCCGCATCGTGGTACCTGCTCTGCCGCGCGCGCGATCTGGATCGCGGTCCGGTGTCGCGACGCATCGTCGGCGTCGATCTTGTCGCCTGGCGCCCCGACCCATCGAAGGTGATCGTCATGGAGGGGCGCTGCTCGCACATGGGCGCCGATCTCGGCAAGGGCAGCGTCGTCGATGGTTGTCTCCAATGTCCATTCCACGGGTGGCGCTACGGCCCCGACGGTGTGTGCAGGCATATCCCTCTCGGCGGGGCGCCCCCCCCATGGGCGCAGCAGCGCGTCTATCCGGTCGTGGAGCGCCACGGGCTGGTCTTCTTCTTCAACGGTCCCGAGCCGTTCTTCCCTCTTCCTTTCTTCTGGGATGAGCGCCCGGAGGATTTCACCCGCGCGGAGCCGGTGGAATTCCTGGGTGACTGCACGTGGTTCATGGTCGCCGCTCATGGATTCGACACGCAGCACTTCGAGACCGTTCATTCCCGGAGGCTGCACGCGCCCCTCGTCGTCGACTCCCCGGCCCCCTTCGCGCGCCGCTCGCGCTACACGGCGGACGTCCTGGGCGGAGCCTGGTACGACCGCCTCCTGCGCCGACTCGCCGGGCCCACTGTGGAGATCTCCATCACGACATGGGCGGGGACTCTGTTCCTGATCACGGGACGCTTCAGACGTGCCACGAGCCGGTTCATAATCGCCGCCACGCCGACGGAGGACGGAAAGACATTCTGCAGCGTCATCGCGTTCGTGCGCCGCGGCGGGGGACCGGCGGCCCGTCTCTTCGTGCAGCCCCTCTCCCTGCGGCTGCGGCGGATGTTCACGGGGGCCTATCTCGTCGCTGAGGCGAACGGCCTCGGCAGCCCCCGATACAACCCCCTCGGCTTCGTCGAGCACGACAGGGAGATGCAGGAGTACTTCCGCTGGGCCGCCGCCCTCCCCGCGGCGGCTGCAAGGACGAGCAGGGGAGACACCCCGTAGCAACCGATAGAGGTGGACGACATGAACAGACGATCGCTGTGCGGAGTTTCCTTGACAATCCTGCTCCTGGTCGGCTCTTCGCGCGCCCAGGATGAAGCGGCGCCTGACGCCGGCGCGGCGGGGATTCCCGCCCAGGCCGTGGAAGCGACGCATGAGCAGCTCAGGAGCCTGAAGACGCAGGCCGAGACGGCGTTCAACAAGATCGGCCAGTCGGGCCGGATCGAGGATCTCCAGCCGCTCCTCGATCTCGTGACCGAGGACGTAGTGCTGGCCGCAATGAACGGCGAGGTCGTTGTGGGCAAGGACGGCATCACCAAGTACTTCCAGAGGACCATGGCGAGTCCTGATCACACAGTTGCTTCGGTGCATCATGACTTCAAAGTGGCCGAGCTGACGACCCTCTACGGTGGCGATACTGGCGTCGCCCATGGGACGTCCAAAGGAAAGTACGATCTGACCGACGGCATGACCTTCGAGGCCGACGTCAACTGGACCGCCACGATGGTGAGGGAGAACGATCGCTGGCTCCTGGCGAGCTTCCAGTTCGGCCCGAGCATCTTCGACAACCCCGTGCTCGACATGGCGCTCTCCGCGATGTACCGCGCTGTCGTCATCGCGGGGCTCGTCGGACTGGGGGGTGGTTTCCTGCTCGGCTGGGCCCTGCGCCGCAGGCCCGCGGTGAGCTGATCGTCGCGGTCCTCACATCCCCAGGAGCTCGGGTCCCTGCCGGAACACGACGTCCACCGGTATCCTTGCCGCGCTCACGTCGGCCAGGTTGTATCCGAGCTGGTCGTCGATGGCGTTCATCGCGGTCATGAAGGCCGTGACCCCCTCGTAGTCGCCGTCACCCTGGAACTTGAGGATCTTCTCCGCCAGGGCGTTGAGCGATTGCTTCATCTTGTCGAAGTCGACGGTGTAGGCCCCCGTCGCTTCGTCCTCTTTGAAGGCTCCCCCTTCCCTCAGGAAGTTGAACGCCATCAGGTTGGCGCGGCCGTGCGCGCTCGTGGCTCCGAAACGGATGGAGCGGAAGATGCTGGCCACGAAGGTCACGTAGTTGTCTTTCAGGTCGGCGTCGCCCAGCTCGCCGCGATCGTGCAGCGCCGTGATCATGTAGAGCCCGAGCACGTCGGCCTTCGCTTCCTCGAGGGCCGAGGTCTGCTCCTTCAGCGCCTGACGCACGGTCCCTTTCCCGGTGATCGTGTTCTTGATCCCGAGACCGTGGCTCACCTCATGGAACATCGTGTTGGCGAAAAAGGCGTCGAAGGTGACGTGCTGGCGCTGCTTGGCGTCGATCAGGATCTGGGCGATCGGCCTGAGAATCTGATCGAACTTGGCCTTCATGGCGTTCTTGAGCTGGAGGCGCCGCGTCCCCTTCTCGAGCTGCACCGTCTCGTCGTTGGGAAGGTTGATCGCGATCGTCTTGGACCCGGCGTTGCAGTCGCCGGCGTAGTAGACGACGTCGTAGGCGTTCAGATCGGCGTCCGCGCCGGGCCGCTCGCTCTTGTACGCGGCGGGGACGGGGAGCCCCTCCTGCAGCGAAGGGAGAAACGAAGCGTAGCGCGCGAGGCGCGAGCTCCACTCCTTGTCCTTCACGAGCACGTATCCCGTGAAGGAGGCCTTGTATCCGAAAAGCTGGTCTTCGTAGGTCTCGATCGGGCCGATGACGACGTCGATCGTGTTGTCCTTCATGTCCATCCACGCGACGTCGCTGGCTCTGTAGTCGTCGGTGACCAGCGCCGTGGCGCGCAGCTCGAGATACCGGCGCAGGCCGGGATCCTCCGCGAGGGCGGCCGCCTGCTTCAGCAGATCGGACGCGCGGCCCAGCCGCTCGGAGAAGGCCTTCGAGTAAGGGACGGCGATGAGCCCGCCCGCTTCGTCGCGCCGCACGATCGTGTAGAGGTTCTTGAGGGCCTCGCCCTTGTCCGGGGCCTTGGCGCATGCCGCCTCGAATTCTTCCTTGGTCATATCCTTCGGATAGAGATTGGCGCCATCGGCCTTCTTTCCGGCGCCGTCCATCACCTCGGCGTTGCCTTCGAGGCGATCCCAGGGCCCGTAGTTGATCTCGACGATGCGCCTCAGGTTGGAGTCCGCGATGCCGGAGAGCAGCGGTCCCTTGTCGCCGTAGGCCTGCTCCCAGAAGAGCGCGTCCATCTCCTGGGCCGCCTGCATCAGCAGCGGGATCATCTGCCTTTCCTTCTCGGTGAGAGCGCCCGTCGGCGCGGTCAGATCGACCGTGGCGTACCTGGCGAGCCGGGCCGCCGGGTCATCTTTGACCGGCGCAGCCGTCTCTCCCACGGGCTCCTCCGTCGCGCAGCCTGCCATCAGGGCGATCGCGGCCAGCGCGAGCGCGATCGTTGATCTCGGCTTCGGTGTCATCGACGATCCCCTCCTTGTGCGAGTCGTGCAAGGTCGGCCTCCGCCGCCAGCGTGCTGAAGGCGGGCCAGTATCCGTGTTCCATCACCTGCTTCAGGAGCTCCATCGAGCGCGCGGTGTCTCCGTTGTAGTAGTACCAGTTGCCCAGGCCGTAGCCGAGCGTCGCGAGATCCAGGGTTTCGGATTCCCGGGCTTTCGCAATACGCATCAGATCCTCGGGCTTGATGACGCCCTTGTAGAGCAGCAGACGCCGATGATACGAGCGGTTCTCGATGATGTCCATGTTCACGCGGATCGGCACGAGAACGCTGGCGGCGCCCTGCTCATCCCCGCTACGGCGCAGGCTCATGTAGAGCCAGTCGCTCACCGCCACCACGTTGTCGTCCATGGCGCGCGTGTACTTCATCGCCCGGCGCCAATCCGCGGCGGAGCGCTCGAAGTCTCCCTTGAGGTAGCGGGCCAGCGCGAGGTGGTACCAGATGTTGAAGCCCGTGGTGGTGAGCGGGATGTTCCTCTCGTTGGGGGCGCCGTCCGGCTCGATCGCATCGGGGCGTCCCTCGATCGCGGCGGCGGCTTTCTCGAGATCGGCGATGGCGCGGTCGAACTGCCTGATGCTGATGTAGCGGTGGCCCCGGTGCCGCAGCAGCCCCGGATGGTCGGGGAACCTGGCGAGTCCCTCGGTGTAGACCGCGATCGCCTCGCGCATCCGCCACAGATATCCCAGGCGCCGTCCCACCCAGATGATCGCCTCGGGATCGTCGGGATGCTGCGCTAGTGTCTCGCGCGCGCGGCGCAGGTTCTCCTCCAGCGCGACCGTATCGGGCCCCTCGGGGAGCGCGTAGAGCGGCCGCCCCAGCAGCGAAGTCGCCTCAGGTCCCTTCGGGTCGATGACGGAGGATGGCGCGGCCTCCTGTTTCTCGACGGTCGTCGGGGGCGCAGCCGCGGGAGGCTCTGGCCCGGCGGGGCCAGGCGGCCGCTGCGTCACGCGATCGGCGCAGGCGGCAGCAGAGGCGAGGATCAGGGCCACGGCCGCCGCGCGCCACCGAAAGCGCATCATCGGTCCAGGTCCCTTGCGGCATCATCCGATCCTGGTGGCTCGCCGATCGGAGTGCCCGGGGGCGTCCGTGGCGCCGCGGGGCGATCCGGATCGGCGGCGCCCTGGCGATCGCGATGCCGCCGGATGTCGGCGGAAAGCAGCGCGCGGTGGGACTCCTCCGTCCTGTCTCCCCCCTTCGCCCCTTCAAGGCGCCGGGCGATGTCGGCGAGCGTCATGTCGGCGAGCGCCCGGACTTCGCGCGGTGCGGCAGCGTCCGCCGCGAGGTCGACCAGGCCGGCCACCACGACCCCCTGCACGACGCGGGCGATCGCCGCGAGGCGCGGCGGGCCGGCCGGCGCGAAAGCCTTCGCCACCAGCGCATCGAGAACCTCCTCGAATCCCGGCTGACCGGGATCGCGGCGATGCTGGTCGATGACGCGCATGGCCCGCTGGGGCTGAAGCAGTCCCTTCACCACCATATCCGCGGCGGTGGCGGCGGCCCCCAGCGGATCGAACACCGGGTCGGTCTGCCCCGAGAACATCTCGCGGTTGGTGTCGTAGCCGAAGGGGCGCGGCAGGAGCCGCGCCAGCACGTCTTCGGGGAGATCGAGCCGCTCGGGCTCGAGCGCCGTCAGGATCACTTTCAGCCCCTCACGCTGCCGCGACGGATCGACTCTCATCGCGGGGTGCTGGCCGTCTCCCCTGACGGCGTAGGAGTACTCCACTCCGCCGATGACCTTCACCGCGGCATCGAGCTGATAACGGTGGTGCAGGTAGACGGGGACCAGCGCCTCGTGCAGGAGCGCCAGGGGACGTCCTCGCGCGACGACGTCCTCGTTGAAGCGGAACAGGGCGATGCGCCTCACCTCCATTGTCTGCGCGAGCGCCGCCACCGGGTCGAATCCGTTGTCCCAGAGATTGGCGAGCGGGTGCGCGGCTCCCTCCGGCCGCGCGTCCTCATCCGTGAGAAAGAGCAGCCCCGCTTCGAGCCCATCCTTCACGATGGCGTCGAGCGCTTCGTCTTCGTCGTCTCCCGAAGGGAACTGCGCGTACGCATAGCGCACCGCATGCTTGTCCCAGATGCCGATGCCGTGCGCGTAGGCCTGCGAGAAGTCGAGCCCCCCGCCGGGCCCAATGCCCACCAGCGGGGCGGGGTAGTCCATCACGGAGCCGCGGCCGTAGGTGCTCGCGGCGAAATTGTGCGCGAAGCCGAGCGTGTGTCCCACCTCGTGGGCCGAGAGCTGGCGGATGCGATCCAGCGCCAGCTCCACCGGGTCGTCGTCGTCCCCGGTTCCGGTCTTGGCGGTGCCCGCCAGCCCCTCGAAGAGAAGCCTGTCGTGCCGCACGCGCAGGGAGCCCAGCGTCACGTGCCCCTTGATCATCTCGCCCGTGCGCGGGTCGATCACGCCGCCGCCATACGACCAGCCGCGCGTCGCGCGATGCACCCACTGGATGACGTTGTAGCGCACGTCGAGAGGGTGAACCCCCTCGGGGAGGAGCTCGACCTTGAACGCGTCGATGAATCCCGCCGCCTCGAACGCCTCGGCCCACCACGAGGCTCCCTCCTGGATCGCGTAGCGGACCGCCTCGGGGGTGCCCCGATCGACGTAATAGACGATGGGCCGCCGCACGCGGGAGGGGGCATCGCCCGGCTCTCTCTTCTCGAGCCGGTGACGCACGATGTAGCGCGTGTCCATCGGCTGGTCCAGCGGCGCCGCGTAGTCGAGGAACTGGACCGCGAAGGAGCCGGCGCGCGGGTCGAAACGGCGGGTGTGGTAGCCGTCGTCGGGGAGCCGCACGAACGAGTGGTGCTGCACGAGCGTGATGGACTGGGGCTCCGGGACCGTGGAGCGCACGTGCGGGCCGGGCTTCGTGCCGCCGAATGTCAGGACCGCCTCGAACTCCAGGTTGTCAGGAAACGCGAGGCATTCGAAGGGATCCACGGCGCTGCGCTCGCGATCCAGCGCGTAGGAGCCCTGCCCCGCCGCCTCGATGGCCGCGGCCGAGCCGTGCGCGTCGCGCACGATGAACGAGGTGAAATCCACCAGTGTCGTTCCGTCGCGATCCTGGGCGACGATCTCGCCCCCCCAGAGGACCGAACGGGCGAAGGCCTCCCGGACGGACCGTCTCTCGTTGTAGTTGTTGGACAGCGCGCGGAAGGAGGTGTTTTTCTCCTCGACGAGGATGCGCCCCCCCACACGCCTTATCCCGACCAGGCGCGCCGGACCGATCTGCCCACGGTCCAGGCCGATGTCGTTGGAGCCAAGACCGTAGGTGAGCCCCTCGACGTACAGGTAGGTGTGGCCTTCATCGGGGACGCTCGATGGCGGGACGCTGAGCCAGACGCGCCCCCGGTTGCGGTCCTGGTAGAACGTCAGGAGCCCTTCGCTCTTGTAGAGCCCCTGGATCATCTCCTCCACGCTGGGGAGGGGGGACAGGGGGGGCCGACCGGGAGGATTCTCGGCCGCCGCGAGGGTCGTAGACGCCACGAGGATGACCAGGACGGCTCGTGCGAAGTAGGAAAACATCGGCGCAGATCTCCTCCCGAAGGGTGTAAAATGCCGCGACGGCGGCGGCACACTGTCAGGGACAAGGGAATCCTGCCACAATACCTCTATCGAATGCGAGGGATCCGATGACCGCACGAAGCATCACCGAGGGAGTCGTGTCGGCGCTTCTCGCCGCCTCGATGGCCGGCTGCGCCGGGTCTCCCCCCGGGTCTTCCGGCGAGTCTGCGACGCAGGAGCCTGCGGATTCAGGCGTTTCGGGCGCTCCGGCCGCGGCGGCGTCCCGCCCGTCGGCCGGGCCGCGCCCCAACGACATCCACTCCTACGCGCGCCCCAATGTCACGGTCGTCCACATGGAGCTGGACTGGACCGTCCGGTTCGATGAGAAGATTCTGGACGGCATCGCGGTGTACACCCTGCGGCGCGCCCCCACCGCATCGACCCCCCTGCGTCTCGACACCCGGGACCTGGAGATCCTCGAGGCGAAAGCCGGCAAGGAGGGAGACGCCCTCGAAAAGGCCGTGTGGCGCCTGGGCGATCCCGACCCGGTGCTCGGGCGCGAGCTGACGGTCGATCTCCCCGACGGCGCCAACCGCGTCAGCATCCACTACCGCACCAGCCCGCAAGCCTCGGGGCTCCAATGGCTCACCAAGGAGCAGACCACCGGAAAGAAGCTCCCGTTTCTCTACACGCAGAGCCAGGCGATCAATGCCCGCTCGTGGATCCCGTGCCAGGACAGTCCTGCCGTGCGCGTGACCTACGACGCGACGGTGCGGGTGCCGCAGCCTTTGCGCGCCGTGATGGCCGCGAAGGAGGTCTCCGCCGGCGATGGCATCTACCGCTACCGGATGGGCGACCCGATCCCGTCGTATCTCATCGCGCTGGCCGTGGGGGACATGACGTTCGGCACCATCGGACCGAGGACCGGCGTATGGGCCGAGCCGGCGATCGTGGAGAAGGCGCTGCACGAGTTCTCCGATCTCGAGAAGATGATCGACGCGGCCGAGGCGCGCTACGGACCATACCGGTGGGGCCGCTACGACCTGCTCGTGCTGCCGCCGTCGTTCCCCTTCGGCGGCATGGAGAACCCGATGCTGACTTTCGCCACTCCCACCATCCTGGCGGGTGACCGGTCGCTGGTGGCGCTCGTCGCCCACGAGCTGGCGCATTCATGGTCGGGGAACCTGGTGACCAACGCGACCTGGTCGGACTTCTGGCTCAACGAGGGGTTCACGACCTACGTCGAGCGGCGCATCATGGAAGACGTCTTCGGCACCGAGCGCGCGCAGATGGAGTGGATGCTCGGCCGGCAGGACCTCGACGAGGAGATCAGCGGACCATTGAAAGACAAGCCCGGCGACCAGATCCTTCAGGTCGATCTGCAGGGGCGCGACCCCGACGACGCCTTCAGCGACATTCCCTACGAGAAGGGGGCGGCCTTCCTCCTGCTGCTCGAGCGGCTCTGGGGGCGCGACGACTTCGATCCCTTCATGAAGGCATGGTTCGACCAGCACGCGTTCGTGAGCGTGACCACCGCCGATTTCCTGGCGTTCATGGATCGGTGGATCGCCGACGCCGCCGGGAAGGGGGGGGATCTGAAAAAGCCGGACACTGTGGCCTGGCTCACGGCTCCCGGGCTCCCGAAGGATGCGCCGCTCACCACATCGGACGAGCTTGCGAAGGTGGACGCGGTCATCGCTTCGTGGATGTCGGGCAAGGTCGAGGCGGCGGCGCTCCCGGCGAAGGACTGGACCACGCACCACTGGCGCCACTTCCTCAGGTCACTCCCCGAGGACCTGGGGCGCGACAAGATGGCGGAGCTCGACGCCGCGTTCCAGCTCACGAAGGTGGGCAACGCCGAGGTGCTGCACGAGTGGCTGGTGCTGTCGGTGCGGCACGGATACGACCCTGCGTACCCGCGGCTCGCGGAGTTCCTGACCGGCATGGGGAGGCGCAAGTTCCTCACGCCACTGTATACCGAGATGATGAAGACGGATGGAGGCAAGACGATGGCCACGCAGATCTACGCGGCGGCCCGGCCCATGTACCACCTGATTTCACGACGCACGCTCGATCCGATCGTCGGCTGGCAGCAGCCGGCCGCGACGGACCCGGCGACGCGCGGCGCAAGTCAATGATGACGGCAATTCCATGCGGTCCAGAGGAGGATTGGAGATGGTGAGGAAGATCAGCAGCGTCGCAATCGTCGGGCTGTTTCTCATGCTGCCCGCGTTCGCGGCTGGGGAGATCGACATCCCCTACAAGAAATTCGTCCTCGACAACGGACTCACGCTCATCGTGAGCGAGGACCACAAGGCGCCGATCGTGGCGGTGAACGTTTGGTACCACGTCGGCTCCAAGAACGAGAAGGTGGGCAAGACGGGCTTCGCGCACCTTTTCGAGCACCTGATGTTCAACGGCAGCGAGAACTTCAACGACGACTACTTCAAGCCGTTCGACCGGGTGGGCTCCACCGACATGAACGGGACCACCAATTTCGATCGCACGAACTACTTCCAGAATGTCCCCAGCACGGCGCTCGACATGGCGCTGTGGATGGAGTCGGACAGGATGGGGCACCTGCTGGGCGCCATCGACCAGGCGAAGCTCGACGAGCAGCGCGGCGTCGTGCAGAACGAGAAGAGGCAGGGGGAGAACCAGCCCTACGGCAGGGCCTTCCTGAACATCTTCGAGAACACCTATCCGAAGGGGCATCCCTATTCGTGGTCGGTCATCGGGTCCCTCGATGATCTTCAGGCCGCCAGCCTCGACGACGTGCACCAGTGGTTCAAGGACTACTACGGCGCGGCGAACGCCGTGCTGACGGTGGTGGGCGACGTCAAGACCGACGAGGTGAAGAAGAAGGTCGAGCAGTACTTCGGCGACATCCCCTCCGGGCCCCCCGTCACGCGGCAGAAGTCGTGGATCGAGCCGCGCAAGGGAGAACACCGGCAGGTGCTCGAGGACAGGGTGCCGCAGGCGCGCATCTACAAGGTCTGGAACATCCCCGAGCTGCAGACGACCGACGCGACGCACCTGGGCCTCGCCAACAGCGTGCTGACGCGCGGCAAGACGTCCCGCCTCTACAAGAGGCTCGTCTTCGACGACCAGATCGCCACCGACGTCGCCGGGTTCAACTTCGACCGCGAGCTGGGGGGCCTGTTCATCGTGTGGGCCACCGTTCAGCCCGGCGGGAACATCGACGCGGTCGAGAAGGCGATGGACGAGGAGATCGCGAAGTTCCTGAAGGACGGCCCGACGCCCGCCGAAGTGCAGCGCGTGACCTCGCTGTTCCGCGCCGACTTCATCAGGGGCATCGAGCAGATCGGCGGGTTCCAGGGGAAGGCGAACACGCTCGCCACCAACGAAGTCTTCACAGGCAATCCTGAATTCTACAAGACGACGCTTCAGCGCGTGGCCTCGGCGACGCCGGCCGCGCTCCTCACGGCGGCGAAGACGTGGATCTCCGACGGGGCGTTCACGCTCGAGGTGAGGCCTTTCGCCGACTACAAGACCATCGCGACCAACGTGGATCGGTCCAAGGTGCCGGAGACGACAGAGTTCCCGGAGGCGGTTTTCGCCGCCACGGAGCGGGGGACGCTGAGCAACGGGATGAAGGTGATCGTGGCGCCTCATCGCGCCGTGCCGATGGTCGACATGAGGCTCATCGTGGACGCCGGCTTCGCGGCCGACCAGGGGGGAATCCCGGGCACCGGCAACCTGACCCTCGATATGATGGATGAGGGGACGAACACGCGCACCGCGCTCCAGATCAGCGAGCAGCTCGGGATGATCGGAGCCAACCTGACGACCGGCTCGAGCCTCGACACCTCCATCATCGCGATGGACGTGCTCAAGGATAAGCTCGACCAGGGGATGGCGATCTGGTCCGACGTCATCCTGCACCCGTCCTTCCCGGCCGACCAGTTCGCGCGCAAGCAGAAGGAAACCATTGCGGCGATCGGGCGCGAGAAGGTGAGCCCGTTCCAGATGGCGCTGCGCGTCTTCCCGAAGCTCCTCTACAGCGAGGGGCACGCCTACGGCGAGCCGTTCACGGGGACGGGGGACGAGGAGTCCGTCAAGAGTCTCACGACCGAGGCTCTGCGCAAGTACCACAGCACCTGGATCCGTCCCAACGTCTCGACGCTCGTCATCGTAGGCGACACGACCCTCGCCGAGATGAAGCCGAAGCTGGAGAAGCTCTTCGCGGAGTGGCAGAAGGCGGACACCCCCAAGAAGAACCTGGCGACCGTGTCGCAGAAGGGGCAGCCCGAGGTCTACATCATCGATCGCCCCGACTCGGTCCAGTCGTTCATCCTGGCCGGACACATCGCGCCGCCCAAGTCGGATCCCGACGACCTCGCCATCACGGCGGTGAACGAGGTGCTGGGAGCCTCCTTCACGGCGCGCATCAACATGAACCTCCGCGAAGGGAAGCACTGGTCCTACGGCGCGCGCAGCGCGATCTTCGCCGCGCGCGGCCAGCGGCCGTTCTTCGTCTTCGCGCCGGTCCAGACCGACAAGACGATGGAGTCGATGCGTGAGGTCCAGAAGGAGCTCGACGGCATCGTCGGTGTGCTGCCGCCGACCGCCGACGAGCTGGCCCGCACGAAGGACAAGACCACCAAGGCGCTCCCCGGTCAGTGGGAGACCAACGACGAGATCGCCGATGCCATCGTCGAGATGGTCGAGTTCGGGCTCCCTGACGACTACTGGAAGACCTACTCGGGCAAGGTGAACGCCCTGACGCTGGACAAGGTCACCGCGACGGCCAAGAAGATCGTCCAGCCGTCGAAGGTCGTCTGGGTCGTCGTCGGGGATCGCAAGAAGATCGAAGAGGGAATCCGCCAGCTCGCGCTCGGCGACGTCCAGCTGATGGACGCCGACGGCAACGTGGTCGGCCAGAAGGTGGCTTCGGACTAACGCCAATACCCCGGGGGAACCCCGGACGGGTCATGACGGGCCGGAGGTGCGCGAATGGTGCGCGGGCCTCCGGCCCGCTTATTTCCGGACCGCAGGTTCGATTGCCTGTGGACTTGTGGCACAATGGGCGCCACAGACGGACCCGCGGCAGCCGCCAGTCCTTCCCCTCAGCCGCCGCACATAGAGCAGGAGTCGCCGATGAACGCTCTCCCCCGGACTATGCTGATGCCCGTTCTTTGCCTTGCCCTTCTCGCTCCAGCCCCGGCGGTCACCGCCGCCGCCGCGGCCGATCGCGTCGAGAAAGGGAACCTCGTGATCGAGGGAGTCCCGGAGATCCCCGTGCAGGTCATGGACCGGCTGGTCCAGTATCAGAACACCCGCTCCGCGACCTTCTCGGGTTGGCTTCCGGACGGCGGCGGGATCCTGATCAGGACCCGCTTCGGCGACACGCTCCAGGTGCACCAGGTGGCGCGTGCCGGCGGCGACCGGCGTCAGCTCACCTTCTTCCAGGAACCGGTCGCGGGAGCGTCGATCAGCCCGAACCCCGAGACGCACGGTTTCATCTACCAGCGCGACGTCGGCGGCTCCGAGTTCTACCAGCTCTACTTCATGGACATGAAGACCGGCGAGTCCACGCTGCTCACCGACGGCAAGTCGCTCAACGGCGCGCTCGCATGGGCCAATGACGGGAAGCGGTTCACCTTCTATACGACGCGGCGCAACGGGCGCGACTGGGACATCCACCTGGGTGACATCAGGAACGCCGGCACCTCCTCGGCCCTGCTCGAAAAGGAAGGGTCGTGGGTGCCCATCGAGTGGTCGCCGGACGACACGAAGCTTCTCGTCGTGAAGCTCGTCTCGGCGAACGAGAACTATCCCTACATCATGGATGTGAGCACGCGCGCCCTCACGCAGATCAATCCCGGCAAGGAGAAGATCTCCTACGCCGCCCAGACCTGGGCACGCGACGGCAAGGGGATCTATCTCGCCTCGGACGAGGGGACCGAGTTCAAGCACCTGAGGTACTACGACCTCGCCACCGGGAAGATGACGGTGCTGTCGGCGGACATCCCCTGGGACGTCGAGGGGATCACGACGTCGCGCGACGGCCGTTACCTCGCCTTCACGGTGAACGAGGACGGTGTCACGAAGATCCACCTGCGGACGCTGCCGGACATGAAGGAGATCACGCTCACCGATTTCCCCGTGGGTCTGGTGTCGAGCCTCGATTTTTCCTATGACAACAGGAAGCTGGGGCTTGTGATGAGCACGCCGCGCACACCGGGTGACGTCTTCGCGCTCGACCTCTCGACCCGCAAGCTGGAGCGCTGGACGCAGAGCGAAGTAGGTGGACTCGATTCTGACGCCTTCGCCGTCCCCGAGCTGATCCGCTACGAGACCTTCGACAAGACCTCCGGCAAGCCGCGCTCGATCCCGGCCTTCTACTACAAGCCCGATGGGCCCGGCCCGCACCCGGTGGTCATCAACATCCATGGCGGGCCCGAGGGGCAGGCGCGCCCGAGCTTCTCCTCCGTGGTCCAGTACTACGTCAAGGAGCTGGGGGTCGCGGTGCTCCTTCCCAACGTGCGCGGCTCAACGGGCTACGGAAAGACCTACCTGACGCTGGACAACGGATTCAAGCGCGAGGACTCGGTGAAGGACATCGGAGCCCTGCTCGACTGGATCGGCACGCGCTCCGAGCTGGACAAGGACCGAGTGGCGGTGACGGGGGGCTCCTACGGCGGATACATGGTGCTCGCGTCGATGACCCACTACAACGACCGGCTGCGCGCCGGCGTGGACACGGTGGGCATCAGCAACTTCATCACGTTCCTCGAGACCACGCAGGACTACCGGCAGGATCTGCGCCGCGTGGAGTACGGCGACGAGCGCGACCCGGAGATGCGCGGCCATCTCGAGAGGATCTCACCGAAGACCAACGCTTCGAAGATCACCAAGCCGATGATGATCATCCAGGGGCTGAACGACCCCAGGGTTCCGGTGACCGAGAGCGAGCAGATGGTGGACACCATCCGCGACAACGGCGGCAGCGTCTGGTACCTGATGGCCAAGGACGAAGGGCACGGCTTCCGCAAGAAGACCAACCGCGACTACGCCGAGGCCGCGACCAGCCTCTTTCTGGAGTACTTCCTGATTCAGGCGCCCGTCGCCCAGGGGGACTGAGCCGCATCGGAGGGCCGGTGCAGGGGGACGGCAACGGCATGAAGGGCCCGCTGAGCTTCCTGTACGTGCCCGATCGAGCGTGGGCTATCCTGTTCGCCCGCACCATACTCGGGTTGATCTTCTTCATGGCCGGAGTCTGGAAGGTCTTCGAGCTGGGTCCGCTCCAGCACGCGGCGCGTTATTTCGTCGGCCCCTATGCCGAGAGCTTCCTGCCACGCTGGTCGCTGTGGGCGACGGGGGTAACGGTCCCGGTCGTCGAGCTGCTGGCGGGCGCCGCACTGCTGGTGGGCTGGCAGGTGCGCGTGGCGCTCCTGGCTCTTGGCGGCGTCCTTGTGCTGGTGACCTTCGGCCACCTGCTCGCCGATCCGCTGTTCCAGTTCCACACCCATGTCATTCCGCGGGCGGCGCTCCTGCTCTTCCTGCTGGTCATGCCACGGGGCGATGATCGGCTGTCGCTGGACCATTGGCTGAGTCGTCCGGGAGAATCTCCAGAATGAACCTTGCGAATGCGACGGTTGCGCAGCTTCTGATACCGGTCGAGGACTTCGAGAAGGGCGTGGCGTTCTATCGCGACGTCCTTGGCCTTCCGTTCCTGTTTGCCGCGCCGCCGCAGATGGCGTTCTTCAATTGCGGCGGCATCCGTCTGCTCGTCGGCGTCATGCCTCCCGGGCAGAAGGCCCAGAGAGGCTCGGGCATCTACTTTCAGGTCCCCGATATCGCCGCGGTGCATTCCGAGCTCACGGGCAAGGGCGTCCGCTTCGGCGGACCGCCTCACGTCGTGCACCGGACGCCCAAGTCCGAGCTGTGGCTGGCCGAGTTCACCGACCCGGATGGGAACCAGCTCGCGCTCATGAGCGAAGTGCCCGCCGGCGCCTGAACGGAAGGTGCTGACAAACAACGGGAATACCGGATCGTGCTGCTCGAGGCCAACCCGCTCAAGAGCGGACATCCAGAAGATGCTGGATGATCTCCGTTAGAAGCCAGGCGAAAACCGAACCTTCTCCTCACGCCGCCGTATGTGAGTGAGGGTCCAAGCGACCCGGAGGGGTACTCGTACCAACAAGAGCGTTCGCGCTCGCCATCTGTTCGGCGCTGGAGGAGAGCAGTGTCGCACTCGAGTCGCAAGTGGTTCATCGGAACGATGGGAGCGCTCATCGCCGTGAGCGTCGCGGGAGTCATGCTTTACGTGATGAACCGCGAACAGCCGTACGACTCCAGCTTCGACGCCAAGGTTGCCGATCCGGTCTATCAAACCAACGGTCCGGTCGTTCTTTACGACGAAGGCCACCTCAACACGCACACGGCCACCGGCGGGTACAAGCCGCTCGCCGACCTCATCCGAAGTGATGGGTACGATCTTCGGGTCACCCGACAACCGCTGTCGGGGGAGACTCTCGAAGGAGTGGCCGTCCTGGTGGTTGTTCTTCCCCGGGGATCGAACGACGCGAACGACAGCTCAGCGTTCGCAGATTGGGAGATTGCCGCCGTGGACGCGTGGGTACGCGGCGGGGGCTCGCTGTTGCTCGTCACCGATCATTGGCCCTATGGGGCGGCGGCAGCGTTGCTCACTCAACGGTTCGGGGTCGGGATGGGGAAAGGACTTGTCGAGGACCCTGAGCATCATGACGCGAACCGGGGAGCGAGTCATCTGGTGTTCTCCACGGACAACGGCCTCCTGAAGGAACATCCGATCGTTCGGGGACGAAGCGCGTCCGAGCGGATTGACAGAGTGCTCACGTTCACCGGGCAGTCAATGTCCGGCCCACCTGAAGCCGTTCCCTTTCTTGCGCTGTCCGACGCCGCCATCGAGTATCCACCGTCAACACCTCAGGTCGAGAAGGACGGTGGCGACGTTCGCGTCAGCATGGAGTACGGCGAGGCGGTATCGGCCGGCGGGCGAGCCCAGGGGATCGCAATGGAGCTCGAGAAGGGGCGGGTCGTCATTCTTGGCGAGGCGGGCATGCTCCGTGCGCAGCGAGAAGGCGACGGAGATCGAGTGGGTATGAACGTCCCCGAGTACCAGAACCGGCAGCTCGCTATCAACATCATGCACTGGCTCTCGAGGGTGCTATAGAGCGTCACTCGGCAGGTGCAGACGCCTCGGCGGCGCGGTCGTAGACGACCTGGCCGCCGGCGATCGTGTAGTCCACCTTCGCATCCAGCCAGGCGGAAGGGGGGGTCTCGAAGAGGTTCGTGTCGAGCACGGCCAGGTCGGCCAGCATCCCCGCCGCGATCGTTCCCTTGCTGCTCTCCTCGAAGGATGCGTACGCGCCGCCGCGCGTGTAGGCCGCCAGCGCTTCGTGCAGCGCCAGCCGCTGCTCGGGGAACCACCCTTCAGCGGGCGTTCCCTTCACGGTCTGTCGCGTGACCGCGGCGTAGAGACCCAGGATCGGGTTGACCGGATAGTACGAGGCGTTGGTGCCGGGCCAGTCCGAGCCGAAGGAGAGCGTCGCGCCCGCCTCCATCAGCGACCGGAACGCGTAGGCCCCGCGCGAGCGATCGGGGCCGATGCGCTCCTCCATCCACCGCATGTCGTCGGTGCAGTGATACGGCTGCACCTCCGCCACGATCCCGAGACCCTTCATGCGCGGGAAATCGCCCGGGGCGATCACCTGCGCGTGCACGAGGCGGAAGCGTCTGTCCTTCGCGCCGTTGGCCTTCCCGATCCTCTCGATCATGTCCAGAAGAAGCGCGTTGGCCTCGTCGCCGATGGCGTGGACCCGGAGCTGAATCCCGGCGGCGTCGGCCTGAGTGAGCATGCGCTCGAAGGCCCCCAGGTCCTCGGAGAACTCCCTCCATCCGCCGCGCCAGCCCGACATCTCCGGGGCGTTGTCGGCGTAGGGGGCGAAGAAGCGCGCGGTGCGATTCCCCATGATCCCGTCGAATTGGCTCTTGACGGTGCCGAAGCGGATCCAGGCGTCGCCGGCGCCGATGGTCCAGCCCTTGTCGATCATCATGCCGACCTCCGAGAGCCGCGCCGGGCTGAAGTGCACCCGGGCCGTCAGCTCTCCGTCGCCGCGCAGCCGCTCGTACACGGCGACCTGATCCAGCGGCGACATGTCCTGCACGCTGGTGACTCCCCACCGCCGGCACTCCAGAAGCGCGCGGCGCGCCTCGGCCAGCCGGCGTTCGAAGGAGCTTCCCGGGATCTTCTCGATGGCTTTGGCGAGCGCATCGCCCTCCAGCACCCCCGTCGTCGACGCGATGCCCAGGGCTTCGAGGGCTGTCGCGTTAGCGAGCCCGACCTTGTGGTCGAAGCGGGTCACCAGCACCGGATGCTCCGGCGTGATCCCGTCGATGAGGGCGCGCGCAGGCGCGAAGGAGGTCGCGCCCCTGGCTGAGCCGTCCGAGCCCACCGCCCAGGCCTCGTACGCGCCCCAGTCGCCGCCGGTGATCCAGGATCCCTTCGGAAGTCTCTCCGCGGCCTCGGCGATCCTCCGGCGGAAGGGCTCCTCTTCGCTGACGTCCAGCAGGTTCACTCCCAGAAGAATAGCCCCGGCCGAGGCGAAGTGGACGTGCGAATCGTTGAAGCCGGGGACCACGAGGCGTCCCTCGAGATCGATCGTGCGGCGCGCCTCGGGAGCCTTCGGTCCCTCTCCAACCTCGAGGACGCGGTCGTCGCTGATGGCCACCCACCCCCGCGAGGTCGCTCGGCCCCGCCGGACCAGATCGCGGCGTTGGTGAGCAGCAGGTCGATCTGTCCGCCGGCCGTGACGGTGGGCGCCTCCCGCTCGCAGCCGCTGCCGGCGATGCCCGCGGCGAGCGCGAGCCCGATGACGAAACCCCAGCGGCTCATTCCCGGGATGGTCATGATTGCGCCATCCTATCGCGAAACGCATTGTCGCGACCTGATATCATGCATCCCTTCCATTGCAGCGATGAGGCGGCATGACCGAGCGGGTCTACATCAAGCAGCTCCTCGCCGGGCGGGATTTCGCGCGGCGCGACGCCGTGGCCGCCCAGATGGTGAACTTCGTCTACCTGATCGGCGATCGCGAGGCCCGTGAGTGCCTGCTCGTTGACCCGGCCTGGGACGTGAAGGGAATCCTCGACGTGTGCGCGCGCGACGAGATGCGCGTCACCGGGGTGCTGGCCACCCACTACCACCCGGATCACATCGGCGGAGATCTCTTCGGGCGCGCGATCGAGGGGCTCGCCGCGCTCAAGGAGCTGCTCGATGTGCCGGTGCACGTGAACCGCGCCGAAGCGGAGGGGGTGCGGCTGATGACCGGCATGACCGCGGGCGACCTGATGCTGCACGACGGGGGCGATGAAGTGCTCGCGGGGGAGGTGCCGGTGCGCCTCGTGCACACACCCGGTCATACACCAGGCAGCCAGTGCTTCCTGGTCTCAGGCCAGGCTCTCGTTTCTGGGGATACTCTCTTCGTGCAGGGATGCGGCCGCGTCGATCTCCCCGGCGGCGACTCCGACGAGATGTATCGCACACTCACGCAGAGGCTCGCGAAGCTCCCCGACGACGTGCTGCTCCTGCCCGGGCACGACTACGCCGAGAACCCGACCTCGACCATGGGCGAGCAGAAGCAGCGCAACGCCTGCATGCGCATCTCCTCCATCGAGGACTGGCGCCAGTTCATGGGGTGACGGTGATGATGACCTTCCCCCGAGCGTGTCCTTCTTCCAGATACCGGATGGCCTGGGGGACTTCACTCAACCGGTAGCGCCTGTCGATGACCGGCGTGATCTTTCCGGTCTCCACCATCTCGAGCAGGCGGAGCAGATCCGTCGCGCTCGACTTCGCCATCACCGTGTAAAGGCTTTGACTCACGAACGGCGACCACACCAGAGCTTGCAGGGAGCGGGCGAGGGGGCCCAGCCACGGACCTCCATGTCCCCCGACCAGCAGGTACGCGCCTTTCGGGTTCAGGATGCGCCTGCATGCCGACAGGGGATGGTTCGCCACGCAGTCGAGCATCGCGTCGTAATGTTGCCCGCTCTGGGTGAAGTCTTCCCGGAGGTAGTCGATGACCCGGTCCGCGCCGAGCGATCGGACCATCTCCACGTTCCTCGTGCTGCAGATGCCGGTCACGTCGGCGCCCAATGACTTCGCGATCTGCACCGCGAACGTGCCCACGCCGCCCGCCGCGCCGTTGATCAGCACCTTCTGTCCGGGCTGAATGCGTCCCTTGTCGCGCAGGCCCTGCAATGCGGTGCACGCCGCAATCGGCAATGCTGCCGCCTGCTCGAAGGACACGTTCGCCGGCTTCGCGACCACCGCCGACGCGGCGGCGCGGGCAAACTCCGCGAAGGCTCCACGGCACACACCGACCACGTCATCGCCTGGCTTGAGCCCGGTGACGTTTCTGCCGACGGCGTCAATCGTGCCGGCAGCATCAACGCCCAGTCGCGGGTCCTTGGGCTTGCCCAGACCGGTCATCAGGCGGATGAAGTGGGGCGAGGCTCTCATGACGCGCCAGTCGAGGGGATTCACGGAAGCCGCGCGGACCCGTATCAGGACCTCATCGTCCTCGGGGGTCGGCTTGTCGATGTTCTCGACGGCGAGAACATCGGCTGAACCGTACGTGCGATAGACGATGGCTTGCATGACTCCGCCCACTCAGACTGCGGGCTAAGCCGGTACCGCTTCCACCACGCTCACCACAGACTCCGTCGGTACGACGCGTTTCAGCCGGAAGCCGGCCTTGCCGAGCAACGAGGCGTACTCTGCTTCGGTGCGCTCCTGGCCGCCAGGGAAAACCAGCATGACCATGTCCTGCCACTTCCCCTGATGCGGCGTGTCGCCGGCCGGCAGGACGGTCTCGACGATCAGCAGGCGGCCGTCCGGTTTCATGACCTTCCGGCAGTGGCCCAGGATGGTGAGACACTGCTCCTCGTTCCAATCGTGAATGATGTGCGACAGGATGTAGGCGTCGCCGCCCGCGGGAACGCTTTCGAAGAAGTTGCCCTGTTCGATGGTGACGCGATCGGCCACGCCGCGCGCCTCGAGCAATGCCCGAGCGTCGCGCACCACATGCGGCCGATCGAACAGGACGCCGCGCGGCGCGGCGTGAGCGCCGAGAATCGCCGCCAGCATGTTGCCCGTCGCGCCGCCGACGTCCACCAGCGTCTTGATCCCCGAGAAGTCGTACGCTTTGGCTACGGCCGGGGGCTCCGCGCCGTGGAAGCCCACCATGGCCTCGCTGAAATGGGACGCCTGCTCGGGATGTTGCGCCAGATAGTCAAAGATGGGCATTCCATGGACCTTCTCGAATGCCGTCTTGCCCGTCTGCAGCGAATAGAGAATCTCCTCCCAGGTGTGCCAGAACGCCGGGCCGCAGAACGTCAGCAACGTCGCGCGCGCCGCGCCGGGCGCGCCCGTCTTCAGGGCCTCGCCCAGAGGTGTCAGTGCGAAGCGTTGAGCGTCCCGCTCGGTGAGAACGCCGAGACCGGCCAGCGTGCGCATGAAGCGATGCAACGTCGGCGCGTGCGTGCCTGTCGTGCCGGCCAGCTCGGCGGCGCTCCTGGGCCCGGCGGCCAGGTGGTCGGCGAGTCCCATCTTCGCCGCGGCGTAGACGACGGCCGCGATCCACGAGGATGAAGCCATCTGGATGAGCTGGGCGTATGGCGGCAGTGATTCGGCTTTCTGCGGATCTGGCAAGGGGTCCTCCTCTTCGTGGTGAGTGTCGCGGACGTTTCGGAAAAGTGTGGATACAGAGTAGCAGTTCGCTGCGCGCGAGCGCCCGGGTTCATCGCGCGACGAGGTGGGTTATCTTGCCCCGACCAACGGCCGCCCACCATGCGACCGGCCCGCGACGATCGCGGCCTAAGGGAGGAATAACCATGAAGTACGCACGCGAGTTCGTGATCAGCGCCGTGGTTGGTGGCCTGCTCATCCTGCTCCCACTCTACCTGGCCGCATTGATGCTCCTCAAGGGAATGCAGTCGATACGCGCGTTGGTGCGACCCCTTGCAGCGTTGCTGCCGGAATGGTTTCCGGGTGAAGACCTGTTGGCCCTGCTGGCGCTGCTGATCGCGTGCTTCATCGTCGGTGCCGTGGTGCGGACCCGGGCAGGGCGAACGGGTCGAGAGCGCCTGGAGAGGCTGTTCTTTGGAAGGCTTCCCGGCTACGCGACGTTTCGCGGCATGACGCAGCGGCTGACGGGCGGAGGCGAGGAGAACGTGTGGAAGCCGGCGCTCGCCGAAATCGAGGATGCGCTGGTCCCGGCTTTCATCGTCGAGGAGCTCGACGACGGTCGCTTCACGGTGTTCGTGCCGTCGGTCCCCACGCCCTTCGCCGGAGCCATCTACATTCTCAGCCGGGAGCGCGTGCATATCGTCGACATCCCGTTCACGCAGGCCATCAAGTCCGTCTCCCGATGGGGAGCAGGCTCGAAGGACATGGTGGCGGCGATGCGAAAAGCGGATCCTTCACGTCTCAACCCTGGATAGGCCCACACGGTTCTCGTCTGCCTCACGCCAGCTCCCCGCTGGCGCCGCGAAAGGCTCCGATCGCACCAAGCGCGAACGCGGCAAACCAGAGATAGTAGCCGAGGCGCAGCTCACTGCGCGCTTCCGGTATCGCAATCCACACGGCGTTGATGAGAGTTGCGGCTGCGAATGCCCATCCGAGCCGTCGCGAAGAGAGGGCCGAACGACGCAGCGCGAGCCCGATGGCGACCAGCACGAGTGCGTTCGACAGTGCGCTTGCCACCATCCACGCGCGCGTGAGCCAGCCGGCATCGATGGTGTTGCCGAGTGCGGGATTCATCAATGTGAAGAGAAACGCCTGCCAGCCCCACACGTCGCCGCCCATGAGCTCGCCGGAGGTTGTGGCGACGGGAACGCACCAGGACGCGGCGTACATGACCCCGGCTAGAAGCATCAAAAGACGAGCGCTAGTCACGCGCAGTTACCTCGACTGCCGGCTCGAAGAAAACGGGCTGCCCTACCGCGAGGCGCCCGCGTCGAACGACGGTGCCATAGACCCCGGCCTTGTTGTCCCTCACCCGAACAATCTGCTTCAGCATCTCGGCGGCGGGGCGTGCCGAGCCAGGGTCGAAGTTCACCATCGAGCAGCGCTCGTCGCGCATCGTGATTCCTATGGCGGCGGCCTCGGTTGCTTCTCCGAATGAGAGGACGCCTCCCACCCATTCGTCCTCCTCGAAGGGGAGTGATCGCAGTGATGCAATCTGGATGTTCGGACGGAATCTTCGGGCGTCCGGGGCCTGCGCCGCGAGCCTGCCGATTTCGCCGACCGTGGCGGAGGTAATCACGGAGATGCTCGCTTCGTCGAAGATGCCGCGATTGAGGTGCATCATCTCGACCGGTGAACCATGGCGGCGACCGACATCCGACGCCAATTCCTGGCCGAAGACAGCCAGCTCCTCTCCTTCCGGCGTGCGAACGTGCGTCGGGAGGTCGCCACCGGCGGCGGGTCCCCGCCGCTGCGGAGCAAAGAGAATCAGCTCCGGGAGCTTGGTGGCGGTCAGCCAGGGGAAACCGCCGCGATCGTCAAGCCGCCGGAAGGCCAGGCGCCGGTCGCCGTCGATACCGTGCCAGCCGAGGTCGGCGACTTCGAGAAGCTCGCCGCTCATGGACTTCACCGGGTACCGGAAGAGCGCTTCTACTTCACCAACCTTGATAGGCATGCGAGCGACAGGATACGTCA
>Ga0137428_1000140_pt1 | contig 33404 bp, 24 predicted proteins | sample EasRivERMZT718_2_FD_102305 | JGI IMG/M metagenome (GOLD analysis project Ga0137428, IMG submission 102305) | Soil microbial communities from meander-bound floodplain in the East River, Colorado, USA - East River MetaG ERMZT718_2 | ecosystem: Environmental > Terrestrial > Soil > Floodplain ...
AAGCAGCGTGGTTGCGTAGGGGAAGGTGCGACGCGTCGCGTCGGGTGGAGCCATGCGCGCACACTAGCATAGCGATCCGGGGGGTTCAACGAACCTTGGTGGGACTCCCGTCGCTTCCGGCGGCGCGGCGTCCGTTCCACCAGGCCCGCCACTGCGCCACCGCATCGTCGTTCGCACGGCCGTCGACGCCCGGATCGAAGCGGGGTGAGATGCCGCTGATGCTGCCGAGGGACTCCGCCGCGCAGGCGCGCACTTCCCGCGAAGGATCTTCGAGCGCCTCGATCATGTCGGGGGCCGCTTCCACGACGCGCGCCTTCGTCAGGTGGCGCATCGCGGTGCAGGCAATTGGCTCACCAGCCCCATCGACCGACTCGGTCGGAGCAAGCAGAAGGCGCTGCACCTGCAGCGAGCGTCGCGTCGGCAGCTCGAAGAGGACCTTCGCCGCCTCCGTCCTCAGCTCCGCGTCCGTCCCCGCGGGCGACGTGAGGGCTCCCTCCAGCAGGGCCTCGTCGATCGGTCCGTCGGTCCGGCGGAGCCACCGCAGCGCCTCGGTCTTCCTCGCGGCCGATCCGTCGCTCTCGACGGCCCGTCGCAGCGTCGCGTGGAAGAGCGTCCGGTCGCACCGCAGGCCGTCCATCGCGCAGACCATGCAGATGGTGGCGAGTGCGTTGTCACGCACGATCCCCGCCTGCCGCGAATCCGCGATGCGTGGCGCGAAGCGTTTCAGGACGAAGGTGTAGTCGAGCGCAGCCGCGGCGGCCGCCGGCGAACCGAACCTGTGCTCCAGCTCGACGGCCATGCGGTCCAGCGCGATCGAAATATCGGGGTAGCTGCGGTCGAAGAAATCGGGATCATCGCTTGTCCGCATCCCGCGCCATGCATCGATCAGCGAGAAGCCCTGCTCCGCGAAGAAACGCTGGATCTCCTCGAACCCTTCGAGCAGGCGTTCCTGCTCCACGGCCGCCGAAGGAGGCGTCTCGCGGACGGCGGTGCTGACGCCCGAGGCCGGCGGACCGGGCCAGACAACCAAGAAGGTCGCGAGCACGAGAACGGCGCCGACCCTGCCCGAGAAGGGAGAATACATCGACAATCACCTCAAGAGTTTGCGCGGTGAAAATCAATCTACGCACCTCCTGATCGAATTCAAGGCTGCGCATTGCATCGCGCTGCCATGCGTTCGCTCGCGATCAATACATCGCTGACGCGCGCGCTCAGGTCTTGCGGCCGGCTTCGGAGACGACGTGCCCCAGCTCGGGGAGGATCAGCTTCTCCATGGCGAGACGGACGGCACTCGGGGAGCCCGGCATGGAGAAGATGGGACGCCCGGCGACGATCCCCCCCACCGCCCGCGAGAGCATCGCCGCCGATCCGATCTGCTGGAACGAAAGCGCCCGGAACAGCTCGCCGAAACCGTCCAGCCTGCGATCCAGGATCGCGCTGATCGCCTCGAAGGTCGTATCCCGGCCCGAGATCCCCGTTCCCCCGCAGACCAGCAGGGCTTCGAATCTTCCGTCGCCCGCCCAGCCCAGCAGAAGGGAGCGCACCGCGTCCGCGTCATCGGGGAGCACCCGGTGCTCGACCACCGTGTGGCCGGCGCCCAGCGCCAGATCGCGGATCAGCGCGCCGCTCTCGTCGTCTTCCACGCTGCGGGTGTCGGAGACCGTCAGGATGCCGACGCGGATCGCACGCGGGGAGCGCTGCCGGTGGTCGTGGACCGACATCCGGTTAGGAGGCGACGAGCGATTCGAGGTAGGTCAGGATCGTTCGCACACCGGCGCCGGTGGCGCCCTTGCGCATGAACCCTTTCTCGCTCTCCAGGAACGCGGGACCGGCGATGTCGAGGTGGATCCAGGGGATCCGATCGTCCACGAAGGACTTCAGGAAGAGCCCCGCCGTGATCGCGCCGCCGTAGCGCCCGGAGGATGTGTTCCGGATGTCGGCGACATCGCTGCGGATCTGATCCGCGTAGTCCTCTTCGAGAGGAAGCTGCCACATCTTCTCCCCCGCCCTGCGTCCCGCGGCGAGGAACGCATCGACCATGTTCTGATCGTTGCCGAAGACTCCGGTGATCGAGGGGCCCAGAGCGACCATGCACGCCCCGGTGAGCGTCGCGAGGTCGATGATCTGATCGACCTTCTGCTTCTGCGCGTAGCCCAGCGCGTCGGCCAGCACCAGACGCCCCTCGGCATCGGTGTTGAGCACCTCGATGGTCTTGCCGCTCATCGTGGTGAGCACGTCGCCCGGCTTGGTCGCCGTGCCGCTCGGCATGTTCTCCGTCATCCCCATGATCCCGTGGACCTCGACGGGTGTCCCGAGACGCGGCAGGACGCTCATCACACCGAGCACGGCCGTGGCCCCCGCCTTGTCCAGCTTCATGGTCTCCATGCTGTTGGCCGCCTTGATCGACAGGCCCCCCGAGTCGAAGGTGATCCCCTTCCCCACCAGGGCAACCTTCATCGCGGGCTTCGCGCCCCGGCCCTGCTTCTTCGGGCGATAGGTCATGTGGATCATGCACGGCGCCTGGGCGCTCCCCGCCGAGACGCCGAGGATTCCCCCCATCCCCATGCGCTCCAGGTCCTTTCTCTCGTACACCTTGATCTCGAGGCCGGCATCCTTGGCGACCGTCCTGGCGATGGCCGCCATGCGCATGGGGGTCAGCACCATCGCCGGCTCGTTGACGATGTCGCGCGTCAGGGTGGTCGCCGCGGAGCGGATCGCGCCGTCGCGTATACCGGCCCGCGCGTCCTTGATGGCGTTGCGATCGACCAGCAGCAGCACCGAGCGGACCACGGCGGACCGTGACTTGCCGGTCTGGTACTTCGTCATCCGGTAGGAGCCGAGAGCGAACCCCTCGGCGGCCGCCATCGCCAGCTCCCGAACCGAAACCGTGTGCGGCAGCAGCGCCGTCAGCCGCTGACCGGCGGCGCCCGCAATGGCGCTGATCCTGCGCGCGGCCGTGCCGCAGGCATCGCGCATCCGCGACGAGGTCACGGGTGCTGTGCCCAGCCCCACGATGGCGTAGCGCGCCGCGGGGAATCTCCCTCCCGAATGCCAGACGAGGCACTCGCCCGTCCGCCCCCTGAAGCGCTCTTCGCGCATCAGGCGTTGCAGGGCGCGCGCCAGGGGCCCCTGCGGCATGCCCTGGATGGACGGGGTGCCGTCCTCGATGGCGAAGCAGACCGCAACGCCCGCGCGTGCGCCGCTGAAGGATGCCGAGGAAGCGCTCACCGACGGGATCGGCGTCCCGGCGGGGATGCGATCACCGACGGTCCGTCTGGACCGCTCAGGCATGGCCATCCTGGCGCGGCGACTGAGTCGCTGACGGAACGCCGGTCACTCCCTGCGTCCCCTGCGTGCCGATGACATCGAGCGTGAAGCGGACGATCTGCTCGACCGAGAGCCCGATCTCCTCGAACAGCTCGGCGCGGGAGCCGTGGAGCACGAACTGATCGGGAATTCCGAGACGATGCACCGCGGGGCTTCCCTCGGGTGCCCCGAGCTCGCGCAGGGCCTCGTAGACGCCCGTCCCGAAGCCTCCCCTCACGGCGTTCTCCTCGAGCGTGATGAGGACCTTGTGGCGTGTCGCGAGCGCCGACAGCATGTCCAGATCCATCGGCTTGATGAAACGGCAGTTCACCAGTCCGGCGTTGATTCCCCGCTTCGTCAGCTCTTCGATCACCTGTTTCGCGTGGACGACCATGGAGCCCACCGCGAGGAATGCCACCTGCTCGCCCCGGATCAGCTCCTCCCACGACCCGATGGCGATCTCCTCGAAGGGAGTCCCCGTGGGATCGATCGGGCAGGCCTCCTTCGGATAACGGATGGCGAAGGGATGTTTCGTCTGGTGGACGGCGGTGTAGAGAAGGTTGCGCAGCTCGACACCGTCCTTCGGCGCCGCGACGATGAAGTTCGGAACCACCCTCAGGTAGGTCAGGTCGAAGACACCGTGGTGCGTCGGACCGTCGGGGCCGCAGAGCCCGGCGCGATCCAGGCAGAACACGACGGGGATGTCCTGCACACCGACGTCGTGAATCACCTGATCGTAGGCCCTCTGGAGGAACGTCGAGTAGATCGCGGCGATCGGCCGCAGCCCCTGAAGCGCCATCCCGGCACAGAAGGTCACTCCGTGCGCCTCGGCGATCCCGACGTCGAAGAAGCGGTTCGGGAACCTCTTGCCGAACCCGGTGAGCCCCGTGCCGTCGGCCATGGCGGCGGTGACGGCGACCACGCGTGGATCAGCCTCGGCCAGCTCGGCGGCAGCGTCGGCAAAGACCTTGGTGTAAGCCGGCGGCGCCTTCACAGCCGGCAGGCTCTTCCCGGAGACCACGTCGAACGGGTTCAACCCGTGGTATGTGTTGGGATCGGCCTCGGCGTAGGAATAGCCGCGCCCCTTCTTGGTCAGCACGTGCAGCAGGACGGGGCCCTTCACCTTGCGGACGCGCTGGATGACGTCGATGAGCTCGTCCATGTTGTGGCCGTCGTGCGGCCCGAAGTAGTGGAAGCCCAGAGCCTGGAAGAGCGCCCCGGGAACCAGGACGTTCTTGAGGTTGCGCTCCATGCGGTTGGCGAGCTGTCCCGCGGTGGTCCCCTTCGGGAGCATCTCGATGAGGTCGTAGGCCTCGTCGCGGAGCTTCTTGAGAAACGGGTTCGTGCTCAGGCTCGTCAGGTACTTCGAGATGGCGCCGACGTTGGGCGAGATGGACATCTCGTTGTCGTTCAGGATGACGAGGATGTCACGCCCCGCGTGCCCCGCGTTGTTGAGCGCCTCGAAGGCGAGCCCCCCCGTCATGGCGCCGTCCCCTGTGACCGTCACCACCGCGTGGCTCTCGCCATTGAGGTCCCTGCTCGTGGCCATGCCGAGTGCGGCGGAGATGGAGGTGCTCGCGTGCCCCGCGCCGAAGACGTCGTGCTCGCTCTCGGCGAGCCTCAGGAAACCCGACAGACCGCCGTGCTGGCGGATCGTGGGGAGCCGGTCGCGCCGCCCCGTGAGCATCTTGTGGACGTAGGCCTGATGTCCGACATCCCAGACGATCTTGTCGCGCGGCGAATCGAAGAGGTAGTGCAGGGCGATGGTCAGCTCGACGACGCCGAGGGAAGGAGCGAGGTGTCCCCCCGTACGCGCGACGACGCCGATGAGCTGCGTGCGCAGCTCCGAAGCGAGCCTCTTCAGATCGGGGATGGTGAGTCCCTTCAGATCCGCAGGTGTATGAACTCGGGAAAGAAGCGACTCGGCTGACGATTCGGCGCGGCGTGGAAGCGTTCGATCGAGGTCGCCGGTGATGGCTTCACTCATTGGGGAGGACCTCCGCGGGACCCCACACAAAGTGAGGCATTATCGAGTGCGTTGGACGGGGTGTCAAGGCGGTCAGGTGATCGCCAGCATGCGTTCGAGCGCTTCGCGCGCAGGCAGCGCGATGGGTTCGGGGACCCGGATCGCGTTGACGACGCGGCCATCCACGAGGTTCTCCAGCACCCAGAGGAGGTGCTGCGGATCGATGCGGTTCATCGTCGAGCAGAGGCAGACGCCCGGCACCAGGCTGCTGATCATCTTGTCGGGATGGTTGCGGCGCAGGCGATCCACGAGGTGGATCTCCGTGCCGACGGCCCACGAGCTCCCCGCGGGGGCGGCCTCGATGGTCTTCATGATGAAGGCGGTGGAGCCCACGAGGTCGGCGGTCTGCACCACATCCCAGGAGCACTCAGGATGCACGAGGATCTTGATGCCGGGGAAGCGGCCCCGGAACGACGCGACGTGCGACGTGAGGAACCGCTGATGCACCTGGCAATGTCCCTTCCAGAGGATGACGCGGGCCTCGAGGAAGTCCTCCTTCGCGCTCCCTCCCAGCGAGCCGAACGGCAGCGTCGGATCCCAGACGACCATCTCCTCGAGCGGGATCCCCATGCGCGCCGCGGTGTTGCGACCCAGGTGCTCGTCGGGAAAGAAGAAGAGCTTGCCACGCTGCGCGAGGCCCCACGCGATGATCGCCGCCGCGTTGGATGAGGTGCAGACGGCTCCGCCGTTGCGCCCCACCACCGCCTTGAGCGACGCCGCCGAGTTGATATAGGTGATCGGCATCACGGCGTCCTCTCCCAGCAGCGACACGATCTCGTCCCAGGCGTCTTCCACCTGATCGAGCCCCGCCATGTCGGCCATGGAGCAGCCGGCCTGCAGGTCGGGAAGGATGACCGTCTGGTGAGCGCCGGTCAGGATGTCCGCGCTCTCGGCCATGAAATGCACGCCGCAGAACACGATGTACCGGGCGCGCGCATTGTCGGCGGCCTTGCGCGCCAGCCCGAAGGAATCTCCCGTGGCGTCGGCGAAGCGGATCACCTCGTCGCGCTGGTAGTGATGCCCCAGGATCATCAAGTCGGCCCCGAGCGTGCGCCTGGCCGCCTCGATGCGCGGATAACAAGCTTCCTCGGTCAGATCGAAGTACGCCGGCGGCAGGACCTGCCCCCCTGCTGGGGAGGGTCCCGGAGCGGCCGGGGGTGCGATGGGGAGGCTCTGGAGCGCGCGCATCGGACCTAGATTAGAGAACCGGCGGGACACTTACAAGCCGCGGGAACCCCGAAGGGCTGGTGTAGTCTGTGGGACGATGATCCCCATCCGCGACGAGAACCCCAGCACCAGCGCGCCGGTGATGACGTTGCTCCTTCTCGTGGCGAACATCGCGGCCTTTCTCTACGAGATGGCCCTCCCTGAGCACGCGCTGCAGGCCTTCATCATGGAGCGCGGCGCGGTGCCGGTGCGCGTCACGACCGAGCCGCTCTTTTCGGGAGACTTCCCTCCTGCGCTCACGCTGCTCTCGTCGATGTTCCTCCACGGAAGCTTCATGCACCTGGCAGGCAACATGCTCTACCTCTGGATCTTCGGCAACAACGTGGAGGACAGGACGGGCAAGGTGAGGTTCCTCCTCTTCTATCTCCTGAGCGGTCTGGCGGCCGCGGGCGTCCAGATCGTCGCATCCCCTCACAGCAACGTTCCCATGATCGGAGCCTCGGGAGCGATCGCGGGAGTCCTCGGCGCCTACCTGCTCCTCTTCCCTCACGCGCGCGTCCTGACACTCATCCCCATCGTCTTCTTCATCCGGCTCGTGGAGCTCCCCGCGGTGCTGGTGCTGGGTCTGTGGTTTCTCTTCCAGATCCTGATGTCGATGAGCCAGCAGCCGGGCTCCGGCGGCGTCGCTTTCTTCGCGCACATTGGCGGATTCGTCGCCGGGATGCTTCTGATATGGGTTTTTCTGAAGAGGCATCCCGGGCGGAGGTTCTCGCCGGCGGACGACCGCTGAATCAGCGCTGTGTGGAGAGCCTGCGCAGCATGGCGTCCACCGCGTCGTGCAGCGCCTGCAGCGAGCCGTCATTGCGCAGGACTTGATCGGCCAGGGCCCAGGTCCGGGAGAGCTGCTGCTCTTTTGGATCGGGGCTGTTCTCCCTGACCTCCTTGGACTGGAACTCCTCGATCGTGAGGGCGTCACCGGGGCGCGCGCGCCCGCAGGCACGCTCGAAGCGAACCTCCTGCGGGGCGTCCACGCCCACGAGGACGAAGCCTCTCTCCTGGCGCAGGGCGGCCACCTCGGCGGGATTGCGGATGCTGTCCACGATGTCGCGCGTCCCGAGACGCGTGCGCACGCGCTCCGCGAGCACCCCCGCTCCGTGCTCCGCGCGCAGCGCATTGCCCTTGGCGATCAGGTTCTCGCGGGTCGGCGCCACTCCGGCCGACTCCAGCTCGTCTCTGAGGACGTCCGACAGGGAGTGGTAGGCGAAACCGGCCGCGATCAAACGGGCCGCGACTTCGCCCTTTCCGGCAGCATTGGGTCCGGTCAGACCGATGATGAGGCGCACCTCAGGCATGAGAAACGACTGGGGCGCCGCCGATCCCGATTATGGTGGATCTCACTCGTCGGGGGTCTGTTCCTGACCGGGCTGCTGGGTTTGTATCCCACGATCACTCTTGCGTCCGATGTTGCGACGCTTCCCCGTGATCGGGGTGCTTGGTGTGGTGATGGGCTGCAGGCCGTTGAGACCAGGGATCGGCTGCTGACCAGGGATCGCCTGTTGCTGCTGGAGTCCATTGGGAGAAGTCACCTGACCCGCGCCAGCCCGGCCACGGCCGCCCCTGATGGGGCCCTGGCCGAACATCCTGCGCTGCTCGGCCTCTTCGGCGAGCGCGCGTTTCATTTCTTCGTCGTCCGCCTGGGGGGGCTCCATCTGCTGCGCGCCACGGCCCGCGGCGCGCGGGACGTCGTCACTACCGCCGCCACCACCGGCGGGCATGTTGGCGGCGCCACGCGGCCCGTCGATGAGTTGGTTCACCGGTCCGCCACGCGCCCCTTCAGGGAGTGTCGACTCCTCGATGGAAGCCACTCTGGCGCGCGGGATCGACATGAAGTTGCCCCCTTCGAACTCGCACTTGAGCCAATCGGCATCCTCGGAGACGGTCTTCGCTAGCATCACCTTGCCGTTCTTGAACACCACGAGCTTGTCGGCCGAGGCTGTCGTTGTGATGGTGAGCATCGCGATGGCGCATGCGAGGGGGGTGAGCCAAGGGAGGTGCGTCTTCAGGATGCGCGGCATTGTTTCAGTCCTTTCGCGGGGCTGGTGCTTACAAACTACTCGGAGCGGTACTCACTCGGGCCGGAACCATCTGCGCAGAGTCTCCGCAGCCGGCTTGCCCCTTGGCGTGTATCCCGTGTCCTCAGGGCCGCCCTGACCATACCAGCGGTAGAAGTATACCCCCTCGAGCCACGGTTCGCCGCCCCAAACCCGATGGAAGGCTTCGTAACAGTGGAACTGCTCCCGAGGAGCGGGATTTTCGTCAACACCATAGTTCCAGGGATCCCTCGCGGCACCGGCCCGGCTGGGGTATCCCACCTCGGTCAGGACCAGGTTCCGCCCCTGGGCCTCCCTCCATTTCCCCAGTCTCTCAATAATCGGGCGCCAGGCCGTCACGAGCCCCTCGACGCCGGAAAGGCTCGCCCCCTTTTCCGCCAGCTCGAAATAGGCGTTCATCCCCAGGACATCCAGCGAGGAGCCGAACTTCATGGCATCAAGATGATCCCAGTTGAGCGAGTAGGTCAGGCGCCCCGCGTAGACCTCCCTCACCCTGGCGATCAGTCCGAGCCACGCCTCCGTGTGGCTCTCGGCCGAGCAGAGCTCCGACCCGACACTGAAAAGCTCCACCCCTTCCTCCTGGGCCATGCGGGCGTAGTTGAGGATGAACCCTTCGTAGGTGGCAAACCAGAGGCTCCAGTCGGGGGGAGCGATCGTGCCGCGCCACTCCCCCGGCGCCATGCGATCCACGTAGACGAACGGCATGAGAAACACGCGAAGACCCAGACGGCGCGCCTGCCTGATGGCCCCTCTCAGCGCATCATCGGTGGGCGTCATCTCCGGCGTCGGGCGCAATTCGAGCGAGCGGATGTCAGGAGTCACCCAGGCGACCATGATCGCCACGGAGTTGGCTCCGAGGTCTTCGATCTCCGCGATTCCCTGCTCGATCCAGTCGGGCCCCTCTGTTCCGTAGAGCCCGAGGTGGATCCCTTCGTCGAAGCGGCGTTGCTCCACGGCGGGGCTCGCAGCCTCGGCTCCCCGTTCCGCCATCTCTTCGTGGGCGTGCGAGCAGTCGAGGATCCCCACGGCGATGATTCCTGCGAGGAGACGAGCCCGGTTCCGGGCTCTCACTTCCAGGCGACCTGAAGACCCACGGCGGTCGGCCGGGCTGGCAGGATTTTCACGCCATCCCCGGACATTGATTCCAGCGCCACGATGACCGCGCCGCGCGTTTCCTCGCGGCACAGGAAGACGATGCAGCCGCCTCCCCCCGCGCCGCACACCTTCCCCGCGGTCGCGCCGGCGCGCCGCGCCGCCTCCATCGTCTTTTCGGTGAGCTCAGTGCTCACGCGCGGAGAGAGCGTCCTGCGCTCAGCCCACTCCCGGTTGAGCAGCGCCGCGGCCGCGTCGAGGTCCCCTGTCATCAGCGCGGCACGCATGTCGTTGGCGATCGCGGCGATCGCCCGCAGCCCCTTGAGTGTGCCTTCCTCTCCATCCACCGCGCGCCGCATCATGTCCCAGTTGGCGGTCGCCGACACGCGCGAGGCTCCGGTGTAGACGAGCACGAGCCTGGCGGCGAGCCGTTCGAGATCCACCGGCAGCACTTCCCGAAACGCCGGCCCCGGCCCCAGATGAATGGCCGCGGCGCCACCGAAAGTGGCGGCGAAGTGATCCTGGTTGCCGGTGGGGATCCGCAACACCTGGGCCTCGATGTCCCGGGCCACGGAGATGAGATCCGCGGGAGGGGTGAGCGGGCGCCCGGCGAAGTGCTCGAGGCCGGCCAGCATGCTCAGGGCGAGAGACGACGACCCTCCCAGACCCGCGCCGGCCGGCGAACCGCTGCGCGTCGTCAGCCGGAAGCCGCGCGCCGGTGCGACCCACCGGACGCAGCGCGCAATGAGCGGGAGCCGGGAGTCCGCAGGAGGCTCGGCCGCGTCGGCCCACGTCTCTTCGACTCCTGAGTCCTCGGAGCGGATCAGGGCCGCGCGCGCGGGAGGACCGGGGAGATCCTCGATCGAGCAGGTCGCCATCAAGTCGATGGCCACGTTCACTGTCACGGCGCGATCGACCAGCAGGTTGAGCGGCCAGATGTCGAGCGTGCCGCCAGCGAGATCAACGCGTGTGGGAGAGGTCGCGACGAGTCGCTTCATGAGCGTGGATTATACCGTGAGCGCTATTTGATCGACATGGCTGAGCCGTCCGTCGTCATTACTTGGTCGCTACCCGCAGCCGCTACCCGCAGCCGCTACCCGTGGCCGCTACCCGTGGCCGCTACCCGTGGCCGCTACCTGTGGTCGCTACCTGTGGCCGCTACCCGTGGCCGCTACCTGTGGCCGCTACCTGTGGCCGCTACCCGCAGCCGCTATCCGTGGCCGCTACGTGTGGTCGCTACCCGTGGCCGCTACCCGCAGCCGCTATCCGTGGCCGCTACCTGTGGTCGCTACCCGTGGCCGCTACCCGCAGCCGCTACCCGCAGCCGCTATCCGTGGTCGCTACCCGTGGTCGCTACCTGTGGCCGCTACCCGTGGTCGCTACCCGTGGCCGCTACCCGTTGCCGCTATCCGTTCGCTACGACATGGCGCGGTGCACGGCCGGGATGCGGGCGCGTGTCCAGGGATCGTCATCGAGCAGCGCGGCGCCTTGCGCCGGTGTCCAGGGATCTTCGTCCAGGCGCGCCTCGTCGAACGCCGGCTCGATCAGATGGTCGTTGAAGTAGCGTCGCGACCCCATGCTCACCGTGATCCGATCAGGCGCTTCGCCCGACAGCGCGAGTGTTCGTGCCGTGTGCTTCATGAACCGATGATCCGCGGCGCACAGCGAGACCATGTTGTCGCTTGTTGTTGGTCCCCCTTGTGAACGAAGATGCATGTGATCGGCCTCGAGCCCTCCGCGCTGCAGGCACTCCGGGGCGCGGCAGGTGTAGTTGTCCCGCTCGATGACAATCCGGTGGAACATCCGACGCAGCCTGGCCGGTGAGGCCAATCTGTCCTCGTCGCCGTAACAGTTCAGGAAGTGTTGCGCCATCCCCGCGAGACCCCACCACTCGGGACGATCGAGGCCACTCACCTCACGAAGCCGAACGAGCGTTGCCTCGTAGCAGGCGCGCTGTTCCGGATCGAGCAGAAGCTCCACCCGGGCGGTCGCTTCGCCGCCTGGTGCGACGCCCCCGAAATGCGAACACGCGCGTAGCGCATCCGCGAATGTCGCGTCCTGCGGGGGGAGACCGCCGTCACGCTTCCACTCTTCCGGATCGGCATCGCGTTTCAGGACCGCTCCCTCGACCACGACCTCCAGCAGCCGCAGCGTGTGCGTCATCGCAAACCGGGTCCATGCCCGGTCGGTCTTCGAGGAAGCCACGCGGCCGAGCAACCACGCAGCCCGGCGACCGATGCGCCACGACGCGTACATGCGAAACGCCACGGGAAGCCGCTCGAGGGCGCGGTCGAGACGCACAAGCTCGTGCGCGTCGCGCAGGCTGAGCCCCATGCGCTCGCGAACGTATTGACCGAAGCCGGCGAAGCCGAGTGAGCTGGACAGGTATTCTTCTTCGACGATCCTGAGCAGGCGGCCCCGCACGGCGTCGAGCCTTCCCTGGAGCCCTGTCCAGAACACGACGCGCTCGTGAGCGGAGGCATCCTCGGGAGGTGCTCCGTGAATGAGCACCTCCCGCAGATCGGAAGGAAGGTCGCGCCAGCGGCCGGTCGCTTCTTCCATCTGCTGGTGGATGCGCTCCCAGCCGGCGCCCATCTCACGCCGCAGATCGAGGTGATCGCCGAGCGAGACGCTACGGCGCCCACGGGCGGCGGGACCATCATCCCAGAGGCCCGCGTCACCTGGATGCTGCGTCCGCTCATCGGGATGCCCTTTGGGATGTTCAGATTCCTGTTGTGACGCGGCTGCCTTCCGCGTTTCCTGGCGCACCAGCGCCGACACATGGGGTGACGTCTCCTCAACGTCAGGACCAACAGCAGCTGCCTCCGCAACTGAAGGGTCCGCTGACGGGGAACACTCGTTGAGCCCGGCCATCGTCTCCATGGCCATCATTTCCACCGCCGCGCCGATACCGATCTGATAGGCCGCCATCTTGCGGGCCACATCGACCGCCTCCGACACCAGAACGGCAACACCAGGGGGAGCCATCACCACGTGCCGCGTCGGACGAGCTTCGTCTGGGTCATTGGGTGCCGCGTCTCCCATTCCGCCAGGTTTGTTCTGCCCCGCGGTGGCCGCTCCGCCGGCATCACACCGCGGCGCCGGCGGTGTGCCGGACCCGGCCTCATCCAGCGCGCGCTCTCTGGCCGCCATCTCCTCCAGCTCGCGCACGGTGGCGCCTGACGCGCGCTGCAGCCAGATGTCTTCGGTCTCAGGTGTAACAGCGCGAAGAACGACACGAAGATGCGACTTCGACAAGATCCCAACTGCCCACGCGGAGGCGAGGAACGGGTAATCGCGCAGCGCCCGCGCACGTCGCATCTCCTGCTGGCACCAGCGGGCTGTCATGGGCACGAAGGCCCGCAGATAAGTCGACCATCGTGCATGCCCCTCCCGGACGTGAAGCCTTCCCTCTTTCACCTCAAGCAGGGCCCGCGCCGCCTGATCGCTGACGATTCGATCCGACGCTGTCAGCCAGCGGAGAGTCTCGTCGTAGAGATGCGAACGCCTCATGCGCGCGCTGGTCCACGACCCACGATGTGGTCTGATGCTGAGCAGCTCGGGCGACACACTCAACGCTGGAGAGAGACGCGCGTCGAGACGGATTGGCGCTGGTGGTTGCATGCTCATGCCGAACCTGCCAGAGAGCGGAGACCGTTGCGGAACTACTGAACAGCGTGGGAACTGCCGTTAACATACCGCGATCGATCTCACACGTCAAGAGAGAATCGTCGAAAATTATTCACAATGCCAATCCGTTATTGTAAATAGGAGCATCAATGGACCACATCAGTGTGTGGATTAGAGCGGGATGACAACGTTTGACAGCTCTTTGGACCGATGCTCAAGCGAGCGTTGATCATTGGTTGACGGGAACGGGACGCAACAGTCGACCAGCGAGAAGCACAACGCGAGACATCCGTCGCCAGCTTGAAAACCCTGGCGTCGGTGGCACGCCCAGATGTGGACGAAGCAAGAGCGGTACAACTCATGGCTGCGAGAAGCACAACGCGAGACATCCGTCGCCAGCTTGAAAACCCTGGCGTCGGTGGCACGCCCAGATGTGGACGAAGCAAGAGCGGAACAACTCAGTGCGCCGGCGAGAAGCACAACGCGAGATACCCGTCGTCAGACTGGATGCGGCGGCGTTGACCCGCTCAACTGGGGACGAAAGCCATCGAAAGATGGAAGCGGAATGAAAACGCGGACACCAAACCCCCACCTGTCGGAGGGGGCGTCCGAGCCCAGGCGCCCAGTCGCGGGCCTTGACTCCGAAGGCCGCGCCGGGTAGAAACGTGTCATGAGCCGCCAGGGGATCCGCTTCGTCGCAGTCTTTCTCGGCTGCATCGTGGCGGCATCGATCCTCCTCGAGGTCGATGCCGTGGACAACCTCGTGGTGAACCCGATCACGGCGGCCATCGCCCGCGCGGGGGGCGCCGTCCTGGCCGCGCTCGGGATCCCCAACCAGACCTACGGCACCGTGATCAGGAGCGAAGATGGGTTCTCCGTGAACATCCTTGACGGATGCAACGGCATGGACGTCACCGCGATCGTGCTGTCCGCCGTCCTCGCCTTCCCCAGCACCCTCGCCCAGAAGGGGATCGGAGTCCTGCTCGGGATCCTCGGCGTGCATGCCGTGAACCTCGTGCGTATCGTCACGCTCTTTCTGATCGGCATGAATTATCCCGCACTCTTCGAGAGGTTCCATTACTACGTCTGGCAGACGGTCGTGATCGTCCTGTCGATGGCCATCTGGATCTTCTGGGCCGAGTTCATCGTCAGGAACCGTGAGGCGCCATCACAGGCCTCTCCCCGCCATGGCCCCGGCGCCTGACGCGCGCGTAGGCGCGCGCCGGGTTCTGCTGTTTCTCCTTCTGCTCCTTCTCGTCTGGACCCCTCTTCAGCTCTTCGTCTGGCCGGGGCTTCAGCCCTGGTACTCGGCGCGCGTCGCCGGGACTGCGAGCCTGCTGCTCGGGGTCATCGAGCGCGGGGAACGCATCACGACGCTGCGCCCCGACGGGGCCGTGGTGCATATCCAGTCCGGCCTCAACGAGAACACCAACGAGCCGGTCATGTCGGTCAGCGCCGACCTGCTTCATTTCTATGTCGTGCTGGTGGTGAGCGTGGTGCTGGCCTGGCCGGGGCTTCCCATCCGGCGCCGTCTTGCTCTGCTGGCGGTATCAGTGGCGGGGCTGTTTCTCTACCACGTGATCGTGATCCTCATCAAGGTCGAGCACGTCTATGCGGTGGCCCTCGCCGAGGTGAGCCTGCGCAACTACTCGGATGCGGAACGATGGTTCTGGGAGTGGCTGCACGACAGCACCATCTTCCTGGGGATCCCGATCATCCCCGCCGTCGCGCTCGTGACGCTGTTCGCCGCGAGCGGCTTCGGGGAGGAGGCCCACCCGCGCGCGAACCGCAAGCCTCCGACCGCCGGACGGATGCGATGGGGCACCGTTGCAGCCCTGCTCGCGGCCGTCCTGCTCGCGGCGTCGGCGGGGGCGTGCATCGCCCACGGGCCGCGCATCGCCGCGCGCCAGAGCGAGAGGCGCTGCATGCTCGGATATCAGGCCCTGGCCGAGGGAGACATCCCGGGAGCGCTCAAGCTGTTCGAAGGCGCGATCGCGCTGAACCCCCGCTTCTCCGACTCATATCTCGGCAAGGGCGACGCGCTCACTGCCGCAGGGCGCACGCCCGAAGCGCCGGAGGCCTATCGCGCGGCGATTGACCGCGCGCCCGATCGCGCCGTCGCGCACTTCAAGCTGGGCAATGCCCTGCTCGCACTCAAAGACACGCAAGGAGCCCTGACCGCCTTTCAGGACACGCTGGCGCTCGAGCCCAACATGCGGGAAGCGCGCATCAACCTCGCTCTCACGCTGGGGCGTCTGGGAAGACCGGCCGAGTCGGAGAGCGTCCTGCGCGAAGCGCTGGGTTCCCATCCGGACGACCGCGAGGCCCTGCTCCAGCTCTCAGCGCTGCTGATCGCGGGACAGCGCGCCTGCGAGGCGCTGCCGCATCTTCAGCGGCTGCGCGTGCTGGGCCCGCCGGCGGGACGCGAGGCCCTGGTGGAGGAGAGCGTCACCGAGCTTCAGAGGACGTGCGGCAGATAGTCAGCGGCGCTCGTGCACGCCTGCGCCGCAGCGCCGCTCACTCGATCCAGACTTTGATGAAATCGTCCTCGCTGTCGATCTCGACGAGGGTCTGGGGACCGCCGGTCCGGACTGCTTCGAGCAGTTTCTTGAAATCGGGAAGCGTCTTTGGCATGCCCGGGTCGTCCGGTGATTTCGGGGCCTCGATGGTGGCGAGCTTCTGCTCGATGATGTGGCGGTAGTTCTCGGTGAGACTCTCGAGCGCCAGCTCGGCGAAGGCGATCGGGAGATTCACCCTCACCGTGACCTTCTTCTGCAGCTTGTTGAAGATCTCGATCCGGATCAGCTTGGCCTGCGGCCCCGCGCCCGCCGCCCCGTTGGCACCAACCCCTGCCGGGACCTGCTTGGGATCGAGGCGCAGCAGCGCGACGACGCATTCGTTCTTGAGCTCCTGCTGCGTCTCGAACTGGGCGCAGTCCTTCAGGATGGGGATCGCCTTCTTCTGCGCGGGGACGTGGTCGATCTTCGCGGCCTCGATGGCGGCGTAGATCTGGGTCGACCCGTCCTCGTCCATCCCCTCCACGATCACTCCGAGGTTTCCCGTGTGCTTGTTCTGGTACTGGATGCGGGCCAGCGTGATGCGCTTGAGGAGAGCGTCTTCTCTGAGAGCCCCCGTCTCCGACGGGAAGCGCTTCAGGAACTCGCTGTAGGCCTTGATCGACTCGTCGTTGCGCTTGAGCGACTCGAGCGCCTGCGCGCGGTAGTAGTAGGCGCGCGGCAGCGCCTGGCTGCGCGGGAACGAGGCGATGAACTCGTCGCACTCGGTGAGCACCTGCGGCCAGAGGCGGTCGAACACGTCGCTCTTGATCTTGCGCAGAAGCTCCCCTTCGTCGGAGCCCACGGCGAGGCCGGCCGTCACGACGACCGAGAGAAGCATGATGGCGACGAAGCGCCGGGCACGATCAGGCACGGATACCTCCACGACGGGCCAATTCCTGCGTCAGCAGCTCCATCCGCACCAGAATCTGCCGCTTCTCGACCACGTCGCGCAGCGTCTGGATGTCGCCTGCCGGCGCGCAGTCTGCAAGCGATGAGATTTCCAGCAGAAGCTGCTGGAGATCCTCAGTGATGTCCTGGGCACGCGACAGCGGCGAGCGCGACAGCTCGACCGCCACGAGCCGCTGGCGCCTCAGAAGCTCCAGCGCCTGCGCCCGCTCGGCGGTGATGTCGACGCTGTCCTTGTCGCAGCCGACCTCGACGTCCAGCAACGTGATGAGCACCGAGCGTGTGTCGCGCAGGTACTGCGCGGTGTTCTTGCGCGCCAGGTTGACGGCGAGCAGGTCGAGGTTCTCATCGGGGACCAGCGCATGGTCGGCGACGGGGACCGGAGTCGGCGTCTGCGGTGCGGTGACGGGAATCACGCTCCAGGTCGCCAGCGCCAGACCCGACACGACCAGCACGCCAGCCGCCGCCCAGGCCGGTGTGAAGGAGATGGTCATGGGACGCGTGAAGACGCCGACCAGCGACCGCCAGCCACCGGCGCTCTCCACGGGCGCAACCGCGCGCGCGATGATGCGGCGCGAGAACGCATCCCAGTCCACCGATGCTTCCTGAGGGAAGGCCTCGCTGGGGCGCAGCGAGGAACCGAGCAGCCCGAGCGTTTCGCTCGCGGCGGCGCAGGCTCTGCAGGCACCCAGATGCTCGCGCAGCGCGCGGGCCTGCTCCGGGTCGTCGATCAGGCCGTAGCGATGATCGACGATCAGCTCGGTGTAGCGGTCACACGATCTCACTGGTCTTCCCTTCTTCGAGGAGCTCCCTCAGGCTCGCGATGGCGCGGTGCAGCGCCGACTTGACCGTCCCGAGCGCGCACCCTTGCGCCTCGGCGATCTCCTGGAGCGAAAGGTCCTCGTAGTGTCGCAGCATGATGATCTCTCTCTGGCGTCGCGGAAGCTTCAAGACGGCTTCCATCAGCTTCTGCCGCTCCTCTTTATCAATCTCGAGCTTGAGCGGGTCCACCGCCTGGGCATCGAAGAGCGTCCTCGACTCGGAGCTGTCTTCGTCGTCGAGCGACACGGCCGTGGTCCCTCTGCGCTTGCGCAGCATGTCGACGCACTGGTTCGCGACGATACGATAAGCCCACGTGAAGGGATTCGCACGCGGCTCCCATGTCCTGCGAGCCCGGTAGATCTTGACGAAGGCTTCCTGGACAGCATCGAGTGATTCCTCGTGATCGTGCAGATACCCGTACGCCAGACGGTAGAATCGCTTCTGGTACTTCCCGACGAACTCACCGAAAGCCGGCTCGTCGTCATTCTGGATCCGGGCCATGAGCTCGGCATCGGTCCGTTCCACCATCGCCTCCGAGGCTGCCCGGGGGGATGGGCTCAATCTGAGCCGTTAAACGCCCACCCCATGGGGAAAGGTTCCCCCCCGCCGCCGCTCATGCCCTGCCGCCGGGCGCCCCACCCCCCCTGCCAAGACGCTCCAGCCGCCGCCCAGCGTAGAAAACCGCCACTCCTGCGGCCATCATGGCGACCTCGGTGAACATTCCCTGGCCGCTCAGCCCGATGAAGAGGCCCCATAGAAGCGTCACAAGGCCTGACACCTCAAGGGCTTTGGCGAAGAGGTAGAGCATGGGCGGGGGCCATTCTAGGCGGGAACCGGCAGGCGTGTCCATGAGCCGTGGCCGGCCGCCGACACCAACCCACATGAGAGGGAACCTGTCCAATCCTTAATCTCCCGGCCATCGGCCGAGGCCCTTAACGGACCTCTCCGACCTCGAAGTGACAGCGCCGGCAGTCGTGGCCAAGAGGATGATTCGGCCCGCGGGGCTTCACCCCCTGCGGACCGTGACAGGACATGCACTCCTGCTGTCGCCCCCGCAGCGGCAGGTGCACGCCATCGGCAGGGATGTCGGGGGGCTGTTTCCTGAGGGCGACCAGCAGGAACAAGCCCAGGAAGATGACGAGCAACCCCGCGGCTAGGAGGCCGCGTCGCATCGTCCTCCCCGCACAGCCAATCGATGTCGCGACGCGTCTTGTCTCATCATCACCCCGGATGTTGACTCGACTCGGAAACCGAGGATAGTATGCCGCCTCTTCGAACACCCTGCGCCCGCGAGCCCGTCACACCCGGACGGGTTCATTGCAGGGACCGGGACGCCGGCGTAGCTCAGTGGTAGAGCAGCTGATTCGTAATCAGCAGGCCGTCGGTTCAAGTCCGACCGCCGGCTCCAAGAGTCTCAGGCGATTTCGAGCGAGGCTCCCCATTCACCTCTTGATCGCGGTGCCGGCGGCGGGTCGGGCTTCACGTTGAATCCGCAGGCCGAGCGCGCCGATGACGTGACGAAGGCTGACCTGGCCGTCGTGGCGATTGTGGTGCTGGTCGGGGCCATGCTGCGGTTCTGGGGGCCCGCGTCGTTCGGGATCGATCACTACGACGAAGGCGTGTACGTCATCAGCGCCATGGGGCTCGACGATCCGTCGATGCCCCAGCGTATGTTCCCGGATCAGATCTTCTTCGCGCCGCCGCTCTACTTCGGGCTCGTGGCGCTCGCCCATACGATCTCCGGGGGCGCGCTCGACACGGTGGCCGTGCTCGTCAGCGCGTTCTTCGGGACGCTGACGATCGCGCTGGTCTGGTGGGTCGGGCGAGGATGGTTCGGCCCCGAGGCAGGAATCTGCGCCGCGGCGCTGCTGGCGTTGAGCGACTTTCACATCGCCCTGTCGCGCTCGGCCCTAACCGACGCCACCTTCATCTTCTTCTTTCTGCTAGCGGCGTGGTCGATCGTTCGCGCGCTGGAGAGCGGCGGCATCCTCGCTGCCCTACTGGCCGGGCTGGCCACCGGCCTGGCGTGGAACACGAAGTACCACGGTTGGATGGCGCTCGCCGCGGCAGCCGGGGCGTATGTGCTCCTGATCATCAGACGCGGCTGGCCCGAACGATGGCGCCGCGATGTGTGGGTCTGGCTCGTCATGGCGGGGACGGCCGTTGCGCTCTATCTCCCGTGGGCCGCGTACGTCGCGTCGCTACCGGGGGGCTACAGCCGCCTGACGATGCACCAGCGACTGTTCGTGGAATCGGACTGGCCGACGAACCTCTGGATGCAGGTGCAGCGTCAAGGGTACCTCGACGCCAGGCTCACGGATGTCTCCATGCTCGTTGCCGCGGCCGCAGCAGCGCTCGTGATGACTGCCCGGGGCGGCCTTGCAGGAAGGGCGATCGCAACGCTCCTGATCGTCGCAGCCGGATGTTGGATGTTCGGGGGATGGGCCGTCGTGATGGTCCTGGCGCTCGCCGGGCTCCTGTGGACGCATCACCTCGTGAGACTTGGCCCGGCGATGGCCGCGACGTGGCTCGCGCTCTTCGTCGCGCTCACTCCTTTCTACCGACCGTACGCGCGGCTGTTCCTCCCCTTGACACTCGCTGCCTGCCTGCTCGGCGGGTACGGTCTGGCCCGGATCGTGTCGTGGCGTCGCACAGGAGGTCACGTGATCTTCGAGGCCATCGCGAGCCTTGCCTGCGCCGCAGTCATCTTTGTGGCCATCGGGCGCGAGGGACGTATCGCGGATTCCTGGCGGCCCTCGCGCGGAGCGGCCGAGGCGGCAGCCTCGATGGCATCGACGATCCCGCGCGGCAGCCGCGTGAAAGTGATCGAAGAGCCGCCGCTCACCTACTACCTCTACCGGCTCGGGTTCGACACGTTGCGCGATGCGGCGGGTGTCGCGGTGCCGGCCGATGAGCCCGAGCCGATCTACGTGGTGACCGGCCCCTACGGGCACGATGCGCAGCTCCAGAGTCTGGGCGACCGCGTCCAGCTCAAAGGGACCTACCGCATGCGGGTCAAGGATCTCCGCCTGGTGGATGACATTGACCCGCCCTACGAGGAAGCGCAGCGGGAGAAGGAGCTCGAGCTGAAGCTCTACCTGGTCGCGCCGCCAGGGGGTTGATGTGATGTGACGATCGCCTGATAGACCGCGGTCACGAAGTCGTTTCGCACATCGGATTGACCCCAGATGCCGGGAGTCCGCGGCTGCGACGGAACGAACACGACGACGACCAGCCGCTCCAGCGGGTCAACGAGATAGAGCGTGCCGGTGCCGCCGTTCCAACCGTACGACCCCACGCTGCCGATCCCGTCGAGCACCTTCAGGCGCACGCTGACCCCGAGTCCCCAACCGTAGTCGCCTCCTGCTCCACTCACGGGCATGTGGTCGGTGGTCATCAACTGGACGGTCTTCGGGCTCAACAGGCGCACCCCGTGCTCTCCTTCATTGAGAAGCATCTGCGCGAAGCGGTAATAGTCCCGTACGGTGCCACGCAGCCCACCCCCCCCTGAAGTGAACTTCGTGGGCACCTCCTCCTGGCCCCGACGCCGGAACAGCGAGAGCTGCCCGCTGGAGTCCTTCTTGTACACGCCGGCAAGCCGGTCCCGCTTCTTCTCCGGGACGAAGAAATGCGTGTCGACCATGTGCAGGGGCGAGAGAATCCGCTGCTGGAGGAAGTCACTGAACGACAGACCGCTTGCGCGCTCGACGACGGCCGCGAGCGCCTCGTAGGATGGGCCGTATTCGAACCGGACACCGGGTTGAAACCTCAGCGGGATTGCCGCAATGCGCCGCGCAAACTCATCGACCGTCTGCGCGCTCTCCCACAGGCGATCGAGCGCTTCGCCATCAGGAGCCAATCCGGCCTGATGCGTCAGGAGGTCGTGAATTGTCACCGACCGCGCGGGGGCGACGAGCGCGGCAGCATCGGCCTGAGGCCCCGGACCCGCGACTCGGACCTCGGAGAACTCCGGGATGAATCGGGAGACCGGATCGGAGAGGCGGAGCCGCCCCTCCTCGTACAGGATCAACACGGCGACGGCGGTGATCGTCTTGCCGATCGACGCCATGCGCGCGATGGCGTCCCTCGTCATCGGAACGCCCGGCTCCATCTCTCCATACGCCTGGTGGAAGACAACCTTGCCATCGCGCGCCACCAGACCGACCGCGCTCCCTGCAATCCCGTCGTCGATAGCCTTCTTGAGAATTGCGCCTGCGCGCTCCAGGCGGACGGCCGAGACCCCGACCCCTTCGGGGCTGGCGAGATCCGGCGCTGACGCCGAACTGCCAGGGACAAGGGCGGCGGCGAGGAAAGTCGGCAGGAGGATTCTCGGAACTGGTGTGCTCATGGGCGCAGGCTGGTCCCTCGATGATGAGGATGAACGATCCGGCCCGAGGAGTGGTTAGCGGGGAAAGCGACCGGTCAGTGGTGCTCGATCCGCGCCGGAATGATCACCATCGTGCGGCCGAGCCACTGGAGGCGCTTCTGGATGGCGAAGGCGGTCTCGTTGTGCAGGAACCTCTCGTACCAGCGCTCGCGCTGGAAGATGACCTTGCCGGCGAAGAATGTCGTATGCGGGAATTCCTTGACGACGTCCATGCACAGTTTCGCCCCCTCCTCGACGGCATCGGTGCCGATGCCCATCCTGTAGGTGGCCGGCACGCCGAGGCCGCGCGCCAGATCCACATAGCGTTTCAGCATCTGCTCGGTGTGCTCCCGCAGCTCGTCGATGGCGCTATCTCCCTTGAACCCCCCGGAATCGATGACCCCCACCGAGAGGAACACGAGGCCTTTGAAGTGCCCCGGGAATGCCCGGAAGATGTTAAAGGCCGTGTGGATCCCCAGCCCTCCGTAGGAACCGACGAGCACCGCCGCGGTCGGCTTGCGCGGGTCCACTTTGTCGCTGCCTGCCTCCTCCACGCGGGGAAGCTCGGCGAGCTGGTCGTACAGCTCCCCCAGAGCCTTCGAGGTGGCGCGGTAGTGGCGCCGGATCATGAAACAGACCAGCACCAGCGTGCCGGTGATCGCGATGGTCACCCATCCGCCTTCCATGAACTTCTCGCGGACGGTGATCCACAGGATCGTCGCGCAGAGGACGAACGCCGTGATGAAGAGCGCCGTGCGCCGCTTCCAATGACCGGCGCGCCGCCGCGGGTCGAAACGCGACACTGACATCCCCAGCATAGAAAGGGAGAAGGTCAGAAAGACGTTGATGCTGTACATGATCACGATGGCGCGGACGCTCCCCCGTGTGTAGAGCAGGGCCGCCATCGACGACACGCCCATCAGGACGAGCCCGTTCTGTGTCGTGAGGCGGTCCGAAAGGGCCGAGAAACGGTGCGGGACCCAGGAGTCCACGGCCATGTTGGCGAGCACACGCGGCCCGTCGAGCATTCCGGCCTGGGCGGCCACGATCAGGAGCCCCCCTTCGGAGAGCAGCGTCAGAATGATCAGCAGGTGCCCCAGAGGAAGGCCCGCGGCCACCCGCTCGCACAGGACGGCATTCAGCGTCTTGCCTTCCACGTGCGCGACGTCCCACAGCAGGTAGCAAACCAGCAGCCCCGCGGCGGTCACGGCCAGCGAAATCGCCATGTAGAGCATCGTGCGCTTTGCCGTCTGGACCCGCGGCTCTCTCATGATCGGCAGTCCGTTGCTGACCGCCTCGATCCCGGTGTAGGTGCCGCCACCGAGGGAGTAGGCGTGAAGGAAGATGACAAGTACCCCGAAAACTCCCAGGCCCGCGATCCCCCCCTGGAATCCACCAACGACCTCGCCCGCCGTCGCCGGAAGCTCCGGGGCGCGCAACAGGATGCCGCCAAAGATCAGGATGGCGTGCGTCACGAGGAACACCACGAAGATCGGCGTGAGCGTCATGACCGACTCTTTCACGCCACGGATGTTGAGCGTCGTGAGACCGGCGATGACGACGATCTCCATGGGCAGCTTCCAGGGGTGCCATTCCAGCGAGACCATGCTGAACAGGGCGTCTCCGGCCGCCGCGACGGAGATCGTGATGGTCAGCACGTAGTCCACCAGAAGCGCCGTCCCCGACACGACACCCACACGGGGACCCAGCATCTTGGTCGCCACGACGTAGCCGCCGCCGCCGTGGGGGAACTCCTCGATGATCTTGCTGTACGCGGCGGCGATGATGAAGATCGTGGCCGCCGTCATGCCAGCCAGCATCACGGCCAGGTACTGATGCTCGTGCAGCGCGCGGAACGCTTCCTCGGGACCGTAGGCGGATGACGACAGTCCGTCGGCTCCCAGCCCTACCCAGGCCAGAAACGGGATCAGCGACAGACGATGGAAGAGAGTGCGATCGGTCAGGCTGCGCGGCGCCCCGATCATGAAGCGCCAGACCTTCAGCCAGAAGGGGGGCGGCACTTCATCCGGCGGGGGGGGTGGGAGGAGGTCGGGCGCCCCTGCGCCTCCCGGCGGCTCGGGTGCCTCGGGGGGGGACGCTGCCTCGGATGTCCCTGCAGACTGCGGCGTCACGGGAGGTGGCGGGATCGGGCCCGGGTCGGTCGGCATCGCGCTGCCATCCTCCTCATATCTTCGCCGGAAAGCTGAATATCACGACGATAGGGCGGAACGCTACCGGCTAAGGTCCGGAAGATCAAGTGTCGCTCTTCCTGATGATCTCTTACCGCAGGCGGTTGTATCCTGCGCATTGACAACTCCTTCCTGTGCCCGTAGATGATCGACATTCGAATGACGGCGAGAGCGGCCGTGGGGGTGTGCGTTTGCGTTCCATGGAAATCCGTAGGGCGCTCTTCGTCCTGGCCATCGCTGTCGCTCCCCTGCTGGCGTCCGCCCTGGGAGATCGGCACGTCGGTGCCGTAACCGCGTCCCAGAAGCGTTCCGCGGCCAAGGCGCGCCTGCTCGAAAGGGAGAGTCACGGCGGGACCTCCGACGCGTCCGCGTCAAGCGAGCCCGGAGTCGCCCCCCTCGCCGGTCCGGGCGACTGCGGTGACAGCACCATCGAAGCGCCCGAGACGTGCGACCCGCCGGGGATCCCCGCGGGTGCGCCGAACGAGTGTCGCTTCAACTGCACCTTCTGCGGCGACGGCACACTCGACCAGACGGTTGAGCTTCTCACCAACGGAGACTTCGAGCTCGGCACGCTGTCCGGCTGGACGGTGAACAACCTCGCCGGAGGCGACGGCACTTTCAGGACCGACACGCCGGGAACGACGACGCCCACGAGCGACAATCCGACGTCTGCGAACGCATTGGGCGGCTCCACCTACGCCGTGTCGGACATGAACGGCCCGGGGACGCAGGCCCTGGAGCAGAGCTTCACGGTGCCTCTCGGCACGACGCGCGTCGATCTTTCGTTCCAGATGTTCGTGAACGACTGGTCCGGGACGCCGAGCGTCAATCCCGGCGGGCTCAACCACAATCTCATACCGAACCAGCACGCACGCGTCGATCTGCTCTCCGCCGGCTCGTCGGCGTTCGCGACGGGGGCTCCACCGGTGCTCGCGAACTTCTTTCTCGGCGTCACGCCGGGCGCCTCGCCCCACGCATACGTCACCTACAATTTCAACATCACCGCGTTCACGGCTCCCGGCGGCACCTACGACCTGCGCTTCGCGGGGGTCGAGAATCAGTTCTTCCTGAACGTCGGCGTGGACAACGTCAAAGTGACCGCCACAATCGAGACCTGCGACGACGGCAACAACGTCAACAACGACGGATGCGCCAGCAACTGCCGGCTGGAATGCGGCAACGGCACACTCCAGCCCGTCGAGGAGTGCGACGACGGGAACCTGAACAATGGAGATGGCTGCAGCGCGCTGTGCATGAATGAAGCCAGCGTGCCGATCTCCTGCGGGTTCGTCTCTTCGGGGGCCACGATCGTGCGCGAAGGGGTCGACGTGGACAGGTACACCCTCACGGCGCCCGCGGGCTCTCCGGTGGGGATCGACGTGGACGCCGAGCTTCTCGGCTCGACGCTCGACAGCGTGCTGGGAGCCTTCACGAGCGGCGGCTCGCCGCTGGGCGTAAGCGACGACGACGCCGCCCCCTTCGAGCCGGATGGCGTCGACTCGTACCTGCTCGTCACCACGCCTTCCAACGGCACCGTGGACATCCGGGTGACGGCGTTCAACGATCTCGACTTCAACGGGGGGGCCGACCACACCAGCTCCGGCCCCTACACGCTGAGTGTGAGCTGCAGCCCGCTCATCTGCGGCAATTCGGTCGTCCAGCCGCCGGAGACCTGCGATCCCCCGGTCGTCCCGCCGACCCAGCCCGATTCGTGCCGGTCGAACTGCACCTTCTGCGGCGACGGCGCGTTTGACGCGGCCTTCGAAGAGTGCGACGACGACAACAACGTGTCGAATGACGGGTGCGGCCCCACCTGCGCGCTGGAGTTCTGCGGCGATGGCACGGTGCAGAGCGGCGAGAGCTGCGAGCCCGCGATCGGAAGCGTCGCCCTCTTCCGGGACGCCGAGCCCTGGGGGTCCACGAGCATCCAGGATCTGCTCACCACCCATGGCATCCCCTACGGCCTGTTCACGTCGGCGGACATCGGCGTGGTCTCTCTCGCCTCGTACGACAAGGTCGTCATCGCGTCGGCACAGTCTCCCTCGTTCTACGCCGCGGTCTCGGCCAACGCCGCGTGGTTCAACGCCTTCGTCGCGGGTGGCGGTGTGCTGGAATTCCACGGCGCGACTCACTTCGAGAACGACTGGAGCGCGCTGTCCATGCCCGCCGGGCTGACGATCGCTCCCCAGGATCCCAACACAGCCGATGACGCCCTGACGATCGTCTCGCCGGGAAGCTGGCTCGTGAGCGCGCCCAACGCCATCGCCCCCGGCCAGGTCGACGGATGGGGCTTCTCGACGCACGGCTACTTCACGGGAGCCGGCGGGCCGTTCGCGACGATCATCACGGAGGACGAGCATCAGGAGCCGGTGCTGATCGAAATGGAATCGGGGGCCGGGTGCGTCATCGCCACAATGATGACCGTCGAGTGGGTCGGCGCTGATCCGGAGGTCCTCGAGAACCTCCTGCTGCGCAACTGCGCCAGCTCCTGCCGCGACGACTGCACCATGTGCGGTGACGGCAACCTGGAGGCCTCCTTCGAAGAGTGCGACGACGGCGGCACCGCGAACGGTGATGGCTGCAGCGCCACCTGCGAGGTCGAGGAACCCGTCTGCGGCGACTCCGTCGTCGAAGGCACCGAACAGTGCGATCCTCCCGGACCTCTCTCCGACGGGAGCACCTGCTGCGCGGCCCATGGGACGCCCGGATGCACCGACCCGGTCTGCGAGAGCGCCGTCTGCCATCTGGATCCAGCATGTTGCTCGGAAGACTGGAGCGCGGCATGCGTCGCGCTTGCGGAGGCCAACCCGGATTGCGTCACCGGCTGCGCCTCGACGGGGGTGTGCAGGACGTCCTGCTGCCTCGACAGCGATGGGGACGGGACCTGCGATGACACCGACTCATGCCCGCTGTCGCCCAACCCCGGCGGCGGACCGGCCCGCTTCGACCTGACGATGTATGCCATCGACCCCGTGACGTTCGGGTGGTCGAGAGCCAGGAACGTCGATTGGGTCAGGGGGGACATGGCGTCGATAGGCGTCTACGGCATCATCGGCGGGGTCTCGACCGCCGCCGGGGTGCAGACGATCCCGGCGCCAGAGACCCCGGCGCCCGGCGGCATCTACTACTGGCTCGTCAAGCCGGATTGCGCCCCATCGAGCTGGTCGACGGGAAGCCCGTCGGAATGCGCCGAGCCGGGCGTCTGCCCCCCCGGCGGACGCGACGGCTCGCTCCCGCTCCCCTGACAGCCCCTCACCACTGACGCAGGCTCCCTCAGCTACTTGAGGGAGAAGACGACGTCCTGATGGCTCCCGTCGGGAAGCGTCGTGCGCACGATGAAGCTGCGATTCCGCGGCATCCCCATGGTGTCGAGGTTGTAGACGTAGTGTGAACCGTCGAAGGCGAAATACTGCCCCCCGTTCGCTTCGCGTGCGGGCGGCCGCTCTTCGGTCACCGTGCCGACGATCTCATCCGCGAACACGAGCACCGCGATCGACGCGCTTCCGGCGTTGACGTGGCTCCCGGCGCAGTTCTTCAGGCCGAATTCGAACGGGATCACGTTGCTCTGGGTGAAGATGCTCGAGCCGTCGCTGTTGACCGGCTGCAGGAAGCCCTCGAAGGTGAAAGCCCCGTCGTCGGCGATGCCGTCGCAATCGTCGTCCGCAGCGTTGCAGACCTCCGGGGCGGGAACGCATGCGAGGCTGTTGCAGATCTCGTCAGTCAATCCGTCGCAGTCGTTGTCGAGGCCGTCACATGTTTCGGCAATGGACTCGTCCTCGCTGCCTCCCGGATCCGTGGAGCACCGGGTGGTTTCGGAGGTGGAGCACTCGACGACGCCCGCGCCGCACTCCCCGGTGCCTTCGCAATCCTCACCGAGCCCGAAGTCTTCGTCCGTGGACCCGTCGCAGTCGTTGTCGACGCTGTCGCAGATCTCCGCGCCTGTTTCGTCCTGGGAGCCCCCGGGGTCGGTCGAGCAGCGCGTGCTGTCGGCGTCGGCGCATTCGATGTTGCCAGCGCCGCAGGCGCCCACACCGTCGCACTCCCCGCCAATTCCGAAGTCCTCGTCGACGGAGTCATCGCAGTCATTGTCCTCTCCGTCGCACAGCTCAGCCGACGGGAAGGTGGTCTGCTCGCAGGTCACCTGCGCGTTGACGCAGGATGTGAGTCCCTGCGCGCAGAGGCCGTCGAGGCCGTCCACCAGGCACTCTTCGCCACCCAGCCCTTCATCGATATCGCCATCGCAGTCGTCGTCCATCCCGTTGCAAATCTCGGTCGCGTCCGGGTTGATCGCGATGTTCTGGTCGTTGCAGTCAGGAGGATCGCCGCACAGCGAGAAACCATCGTCGTCCTGGTTGATGTCGTCGCCGCCAGTGTCGATCCCCTCGTCGATCATGCCGTCACCGTCGTTGTCGATCCCGTCGCAGATCTCGGCCAGAGAAGCGCACGTGACCTTCACGACGGACCAGGAACCATTGCCCGACACGCGCGTCGGATCCGGGATGACGGTGGCGATTTCCTGAACGTCGTCGGTGATGTCCTGAAACGCCGGGAAGGTCATGCCCCCATCAGGCGATGGCGAGAAGAGCAGCCTGAGATCGGGATTGAAAATCCCGTCCTTCTTCAGGACCATCGTCGTGCTCCCGCTGATCGGAGAGTCGATCGTGAGCACGGTGCAGGGTGCAGGGTCGTCTTCCGGCGAGCCTTCGTAGCCAGGCGGAAGCGCCGGCTGTTCTTCCGTGAGGGGCGACGAGGAGCAGACGGCGAGCCCTGAAGGGGTCTCGTCATCGTTGGTGACCTGGAAGACGATCCCCGCGCTGCAGCAGAGCACCTCACCCTCGGTGGGCCCCTCGGGGACGGTCCTCAGGTCCATGCAGAGACTGCACGAGTTTCCCTTCTTGTCCGTGACGATCACCGTCCCCTGAGCATCGGAGTTGGGATCCGACTGTTCCACGCGGAAGCCGACCGAAGGGGCGCCGTTCTGGAACGGATCGACGTCGAGATTGAGGTTCATCGAACCGGGGCCGAGGGTCACGGTCTTGATGCCGCTGTCACTCTGCCGATTATCGGTGGCCGTTCCGTCGATCCCCGCGGTGCCATCGACCGTTTCGGGGGCCGCGCTGCAGATCGGTGGGAGGGTGTCGCGGAGGTTGTGTCCATGGTCGTCGTCATCGTCATCGCCGTGATGCCCACCATGGTCGTCATCGTCGCTGTCCCCATGATCGCCTCCACGTTCGCCGTCACCGATTTCCTCCCAGTCGTCGGGCGATGAGCTCCCGGCGTAGGTAACGATGCTCGGGCCGGCGGTGAAGAACAAGGCAACCGAGGCGGCCAGCAGGACGATGACGCAACACAGGAGATACCGCAACGGACGCGAAGGCACGGGACGCATGATGAAACCCTCCCCGGATGAGTTGGCTGAATCCATCGGGGGGAAGCTCACCACCCCCCCGGGTCGAACCGCTGTGACGCCTTACCATACCGCGAAAATGGCCCTGTTCAACGACTTTCAGAGCACCCGCCCGAGAGCGCGCGCGAACTCTTCAGCGGAGCGCTTCGAGATTCGCAATGGCGTCGCTCCGGCCCGCCTGTTTCAGGACCGGTTCCGCATCGGCGAGCAGGCGCGCGGTCGAGGGTCTCGAAAAGAGGAATGACCTGAGCCCTTCAGGGAGTGGAGCTGCGACATCGCCCAGGGCTTTCAGGGCGCTTTCATAGTGCGCGGCCGCCTTCTCAAAGTCCCCAGCGCCTCCCCGCTTCTTCAGGGAGCTCGCGGCCAGATGATGCGCCTGCACCATCAGGTCCTTCTGGCCGAGGCTGGCGGCACTCTTGAGCGCCGCTTCCGCCTGCGCCAGAGCGTCCGCGGCGCGCCCTCCATCCAGAAGGACCTTTCCGAGAGCCAGCCGGGCGCGGGAAACGTAGGGCTTCAACCCTGTCGCTTCCGCGTCCCGCAGAACCTCCCTGAGTTGGTTCGCGGAACCGTGGGCCTCTGCATTGACCAGTCGCGCGAGAAGCTTGAGCCTGTGCTCCTGAGCCTTCTCCGCGGTGGAAATGGCCTCCTCCAGGACTGCGCCGGCCTCTGTCGCACGCCCCGAGGCGAGCAGGTGCTCTCCGCGGTAGATCAGCGCTTCTGCCAGCGTCGGGGGGCTCTGGATCTGGCGACCGATCTCGATCGACTCCTCGAGTGCCGTGCCGGCACCTTGCATGTCGCCCAGCCGCAGCTTCGCGCTTCCCGAATACGCCAGGAAGATCGAAGTCAAACCCTTGTCCTGCATGTCGCGAGCGGTTTCGAGGGCTGTATCCACATGATCGAGCGCTCTGACGTACTCGCCCTGGTCCTCATTGATGTTCGACGTGTTGGCCAGCACGACGGCCACCGATTCGCGATCGTTCAGCTCCTTCGCCAAGGTGAGAGCCTCGACGTCGTATTTCAGAGCCGATTCGTATCGGCCCTGGAAATATTCGGCAATGGCCACGTTGATCAGCGCGGCGACGATTTCGAACTTCTCGCCAATCTGTCTCTGTTTCTCGAGAGCTTCCTTGTAGAAGAAGAACGACTCGGCGTACTTGCCGATGACGCCATTCATGAACCCTAGACCACCAAGGGCCTTTCCAAGGAGGACCTCGTCGCCCGTGTCCTGAGCCAGACGAAGACTCTCCTGGTACTCTTCCATCGCCTCGGCGGTGCGACCGGCCTTCTGATGGATTTCCCCCAAGTTGATGTGCGTGTCGGCAAGACCTGCCTTGTCGCCGATGGCCTCGCTGATGGAAAGCGCTTCCTTGAGGTTCGACACCGCGTCGTCGTAGGCTCCACGAATGCCTTGAATCAGGGCCATGTTCCCCAGAACGACTCTGATGCCACGCTGATCACCGAGCTTCCGGCGTATCTCGAGACTCTGGCCGAAGTGAATCAGCGCTTCGTCGTTGCGCCCCATCCTGAGATACGTGTTGCCGATACCGTTCAAAACGGTCGCGCGCCCCTCGTCGTTGCCGGCCTCGGCGTGGATCGCTAGTGCGGCGTTCAGCTCCTGGAGGGCCGCAGCCGAGTCCCCCGTCCTTGCCCGCAGGCGCCCCATCGCGTAATGGGCCTCGGGATTGCGCGGATCCAGCGCGACGACGCGTTCCATCGAAGGGATCGCTTCTTCGAGCCTTCCGGCCTCCTCGAGCACCAGCGCGAGGTCGAAGTGCGCCTGCGCGTCGTTGGGGGCCGCCTCGGTGAGCGCGCGGTAGGCGCCGGCAGCTCCTTCGAGATCCCCCGACAGGCTGGCGGCGATGATGCGGATCCTGGAAGCTTCGTAGGCCGAAGTCTTCCCCATGGCTTCGACAGCCTTGGCCACTTCCGCCATGGCGCGATCTCCCTGTCCGAGCCGGTCGTAGGTCTGCGCCAGCAGCGCATGGGCCATGGCGAAGCCCGGGTCCTCCGCAACCGCTATCTCGAGCCGCAAAGCCGCCTCCAGCATGTTCCCGGCGCGCGACAGGGCCAGCCCTTCGCTGTAATGACCCAGGGCCGCGACCGAGCCGGTGGAGATCTCGGCGGCGGACTGGTCGGCCTCGCGCCATCCACCCGATACGTGCAGCTCGTCGCGGATCCTCCCGGTGAGTTCGTCAACGAGAGTGAAGATCGCCTCTTCTCCTTCCCCCTCCAGCACGATCGCATCGCCAGCCACCGCGGCCGTCGGGCCGATGCGCATGACCGACGCCTCCAGCCGGAAGCGGCTCCCGGCGCGCATGAGGGAGCCCGTCACGACGTTCTCGACCCCCACGAGCTTTCCGATGCGATGCACGCTCGCGGGGCGCGATTCTTCCGACTGCGGGATGCCGAGACCCGCCAGGGTCTCGCCCACCCTCTCCGAGCCGGCGATCCTCAGCGCTTTCGCCTGCGCGAGGTCCGAGCGGAGGAGATCGGTGAGCCCATCGCGGATCCAGTCGAACCGCTCCTCGCCCGTCGCGTTCCGAAATGGCATCACCAGGAGCGATGCGACGGGCGCGATCGGGGCGACGGCCGTTTCGCCCCGCGGCGCCATGAACGTGCGCGCGCCCATGACGATCGCCGCGAGCACGAGCACGGCGCCCGCGACCATCGCGGCGCGGCGCAGGGGGCGTTTCCACGACCGTGAGGCGTGCTGATGGTCAAGATCGCGCAGGAGATCCGCAGCGCTCTGGTACCGCTCGTCGGGGTTGCGCTTCAGCGCCCGCGCCACGATGGAGGAGAGCCACATCGGGAACTGCGGGAGAGCCGAGCGGACCGTGGGAGCGTCCTGGTGGACGCGCTTCATCATCACCGAGAGCTCGTTGTCACCGCCGAACGGAACGGCTCCCGTGAAGATCTCGTACATCATCACGCCGAGCGAGTAGATGTCGCTGAGAGGACCGGGAGTCTCACCGCGCGCCTGCTCGGGAGACATGTACTTGACCGTCCCCAGGATCGCGCCCGTTCCCGTCACGGTCTTGCCCGAATCCAGCGGCCGCGAAATCCCGAAGTCCGCGATGTAGGGAACGCCGGCCGCATCGATGAGGATGTTGCGCGGTTTGAGGTCGCGGTGGACGACGCCCGCCTCATGGGCGGCCTGGAGCGCCTGCGCGACCTGCCTGACGATCGGGATTGCCTTCTCGAACGGGATCGGGCCGTCGCGCTGGAGGATCTCGTGCAGATCCGTCCCCTCGACGTAGTGCATCGAGAGGAACTTGAGATCGCCCGCCTCTCCCAGATCGTGAATGCGAAGGACGTTGCGATGCGTGACCTGGCTGGCGAGGAGAACCTCCCGTTTGAAGCGCTCCACCGCCTCGGGATTCGACAGCAGCTCGGGTCTGATCACCTTCAGGGCGACCGTGCGATCCAGCGCGAGATCGCGGGCGCGGTAAACGGCCCCCATCCCCCCTCTCCCGAGGACCGCTTCTATCTCGTAGCGGCTTCCCAGACGCATGCCGATGGCGATCTCGAGCGCCCCCTCTGGGTCGCCGACCACCAGCGGCGCCAGTGTGGGTGCCTCCGTGGAGTCCACGGGGGGACGCGAGGGTTGGCGCATGGTCGCGAGCGTGGGGGCCTCGGCGAGGCCCGGCGGAGCCAACTCCGCCGCCGGGTCGGTGGCAACGGCCGTCGCCCGGGTGGAGTCAGGCGCGAACACCTCCCCGCACCCGGAGCAGGTGCCTTCCCCGGCGCGGGCTGGGCGCCCGCACCTTCCACAGCTGGTTGCCGCCATCGTGCGCCTCGCGGCCATGGTAGGGGCCCCACCGTTG
>Ga0137428_1000147_pt1 | contig 32561 bp, 19 predicted proteins | sample EasRivERMZT718_2_FD_102305 | JGI IMG/M metagenome (GOLD analysis project Ga0137428, IMG submission 102305) | Soil microbial communities from meander-bound floodplain in the East River, Colorado, USA - East River MetaG ERMZT718_2 | ecosystem: Environmental > Terrestrial > Soil > Floodplain ...
AGGCCAATGAATTCCCCGCCCGCCCGTAGATTGAAGTTGGCGTGCAGGTCGACGCGATTGGAGGTGTTCTGGGTCGCTTCGCCATCGGCCCAGACCAGCAGGTAGCCGCCGGCAGGAACGACCGTGCCGCTGGGAATGCGAAATTGCGTTTTGGGCGCGTTGGTGTCGCTCAGATAAAAACCGGTCAAGTCCACCGGCGTGTCTCCCGGATTGTAGAGTTCAAACCAATCTTCAAAGTTCGGCCCCGGCTCATCGGGATCGTCGTAGACGGTGTTGTCCGCCAGCCATTCGTTGATGAAGATGGTGATGTCGCGCGCGGCGTTGGTCGCCCCGGGCGAGGGCGTATAGAGCACCCGCCGATAGAACGGCTGGCCATCGGGATAATCGCCATAGGACAGGCTGGGCACCACACCGGCATAGTTGAGGTAATCCACAATTTGCGGGCTCAACCCGTTGATGCGCGAGAGGGCCACCGCGCCGCTGCCCTGCGCAATGGTGAAACTGGTGTGCAGTTCGCTGGCGTTGCCTTCGCCCGGTTCGCCGTCCAGCCAGATGATCTTGAATTGTCCCGGAGCAATGGACGCTCCAGCCGGAAAAGCCCATTGCGTCAGATTGCTGTAATTGTTGGCCAGATAAAAACCTTCCAGGCTCAGCGTGTTTGTGCCCGCATTGTAAAGTTCCAGCCAACTGTCGCGGTCCCCGGCGCTGTCCATGATGCTGTTGAGATTCTGCGGCTGCACTTCATTGAGCCACAGGGGCGGATAGGCCGGCAACAAGGCGGTGGTGGAATTGGCCGCCCCCGGCGTCGAGAACACCGGGCGAATATTATTCTCCGGCCGGAAAGTGCTGTTGAGGCGCGTGGTCAGCCTGTTGGTCAATGGCCCGGGCGTCAGAAACCAGTAGCTCAGAGTGTAGGTGGTGCTGGGCGCGATGACCACATCCTGCCATACACTGTTGTTGGTCGTGGGACCGCCGATGTTGGGGCTGGTATGCACCAGGTGCAGACTGCCGTTGCCGCTGTATTTGATTTCACTGCTGATAGCCGTTTGCACGTAACTGGTGCCCACACTCCATGGCCCCGTCAACGCCGACTCAAAATCCCCATTGCTCAGGAGATTGGGCCCCGCTTCAGGCACCGTGCCTGCGACCAGCGAAATATTATCGATATACAAGTCACTGACCCGGTCCACGAAAATGAAAAGCCGCGGTGCAGCCAGAGTGCCCACATTGGCGTTGGTGCTGAAGAAACGCCAGCCCGAGCCATCGGACCAATTGCTCACCCGCGCATTATCCTGAGCCGCGTCAATAAGCTGGAGCGAAGGCCCGGCGCCATTAGCGGCCAAAGGCCAGGGCTGCACTGGCTCATAACGCACCCGATCGATAATGACATCCTCCTGCGCCGTCGCCCCGGGCTTGATTAAACTTAAAGTCTCTCCATCGATGTCCACTTCGCCATCAAATTCATCGAAGGCCTGGATGTCTGCGCCATACGCGGTCGAAAAAAGTGGCTTGCTCTTCGCCAGGACCAGCACCTGTCGATTGGTAAGGACGGTGCCGGGCCGGAATGTGTACTCCAGACCGTTCAGACGCCAGTTGGAGAGATCAAAGGCGAAAGTGGCCGAGTTGTTCATCACTTCCACAAACGAAGCATCGGAAGCCGTCGGGTTATACAGGATCTCGTTAATGACGACGTGGTCCTGCGGCTGGAGCAGTGGCCCGGTATAGACCACCGTCACCTGATTGCTCGCGCCGGGAATAAGGTTCCCGCGCGCATCGATGCCGAGGAAGAGGAGTTGGTTAGTGACCTGCGCCAATGGCACGCGGAGGGTCCAATTCGTGAGCGTCGTCCAAGTGGCTGGATACGCGATGCCGTTGACCAGGATCGTGTGAATGCCCACGGGAGCGAGACCGCTGAACGTGATCAAGTTCGTCGGCGAGTTGAACTCGCCCGGCCCGGACACGGCGAGGTTTGGCGGATTCACCCTGGCGAGTTCGAAGAGAATGTAGGAGCGGCGTTGCGCGATCCAATGCTTGATGAGGCTCGGCGCGGTGACATGGACGCCGCTGGCCTCGAACGCCTCGAAGCGCGAGTCCATGACGGGGTCAGCGTTGGCATTGATGAATACCGTGTTGGCGATTTCCTCCAACGCGCGCCAGTAGGCCCGGCGATAGACCGGCGTGTTCGTAATGGCGGTGATGCTGGTGTCGCTTGTGTCGAATTCCAGCAAGGCTTGGTTGGTGCCGACCGGATCGCCGCGCGTGCCACCGCCGAAGATGATGTTGATGTCCCAGATGAGCATCGTCCACCGGCCCCGCTCCGGTTTGTAGGCGTACATGTTTTGCTGGTTGCGGAAGCCGAAGCTGTCCCAGTTGCCCAGCGCGTGCTCGAGCGCGAAGGTCCGCATCCAGTTCTCGATGTCGGCGATGGCGTCGAGGTTTTGCGTGTAAACGGCATTGGTCGGCGCGCCCGCCGTATCGACCAGCGTGAAGAGGTTCGTGAAATCATTCGCTGACCCGTGAACAGCGCGCGGCTGCCAGTTCCAGCGGTAACGGGCGCGCTTCTTCAGGCCGCCGGTTGTCGTGTAGTTGTTCAGGTAAGCCTCGGAACTGGCCGCGGTGCCCAGGACCTGGCTGGTGCCGGTAACGGGCTCGTACCAAACAGAAATCTTGTAGAGGTCGCCCTCACTATCGTCAGCGAACACGCTCTCGATCACTTCGCCATTCGGCACCTGCGTGTCCTCCATCAGTGCGCCGCGCCGTGCGCCGTTGATGTACATCGCGACGAAGCGCTTGTAGTTCGCCGGCAGGCCAAGCTGCTGCGCCATCCAATAGGCGGTCGTCTCGCGCTGAAGCGTGTTGTCGTCGTGATGATTGTTCCCCGCGCCGTGGAGCTTGTTGAAGTTGTCCGTGCCGAGGACCAGTTCATCGCGCGGCACATCGAAAGTGTAATTGTTCGGCGTCCCGATGGGTGAATAATCCGGCGCGGCCTGGTCCTGGTGCGCCGCGCTGCCCGAGTAGCGCGAGCCGGAGTCGTAGATGACGCGCTGGTTGCCATAGACGAACGTGCCGGGGATGCGCTCGTTGCTGAGCACTTCGCGTTGCGACCACTTCGTAATCGACTGCTGTGTAATCCAGAAACGGTAGGTGCCGAACGCGCCGGCCGGCGTCGGGCTGCCGAAGTGGATGAGACACTCGCGCACCGGCCCGTTGTCATCGCGCAAGGCCGGGAAGCGCGACGTTGCGGGGCTGCCTGCGGCGTCCGTGGCTTCAATGACGAAGGCGACGATTGTGTCGATGGGCTGGCCGGGAATCGTCGCGCTAAAGATGCCATCGCCCGCGAAGGCGTCAACGCCAGCGCCCGCGTCGTTCATCGTGACGGTCGTCAGCGTAGCCGAGGGATCGATTCGGTACTTCAAGGCAACGGAGGAGAGGCCGTCCACATCCGCAACGCGGGTGGTGACGACGACGGCCTGGTTCGCGGCCGGCACGACGGGTGTGTGCGTAGTGTCGGTGATAGCCGGGCTGGCGTTGGCGATCAAACGGCTGTTGGCCGCGCCGGGCGTGCCGAGGTTCGTGGGAATGGCCATCCGATCCGTCGCTTCCAGATAGCTGCCACGCAGCCGCAGAAGAACCTCCGGCCAGCCGCGCAGCCAGCGCACCTTCGCGCGTATGGTGGTGTTGCCACTGGGCGCGGCAGTCAAGGGCACGCGCACCTGGTTCGCGCCGTGGTCGCCCCGCGAACTGGCCCTCACGTGCAAGGAGCGGATGCTGTTGAAGCCGCTGTTCTCCAGCGACGACCGCTCGTGCGTGCCGCGCGCAGTCCAGCCGGTGAGGCCCGTCTCGAACGTGCCGTTGGCGACACGGTTGGCGGCGCCGACGGGAAACACTTCCACGTCGTCGAGCAGGTATTCGCCCTCCTCCAGCGCGACGACATGCAGGTGATCCGCCGTGGCGAGTCCGTTGTCCGTCACGCCCGTGTGCTCGATGGTCGTCCAAGGAGCTTTGGCGGTTTCGTCGCTGTCGGCCCAATTCGGCGCGAGCTGGTTGTCGGCGCGCGGGTCAATCAGTTCGAGGCTGCTGCCGCCGCCGTCGGACCAGTTGCCCCAACGCCCGCCGTCGCGATATTCGACTTCGTCCACGACGACATCGATGATGTTCGTCATGATGTTCTGCGGGTTGTCGGCGTTGATGGCGAGTTCGGGCCGGGCCAGCGCGAGGTGTTCGCCGTTGTTGTCGAAGTTGCCGTCGTAGTCGCCAACGACGAGAGCAGGAGCAAGACCGGGATAACGAGCCAGCAGGTTGGTGCGGTTCTTCGCCACCACCAGATAGCCGTTGGCGGCAACGACGGTGTTCGATGGGATGCGGAAGCTGATGCCGTCCGTGAAACGCCAGCCGCCGAGGTTCACCGCGCTCGCGCCCCGGTTGAACAGTTCCACGTACTCGTCATCGCTGTTCTCCGAGATGGGGTGATACATGATTTCGTTGATGACGAGGTCGCGGGTGAGCGGCGCCGCGTTGGGCTGGTTCGTGGTGGGGACGGAGAGTTCCTGAAACGCGGGCGCGCCGTCCGGGTAGCGTCCGAACGCAACGCCATTGGCCTGCGGCTCGAAGACGAGGGCATCGATGACGCGCGTCCGGTTGGAGTTCACCAGCAGGATGCGCTCGCCCGCCGAACTGAGCGAGAAGCCAAGCTGGATTTGCGTGAAGGAAACGAAGCCGCGCGCTGGAATGATCGTCGGGGACGGCAGGCGGAACTTGTTCGTCGCGGGATTATCCGTAAGCCACGCGCCGCCGAGGTCGATGGGCTGGCTGCTGGTGTTGAACAGCTCGATGAAGTCCACCTGCGGCGCGTCAGTGTGGGCCAGGAATTCGTTGATGACCACGGAACGCAGTGGCTCGGCGCCGACCGGTTCGAGTTGGCCGGGCGAGCCGTCGATGGCATCGCTCGCGGCCCAGGCTTTGCGTTGGTTTTCGCCGTGGCTGGGCCGCGCGAGCACGAGCGAGTGTCCCGCGCCATCGGCGGCGGCGGGCCACGGGTAACGGCTATCGTAGTTGACTTCCAGCAGCACGAAGCCGTTGTTGTTCCGCAGCCGGATTCGCCCCTGGTCATTCGGCAGATTGTTGGTGAACGGGCCAAGCGCGCTGGTGATTCCGTAAACGGTCTGCGCGTCCGTGGGCACGCGCGCCACGACAACGAAGCTGCCGCCTTGCAAGACCGTGCCGGGCGGAAATGTGCAGTCGATGTCGCCGGAGAGCCGGTAGCCGGAGATGTCCTCGCAATACGGGTTCGAGTTGTAAATCTCCACGAACTCCAACTCGGCCTTGTTGGTCCCGATAAACACGTCGCGCGGGTGATACATGATTTCCGAGATGACCAGGCCGGTCTTGCGGCTCGATGGACCCAGCGGCTCGGTGAGCGGCGGAAGGGCGTCCACTGTGCCGCCGGTCGCGGGCGAGAACTGGTGGAACTGCGCGGTCGCCGTCTGGTTCGTGTTGTGGCTGCTGACGGCGAAGCCGAGGTAAAGCCGGTTCGAGAGCGCCACACTGACGAAGCCGAGCGTTGTCCAGTTTGCGCCGTCCTGGCTGGCGAAGCCCGTGAAGAGATCTCCCGCGCGTTGGAGGCGCAACCATTGGCTGGGAAAACTTGCCGGGAACGAGCCGCTGCTGGCGGTCAGCCAGCCCGCGTTGGTGCGCGTCTCGAAAAAGCAGCCGGCCAGGCCGGGCGTGGCAAAGGCGCCGGTGAACCGGCTGCCGGCGTCCAGCGTCTCGCGCGCCATCAAGCCCGCCTTGGCGAACAGGTCGGTGAAATCGAGTCCCTCGACGCGCACGCGATGATCAAAGTTCCCGGCGACGGATTGCCAGGCGAACTGGAACTGATCCGCGTTGCCGCCGATCTCGGCGCCGCCCCCGGTCACGTTCGCGCCGTTGCCGGTCAGACTCACTGAGCCGGATTGCGCTCCGCCACCAACCGACTGCGCGTTGAACTCCTTGGCAGCGAACGCCACCTGCACGGCCGCGAGCGCGTTGGGCGCGCTGGCACGATCCAGGACGCCGCTGACGGACAACGTGTAATCATGAAACGCGAGCGGCGCAGTTCTCAGGATGACGGTTCGCCCGTCGGCACTCAGTTCCGCGCCGAGCAAAGTGACGCCGGGAAGAGTGTAATTCGCAAGGTTCTGCGCCGACACGGGCGCGACCGGCTCGGAGAAAGTGACGAAGACGTTCGTCGCATTGGCGTTGCGAACGCTGGCAACGGTTGGCGCATTGGTGTCGCGCAGGACGGTCAGTTGCACTTCGGCGGTGTTGGTCATGCCGACGCGGTTGGTGATGAACGCGCGGACGAGCGCGCCGTTGTCGGACAGCGCGGCAGCTTCGATGGTGTAGCTGCTGTTCGTCGCGCCAGGGATGTCCGCGCTGTTGCGCTGCCAGCGGTAAGACTGTGGAAGAAAGTTCGCCACGCGTGGCGCGAAGACGGCGGGCCGGCCTTCCTCGACCGTGAGGTTGACGAGATTCGAGACGATCAGCGGCGCGATTTCATAAACCAGGCGCGAGTTGGGAATCGGTGATTCCGTCGTGCCCGCCGGCAGCCGCCATTGCACGGAGAGATGATCGATGAGGTTCGCTTCGTGATGGAGCACTTCGACGTAGTAACGCCGGCCCGCCTGGAGAGCGACCGGAAGGGATTGCTGGCCATAATGCGTGGTGTAATTGCCCGGCTGCGCGCGCGGGTCCACCCAGGCAATGAGCCATTTGGTGTCCGGGTTTTCGTCGGCGCCCAGCAGCAGGTTCGAGGTCTCATCGCTGGAGATCGAGAAGGTGTAGTTGCCGTCGGCGGGGGCGGTGAGATAGGCGCGCAGACGTTGGGCATAGTCGTCACCAGCGAAGGTGCTATTCAGGCCGCCGGTGGTGATGTTCGTCTGATCGGGTTTGCCAGCGAGAAAGTTCGGGTGATTGGTCAGGCGCGCGAGCGAGAAGGCCTCGCGGGTAAGGTTGGTGTACAACTCGCGATGCACGCCCGCAACCTGGGCATGGAGGACGCTTTGCCATGCGCACAGAAGTAAGATCACCCTGAGCAGCGTTCGTAGGAGGAGCATGGCTTCAGATAGCAGAATTTGGCGTTCGTCGTCACGATCATGTTTACAAAGAATGAAGTCCCGGCAGGCCGGGGACCAACTCGCCGGGTGACTTCTGCCTCAAGAGGAAGAAACCGGAATGCGGGTTTACTCCGCTGCCTGCGGCTGCCGCAGACGGAAAAACCGCGCGTCGCCGATCGTATTCGCCGCGGTGGAGCCAGCACTGGTTAAAGGAGCGGCCACACCGGCGACAGCTTGCCATTGCGCCGTGGGGCCGAGCGTCAGCGACGATTCGAGCGTGTAACCGGTAGCGGCGCGATTCCAGGAAACGGTGGCCTGACCGGCGGCTGGTCCGCGAACGATGCTCAGCGCCGCCAGCACCCGGACGAGTTGGAGGGCGTTCACTGCCGGCAGCACGTTGACGCCGACATTCGGGGATTCCGGGGTGATGTTCAGGACAAGATTACCCGAAGCATCGGGGCTGGCGTCCTCGAAAATGACATAGTTGCCGAAGTCGCGCGCGTTCGGGTCGGTGCTAGCCATGCGGCGCAACACCGGGTCGCCGTTGAAATCGATCCCGGTTTGGGCTTTGACATGGTAGGTGGGCGACACCGAGTCGCCAGTGAGGGTGCAGGCTTGTTCGTAGCTCGCGTTGAAAGCAAAGCCAACGCTGTACGCGATCAGTCGGTAGACACCGGCAGGGACACCGCTCAAGGTGATATTGATCGGCTGGTTCGCGTTTTCCAGGCAGCCTTGGAAGACGACATGTTCGGCGGTGCTTTGCCCCGTGCCAGTGTAATAGGTCCCGTTGACCGTGTAGGTGATGCCAACGGGTGTAGGGTTGCCATCGGCGTCCACCAGCGGCGCGCTGGCGGCAGAGGCTCCGGCGATGTTGTTGAAGTTCTCCTGGCCAACGACGCCGAAGACGTCGTTCGAGCGGAGGGTGCCGCCGGGTTGGTTGATGGCGGCGTTACCGCCGACGAAGTTCACGCCAACATACGGCTCGACTTGCGGCGCGGGCCCCGGGACGACCGTCACCACCGCTGCCGTGCTGGCCAGAGTGGCGCCGCCGCCGGTGGCGATGACGCGGTAAACCTTGCCCGAATCACTCGTGCCGAGCACTGGTGTCGTGTAGGCCTGGCGGGTGGCGCCGGGGATGTCCACGCCGTTGACTTGCCATTGGTAGAAGACGGGGCCGCCAGGCGAAGAGGCGGCCGCAAAGAAGCGCGCGCGGTTCCCCGCCGTGACCGTCGTGCTCTGGGGTTGCGCGGAATAGTTCACCACGGCAGTGTCGGGATTGAGGACCGTGTCAATCAGATTGCCCGCCAGCGGTTGAAGGTTTTCCGCGAGTGTGGGATCACCGACCCTGCGCGCCGCCACAGCCAACGCCGAGTCGCCGGTGCCCTGCTTCCAGAGCACGCGCACAGCGTAGCGTTGGCCCTGGACGTAGTCGTGGAACGGAATGCTCCCCTTCACGGCTTCGGTGAAGCTGCTGGAGATTCCGGGCGAGCTGACCAGCAACTGAAGCTCCTCGAACGTGCTGTCATAGCTGACGAAGAGTTGCGCTTCGTCGTCGTTGTAGAGGAAGAACTCGTATTCGCCGGTCACGTCGGGGACGAAGAAGAAGGTCACGCGCGCGCCGTAATTGATCTGGCGCGGCGTATTCTCAAAGCGCGCGCCCGGGATGACATCCTGCGCGTCCGGCTGGTTGGGATACTTGGGAGAGTTGAGCAGGTCCGCCACCGTGGCGCCGGGGATTTCCAGATACAAATCGCGGCTGATCCAACCGCGCGCCACCCGCCAGGCGGTGAAGTTGGTGCGCGAGTTCGGCGCGATGGCGTTGCCGCTCAGATCGGTCACGTTGGTGACGGTGACGACGTAGTTGCTGCCGCCGGTTTGCGGAGTGGTGGTGAGGGTGACCACGTGCAAGCCGACGGGATCAAGGGCCGCCGTCAGCACGTTCACGCCGCCGCTCAGGGTGAAATTACCGGGCAGGACTGTCGCTTCGGCTAGTGGTTCGCTGAAGGTCAGGGTCACGTTGGTCAACGTGGCGGAACCCGCGACACCTGCAATCCGCGGCGGCGTGGGATCGGCCCCGGTGTTGGGCAGGGCATTGAACTGGGCGTCGGTGAGAGTCGATTCGAGCGTGAGCACGAAACGGTCGAAGGTCATGCCCGCCTCGCGCGTGCCCATCGTGAACACCAATACTTCGCCGGCATCCACCTGCGCCTGCGTCACCTCCAGGAGTTGATTGTCACTGAGCAGATTGTAGTTCCCGCTGGCTGGATAGGCCACCGCGTTGTTGCCGCTGGAGACGACATAATCGGGGTTGGCGACCGAGGCCTCGGTGGAGGCGTTGAATCTGATCGGCATGCGGAAGCTGTTGCCCGTATTGAGATCTGCCTGGCCATAAGCTGGATTGGCCCGCCAGCGATAGAAGAGTTTATACGAGCCGGCCGTGCTGAACTTAATCGAGTAAGACGCAAAGGCGCGTGGAAAATCGGTGCCCGCGCCGACGGGGCCGGAAGTGAAGAGGGCCGTCGAACCGCTGGGCGTGGGATCGTTGGTAATGACAAACGAGGTCGGCGTGCCGGGTGTGATGCTGACGTTGGCCTCAGCCTCGAACGCCACGAAATTAGCGCCGGAGGATTGGAGGATCGTCACCGCTCCTGGGGCTGCGGGCGCAAGCAGCAGCAGCGCGCCGCCCAGGAGAAGCGGGAGTGTCGCCAAAGGGGATTTGGGCATGGATAAGTTCATGTTAGAACAGGGTTAAAGCTATTGGAATGTTGGGAATAGAAGGCAAAAGGACGCCTAGCGTCAAGCATTTACTGTCGTTGCGATTGGCAATCAAGGAACCGACGGCGGCGTCTTGATGGTGAATTCTGCGTGTCCGCCAAAACCGGATTCCGGCAGTCTGGACATCATGGGGCGGATGATTTTACGACCTTCAGGTTCGCAGCATTCGCTTCATTCAAACTCCCGCGCCGGTAACCTTGCAAATCGAGCGTCACGTGTGTGTAGCCGATCTTCTTCAGCGCCTCTGCCACGCGTGCTGATAATCCATTTTCCAGCAGCCTCGGCATTTCCGTTGATCCGACTTCGATGCGGGCAAGACTCGTTGAGGCGTTGAAGCGTTGAAGCGTTGAAGCGTTTGTGGCTGTCGCCGGTTTCACGATTAAACGCTCCAACGCTTCAACGCTCCTCAATTCATGATGCCTCACCCTCACATCGTGGAAGCCCAAGTCGCGCAAGATATTCTCCGCTTGCTCAATCATGGCCAGTTTTTCCGGTGTGACCGGCTCCCCGTAGGGAATGCGCGAGCTTAGACACGCCATCTGCGGTTTCTCGGCAGTGGGCAGGCCAAGGCGGGCGGACAACTCGCGGATTTCAGCCTTCGTTAATCCGATCTCCTTCAAGGGAGCCCGCACTTGAAATTGCGCGGCGGCTTGCGCTCCTGGCCTGTGATCGCCGACGTCGCTCGCGTTCTCGCCGTACACAATCACAGCAAAGCCCTCGGCGCGCGCCAGTGGTTCGAGTTCGCTGAACAGCTCGTGCTTGCAGAAATAACAGCGGTTCGTTGGATTGGACAAATAGTCTGGATTGCTGAATTCCTTCGTCTTCACCACGCGCGCCGCAATCCCGAACTGTTCCGCCAGCTTCAACGCGTCCTGGAGTTCCCGCCGCGGCAGGCTGGGTGAATCGGCGATTACGGCCAGGGCGCGTTCTCCCAGGACATCACGCGCTATTCGGGCCAAAAAGGCTGAGTCCACACCGCCGGAATAGGCCACCAAACAAGAGCCGTAAGACCGGAGGCGCTCACGCAATTGTTCCAACTTATTGTCCAACACAACTCAAGAATGCCACTGGCAGATCGCTATGTCGAGAGTGCTGATTCCCAGGTCTTGTATTGCGGGAGGACTGTGGCTACTTGATCTCGCAAGCGACGCTATGCTTAAAGAAATAAACACGGCTTTCCCATTCCTGTCCTTGCTTGCCTTGCTGTTGACAGGTTGCAGCACCATCTCCACGGAGCCATCGCCCGCGCGACCCGAGGACGCTCGGAATGAAGGCTACAGCCTGCTCTACGATCTCGCCCGGAAGCTAAAGGACGTGAACAAATTGCTCCTCGTGAAGAAGGAACAGGCGGACGTGAAGGATGTGATTGAGGAGATCGCGCGCTTGATGAGCGATGCCGAACGGCAGTTGAAGGAGTTCGCGAATGATGACCCGGCGTTGAATCTCAAAATTCAGAGCCTTCCCCGGGCAGAACAGAAGACCCGCGCCTCCATTGAATCGGCTCGAGCCAAACAACTCCTGCTTTCTTCGGGGCAACAATTTGAGCTGCGCTTGCTTCTCTCGCAAGCCGAGGGCCTCACTTATGGGACACATCTGGCCAGGGTCCTTCTGCAACAGGAGAAAGATATCCGGCGTAAAATGTTTCTGGAAGAGTTCTCACGGCAAGGGGAGCGCTTGAATGACACGGTCATCCATCTCTTATCCAGCCGCATGCGGCCCCGGTAGCGAAGCCGCTTTCGATCCGGACAGTCTGCCTGCAGTTTCCATCCGCCCATCCGCCCGCTTATAATTATTGGCTGAAATTTTAATTCCTCAGCCGACAGAGAGGTTGCATTATTCCGACATGAAAAAATATGCTTTGGGTTGTGGGGCCATCGTGATTCTGCTGGTGCTCATTACCTTGATGGGCGGCTGCGGCAGTTACAATCGTCTGGTAGGGTTGTCGCAAAAAGTCGATGCGCAATGGGCACAGGTGCAAAACCAGTATCAGCGGCGCTTCGAGTTGGTTCCTAATCTGGTGGAGACGGTCAAGGGCGCGGCCAACTTTGAAAAATCGACGCTCACTGAGATCACTCAGGCCCGCGCTTCCGTGGGCCAGGCGCAGGTCAATCCCAGTCAGGCGCCCAATAACGCCGCCGAGCTGGAGCGCTTCGAACAGGCCCAAAATCAACTTTCGTCCGCCCTCTCGCGGCTGCTGGTCGTGGTGGAGCGTTATCCTGAGCTGAAAGCCAACGCCAACTTCCGCGATCTTCAGGCCCAATTGGAAGGCACCGAAAACCGCATTGCGGTCGAGCGAATGCGCTTCAACGAAGCGGTGCTCGGTTATAATACCAGTGTGAAACGGTTCCCTACCGTGCTTCTCGCCGGCATATTCGGTTTTCAACCCAAGCCCTATTTCCAATCCACTGCCGGCGCGGAAACAGCGCCGAAGGTCCAGTTTGATTTCGGACGGACCAGCTCCGTTCCATCCAAGCCGTAAAGAGATCATGCCTTCTGCGAAATTCATCGCGTTGTTTTTTTGGCTTGGTCTGGCTGGCCTGACTTGGAGCGCGGAAAGGCTTCCTCCTGCGCCAACGCGTTACTTCAATGATTACGCCAACGTCGTTTCTTCACAGACCGCCCGGCAACTGGAGCAAACACTGCAAGAGTTCAAGGAGAAGACCTCCAGCCAAATCGTGGTCGCGATTTTTCCGAACCTGCCTGCCAACGCTGCGCTTGAGGATTACGCGGTGCGCGTCTTCCAGGCATGGAAACCGGGGCAGCAAGAACGGGACAATGGAGTCATCCTGTTTGTATTCGTACAGGACCGCTTGATGCGGATCGAAGTTGGCTACGGCCTGGAAGGCGCGCTTCCGGATGCGCTCGCCAAACGGATCATCGATGACGAAATAAAACCTCGTTTCCGACGCGGCGACTTCGACGGCGGTGTCACAGCCGGGGTTGCGGCGATTCTTCAAGCAGTTCGCGGTGAGTACAAGGGCACCGGCAGCAAGGGGCGCGATGGCAACACCGCGTTCCGGTTTCTCCCCATCCTGTTCATCCTGCTGCTTGCAATCTTCATCGCTTCGCGGCGTCGTCGCGGCACGGTCTATCATCGAGGCGGGCCGATCCCTTGGGGAGGATGGGCTGGCAGCGGCCGGAGTGGTGGCTGGAGCAGTGGGGGACGGGGTGGCTGGTCGAGTGGCGGTGGATTTTCCGGTGGCGGTGGCCGCTCGGGTGGCGGCGGCGCCAGTGGAAGTTGGTAGGCAATCAGGCAGGAACTGCAGGTTGGAAGGATGGGAATCGAGATATGAAACCGAAAGAATTCATCGATCAACTGGATGACGCCAAAGTCCTGGCGGCAATTAATTTAGCCGAACAAAAGTCTTCCGGAGAAATCCGCCTCTATGTCTCCAACGGGCGGGTGGATGACGCGCTCAGTGCGGCCCAGATTCAATTTGCCAGGCTGGGTATGGAGAAAACTCGCCTTCGTAACGGCGTTCTTCTTTTCTTCGCGCCCAAATCGCAACAGTTCGCCATCATGGGCGACAGCGCTATTCACGAGAAATGCGGCAATGACTACTGGCAGGAGATCTCGAAAGAGATGAGCGCCCTGCTCAAGGGTGGCCAGTTCACCCAGGCGATCGTGCAGGCCATCAACCGAGTGGGTGATGCGCTGGCCAAACATTTCCCGCGAGCACCGGAGGACCGCAACGAGCTTCCTGACGGGATTGTCCGCGATTGATGCTCCACCAAGAGAAACTGCCCGTCGCAGGAGAGGATTGATTTGGAGATCCCGAAGAACCAATAGAATCTGCCGCTGCTGCCCTTCCTTCAAGGTCCGGCGTAGCGGTGCTTGCTTAGTACATCCTTCATTGCCACAGGTTTGCCACCCTGTCGCTTGCTCTCATCCGCCGCCTCCATAAAGGCGAACAGTTCGATGGTCTCTTCGGGTGAGACAGGCGCCACGCCGGTTTGAAAGAATTTTATGACCTCCTTGATGAGAGGCGCATAGTTCCCGCTCCCCTTTTGCTCAACCACAGCTTTCGTTCCGAAGACGATCACCTTGTGCGGCGTGCTGCCTTTGCGCAGGGCATGGAGCGTTCCGAGGCGTCCGCCAGACCAGGTGCCGGTGATCACATCGGTGTCGGGAGTGGCGGCGCGCACAACGGTTTGGCAACCCGTTCCCATGATCGTGAACAGCGCTTCGGTTGGGTGCACTCCATACCAGAAGAGATCCGGATGATGCGGTTCCAGGTGCGCGGGGCCGTAAGAGATCACACTGCGGATTTCACCGACATCAGCGTTCTTCAGCTCGACCAGGCTCTCATAGAACCGGTAGGACGAGGAACTGAACACAGGAACATTGTTCTCTTTGGCCAGACGATAAATCTCAATCGCATCGCGCAGCGAGCCAGCCACCGGTTTGTCGATGAAAAGTGGCTTGCGCGCTTTGATGACCGGACGCGCCTGTTCCAGATGAGGCCGGCCATCGACGCTTTCGAGCATCACCGCGTCCACTTGCTGGCAGAGTTCCTCGATGGTGTCCACGATCTTCACGCCGAACTGTTCCCGCAATTCTTTGGTGTAACCCTCGACCCGGTTCCAACTCGACTCGATGTCTTTGCTCCCGCCTTTGTAAGCCACAACGACCTTGCCGCCGGGAACGTGGTCCTTGTGGTTGGGATCGTTGATCAGTTTCGCGAACGCGGTCACGTGCGACGTGTCGAGACCAACCATTCCCAGACGAAGTTGGGCGGAGAACGAGTTGGACATGGCAAAGATACCAAACGCGACAGAAAGAATTCGTGGGTTCATATGAACATGAGTTCTGCGCCAAGGTCAAAGAGAAGCAAGCGAATTTTCAGCTCATTTTCAGCTTGGCTGCCGGAGGTGAAAGCGAGTCAATGGCCACTCAATGAACATGTCCTGGCGCCATTACATCATAATGATGTCCTGCGCTGTGCTTCTGCTTTGCTTCAGTTTGGGTTGCCAAAATGGCAAAGCATCCAGAACGTTCGCACCCGACAGCGAGACGTTTTCGACAGCGGTGGCCCTCGATGACCCGAAAGACAACCAGGTGATCGCTGCCGCGGCAGCGCTGCTCCCCAACAAGATTCAGGCTGGTGAGACGTTGACATTGGTGGTCAAGGCGAAGACCGCTCCCACCTGGCACATCTACCCTTGCGATGCCAGGAAAGCCAAGTTCGCTCCAACCACGCTCAAACTCGAGCTTCCTGCTGGCATCACACCGCTGGGCGATTGGCGCGTGCCGCCCCCGCAAAAAGACCTGGAGTATGGGGACTTCATCTACGAAGGCACGCTCGTCTTTCATCGAAAGCTAAGAGTTGCCACGAGTGCAAAGCCTGGCCCGATCACTTTACGTTGTGAATTGGGTTATCAGGCTTGCGACCCATTCGTCTGCCGACCACCCGCCACAATTTCCTTGGATGCAACCGCCGAAGTGGTAGTGTCCCCGTGAGGTGTGAATGAAGGCAAACATGAAAACCACCGCATGGCTCATTGCAACGCTCTTCATAGCGGTGATGGCTCTGGCCGACCCATCCGCCACTCCCCTGCCCCTCCGCATTCTTTACGTCGGCAACCTTGAAAAGTCGCGGGTGAAGGATTTTGAAAGCTTCCTCAAGAAGCATTTCGTCCACGTGAGCGTCGCCAACCGCAAGAGTTTTGACATGGCGCTGGCCAAAGACGCGGACGTCGTGCTGCTGGACTGGCAACAGGGTGAAGGCGAAGAGAAATTCCCGCCCACCAGATCCCCGATCGGCGAGCGTGATGGGTGGACCAAACCGATGGTCCTTTTGGGCAGTGCCGGACTCCACATGGCCGCGCTGTGGGATATCAAGGGCGGCGCAGGCTGAACGTGCCTGGCGCCATTCGCGTACGGGTTACGCGAGCACCAAATCTTCGCTGGTCCGCTTCGGATTGACCGCGCAAAAACCATTCGCCAACCCACGCCCGAGCCGTGGCAAACCGAGCTAAAGGAGAAAAAGGTCGAGGTCCTTCCGCTGGTCGAAAACGTTTCCGGACATTATGCCAACGGCTGGTGCACCTACACACGTGACTTTGCCGAATTGCCCGAAGTGGAAGTTCTCTGTGGCGGCATCAACACCAAGATGCCTTCCGCCGCCGCCATTTGGCGACAGGGCTGTCTGCTTCATTTTGGCTTCGAGCAAACGCCGCAAGAGCTGAACGAGGCTGGCCGCGCGCTGCTCGTCAATTCCATCGCTTACATCAGCCGCTTCGCTCAAGATCGGCCCATGGCCCGCACGCCCGCGGGCTGGGGCGACCGACCGTTCCCACGACTTCGGGCGTGGCCGGAAAGTTACATTACGAACGAAACAAAGAAGCTGCGCGACCTGAGCTTCTATTTTACGGCGTCAACGCTTTCTTTGGCTCACACCAATGACCACGCGGCCTGCAAAGAATGGTTCCGGCAGGTGCGGGACTATCTGCGGCCCGACGCGCAAGGCAAACTCCTGGTGGATGAGGATGCGCGAGCGCTGCAAATCGCGCCGGACAAACCGGAGTTCTTCGCGAAGGCCATCATTGCTCTTCGAGAATCCGGTGAACGCCGTGAACGCGCTCAACGCCTTCTGAACCGCTTTGCGCCCGAGGGACCAACCAACGCTGCTCCAGCCAAGGCCGCGCACGAATGGAACGCCTGGTGGGAGAACCATCGAGACTATCTCTTCTTCACCGAAGCGGGCGGCTATCGTTGGTACGTCGATTCGCTGGCCCGAAAGCGAGGAATTCCCACCGCGCAGCTTCGCGGTCCGGCCCGCGCGGATCTGACAGATTAATGCTCGCCGAGGCTGCTGCCGGAGCGGCCGTCTGCCAACCGCCTCTTGTTTCGCGCCTGCGGACAACGTTTTACAAATTCGTTACATCATCCCTTGAATGCTTTTCCCGCAACTTTGGTCAGAGCAGTTGTGTTAAACACACGGGTATGAGTGGCACCAACGAAATGCTGGCCGATGACGCAAACCGGGAAGCAGGCTTAATACTGTCGGCTCCAAGGCGCGGGCCATTGGAAGCACGATTGGAACAACTCAAGGCGAAGTTGCTGAAACCTCTTATTGCAACGACAGGCAACAGCGACCTGACTCGGGAATTATCCTGGGCTGCGAATGAAGCAGCCGCATTGGCCTGGTTCAGCATATGCCCTTTCCTGGTGCTGCCGACATTGCTCGAAGAAAAAGTTTGCGCAGCCTCCAAGCGGTGGGAGAAGCAGCAACATCTGTGGCAGAGCGATCGTTCGAAGCAGGCTGCTTAATCAGCGGAGCCCAAAGAAGAGACAGTCCAACACGGTCCCCAAGCACGATCCGATGACGCAGGAGGATTACCGGCGACTCCCTTCCGGCGGAACGGGACTCAAGAGCGCCGGAGCGAGGTGCTCAGCGGCGGCACAAATGACGCAGCGCTTTTAGCGAAAGCTTTTCGTGGCGCGGGGGGTGTGAGGTGTTTAGCCCCAGAGGGGCGCGATGTTTATAGCAATGACACGAAAAACATCATAAAGCTCCGTAGGAGCGGCATCGCATTGAAACGTGGCGCTCCGATGGCTTTGCGTCGCGTGGTTTTGTTCCCTAAAACATGCCGCCCCGCTGGGGCTAAATCATCTGCGTCTCCCATCCTATAAACATGGCACCCCTCCGGGGTTCGGACGACTTCGAATATCGCACGCAGAAGAATGCCAACTCAATAACGTCGCCATTTGCCAGCAGGCAGGCGAGTTCGTTGCGGCAAGGTGACTGCCGCATAGCACTCTACTGCCCCGTGGAGCAAACAACTTCCCACGCTTATTCATCTGCCAGCAAGGCGCTGCAGGCGACGGCTTCGATGATCTCCTGGGCACAGTCCGTGAACGCCTGCGCTGCGTCGGGGTTATTGGGCGCAATCTGAGCGCGAACTTTGTTTTGGAAGGCGTTGAGCTGGTTCAACCCGGCCCCGAAATCGCCGCGATCGAACGATGCCGCAGCCGCCTTCAACGAAGCGATAAGTGGTCGTTTGTTTTTTCGGTCCACGTCCGAACTCTCCACCAGTTCGATGCACTGCTCCACGGCTTCGGAGGGAGCAATAACGCAGAAGCTCAGGTTGGTTGTGCACGATTCTCCGGCCGGATCGGTTGCCCGGAAGGTCACCGTATGGCAGCCCACCTTGAAGCAATTCGTCACGGTCGCGCCCGTTGCGAAAGGCGCGCCATTGGTCCACCACGAGTATTGAAGCGGCTGACCATCGGGATCCGTCGCCGAACCCTGCAAGGCGACGCAGGCATCAATGCCGTTCACGGAGACGACCAACAAAGTCCCCGATGCATTGGTGAAGGTGCATTCAGGAGGCCCAAGCACAGCCACACAACCCGTTGGCGGCTGGTTATCCGGACGGATAATAACCGTAAAGCTGCACGAACTCGGGTTGCCCGCACCGTCGAGGCAGGTGCAAACGACGGTCGTTGGGCCAGGCGGGAAGATGCTGCCGCTGGGGGGAGTGCAGTTGAAAGTGCCAATGCCGCAAGCATCGAAGCAACTGCCAATATAGGTAACCTCGACGCCAGCGCTGTTGTTGGTTTGGATGGTCACGGTCTGGCCGCAGACATTATTGATCTGCACGGGTTGAATTATGCTCGCATTTACCGTCGGCGGGGTCGTATCCGAGACCGTCACTGTGAAGGTGCAGGAGCCGGTCCTTCCGCCGAGATCGGTCGCGGTGCAAGTGACGTTACTCGTGCCCAGCCTGAAGCCCGAACCGGAAGGCGGCGTACAGGTCACGGGCCTGGGACCGTCGCAGACATCCAGCGCGGTCACCGTGTAATTCGCCGGGGTCAGACCACCGGCGCATTCCACTGTGATGTTGGAACAGTTGTTCAACACGGGCGGCCGGTCCGCGACCGTCACGTTAACCACCGCCGATGTCGCCTTGGCGCCGCCGCTATCCGTGGCAATGGCGGTGAGCGCATAGACGCCTGCCGGAGCGTTCGGCACCATAACGCAGTAGGGCGTGGTGATGGCGAAGCCGAGCGGGGTGCTGCCATTGGCGACGAAATCCACCCGCGCGATGGTCGCGTCACCCGCAGCATTGGCATCGGCACAGATGGTTGCCGTCGCACAGGCGTCAAGAGTGGCGCCATTCGTCGGCGTCGTGATGGACACCGTCGGCGGCAGGCTGCCCCCGACATTGACCGACACAGATGCGCGGATAGGCGAGCCGGAGAGATCAGTGATGGTGTAGTTGAAGCTGTCATTACCCGTGAATCCGGCAGGCGGCGTGTAACGAACCGTGCCTCCGAAAAGCCGGACGGTGCCGCCTTGAGCGGTCATATAACTCGGAGTGACCCCGACCAGCAAAAGCCTGTCGCCATCCGGATCGGAATCGTTGGCGAGCAGGAGAGAGCCCGGGTACGTGTTGGGTACGTTCATAACGGCCATAACGGTATCGTTCGTGGCCGTGGGCACCCGGTTGGCCAGCAGTTCGGCATTGATCAAGAACTCGTTGTCGCTGACAGCCCCATTGATGCCTTGGATCGCCAGCACGTTGGCCCCCGGCGTCAGCTCGGAAATAAAGCTGGTGATGTCAAATATCGCAGGAGAGATCGATTCCGTCGGCGTGCGCGTAGCGGTGGCGGCGCCATTCCACGGGATGGTCGGTTCGCCCTCAAAGAGGACAACGCTGAAGGCGGAGCCATCGGCGCCGTCATTGGCCAAATCGCCCGGGCCCAGGAGAAGATCGATGGCGTCGCCAATAAGCACGTTCGACACATCGATGGTGTCATCGCGCCCCACACCGTCGGTGCCGGCGATGGCCTGCGAATAGAGCTGCACGCTGTTGTGGAAGAGGGCGACGCGGACGCCGTCCCCGCCGTTAAGATTGGTTTTGCGGAAGCGGATGCGGGCTTTGAGGTTTGCATCCACGGTGGCATTCCAGCGGCGAACGGTCCAATGAATATGGGTGGCGGGAATGTTCGGATCGAACACAGCGCCATTGGGCGCGGCGGGATGCGTGCTCTCGCGGAACAACTCGGTCCACGGCGGGTTGCCGTTGAACCAGTCATAACCGGTCCCAGTCCAGAAATCCGTCGGGCTGGGTCCTCCTCCATCGTGAGGGAACGGGGTGAAATCCGCCCCTCCGTTGTATGTGCCGCCGACGTCAAGACTCTGATTGTAATAACCGTAAGACCACCCGTTAACCGTCACATCGGGATTGGTGGACCAATCCGCGACTGAATCGGCCACGGTGCTGCCGGCAATTGTGGTCGGAGCGTTGCGCTTCACGATCTCCGTGCCGTTCAAATAGGCGGCAAACCCGTCGTTATATTTCATCCTGAGCTTGAGCGTCTGGATGGCGGAAGGATCGGCGACGTTGAAGGGGATTCGGATGAACACCGAGGGGTTCACGCCCCGCATCGCGGTTTCGATATCGGTTTTGAAACAATCGGCAATGCCGGGAACAAATGGTGGTGGAGGTTGAGGCGGCAAGCCGGTGCGGATCGACACGCGGATGAAAGAGCCGTCTGCGCCGTCGTTCTTGGTGCCGTCGGTGCCCAACGGATCGAGGGCAAACTCGATCTTGTCGCCAATGAGAACACCCGGAAGCCCAACGTTGGTGCTGATGCCCGTTCCATTGTTGAAGGCCACCGTGTAGGAGAAGCGTTGTGTGCCGTTTTGCAGTACGCGCAAGGTGGTGCCATTGCCGCTGCCTATGTTTTGTTTGCCGAACTGCACGTTGGCATGGAGGTCGCCGTCAACGTCGCTCACCCAACGCTTGATCACCCAATGAACCCCTTGCGGCTGGTTGTCGCCGTTTGGGTGCCATTCGGTTTGCGCAATCGTATCCCAAGGCGGATTGGCAGCCGGGGTTCCGTTTGTGCCCAACTGCCAGGAGCCGCCCAGAAACGTCCAGTTTGGATCCGTGTTGTTGAAATCGACGTTCGGGTTGTAGAGATGGTCGCCATCCGCAGTTTCGTCGTAAAATCCATAATACCACCCGTTGGCGCCCTGGACACCAGCGGCACTCCATTCTGTAACACTGTTGGCCGTTTCCGTGAAAGGCGGTGGGCCGGTAAAAATAACGGTCGAAAACGTCGAACTGTCCGATCCGTCGCCGAACAGGCCATCGACGCCGCGCGGGTCCAGGGCAAACTCAAGTCTGTCGCCGCTAAATACACTCGGGAAGGAAACGAAGGCGTCGATCCCCGCGGTGTTGTTCAATGTGGACGTGAATACTTCGTTGCCGTTGTGCAAAACGTGCAACGTGGTGCCGTTTCCGCTGGTATTGGCTTTGGCAAACCGCACGCGGGCGTGCAGCTCTCCATCGACTTCGCTCACCCAGCGGCGGATGACCCAATGAATTCCCTGGGGCTGGTTGTCTCCGTTGGGATGCCAATCGCTTTGCCCAATCGTGTCCCAGGGCGGATTGGCCACGGGGTCACCGGTCACGCCCAACTGCCAGGCGCCACCCGTGAAGGTCCAATTTGGATCGGTCATGTTGAAGTCTGTATTCGGATTGTAGGTGCCATCAGCGTCCGCCGTTCGATCATAATAGCCGTAGAACCAATTGTTGGCGCCCTGCACGCCAGTGCCACTCCAGTCCGCCGAGCTATCCGCGACACCCATTGGCGTCGGGGGCGGCGGCGGTGGCACAATGGTGCCGGACAGGATCGTCGCGGTCATCGCGCTGCCGTCCGCGCCGTCGGCCGGATCGTCTCCTATTCCGACCGGCGTATGAGCGAAATCAAAAACGTCACCGATGGCCGCAGTCGTGTTAACGTAAACTTCGAAGCCGGTCGTGTTGTCACCGGCAATGGCCCGGGTGAAAAGCTGGACGCCGTTCTTAAAAATCTTGCCGGTCACGCCGGTCCCGCCCGGATTGTTCTTGCGCACGTGAAAACGAATGGTAACAGCCCCGCTGGCGGTGCTGTGCCAGCGGCGAATCACCCAATGCTCCCCTTGTGGCTGGTTGATGCCGTTTGGATGGACGGCGGTGATGCCGATCGTATCCCACGGCGGGTCGCCAGCGAACCATTCCCAGGCGCTGCCGTCCCAAAAGTTGGTGGCACTCCATGGGCCCTCCGAGCGTGGGAACGGCTGGAAATCAGAGGCCTGATAGGTGGTGTCCGGGTCGTTCGCCAGATCATAATAGCCGTTAATCCAACTGTTTTGGCCCTGGAGACCCGCAGCGGACCAGTCACCCTGAGAATCCGCGATGACCCTGGCGCTAAAGGCCCCCGGCACCACTTCATAGCCGACACCATTGGTACCAGCAGTCCAGGACGAGTCGTTGAACCCCGGATTGCGCCAGGTACCACCGAGGTTGGCATTGGTTGGCACCAGGATCCGGACCGGTGAACCGTCAGAAACCAACGCCGTGTCCGCGAACGCGGAAGCCGCCATCAGCGCACAGGCTGCAATTACGAGAAGGCTGCATGGCTGACGCCGGTCACCGGCGCGCAAGCTTACCAATTGGGGAAGGGTAGTCTTCATAGGTTTTACGCATGAGAACGCTATTGTCGGTTCGGTTAGACTGATTGATTGGTTTTATGCAATACAAATTGCTGGCGTATGGCAAGCACAAACAAACACAAACCAAACCCGGTCGAATTCCCGCGGAACGAAAGGCTCGCTGGGAGGTCGACGTTGGAGAACAGTGTCAGCGGCTCTGCCGCTCTGCGCCTCTGCGTTAAAACCATGCTGTCCGAATCTCAAGTCTCCAGTAATCGGGATGCAGCGAGAGATACTGTTGCGGCCTCAGGGTGTTCGTGCTTACGATCCCAACGATGGTCTCCCGTTTCGCCACATCGCTCACGAGCGTGCTCGGCTTGTTCGTTTGCCTCTCGGCCTGCACAAAGTCTGATATTTCCGCCACCGGAGAAACTCCTTCACTTCAGACGAATTCCGCCTGGTTTGAAGACATCACGACCGCGGCCGGTCTGGACTTCAAACACGACTGCGGCCAGGTCGGGACCTATTTCATGCCTGAGTCCGCCGGCTCCGGAGGCGCTCTGCTCGATTTCGACAACGATGGCCGGCTGGACATTTACCTCGTCCATAATGCCGGCGCCAATCCGGCGGGAACTCCCAAATCAAGGAACCGACTCTACCATCAGGCACCGGACGGAAATTTTCGCGACGTCAGCGATGGCTGCGGGTTGGACGTAACCGGCTACGGCATGGGCGTGGCAGTGGGCGACCTGAACAACGATGGCCTGCCGGAGGTGCTGGTCACTGAGTACGGAAATACCCGGCTTTTCCGCAATCGTGGGGAAGGCCGATTCGAAGATGTCACGCGCGCTGCCGGGATAAATAACGTGCGCTGGGCAACGGCAGCGTCGTTCTTTGACTATGACCGCGACGGTTGGCTCGACCTGGTGGTTGTTAACTACGTCGATTACGCGGAATCGGTTAAGTGCTATGACACCCGTGGCGTGATCGAATATTGCGGACCGCAAGGCATGCAAGGGACGGCCACGCGGCTCTTTCATAACGTCAGTGCCAATCCGGAAGGACCCCGGCGCGCGGAGGGATCGGGGAACGACGGCGCGGTGCGATTTGAGGATGTCAGCGTCGCTTCCGGCCTGGCGAAGAGGACAGGTCCCGGCCTGGGAGTGCTTTGTGCCGACTTTGACGGCGATCGTTGGCCGGACATCTTCATCGCTGACGACGGCATGCCCAACCGCCTCTACATGAATCAGCGCAACGGCAACTTTACCGAGGAAGCAGCGCAGCGCGGCATCGCTTATAATGCCTTCGGCTCCGCCGTTGCCAACATGGGCATCGCCTTTGGAGACGTCGATGGCGATGGCTTGTCCGATATCTTCGTCACTCATGTATCGTGGGAACAGCATGGGCTTTGGAAACAGGGCCCCAAAGGTTTGTTCCAGGATCAGACGGCGGCGGCGGGTCTGGGCAATCTGGCTCGACGCGGCACCGGTTTCGGAACAGTCCTGGCGGACTTCGATCGGGATGGAGCGTTGGACCTCGCATTCGTCAACGGACGCATCAAGCGAGAGAATCCGGTCGGGCCAGGCGTCTCCCCTGGGCCGTTCCCGCCGGAACTGGATCCTTTCTGGCATCCCTACGCGCAACGAAACCAGCTTTTCGTAAATGATGGCGCGGGTCGATTCCGGGACATCTCGGATGCTAATCCGGCCTTCTGTGGCCGCGCCGGCGTTGGGCGTGGTCTGGCCTGCGGTGATATCGACAACGATGGTGATTTGGACTTGCTCGTCGCTAATACAGGCGCCTTTGCCAGGTTGCTTCGTAACGTCGCTCCGAACCGCGGACACTGGCTCCTGATTCGGGCGATCGACCCGGCGCTCGGGGGGCGCGACGCCTACGGCGCTGAGATCCGAGTCAGCGCGGGCGCGAGCGCGGGCGGCCCGTCTGGAAGGACTTGGGCACGGCTGGTTCAACCGGGATACAGCTATCTGGTGAGCAATGACCCTCGCGTCCACTTCGGCTTCGGGGCCGTCAGCGACTTTGACCGCATCGAAGTTATCTGGCCGGATGGAACGGGGGAAATCTTTCCCGGTGGGCGCAGCGATCGGCTTTTGGTTCTGCGCAAGGGAAGCGGAACAAAACCGTGAACAAAAGGCGACGAAAGAGCGGCTCGCGCGGAGAGACCGTCTCAAAACCCGTGTTGACGGAAGGGCAAGCATCCCCGCGAACCCACGTCGGACTCCAAGGCTCGCGAGGACGTTCGCCCTCCCGGGTGACGGTGTTGATAGCCGTGGGTCTTGTGGTCATTGTCGGCGCGCTTGCTTCGTTCATTTGGACCAGACCTGCGCCTGCCGAGTTGCCGGAGATTTCAACCGCAGGACTGGATGCGACTGCAGCCGTTCTCATCCAACGGCACGTCGATGAGGTTCGGGCCGCTCCTCGCTCCGGTGGCGCCTGGGGAAAGCTTGGCGCCATTTTGAAGTCCTTCGGCTTTCGGGAACAGGCCGGACACTGTTTGGCCGAAGCGGAGAAGCTGGATCCGAAAGAGCCGCGCTGGCCCTACTTGCAGGCGACACTTCGAAGCACTGAGCCGGCATCCGTCGCCGTGGCCAAGCTGCGCCGGACTGTCGCGCTTTGTGGCAACGACCCTGAGATGCCTCGCCTTCGCCTGGCGCGATTGCTCGCAGAAAGCGGCGGGGAACCGAAGGCACGGGAGGAACTGCAACACTTGCTGCGGGCGAAGCCCAATTCCGGACCAGCCCGGCTCCTCATGGCGCAGATCAGCCAGGCGCGCGGCGAATGGGATCATGCCTTGGCACTGGCCAGCGGCTGCACCACTAATCCCTACACCGCTCGCGCCGCCTGGACTCTGCTCTCTTCGCTTCACCGGCGCCGGGGCGACACCAACGCCGCTGAGTTCGCGAGTCGTCGGGCCGCAGCGGTTACGCCGGACGCGGCCTGGCCGGATCCATTCGAGGACGAAGTGCTGTCCTGGCGCGGCGACGCTCGCAGCCTCAGCGATCGCGCGCAGACCTATCTCATGGCTGGACGCCCCGCTGACGCGCTTCCATTGGTTAACCAGTTGGTGCGAGAGCATCCTGATTTCGCCGAGGCCTGGCTCCTGCTCGGTCGCACGCAGTTTCTGCAGAATCAGCCTGCGGCCGCCGAGCAATCGCTCCGCCGCTTTTTGCAATTGGACCCCGGGTCGGTCAATGGTCACTTTCAATTGGGAATGAGTCTGCTTGCGCAAAAACGTTACCCGGAGGCCGCGGCTACGTTCCGGCACGCGACCTCCTTGAAGCGCGACTTCGGACCGGCCTTCTTCAACCTCGGCTTCGCGTTGGCCAAATCCGGGAACCCACGCGAAGCTGTCGCGCCATTTCAGGAAGCCATCCGTCAAAACCCGGAAATGATCGACGCCTACATCCTGCTGGCCGATCTGCATCTCCAATTGGGAGAAACGGCGGAGGCCATGGCATTGGCCAGTCTGGCAGAGCGGCTCGATCGGGCGGACCCTCGCCTGCCCACTTTGCGCCAAAAAATACAGGCGAAATAGCTCGCCAGCGAGCATGGCGCCTTTGACTCCTATGAAACGTTTTCCCGGGCTTCGTGCAAAAGTGGCCGACACGCATGGATTCACTCCCATCCCAATTATCGAGAAAGATCGCAGCTACAGGAACGCATGTTGCAGGCAAACTCTTTCAGGAGGGCGCTTGACGCCACTCGGCAGGGGCGTAAGTTCTGTGGCATGGCTCATGGCAAAAAGAAATTCTACCCCTCCCGTGAAGCGCCAAACGGACCGCCTCTCGGTTTGGTGATCGCGCTGGCCGCTGCCGGCGGTATGGTCTTCGGATCCGCAGGCACTTACTTTTTTTCCAAAACTCGGCAGTCCGGTTCTCCTGCTGCCGGCGGTACGCCTCAAGCGCAAACCGTCAGCATGGCGCCGCAACAAGGGTACACGCCCGCTCCTCAACCCCCCGGCGAGGCTCCGCCGGGAAAGGTGTGGTCCGTTGAGCACGGCCATTGGCATGACGCCCCCGTCGTGACGACAATTCCCGCCCCCGCGACAGCGACGCCGGCGCCTGAGACGGTTGGGCCCGATCCTGCAACGGTGACTCCCGCCGCGACCACGGCGCCTGCACCCGCTGCGGCGCCAGCGGAAAAACCCACTGCGGCGCCAGCGGAAAAGAAAGAGTAGCCGCTCCGGCCAAGCGGCAAGCTGACTCTTGGCGAAATAAACTCCGCGCTTTCCTGCACACGCCGCCTTGGGAAGATTCTACTTGGTCAGGCCACGGTTCTCATACAATGCCTTTGGGTGGCATCGTCATGTTAGGCGGTTCGACGTGGATCATTGAGTGGCGAAATTTCTTGCGTCGGGAGACCAGGGGTGTGCAGTGGCGAACGCCTCGGCGCACTGTTCCGGTTGGGCGATCACCTGCCACATGTCATGATGACGCTCGTCCATGAATCGCTCCTCAATCGCTGACACTAACAATTGCAGAAGCGGATCGAAGAAGCCACGGGTGTCGACAAGCTGCGAAAGTGACTGTTCAAAGGAATTGGGGTATGCATAGCCCGATGGCATAACTTGCAAAGAGGGCCATCGCGACGTCGCCGTCCCGCCGCGATCCAGCCGACAATCGTTCCCGCGCATAACATCACCGTGCTCATCCCCAATAGGGCCACCAGCAGCCCGAGGGGAAGACCTGTTTTTGCGTACATAGTTATCATCCAGCAACCGAGCGTTAGGACCCCGCCAGACGCTGCCAGGCTCCATCGCGGCATCCGGAGTTTGCCGAGGCCGGTCAGCGCGAGCCAGATGACAACCAGTAGAGCAAGCTGCACAGGAATGCGATGGAGATGCGGAGCCGCGCCAATCCACGTCCCGGTCGTCAGGACGCGAGCGCTTCACCGAAACGAAAGAGCGTCTCTTTCGAGGCCGTCGCACCGTGGGCGAGCAGCGCAATCGGATGCGGACCCGGCGCACTGGCGCAGAGTCGAATCGCGGGTGTGCCCCCGGCCAGCGTCACTTTTTCGACCTGGACGCCGGGTTCGATGGCGCGTGAGAGCGCAGCCCCTGCAATCAGGCTGACGATGGCCGCCGCAGTTACCCACCGGTTAGCGCGTGCGCTCACAACGTTCGTTAGCCGTTTCGATGACCTGGACGCTTTGCTCTATCACGCGGGATGCGGCCGGCGCCGAACGACCCAACTGAGCGACGCGGGCGGCACCATCTCCAACAAAAGAAACCGCAAAGAAACTTAGTCACCTCGTCCATCCGCTCAATGCTTCGTCAGCCAATACGCCAGTGCGCCAATCACTGCCGCGCACGGTAACGTGACCAGCCACGAAAGCAAAATGTTGCGCACCACCCGCAAGTCCGCCTGCCGACTTATCAACCCGATGCCGAATAGTGATCCGACCGAAACATGCGTCGTGGACACCGGCAGCCCAAACAGACTTGCCGTAGAGACCAACAAGCCGGTGGCAAAATTGGCTGAGAAGCCCTGTCCGTGGTTCATCCCGGTAATCCTGTGGCTCATCGTCTCGGCGACTCGCCGCGCGCTCAACAACCCGCCCAAGGCGATGGCGACTGCCACCGCCACTAGACTCCAACGCACGCCGAATGCCGGTAACACCAACAGCAACGCCGCCATCTTTGGGGTGTCGTTGAGGCCACGCGCAAAGCTGACGACGCCAGCACTCAGAAAATGCGCCGCGTCCATCGCCTGCTGGCAACCGATCCCCAAAAAACGTCCCGCGTAACGCTGCGCACAACTGCTCTGCTCATCCACGCAGGCCGAAATCACGGGAGCCGCCGCCTGCAATGCCAACGCCGATGAGGGCTGCGGCATCGGCACCACCCTCTGCTCCTCGCCGACGCAAATGCACCACTCTTTCGTAATGCCAAGCCGCAGCCGCGACCAGCGAAACACCAGATAAAGCGACGCCCCCAGCGCCACGGCCAGCAGGGGACTGAGCAACAGCGGCAGAACAAACGCTCCGCCCAGAACTCCCAGATGAACCTGCGACCCGACGGCCACCCAACCGCTCCCCACCATCGCGCCCGTCAGAGCGTGAGTCGTGGAAATGGGAAACCCTGTGACCGTGGCCAGAATCACCGTGGCGCCGGCACCCACCGCCACCGCCAGGAGGAAATACTCCGAGCCAACCAAAGAATCAGGCACTAGCCCCTTGCCTGAAAACTTCTTGAGCAGCGACTGCGCGAGAAAGATGGCTGCAACCGAACCGGCAAAGGTGCTCACCATGGCCCAACCGATGGCCGTGCGGTAGCCGGTGGTCTTGCTGCCGAACAGCGAAGCTACACCCTTGAAGTTGTCGTTTGCGCCGTTGGAGTAGGCGAGGAAACACACGGCGAGAAGCAACAAAATGGTCATGGAGTGTCAGTATCCTTTGTGTTGTTTGTTGTTGGCCAATCGAAGTTGAGAGACGCGAGAGATGCACCGGGTAGGCGCGGGCGGTTAACCCGCCCACGCCCCCCTAAGAACCGTGCATGAAAGTTTCCCTTCACACGGCTCGAGCCTTGCTAAGGATGCTCCCGCGCGGGGCATCCCGGCAATCATCGGGATTAATGTGAGCACCTGAACCCTTATAGACCTGCGAGAACCATCTGACCAGTCGTTTCGCGGGGTAAGGTCCGCCATGCAAAACAGCGGCGTCGTTCGAAGGACTCGGTGTAAACTGGGTCATAGGGATTGGCCTTTCCTCTGACCTTGATATGGCGTTGCAGTACTGTCCGGGCGATGGAAATACAAACGCAGCACCTGGCTTTGGCTGGTGCTGGTTCGTAGGCGTGTGGCGAATCCAAAAACCCCTTCGAGGTTGAGGTAGTTCCTCTTGAGCCATCGATAGGATTTGTTTGGATGCACTTTCATCCCGGAATTTGGCCTTCGGTTCTCAAAAATTCGTCGTTCGCCATCGGCCATCCTTTTTGGAATAATCACCGGGCATGGCCTCTGCAGCCTACCTGGTTTCGGGCGGAGTGCTGCTCTTCGCGGCGGCAAGTTCCTTTTTTGCCCTTGCCGAAACAGCTCTCTTTGCATTGGGCAAATGGCGCGCGCAACAACTGGCCGAACAATGCCCGGATCGGGGCGCACTCGTCATGCGGTTGCTTGAGAAGCCTCCGGAACTGCTGGCCACGATTGCCCTGGGCAACACCGTTGCCAATGGCGGCATCGTCGTAGTGGCCCTTTGGCCGGTTCTGCTCCTGGAGTGGCCGCTGGGCTGGACGTTGTTCGCTGTGCTGGTCTTCATCCTGTTTGGCTGCGAAGTGTTGCCCAAAACACTCGCCGTCCGTTCGCCGGAACGATGGGCCTTGCGGGTTGCGCGGCCGATGCTCCTTTTGCAGGAGGCCACCGGCTGGTTTCAACGGTTCGTCCAGCAGTTCAATGGCTGGCTGCTGCGCTGGCTGGTTCCAAAGGCTCTCGTCCGTCCGTCAACAAGCTTGTCCGATGAGGAATATAAGGAGCTCCTCGACCTGGCGTATCAACAAGGAACGCTCGCCCAGTCGGAGAAGGAAATCATCCTGCAAATCATCAGCCTGGATCGCAAGACGGCCAGCGATGTGATGAAACCCCGTTCCCGCATGGCGGCCATATCCGATGACCTGACGGTCGAAGAAATGATGGCTGCGGCGCGCAAACACAAACATCGCCGTCTGCCTATCTACGACGAAACACCCGACACGATCGTGGGCGTGTTGAATGCCCAGGCGCTGTTGCTCGACCCGCAAGTTGACCTGGCGGACGCGATTGAATTTCCATCGTTCGTGCCCGAAAGCATGAATTTGCTCCAATTGCTCAAGAGCCTTCAGCGGCAACAGCGCGGGCTGGCCATGGTGCTCGACGAATTTGGCGGCACGGCGGGCCTGGTCGCGACCGAGGACATTTTGGAGGAAGTGATCGGCGAAATCCGCCAGGAGATCGAGCCGGAGGGTTTCATTATCGAGCGGCTGAGCGAGGGACGCTGGCGGGTGAGTGGCACGATGCGGCTCGACGACTTTCGTCGGGAATACCCCGCGCTGGGGGCCGTTGATGAAGTGGACACGATGGGCGGCCTGTTGGTCTCGGAGCTGGAAGTAGTTCCCACGGCGGGACAATCCGTCGTGTTCCGCGGATTGAGATTGACGGCTCAGACGGTGACGGAGCGCCGTGTGCGCGAGTTGCTCGTCGAAGCGATCAAGAAGCGATAAACAGATGCAAAGCGGCTTCATTTTGGTTTTGATCGTTTGCCTGGCAATTTCCGTCCTGCTGTCGGGCATGGAAGCGGGCGTCTTTGCCTTGAGCCGCCTGCGGATCCGGCAGCAGATGCGAAAAGGAAACCCGCGAGCCAAGGCGCTGTATGCGTATCTGGAGGATCCGGAACATTTCTTGTGGACGATCATGGTGGGCAACACCATCGCCAATGTGTTGGCGGTAAGCATTGGGTTTATGGGTTTGTATTATTGGCTGGGCGAATGGCCGCTGTTGTTTCTCCTGGCTATGATTGTGGCAGGGACGCTCTTTTATGCGCTTTGCGAATTGCTGCCCAAAATGGTGTTCCGGCTCTACCCAAACCGGCTCTGCATGTTTTTTGTGACCCCGTTCCGCATGTTCGATTTCGTCTTGAAACCACTCGTCGCGGTCATGGCTTTTGTTTCGCGGAGTCTGCTGCGATGGTCCGGAGGCAAACGTTTTACGGGCCACTTGTTTGGCAATCGCGAAGAGCTTCGCATCCTCATGCAGCAATCGGCGCACGGACTGACGACCGAAGAGCATGCCATGATCAATCGCGTGCTCGACCTGCAGCATCTGACCGTGCGTCAAATCGCCGTCCCGATGGCCAAGGCCGTGACCATTCCCATCGAGACGCGACTGCAGGATTTTTTCACCCTGTGTCGTGAACGGGGCTATAGCCGAATGCCGGTTTGGAAATCCGAAGAGACGCAGAAACGGATTGCCGGATTGGTCAGCCTGAAGCCGCTTCTCTATGAGGAGGGCGTGGATGTGAACAAGCCTGTGGGCGATTACTTGCGGCCGGCGCTCTATTTGAATCAGGAGACGCGCCTTGAAGTTGCCCTGCGGCAGATGCAGCGGGCTGGCCAGCGATTGGCTATTGTGCTCGGCCATGACCGTTCCGAATTGGGTGTGGTCAGTCTGGAGGATATTCTGAAAGTTATTTTTGGAGAGGTCAGCCTGTAGCATGGACGTGGATGCGATCACAAGTCTGGGCCTGAAGCTATTGCTGGTGGTGGTGCTCGTTTTGTTGAACGGCTTCTTCGTGGCCGCTGAGTTTGCCCTGGTCAAAATCCGCGATACCCAGCTCACCCCGTTGATCCGCACCGGCAACCGCCGCGCAAAAGTGACGAAACATGTGTTGGAGCGCCTGGATCGTTATCTGAGCGCAGCCCAACTGGGCATTACCCTGGCCAGCCTGGGACTGGGCTGGGTGGGAGAACCGGTCTTCGGCGCCTTGCTCAGCCCGCTGATGGAGTGGCTCCAGATCGAGTCCGAGCAAATGCGGCATACATTGGCCTTTGTGATCGGGTTTTCCGCAATCACATTTCTGCACATCACCGCCGGCGAGCAGGCGCCGAAATGGCTGGCCATTCAAAAGCCGCTGCCTGCATCGCTGTGGGTGGCGTACCCGTTGAATTGGTTTTATAAAATCACTTATCCGTTTATCTGGGTGCTCAACCATTCCTCATTGTGGCTGCTGCGGCGCATCGGCATCGATCCGGCCAGCGAGACGGAACGGATGCATTCGGAGGAGGAGCTGCGGTTGTTGTTTGCCACGTCGCAAAGACATTCCACGGCCACATCGCTGGGACGAGACATCGTTTTGAACGCGCTGGACTTGCGCCGGCGGGTGGTGCGCAATGTGATGAGACCGCGCCAGGAGATCGTTGCCCTCGACACGGAAGCCAGCCTGGCCGAATGCATGGACGTGGCGGAAAAGACGCGCTTCTCACGCTTTCCATTGTGCTCCGGAGGTGATCTCGACAAAACGATCGGTGTCGTCCACATCAAGGATATATTCGCCTTGCGCTTCAAGGCCAAGTCCGGCGCCGACCTCATTCCCGCCGCCAGGAAGATCATCTACGTGCCGGAAACGGCGCGGCTGGAAAAGTTGCTGCAATTGTTCCTGGAACGAAAACTCCATTTCGCCTTCGTGGTGGATGAATATGGCGGCACCGTGGGGATGGCGACATTGGAAAACATCCTGGAAGAGCTGGTCGGACAGATTCAGGACGAGTTCGATCAGG
>Ga0137428_1000149_pt1 | contig 32272 bp, 25 predicted proteins | sample EasRivERMZT718_2_FD_102305 | JGI IMG/M metagenome (GOLD analysis project Ga0137428, IMG submission 102305) | Soil microbial communities from meander-bound floodplain in the East River, Colorado, USA - East River MetaG ERMZT718_2 | ecosystem: Environmental > Terrestrial > Soil > Floodplain ...
CCGGCGTGGTCGCCGCGGCGCGCGAGGTGAAGCTGTCGCTGCCGCTGGTGGTGCGCATGAAGGGGACCAACGAGGACCTCGGCAAGAAGATCCTCAGGGACTCGGGCCTGCCGATCATCTCGGCCGACAACATGGCCGATGCGGCGAAGAAGGTCGTCGCCGCGGTGAAAGGGAAGAAGGCTGCGCCTGCGAAGAAGAAAGTCGTCGCCAAGAAGAAGAGCAAGATGATCACAAAGAGGAAGTCAAAGAAGAAGGGGAAGAAGAAATGAGCACGCCGGGGGGTTGGTTTCACCGACACCTATGAGCATCCTGATCGACAAGAACACCCGCGTGATGACGCAGGGCATCACCGGCAAGACCGGCATGTTCCACACCCAGACGAGCCGCGCCTACGCCAACGGAAAAGCATGCTTCGTCGCAGGAGTGAACCCGAAGAAGGCGGGCGAGAACTTCGAGGGCATCCCGATCTTTGGTTCTGTTCTTGAAGCCAAAAAAACCACAGGGGCAACGGTATCGGTGATCTACGTGCCGCCGCCGTTCGCCGCGGCGGCGATCGAGGAGGCGGTTGACGCGGACCTCGATCTCGTGATCTGCATCACCGAGGGAATACCGGTGCGCGACATGATCCGTACCAAGGACCGCATGAAGGGCAGGCGCACGCTGCTGATCGGGCCGAACTGCCCGGGCGTGATCACGCCCGACGAGATCAAGATCGGCATCATGCCCGGCCACATCCACAAGAAGGGCCCGATCGGGGTCGTGTCGCGCTCGGGAACGCTGACCTACGAGGCGGTCGGGCAGCTCAGCGAGCTCGGCCTGGGCCAGTCGAGCTGCGTCGGCATCGGCGGCGATCCTGTCAACGGGGTGAAGCACATAGACGTTCTACGGATGTTCAACGAGGACCCCAAGACCGAGGCCGTCATCATGGTCGGCGAGATCGGCGGCTCGGACGAGGAAAACGCGGCGCAATGGGTGAAGAAGAACATGAAAAAGCCGGTCGTGGGGTTCATCGCCGGGATCACCGCGCCGCCGGGCAAGCGCATGGGTCATGCCGGGGCGATCATCTCCGGCGGCAAGGGCACGGCGCAGGAGAAGCTGGCGGTGATGGAAGCGTGCGGCATCAAGGTGACGCGCAACCCCGCGGAGATGGGAAAGACGCTGAAGTCCGTCCTGAGATAGAGCGATTCATACCCTAGCAACCCGGCACTCGGTGGTCGCTACGCTGCCCTACGCGGCGACGATCTTTCTTTCGTCGTTCCTGCTGTTCCTGGTGCAGCCGATCATCGCCAAGCAGATCCTGCCGTGGTTCGGCGGCTCGGCGGCGGTTTGGACCACGTGCCTGGTTTTCTTCCAGAGCGTGCTGCTCGCGGGCTACGCCTATGCGGACTGGACGACGCGCTTGGGGCCGCGTCGACAGGCTGTTTTGCACGTCGGCTTGCTCGCAGCGTCGCTCCTCTGCCTGCCGATCCTCGCCTCGAGCGGCTGGAAGCCGCAGGGCGACGAGCAGCCGATCCTGCGCATCCTGCTCCTGCTCGGCGCGACGATCGGGCTGCCGTACTTCCTGCTGTCGACCACCACGCCGCTCCTCCAGGCGTGGTACTGGCGGCGCTTTCGCACCGTGGTGCCTTATCGCCTGTTCGCGCTTTCGAACCTCGCGTCGCTCCTCGCGCTGCTCGGCTTCCCGGTGCTGTTCGAGCCGGCGTTCGACCTGACCAGCCTGGGCTGGGGATGGTCGTTCCTGTTTGCCGGGTTCGCGATTCTCTGCGCCGGCACGGCCTGGTTATCCGTGAATGGCTTTGAAACCGAGGCAAGGACGGCGGCGACGCCAGTTCCCTTGAAAAACCAGCTGCAATGGCTTGCTCTGTCGGCCATGGGCTCGGTCATGCTGCTCGCGGTCACCAACCACGTCACCCAGAACATCTCGAGCGTCCCCTTCCTGTGGGTGCTGCCGCTCGCGCTCTACCTCTCCAGCTTCATCCTGGCGTTCGACCATCCGCGCTGGTACATCCGGCCGGCGTTCGTGGCCGCGCTGGTGGTGCTCGTGCCGCTGATGGCCTACGCCATTCCGTCGCTCGACCTGCGGCTCGCCGCGCCGCTCTACCTCGCGGGGCTGTTCGTCGCGTGCATGGTGTGCCACGGCGAGCTGGCGCGGCTCAAGCCCGACCCGGCGCACCTGACGCGCTTCTACCTGATGATCTCGCTCGGCGGCGCGCTCGGCGCGGTGCTGGTGGCGATCGTCGCGCCGCTCGTGCTGGCGGGCTATTTCGAGCTCGGCATCGCGCTGGTCGCCCTGGGCGCCGTCACTATTCTCGTAAAGAAAATACGATGGATGGGCGTGGCAGTCACCGTCGTGAGCGCGGTGTTCGTGTTTCGCGGCGCCCAGGAATACACCGAGGGCGTGCGCGTGATGGAGCGCGATTTCTACGGCGTGGTGCGCACCGCCGACCACGACAGCCCGGTGCCGTACCGCGCGATGTACCACGGCGCGATCATGCACGGCGGGCAGCTCCTCGGCGATTCGTTCCGCAACACGCCCGCGGATTACTTCAGCCCGGGCTCGGGCTACGGGCGCGTGTTCGCGTCGCTGCGCGAGATGCAGCCGAAGAAGCCGCTCGCCGTCGGCGTCATCGGCCTGGGCGCCGGGGTGATCGCGGCGTGGATGAAGCCCGGCGACCGGCTGGTGTTCTACGAGATCAGCCCGCGCGTGGTCGACATCGCGCGGGGCGAATTCACGTTCCTGCACGACACCTCGGCAAAAACGGAAATCGTCCTCGGCGACGGGCGCCTGTCGCTCGAGCGCGAGCCGCCGCGCGGCTACGACGTGCTCGGCATCGACGCGTTTTCCGGCGACTCGATCCCGATGCACCTCGTGACGCGCGAGGCGATGGCGATCTACCTCAAGCACATCAAGCCGGACGGCGTGATCGTGTTCCAGGCTACCAACCGCTTCATCGACCTGCTGCCGGTGGTGAAGCGTCTCGCCGCGGAGTTCGGCCTCGAGGCGCTGAACGTCTCGGATGTGCCCGAGGGGGAGGACGGCGCGGAGTACTGGTATTCCTCGACCGACCAGGTCATCGTGACGCGCAACCCGAAGCTCCTCGGCTGGCCGCGCATCGCCGAGGCGGCCGAGGAGATCGCCGACCGGCCCGGCCTGCCGGTCTTCACCGACGCGCACCACAACCTGCTGCGCATCCTGAAGTAGCGAAAAAAACAGGGACAGACCACGTTTTTCCGTCGCTGTAGCTGGACAGCCCGGCCCGCAGGGCGCTAAAAACTCCCCATGGCCCAGCTACGTTTCAAGCAAGTCGATGTATTTACCGATCGTCCCTTTCTCGGCAACCCGGTCGCAGTGGTGATCGGCGGCCAAGACCTCGACGCCGCCGCGATGCAGGCCATCGCCTGCTGGACGAACCTTTCCGAAACGACCTTCCTGCTTAGGTCCTCGAAGGCCGACTACCGGCTGCGGATCTTCACGCCGAAGCACGAGCTGCCGTTCGCCGGGCACCCGACCATCGGCTCGGCGCACGCCGCACTGGAATCCGGTTTCGTCGGGAAAAAGAAGAAGCTGGTGCAGGAATGCGGCGCGGGCTTGATCGAGCTCTCGGTCGAGGACGACGGGCGCATCTTTCTGAAAGGGCCGCCGGCGAAGATCCAGAAGATGGAAAGGCAGATTCCTTCAATCCCGCTCGTACCGGGCGGTGACGTGATCAAGGTCGACGTCGGCCCGGTGTGGGTGGTCGGCGAAATGCGCGATGCGCGCGCGCTCGCCGAGCTGAAGCCCGACATGACCGCGCTCGCGGAATGGAGCCTGTCGCTTGGCGTTTCGGGCGCGACCGTATTTGCGGCTTCGGGGGAGTCCGCCAGCGCCATCCATGTCCGCTCCTTCGCACCGGCGCACAGCATTCCGGAAGACCCGGTCTGCGGCAGCGGCAACCTTAGCGTCGCTGTCTTTCTCAAAGAACATCATCTTCTCGAGAGATTCGGAAGTACTTACATCGCGCGCCAGGGAATGCAGCTCGGCCGCGACGGCCGCGTCTCGGTAAGAATCGGCGAGAAGATCGAAATCGGCGGCCACGCCGTCACCTGCGTCGACGGCACGCTAGCCCCGCCGTGCTGAAGTGGCTGCTCGGCCGCGGCAAGGCCCCGCTGCCGGCCGGCGCGCAAGACTGCTTCCAGCTCGGCAGCGACCTCGCACAGCGCGGGCGGCTCGATGAGGCCATCGTCCTGCTGCGCCGCGCGGTCGAGCTCGAGCCGCTGAACGCCGCGGCCCACCACAACCTCGGCAGCGCCCTTCGCGACCGCGGCGAGCGCCCGGCCGCGCTCGGTGCCTACCGCGAGGCGGCGCGCATCGAGCCCGCATTCGCCGAGGCGCACTACGGCATCGGGCTCATGCTGGTCGAAGAGCGCAACTACGATGAGGCGCTTGCCAGCCTGCTGCGCGCGATCAAGCTCAGCCCGCGGCTCGCCGAAGCCCGCTTCCAGGCGGGGAACGCGCACATGGGGCTCGGCAACTGGCAGGCCGCGCTCGCCGAGTTCAAGGCGGCGATCGAGGCGCGGCCCGATTACGCCGAAGCGCGCTGGGCGCGCGCCATGTCGCACCTGCCCGCGGTGTACGCCGCGGGCGTCGATCCGGCGGAACGCAGGCGCGCGTTCGCCGCGGAGCTCAAGTCGCTGCGCAAGTGGTTCGCCGCGAGCAAGCGGCCCGACGCCTTTCTGGCGGTCGGCGTGCACCAGCCGTTCTACCTCGCCTACCAGGAGTCGCCGAACCGCGAGCTGCTCGCCGAGTACGGCGAGCTGTGCGCCGAGCAGATGGGGCGATGGCAGTCGCGCGCCGGCCTTGCGCCGCCGGCGAAGCGCGCCCGCAGCAAGCCCCCGCCCGGGAGCGGGGGCAAGCCGAGAATCGGCATCGTCTCGGCGCACATCTACGAGCACTCGGTCTGGGTGGCGCTGGTCCGCGGATGGGTCGAGCGCCTCGCCGAGCGAGCCGAGCTCCACGTCTTTCACCTCGGCAGCGGCGGCGACGCCGAGACGGCGTTCGCGCGCAAGCGCGCCGCGCAGTTCCACGCCGGCTTGCGGCCGTTCGACCAATGGGCGGGGTTGATCCACGCCGCCGGGCTCGACCTCGTGATCTACCCGGAGATCGGGATGGATGCGACCACCGCGAAGCTCGCCTCGATGCGCCTCGCGCCGGTGCAAGCGGCGAGCTGGGGACATCCCGAGACCACCGGGTTGCCGACGATCGACTACTACCTGTCCGCGGAGGGGCTGGAACCGCCCGATGCGCAGGCCAACTACACCGAAAAACTGATTGCCCTGCCGAACCTCGGTTGCTCGTTGTCTGCCGGGAAAGAAGAAGCCGGCAGGTTCAGCGGGCTCGAGCTGCGAAAGGACGAGCTGCTGCTCGTCTGCCCCGGTACCGCCTTCAAGTACGCGCCGCAGCACGACCGGGTGCTCGCCGAGATCGCGCGTCGCGTGCCGAGCTCGCGCCTGGTGTTCTTCCGCAGCCGTCCCGAGCCGCTCGCGGAGAAGCTGCGCGAGCGCCTGCGCGACTCGTTCCGCCGCGCAGACGTGGACTTCGAGCGCCGCGTGGTCTTCATCCCGTGGCAGCCCGCCGGCGCGTTCCGCGCGCTGCTGCGGCGCGCCGACCTTTACCTGGACACGATCGGCTTCTCGGGATTCAACAGCGCGGTGCATGCGCTCGAATGCGGCCTGCCGATCGTCGCGTGCGAAGGCCGCTTCCTGCGCGGCCGCCTCGCGAGCGGCCCGCTGCGCCGCCTTGGTCTCGACGAGCTGGTGGCGCCGTCGGCGGAAGCCTACGTCGAGCTCGCTGCCGCGCTTGCCGCGGACCCCGGGCGCCGGCAAGCGCTGCGCCGTCGCATCGAGTCGAGCTGCGAGCGGCTGTTCCGCGATGCCGCGCCGCTCGACGCACTCGAAGATTTTGTAACAGCCGTTACTTAAAGATTCTCAGCAGCCAGATCGGGCTCGCCGCAGTGCTTCAGCACTTCGGCGCGCACCAGGTCGCGCAGCCGCACCGCGGCGTTCCAGTCGTCGCCGTCGGGCGCGATCGGCGCGCCGAAGGTCACCGCCATCGGGTGGCGGCGCGCGTACCAAGTGCCGTCGCGCAGCACCGAGCGCACGCCGCGCAGCGCCACCGGCACCACCGGGATGCCGGCCTGCGCCGCGACCTGGAACGCCCCGGTCCTGAACGGCAGCAGGCCCGGCCGGCGCAGCAGCGTGCCCTCGGGGAAGATCGCGAGCGACTGGCCGCGCCGCGCCGCCCCGGCGAGCTCGTCGGCGTGCCCGGCGGCGGCCTGGACGTCGAAGCGCTCGACGAACACGCAGCCGAAGCCGGTGAGCAGCAGGCGCATCAGAGGATTGGCGAGGAACTCGCGCTTCGCAATGAAGGAGAAATTGCGCGGGCCGAGGATCGATACCAGAACCAGCGCGTCGAAGTAGCTGGTGTGATTCGCCGTCAGCACCACCGGCCCGGGTGGAATGTTTTCCAGGCCGCGCACCAACACCCGCAGGCCGGCGAGGCGCAGGAAAAGGCGCGTCATCACGCCGCCGACCTTCCACGTAAGGTCGGGGTTCTTCGTCGCGGCGGCGGCGAAGATGAGCGGCGTGGTGAGCAGGAAAACGAGATAGGCGCGGATGGCAAAGAGAAAGCCGCGCGCAACGCGCCAGCCGCGGCGGATCTGCGGCGCCACGCCGGCGGCGCCAAGCCGGATGAACTGCATCCAGACCGCCTGCGGCTTGACCGACTCCGGTCCGCGCTCGTAATAGTCGCGCGCCGCCACGCGGCGGATCTTGCCGCTCGAGGTCTTGGGCACGGTGTGCGGCGGCGCGAGCACGATGTCGTCGACCGGCGCGCCGATCAGGCTGAGCGCGAGGTCGTTGATCCGCCTTTTGATGGATTCCTCGCTCGACGAACCCGGTTGTCGCGTCTCGGCCAGCACCACGATGCGCTCGGTGCCGCTCGCCGGATCCAGCGAGCCGAACACCGCCACGCAACCGCGCCGCACGCCCGGAATGTCGCCGACCGCCTCCTCGAGCTCGTAGGGGCTGATGTTGCGCCCGCCGCGGATGATGATGTCCTTCTCGCGCCCGGTGAGGTACAGCGTGCCGTCGGAGAGATACGCGCGGTCGCCGGTGTTCACCCACTCGCCGTCGAACAGCGCCTTGGTCGCTTCCGGGTTGCGGTAGTAGCCGGTGGTCGCGGAAGGGCCGCGGAACTGGAGCGACCCCTCGGAGCGGTCCGGGAGCTCGAAGCCTGCGCCGTCGACCACGCGCAGGTCGTGGTCGGGAATCGGGCGGCCGCACGCGACGACCTTGAGCGGCGCCGGATCGCCCTCGCGCGCGAGCACCGCTTCGCCGGTGCTGGAGAAATGCTCGCGGTCGAGGAGATCGACCTGCCACGGATTGCCCGGCGGCGTGAAGGCGAGGCCGACCGAAGCTTCGGCGAGGCCGTACACCGGGGTCATCGCGTTCTTGCGGAATCCCCAGCGGGAGAACTTCTCCGTGAAGCCGGTCATGGTCTCGGTGCTGACCGGCTCCGCGCCGTTGAAGGCGAAGCGCCACGTGTAAAGATCGACCCCTTCGAGCTCGTGATCGGGAATGCGCCGCAGGCACAGCTCGTAGCAGAAGTTCGGGCCGCCCGAGATGGTGCCGCCGTGGCGATGGATCGCGCGCAGCCACGAGCTTGGCCGCGCGAGGAACGCGAGCGGCGACATCAGCACTACCGGAAAGCTCAGGACCATCGTGGCGAAGCAGCCGCCGATGAGGCCCATGTCGTGGTAGAGCGGCAGCCAGCTCACGAACACGTCCGCCGAAGTGGCGCGCGCGGCCTTGCCCATCGCGCGCACGTTGGCGAGCAGGTTGGCGTGCGTCAGCACCACGCCCTTCGGCTGGCCGGTGCTGCCCGAGGTGTACTGCAGGAAGCCGGTCTGGCCGGCGCTGGCTTTCACAGGAACAAAGTCTTTTGCGCTTGCCGGGAAATCCGCCGGCACCATCACCGCGCGCAGCGTTTCCACTTGCGCGCGCAGCAGCCACGCGATCGGCTTCGCCTCCGGGATCGTGACCATCAGCGCCGCGCCGCAGCTCTTGAGGATGCCGACGTGGCGAGTCAGGTGGTCCTCGATGGTGGTGAGCCGCGCCGGCGGATAGAGCGGCACGGGAATGCCGCCCGCGAGCAGCGTGCCGTAGAAGCAGAAGAGGTACTCCTTCGAGGTCGGCAGCATGATCGCCACTGTCTGCCCGGGCATCAGCCCCGACGCGGCGAGGCCGGCCGCATAAGCGAGCGATCCCTCCCAGAGCGTCCGGTAGGTGATCTGCGTTTCCTTCTGCTCCTCGTACAGGAACACGGTGAGCCGGTCGGGCTGGCGCTCGACGTAGTACTCGAGCGCCTCGGTCAGCGTTTGCGCGTGGTCGGGCGGGCGCACGCCCTCGGCCTGCGCGAGGCTCGCCACTGTCCGGTCCGCGGTTTGCGGCGCGTGGCCGTGGCTCGCGAGCAGGAAGCGCAGCAGGTCGCGCGGCGTCTCGCTCGACGCGAGCGCCTGCTCCGGCAAGCTGGTCATGAACTCGCGCTCCAGGCGCAGCACCAGCTCGACGCGCGCGAGGCTGTCGAGCCCGAGCTCGCGCTCGAGCGAGCTGTCGAGCGCCACCGGGACCTCGACGTGCGGCCGCGCTTCTTTCGCCACTGCGGCGACGACCGCGAGCACGCGGTTCGGGTCGATCTGCTCGGCAGTGGGCAGGGGGATCGGCTGATTCACAGAACCGGCCGAGTGTACACTCGCCCGCGGGTGAACTTTCTCGAACGCTTGGACGGCGAGGCGCGGAACTTGCTGCTGGCGGTCGCGCGGCCCATCTCCCATGCAAAGGGGGATCGCCTCGTGCGCTATGGCGATCCCTCGCGCGGCGCGTACCTCTTGAAGGAAGGCGCCGCCGAAGCCACCGTCCTCCTGCCCGGCGGCGAAAAGCTCACCGTGGCGACGCTCGGAGCCGGCAGCGTCTTCGGCGAAATGGCGCTGTTCGAGCGCGGCACCTGCACGGCCACCGTCACCGCCAGCGAAAAGCTCGAAGGCTGGTTCATCGAGCGCGACGATTTCCGCTCGCTCGTCGCGCAGCGCGTCCCCGCGGCGCTGCGCATCCAGCACGCCGTGACCCTCGCCCTGTCGGACAAGCTGCGCGCGCTCAACGCCAAGGTCCTCGAAGTCGCCGCCCCCGAAGACAAGCCGAAATCAGGGACAAACCACGATTCCGATCCGCTGTCTAAGGTGAAGCGTTTGAAGCAGGCCTCCTTCGACCTGAAGCCTTTCCTGGCACACCTCCCGTTCTTCGAGGGCTTCGGTCCTGGCGAGACCGCCGAGATTCTCGAGATCGCCCACGTGCTCGAGCTATCGCGCGGCCACGCCGTCTTCAATCACGGCCAGCCCTCGACCGCCTGCTTCATCGTGGTGCGGGGCGCGGTCGAAATCCGCGCGCAGCACGCGCGGCGCGAACGCCGCATCGCCGTCCTCGGTCCCGGCCAGCTCCTCGGCTACATGAGCGCGCTCGAGAAGGGCGTACACGGCTCCGATGCCGTGGTGCGCGAGCAGGCGGTGCTGCTGGAGATTCCCGGCAGGGATTTCGAGAAGCTCTACTTCGGCAGCAGCCCCACTTCGACCAGGCTGCACCGCGTGATTCAGAAGAGCCTGCTCGCCTCGCTCGGCCAGACCAACCGGCATCTCACGCGGCTCATCAGCCAGGCGCGGCTGCGGGGCGCCGAAAAGGAAAGCGAGCGGCTCGAGAAAGCGTACGGCGGGCAGATCATTGCAGATCTCGGATCGTGACGGCGGGCCGATTCTTGCTGATCGTGGCGTGCAGCATCGAGTACTCGGGCACCTCGACCCAGGCTGCCGTGTCTCGAGTAAGAGGCTCGGACGCCACCAATACGGAGGTGGCGTTGTCCGAGCCGCCCGTCATCTTCCATTCGCCGTCGTGCAGACCGTAGTTGCGGCCCGCGGTGTACCACAGCGACAGGTAGCTCAGGTTCGCTTCGTGCAGCCGCGCGGCGTCCTCGGTGGGAAAGCAGCCGAAGTCGAAGCAGTAGCGCACCGCGGCGAGCTGGGTGCCGTCGGCGATGAAAAGGTTGAGTGATGACGAGATCGAGATGCCGAGCTTCTTGCGCGCATCACGAATGATCTCGAGTGCACGCTCGACGGCCTTGGCGAGCTCGTCGGCGCTCGGATGGCGGTAGGGGTCGGGGAGCTGGGAGACGATGAGGGCGTAAACCCACTCGCTGTCGGTGGTGCCGTGGATCTGGGTAAGAAATACCGGCTTGATCGAAGGAGCAAGCAAAGGCTTCATCTCGGCGAAGCGCGCGAGGTCGCCGTTGTGCGCCAGGACCAGGGGCACGTTGCTGAAGTGGAACGGGTGGCAGTTCTGCTGCGAGATCTCGACGCGCGTGTGGTAGGCCACGCCCCTGACGTGGGCGAGGAGGCAGCCGGTGCGTATTTTCTCGGCGAGGTTCTTCAGGTTGCGGTCGAAAACCGGGAGGCTTTGCGAGTAGTACGAGTAGGCCCGGTCGGGATCGTGGCTCGAGGGATCCCAGGCGCGCAGGCCGAACCCGGCCAGGTTCAGCAGGTTGAGCATCTTCGGCATGTAGGACTGCCGCACCAGCGCGGAGTCCGGCTGGTAGAGGAAGTTGTCCAGCAGGACGGGCTCGCCGAGGTAAAGCAGCGCGCGGCACATGACGGTTGATTAGACTACAACCATGAAGGTGCTTGCGCATCTGCTGGACCATCCCCGGTGGCCCCTGCTGATCTATCCCGGGGCAGTGACTACCATTACTCCGGAAGCGTTCGAAGAGCTCTTCAGCCGAAATCGCTGGCCGGCGGCGTGGCGCAACGGCGTGCACCCGTTCCATCACTACCACAGCAACAGCCACGAGGCGCTTGGCGTCTACGCAGGTGAAGTCACGGTGCAGTTCGGCGGCGAGGGCGGCGTGACGGTGATGGGCAAGCCCGGAGACGTCATCGTGCTTCCGGCGGGCACCCGCCACAAGAAGCTTTCGTCGCGCGGTGCGCTCGGGGTCGTCGGCGCCTATCCGGAGGGAGCCAACCCGGATCTGTGCAAAGGCAATGTGAAAAAGATCGCCGAGGTTCCGCTGCCGGCCTGCGATCCGGTTCTAGGGCCCGGCGGCCCGCTGTTCAAGTACTGGACCTAGGCTTCATCAGCGCCGCGCGCGCTCGGTCTGCGAGCACTGCACCACCTCGATGCGGCCGCGCGAGAGTGCAGCCGCGCCAGGCGGCTCACGGCTTCTTGCGTGCGCCCGCGGCGAGCGTGATCACCGTGACCAGCTCGTAAGTGAGCGCGTCGACGAATTCCTCGGCATAGCCGGCTTCGCGCAGCGCCCATTTCACGCGGTTGCCGAGATGCGCCTTCTTGTAGACGTTGAGCGGCTGCGCGCGCGCGAACGACTCGGCGCGCGCGAAGATCATGTCGTTCGTGCTCTTCAGGCGCTTGGCGGTGACCTTCCCCACCGATGCGATCGAGGGCGGCGGCACGCGCTTGAGAAGGTCCGCCACTACGGCGTCGGCGAACTCGTCCACCGCGGTGCAGTCGAACCAGCCGATCACCTGAGCTCCTCGAGCCGGTCGGTGGGGGGCGGTGGGGTGCGGGACAGCGCGGTGATCTCTGCGCGCAGCTCGGGCGTCATGTCGACTTTCACCGAGTCGAGCGAGGCGCGCAACTGATCGGCGTTGCGCGCGCCGATGATCGGCGCGGTGACCGCGGGATGCGCGGCGACCCAGGCCACTGCCGCGCTCATGGGATGAAGATTTCTTTGTCTGCAAAGCCCGGCAAACTTCGCGGCCGCGTCATGCGCCCAGGCCTCGCCGTACCTCACGGCGTACATCTTGTTGGTCGTGTGCCGTCCCTGCGCGCCGGGCTCGCTGTACCTGCCGGAGAGCAGGCCGCCGGCCGCCGGGCTATAGGGGAAGACCGAGAGGCCGTTCGCCGCGGCCATGGGCAGGAGCTCGACCTCGGCCTGGCGCTTCAGCAGGCTGTACATCGGCTGGATCGCCTGCAGCCGCGCCCAGCCGGCGCGTTCCTGGATGCCGAGCGCGGCCTGCGTCTGCCACGCCGCGTAGTTGCTCACCGCGGTGTAGAGCGCCTTGCCAGCGCGCACCACATCCTCGAGCCCGCGCATGTGCTCCTCGAGCGGCGTGAGCGCGTCGTAATGGTGCAGGAACAGGATCTCGATCCGGTCGGTGCCCAGGCGCTTCAGGCTCGCTTCGACCGCGCGGCTCACGTGGCGGCGCGAGGCGCCGCGCGCGTTGACGTCGTCTCCAGTCGGATTGAAGCACTTGGTCGCGAGGACGAGGCTGTCGCGCTCGCCGCGAATGAGCTCGCCGAGGACCTCCTCCGAGCGTCCCTTGTTGTACTGGTCGGCGGTGTCGAAGAAGTTGATCCCGGCCTCGCGCGCCGCGCGGTAGATGCGCGCGGCTTCCTTCTCGTCGGCGTCGCCGCCAAACGCCATGGTGCCGCAGCAGAGTTGGGAAACCTGGACGCCGGTGCGACCGAGAACGCGATATTTCATCTGCCTAGTCTATCCCGCATGCGCTCATAGGCAGCCTCGATGTGCCGGCAGGTGCGCGCGCTGTCGAAGAGCGGGTGCGTCAGCCGGTTGCGGCCGAGCTTCTCCCGGATGGCGGACAGGAAATTGCGGTCTTTCGCGAGCTTCAGTGCCAGCGCTTCGTACGCCGACAAATCGCGGGTAATCAGCTCGGGAAGTCCGACTGCGCTAAGCAGGCTCGCCGCGACGCGGCCGGCGAACGTCGCGCCCAGGCAGGTGACGACGGGCACGCCGGCCCAGAGCGCGTCGCTCGCCGTGGTATGCGCGTTGTACGGCAGCGTGTCGAGGACGAGGTCCGCGAGCCGGTGCCGCGCAAGGTGCTCGGCGTGCGCAACCCTGGGCGCGAACACCAGCCGCGCGGCGTCGATGCCGCGCGCTTCGGCGCTTCGCTGGAGGTTGCGCCTGGCGAGCGCTTCGTGCTCGAGCAGCCAGAGCACGCTGTGCGGCTCCTGGGCGAGCAGCCGCATCCAGATCTCGAACATCCCGGGCCCGAGCTTGTAGGTATTGTTGAAGCAGCAGAATACGAAGCCGCGTTCGGGCAGGCCCGCCTCGGCGCGCGACGGTGTGGGCGCGGCGATCGCCGCGGTGGCATCGTTGATCTGGTAGCTGCCGGGGAGGCACACCACCTTTTCGGTGTAGAAGCGCTCGTCGTCGGGCGGGATGACGACGCGATCCGCCAGGACGTAGTCGATGTAGTCCGCGCCCACGGTGCCGGGGTAGCCGAGATAGGTCGCCTGGACCGGGGCCGGCCGGTGAGCGAGGATCGCTATCCGGGAATCGGCGGTGAGGCCCTTGAGATCGACCGCGATGTCGACCTCCATCTCATGGATCAGCCGCGCGGCCTGCGCATCGCTCATGGCTCGGACGTCGACGAACTTGTCGAAAGCGCGCTGCAGGCGCGCGCGCGTTGCGCTGCGGTCGTCCGGGCCGTAGGAGACGGCGATCAGCTCGAAACGGCTGCGGTCGTGCAGCTCGAAGAGCCGCGCGGCGAGGTAGGCGGTGGCGTGCTCGTGAAAGTCCGCGGAGAGGTACGCCAGCCGGATCCGCGTGTGCCCGTAGCGCGCACCGCGCCAGAGCGATTCGCGGGTGCCGCCGAGCGTTTCGCGCACGTGCAGCTCCGCGCAGCGGCGCTGCTCTGCGAGCGAGTCCGAGGTGGCGAGCAGGGTGAACGGGGCCGCCGCCACCTCGCCCGTGCGCGCCTGCTCGCGCAACGCCGCGATGTGCGGCCCGATCTCGCGCCAGTCGCAGGCGAAGATCTCGGCCCACACCAGCGAGCTCAGCGCGTAGGGCGTGCGCGGGGCCAGAGCGACGACTTGCCGGAAGCTGGCGACGGCTTCTTCATAGCGTCGCAGCGCGTGCAGCACCAGGCCGAGGTTCTGGTGAGCGTCCGCCAGCCCCGGCTGCGCGGCAACCGCGCGCTGCAGGTGGGGCAAGGCTTCCTCGGGCCGGTCGAGCGTGCGCAGCACGCTGCCCGCGTTGTTGCTGGCCTCCGCGTGGCCGGGATCGAGGCGCGTCGCAGCGAAGAACGCGGCGAGGGCCTCTTCGTTCTTCCCCTGGCTCACGAGCGCCACGCCGAGCGCGTTATGGGCGTTCGCGTAATCCGGGTAGGCCTGCGTCTCGCGCTGCAGCGCCTGCTCCGCGCGCGCGAAATCCCCAAGAGCGAGATGGCAATACCCCAGCCGGTAGGCGACGCCGCGGCGCTCGAGCTTGTCGAACGCGGCGCTCAGCGGGCCGAGCGCCTCCCGGGAGCGGCCTTCGAACAGCAGCGTGCTGCCGAGGAGGTAGAGCGCCTCGGCGTCGGCCGGCGAGCGTGCGAGCGCATCGCGCGCCGCCTTCTCTGCGACGCGGTACTCGTTGCGCTCGAGCGCGTCCCACGCTGCCTGCATGTTGCGGGCGATTCTCGCATCCCGTGTGCTTGACCGCAGTCAAGAATGGGCCTCAGCCGCGTGCCCGATAATAGGCAGAGCGATGAGAGGAAAAGGAAAAGTCCGGTCCACGCCGAAGGGCCGGTCGGTCGATCCGCAGGCGCTGGAGCAGGTGCGCTCGCTGCTGGGAAGCGAGTCCCGGCAGCGCGACCTGCTGATCGAGCACCTGCACAAGGTGAACGACCGCTACGGGCACCTCTCGGCAGCGCACCTCGCCGCGCTCGCGCAGGAGATGAAGCTCTCGCTCACCGAGGTGTACGAGGTGGTGACGTTCTATCACCACTTCGAAGTGGTTAAGGAGGGCGAAACTCCCCCGCCGGTGCTCACCGTGCGAGTCTGCGATTCGATCGCCTGCGAGCTCGCAGGTTCTGAGAATCTCCTTTCCAAATTGCCTTCTTTGCTTGGAAAGGAAGTGCGGGTCCTACACGCGCCGTGCGTCGGCCGATGCGAGGTCGCGCCGTGCGTGGTGGTGGGCCAGAACCCGATCGGAAATGCCACGCCTGAAACGGTGCGAAACGCGGTTTCTTCGCGAAACACCGCGTGCGCGGAAACCGGGTACGTCGACTTCGCGGCGTACAAGAAGCAGGGCGGCTACAAGCTGATCGCCGACTGCCTCGCCGGCAAGCGCACGCGCGAGGAGCTCACCAAGATCATGGAAGACTCCGGCCTGCGCGGCCTCGGCGGCGCCGGGTTCCCGGCGGGGCGCAAGTGGCGCCTGGTGTCGGCCGAGCCCGAGCCGCGTCTCATGGCGCTCAACATCGACGAAGGCGAGCCGGGAACGTTCAAGGACCGCTGGTACCTGGAGCGCGATCCGCACCGCTTCCTCGAGGGCATGCTGGTCGCCGCGTGGTGCGCCGGTGTCGGCGAGATTTACGTGTACCTGCGCGACGAGTACGCCGGCTGCCGCGCAATTCTCGAAAGGGAGCTCAAGAAACTGCAAACGGGCGCGCCCTTCCCGTTACCCCCAATACATCTGAGAAGAGGCGCGGGCGCGTACATCTGCGGCGAAGAGTCGGCGATGATCGAGTCGATCGAGGGCAAGCGCGGCATGCCGCGATTGCGCCCTCCCTACGTCGCGCAGGTGGGCCTCTTCGGCCGGCCGACGCTCGAGCACAACATGGAGACGGTGCACTGGGTGCGCGAGATCGTCGAGAAGGGGCCGCAGTGGTTCGCCTCGCAAGGGCGGAACGGACGCAAGGGCCTGCGGTCTTTCTCTGTATCGGGGCGGGTGAAGAAGCCGGGAGTCCACCTTGCCTCCGCGGGAATCACTGTTTTGCAGCTAATTGAGGAGTATTGCGGCGGCATGCTCGATGGGCACGAGTTCTACGGCTATCTGCCGGGCGGCGCTTCGGGCGGCATCCTGCCGGCGTCGAAAGGCGATATCCCGCTCGACTTCGACACGCTGCAGCCGCACGGCTGCTTCATCGGGTCGGCCGCCATCGTCATCTTCTCGAATCAGGACAAGGCCGCAAAGGCGGCGGTCAACCTGATGAAGTTCTTCCACGACGAGTCCTGCGGCCAGTGCACCCCCTGCAGGGTGGGCACGGCGAAAGCGGTCACGCTCATGGAAGCGCGCAAGTGGGACCAGCCGTTGCTGAAGGAACTGTCTCAGGCCATGATGGACGCTTCGATCTGCGGCCTGGGGCAGGCGGCGCCCAATCCCGCATTGACGGTCATGAAATATTTTCCGCACGAGGTAGGTTGATGGAACGCGTCACGACCCAGCAGCTCGCGATGATGCCGATCTCGTTCAAGCTGAACGGGAAGACGGTAATCGGCCGGCCTGACGAGACCATCATCGAGTGCGCGAGGAAGAACGGCGTCGAGATCCCGCACCTCTGCTACAAGCCCGGCCTGCGTCCCGACGGCAACTGCCGTGCCTGCGTGGTCGAGATCAAGGGCGAGCGCGCGCTCGCGCCGTCGTGCTGCCGCTTCCCGAAGGAAGGAATGGAGGTCACCACCGACAACGAGCGCGCGGTGCTGTCGCAGAAGATGGTGCTCGAGCTGCTTCTCTCGGACATGCCCGAGAAGGACTACACCCGGGACAACGAGCTCGACCTCTGGGCGAAGAAACTGAAGATGGGCAAGCCGCGCTTCGAGTCGCGGGAGCAGGTGAAAGCGGATCTGTCGCACCCGGCGATCGCGGTCAACCTCGACGCCTGCATCCAGTGCACCCGCTGCCTGCGCGCCTGCCGCGAGGAGCAGGTCAATGACGTGATCGGGTACGCGTTCCGGGGCGAGCACTCGAAGATCGTGTTCGACTTCGACGACCCGATGGGCGAGTCGACCTGCGTCGCCTGCGGCGAGTGCGTGCAGGCCTGCCCGACCGGCGCGCTGATGCCGGCGCGCGAAGTCGGCCTCGAGGCCATCGACAAGACCGTGGATTCGGTGTGCCCGTTCTGCGGCGTCGGATGCCTGCTCACTTACCACGTCAACAGCAAGCAGAACGTCATCAAGTTCGTCAACGGCAAGGACGGCCCGTCGAACCACAACCGCCTGTGCGTGAAGGGCCGCTACGGCTTCGACTACGCCGCGCACCCGCAGCGGCTCACCAAGCCCCTCATCCGCAAGCCGGGTTTCCCAAAGACGGCGCACTTCAAGGTCGATCCGGCCAACTTCGCGGAGGTGTTCCGCGAGGCGAGCTGGGAAGAGGCTCTCGATCTTGCAGCCCACGGTCTCCTGAGGCTGAAAAAAGAAGATCCCTATTCCCTGGCCGGCTTCGGCTCGGCCAAGGGATCGAACGAGGAGGCGTACCTCTTCCAGAAGCTGGTGCGCACCGGCTTCGGCACCAACAACGTCGACCACTGCACGCGGCTGTGCCACGCCTCGTCGGTGGCGGCGCTGCTCGAGGGCATCGGCTCGGGCGCGGTGTCGAACCAGGTGAACGACGTCGAGAACGCCGAGGTGATCTTCCTGATCGGCGCCAACCCGACCTCGAACCACCCGGTGGCGGCGACCTGGCTGAAGAACGCGGCCAAGCGCGGCGCCAAGCTGATCTACGCCGACCCGCGGCGCAGCGAGCTCTCGCGCCACGCATGGCGCATGCTGCAGTTCAAGGCCGACACCGACGTCGCGCTCTTGAACGCGATGATTCACACGATCATCGACGAGAACCTTGTAAATGAATCTTTTGTAAAAGACCGGACCAGCGGCTTCGAAGCCCTGAAGGAAAACGCGAAGAACTTCTCACCGGAGAAGATGGCGCCGATCTGCGGCATCCCGGCCGAGACCATCCGCGAGTGCGCGCGCGCGTTCGCCACCTCCAAGGGCTCGATGATCCTGTGGGGCATGGGGATCTCGCAGCACATCCACGGCACCGACAACGCGCGCTGCCTGATCGCGCTGTGCCTGATGACCGGCCAGGTCGGCAAGCCCGGCTCCGGGCTGCACCCGCTGCGCGGTCAGAACAACGTGCAGGGTGCGTCCGACTCGGGCCTGATCCCGATGATGTACCCGGACTACCAGCGCGTGAACACCGACGAGGCGAACCAGCGCTTCGAGAAGTTCTGGGGCACCGCGCTCGACAAGAAGCCCGGACTGACCGTGGTCGAGATCGTGAACGCCGCCTACGACGGAGCCATCAAGGGCATGGTCATCATGGGCGAGAACCCGGCGATGTCCGATCCCGACGTCGAGCACGCGCGCGCCGGCATGGCGAAGCTGGAGCACCTCGTCGTTCAAGATATTTTTTTGACGGAAACGGCATACCTGGCTGACGTGGTGCTGCCGGCGACCGCATGGCCGGAGAAGACCGGCACGGTCACCAACACCGACCGCATGGTGCAGCTCGGGCGCAAGGCAGTGGAGCCGCCGGGCGAGGCGCGCGAGGATTTCTGGATTCTGGTGGAGCTCGGCCGGCGTTTGGGTCTGGATTGGAAATACCGGCATCCGAAGGAAGTGTTCGACGAGATGCGCGGCTGCATGGACTCGATCAAGGGCATCACCTGGGAGCGCCTGGAGCGCGACTCGTCGGTGACCTATCCCTGCGAGAACGAGGGCGACCCGGGCCAGCCGGTGGTGTTCACCACGCACTTCCCGACGCCCACCGGGCGCGCGAAGTTCGTGCCCGCCGACCTGATCCCCGCCGCGGAGCGCCCGGATGCCGAGTATCCGATGGTGCTGATTACCGGCCGCCAGCTCGAGCACTGGCACACCGGCGCGATGACGCGCCGCGCCGGCGTGCTCGACGCGATCGAGCCCGAGCCGGTGGCATCGCTGCATCCGCTGGAAATCGAGAAACTCGGGATCAAGGCGGGAGACCTAGTCACGGTCGAATCGCGCCGCGGCAAGATTTCCCTCTATGCGCGGGCCGATGCGGGCACGCCGCGCGGCGCGGTGTTCATCCCCTTTGCCTTCTACGAGGCGGCGGCCAACATGCTGACCAACCCGGCGCTCGACCCGTTCGGCAAGATCCCGGAATTCAAGTATTGCGCGGTGAAGGTGAGCAAGGGTGGCGCCAGGCCGGGCGACCCGGGCTACGGCAAGGGGCGTACACTGGAAGAGATCTACGGCAAGTAAGGACGGGGGAGGGGAGCTATGCCGGTCATCGCGATCACGCGGGAAATGGGTTCGCTCGGCAAGGACGTGGCGCGCATCCTCGGCGCCGAGCTCAAGGTGCCGGTGGTGTACCACGAGGTCATCGACCATTTGGCGGACCGCATGCGCGTGCGCAAGAGCCACGTCATTCGCCTGCTCGACGGCAGCGCCAGCCTGCTCGAGCGCCTCACCGCCGACAAGACCAGCCTTTCGCTCTTTACCGCCGACGAGATCATCGGCGTGGCTGCGAACGGCAACGGCGCCGTGATCCGCGGCTGGGGCGCGACCCACCTGCTGTGCGAGGTGGCGCACGCGGTGTGCGTGCGGGTGTGCGCGCCGTTCGAGACGCGCAAGCGCCGCATGATGGAGCGCCTGTCGAGCGACGACGAGGACCAGGTCGGCGAGGAGATCCGCACGAACGACGAGGCGCACGGCGCGATCATGCGACGCCATTTCGGGGTGCAGTGGACCGACTCGGAGCACTACGATGTCGTCCTCAACACCAAGCGCGTGAGCGTCGAGGAGTGCGTCAACGAGGTGCTGGCGCTGGTGCGCTCGCCGCAGTTCGCCGAGACCGAGCGCTCGCGCTCGAAGCTCGGCGACCTGGCGCTGGCCGCCAGCGTGCGCGCGGCGCTGCGCCGCGCCGCCGAGACGCGCGACGCGCAGGTCGCGGTGAGCGCCGAGGACGGCCGCGTCACGCTCTCGGGCGCCGGCAGCACCGACGAGATGCTCGCCTTCGTCGAGGTCGCCTGCGCGGTCCCCGGCGTGCGCGACGTCGCATACCGCCGCTTACACTGAGGGATTCATGAAAATTCTGGTTGCCGTCGACGGCTCCAAGCCGTCGCTGAAGGTTGTGCAGCTGCTGGTCGAGCACTGCGACTGGTACCGCGAGCGGCCCGAGGTGGAGCTGGTCACGGTGCACCTGCCGGTGCCCAAGGTGGCCCGCATGCCGAAGGGCCAGCTCGACAAGTACTACGCGGAGGAAGGCGAGGGCATGCTCGCGGCGGCGAAGAAGAAGCTCGAGGCTGCCGGCGTCGCCTACCAAGCGCGCGTGCTGGTGGGCTCGGTCGCCGAGGCCATCGTCAAGCATGCGAAGGACACGCGCTGCGACATCATCTACATCGGGACGCGCGGCATGAGCGAGCTCGGCGCCGCGCTCATCGGCTCCACCGCCACCAAGGTCCTGCACATCTCCGAGACCCCGGTCCTGCTGGTCAAGTAGCGGCTCCGGCAAAAAAAAGGGGGAGCGGCCGGTAAACCCCCCATCCCCGATTGGCCGCTCCCCGCAGAACCTGTGCTTGTCCGATCCCTCAGCTAAGAAAAAGGGGGGAGCGGCCGCAAATCCCCTTCCCCATTGGCCGCTCCCCCGGAGGAACCGCTAGTAGTTGAACTTCAGCGCGCTGCCGATCACGGTCATCTCGACCTGATTGCTGCCGTTGTGGTTGGTGGGCGAGAAGTTCACGTAGTACCCGCCCATGTCGACGTCCTTCATGTTGTCGAGCGCGTTCATGAAGTTCTCGCGCGTCGGGCGCGGCCCGGCGCGTTTCAGCGCCTCGACCGTGATCTTGGCCGAGATGAAGGACTCGAGCGACGTGAAGGAGAACTCCTTCTTGCCGAGCAGCTTGGTGATGGCTTCCTGGTATTCGCGCACCACCGGCCGCGAGCGCTGGGTCGGCGGCGGCACCACCTGGGCGACCGCCACGCCGGCGCCGTGCTCGCCGAGCTCCTTCGCCAGCGGGCTCGCGCCCGGGAAGGAGTTGCTCACCATCTGCGCGCCCATGCCGGCCTTGCGCGACGCCTTGACGAAGTCGGAGCTCGCCTTGTACAGCGTGGTGAGGATCACCACGTCGGGCGTGCCCTTGGCGACGCTCTTCACGCCTTCGTCGATTTCGGGCTTGGCGCGGTCCTTGAAGGCCGCGACCGACACCGGCGCCATGTTGTGCTTCTTTAGCGCGCGCTCGACCGCGGTCAGGTTCTCCTTGCCGACCACGTCGTCGTAATGCACGATCGAGAAGCGCTTGCTGCCGAGCAGGATGTAGTGCTCGACGATCTTTTCCAGCTCGTCGGCGTAGCTCGCGCGCATGTTGTACACGTTCTTGTTGAACACGCGCATCGGGTCGGCGCCGGTGAAGGGCGCGAGGAACGGCACGTTGTGCTTCGCCACGATCGGCAGCGCCGGCCGCGACAGGGTCGCGCTGGCATAGCCGAACAGGGCGAACACGCGGTCTTCCTCGACCAGCTTCTTGGTGTTGGCTTCCGAGCGCGGCACCTGGTTCGCGTCGTCGAGCGTGGTGAGCTCGACCTTGCGGCCGTGCACGCCGCCGGCCTCGTTCACCTTCTTGAAGTAGGCGAGCGCGCCGTTGCGGATGTCGTTGCCGAGCTCGGCGTTGGCGCCCGACAGCGGCGTCGACTGGCCGAAGAGCACGGTGGTGGAGCTGACGCCCGGCGCGGTCTGCGCCTGGGCGCCGAGGGCAGCGGCTGCGAGCGCGAGGCCCGCCGCCGTGGCCTTGAGGGTGAAGTTCGGGGATTTCATGGGGGGATTCCTCCGTTATTGGGCGCTGGCGTTTGGCTAGCGCTCTGCTGAAACGATCTTGGTCTTCGGCATGAACTCGGCCGCGGTGTAAGTCGACGGCAGGTCGCCGAGGCCGCTGTCCAGGCTCTCGCCGCGCACCCAGCCGGCCGGCATGTACTCCGCCGCCGTATAGGTCGCCGGCAGGTCGCCGAGGCCGCTGTCGAGGCTTTCGCCGTACACCATCGTGCCAAGGCCGCTGTCGAGCTTTTCGCCCAGGACCCGGTCATCCGCCGCAGCGGCCGGACCGAGCGCTACCGGCAGCATCACCGCTGCCACCATCACCGCCATCACGTTGAGCTTCTTCACAATTCCTCCGTTTGTTTCGATTGGGGTCGGACTGCAGGCGCAAGATGCCCGAGCGAGCGGCGCGCCTCCGTGATCCAGTGCTCGACTTGACAGACCCTGATCGGCGCGTGACAGACCCTGATACGCGCATGACAGTCCCTGATGAGGGCATGACAGTCCCTGTAGATTGACCGCCATCAAGGCCGCGGCGCGGCCCCTCTTACAGAATCGCCGCTTCCACGAAAAGGAACGTCATGCCGTCCGACATCGAGATCGCCCAGGCAGCAAAGATGCAGCGCATCGCCGCGGTGGCGCGCGAGAAGCTCGGGATCGCCGAGGAGCACCTCGAGCCCTATGGCCACTACAAGGCCAAGGTGTCGCTCAAGTATCTGGAAACGTTAAAGTCGAAGAAGAACGGCAAGCTCATACTAGTAACGGCGATCAGCCCGACCCCGGCGGGCGAGGGCAAGACCACCACCACCGTCGGCCTGGGCGACGCGCTCAACCACATCGGCAAGAAAGCGATCATCTGCCTGCGCGAGCCCTCGCTCGGCCCGGTGTTCGGCGTCAAGGGCGGCGCCGCCGGTGGCGGCTACGCCCAGATCGTGCCGATGGAGGACATCAACCTGCACTTCACCGGCGACTTCGGCGCCATCCAGCTCGCCAACAACCTGCTCGCGGCGCTGATCGATAACCACATCAGCCACGGTAACGAGCTCGGCCTCGATATACGAAGGATTCAGTGGAAGCGGGTGCTCGACATGAACGACCGCGCGCTGCGCGACATCACCATCGGCCTGGGCGGCACCGCCAACGGCTACCCGCGCCAGGATGGCTTCGACATCGTCGTCGCCTCGGAGGTGATGGCGATCTTCTGCTTGTCCACCTCGCTGGAGGATCTGAAAAAGCGCCTGGGCAACATCGTCGTCGGCTACACCCGGGATCAGAAGCCGGTCAAGGCGAGCGATCTGCAGGGCCACGGCGCGATGACGGTGCTCCTAAAGGACGCGCTGGCGCCGAACCTGGTGCAGACGCTCGAGAACAACCCGGCGTTCGTGCACGGCGGCCCGTTCGCCAACATTGCGCACGGTTGCAATTCGGTGCTCGCTACCCAGTCAGCATTGAAATTGGCGGACTATGTCGTGACCGAAGCCGGCTTCGGTGCGGATCTCGGCGCGGAGAAATTCCTCGACATCAAGTGCCGCAAGACAGGCCTGCGGCCGAGCGCCGCAGTCATCGTCGCCACCATGCGCGCGCTCAAGTACCACGGCGGCGTCGACGTGAAGGAAGTGAGCAAGGAGAACCTGGCCGCGCTGGAGAAGGGATTGGTGAACCTGGAGCGCCACGTCGAGAACGTGAGCAAGGTCTACGGCATCCCGTGCGTGGTCTCGATCAACAAGTTCACCTTCGATACCGACGCCGAGCTGAAGCTCGTTTCGGAGCGGATGAAAAAGCTCGGGGCGCAGGTGGTCACCGCGACCCACTGGGGCGACGGCGGCAAGGGCGCGGCCGACCTGGCGAGGATCGTGGTCGGGCTCTGCGAGCAGCCCTCCAAGCCGACCTTCGTCTACGAGGACGCCGATCCGCTGTGGGACAAGATCACGAAGATCGCCAAGAAGGTGTACCGCGCCGGCGAGGTGACCGCGGACGCCAAGGTGCGCGCCCAGATCAAGCAGCTGCAGGAGTCGGGCTACGGGCACTACCCCGTTTGCGTGGCCAAGACCCAGTCCTCGTTCACCACCAACCCCGCGACGCGCGGAGCTCCCGACGGCCACGTGGTGAACGTGCGCGAGGTGCGGCTCGCCGCGGGTGCCGAATTCGTGGTGATGATCTGCGGCGACATCATGACCATGCCCGGCCTGCCGAAGGTTCCGTCGGCCAACAAGATCGATCTGGTGGACGGGAAAGTCGTAGGCCTGTTCTAGAATAAGCCGATGCTGGAGGAGCTCGCGACGCAGGCCTTCTGGGTCGGCCTGCTGAAGATCATCGGCGTCAATATCATTCTGTCCGGGGACAACGCGGTGGTGATCGCGCTCGCCGCGCGCTCACTGCCGCAGAAGCAGCAGAAGGCCGCCGTGCTCTGGGGCTCGGGCGCGGCGGTGGTGATGCGGATCATCCTGACGGTGTTCGCCGTCGCGCTGCTCACGCTGCCGTGGCTGAAGCTCGTCGGCAGCCTGCTGCTGTTCTGGATCGGCGTGAAGCTCCTCATCCCGGAGGAGGGTGGCGAGGACGTCGACGCGAGCGACAACCTGATCGCGGCGATCAAGACCATCTTGATCGCGGACCTGGTCATGAGCATCGACAACGTGATCGCGGTGGCCGCCGCGGCGCAGGGCAGCCTGACCCTGCTCATCCTGGGCCTCGCCATCTCGATCCCGCTGGTGATCTTCGGCTCGACCATGCTCCTCCATTTGATGGAGCGCTGGCCGGTCATCATCACCATCGGCGGCGGCCTGCTCGGCTTCGTCGCCGGGGAAATGCTGGTCACCGACCCGGCGCTGAAGGGCTGGCTGGCGGACCTCGGCGTCGAGTTCGACGGCGAGAAGCCCAAAGTGGGCGGCATCAGCCTGGAAATCCTCTGCGGGGTGATCGGCGCGGTCATCGTGATCGCCGCTGGAACGTTGCTCGGCAAGCGCAGGGCCATGAAGGCGGCCGTTCACGAAGCAGCAGTGGAGAGCGAACGGCCGAAGTCTTGATCGTGGTCAAGGCTGCGCGGCAACAGGGAGCATGAGAATTCCGGCGACCAAGCACTACGGCGAATGGTGCGTCGCAGCGAAGGGTGAACCTTATGGAGGAGTCATGAGACAAGCGTTCCGCAGCACCGTGGTACTCGCCGTCGCGCTAGGCGCGCCGTTCGCCGCGCAGGCGCAGGCCTGGGAGCCGACCAAGAACGTCGAGTTCATCATCCCGGCAGGCACCGGAGGCGGCGCCGACCAGATGGCGCGCGCGATCCAGGGCATCGTCGCCAAGCACAACCTGATGAAGCAGTCGATCCTGCCGATCAACAAGGCGGGCGGCGCCGGCGCCGAGGGCTTCCTCGATGTGAAGAACGCTTCCGGCGATCCGCACAAGATCATCATCACGCTGTCGAATCTCTTCACCACGCCGCTCGCCACCGGCGTGCCGTTCAACTGGCGCGATCTCACGCCGGTGCAGATGCTGGCGCTCGACAACTTCGTGCTGTGGGTGAACGCGAAGACGCCGTACAAGAACGCCAAGGAGTTCATCGAAGCGACGAAGAAGGCCGGCCCGGGCAAGATGAAGATGGGCGGCACCGGCGCCAAGCAGGAAGACCAGATCATCACCGTGGCGATCGAGCAGAAGACCGGCACCAAGTTCACCTACATCCCGTTCAAGGGCGGCGGCGCGGTGGCGACGCAGCTCGTCGGCGGCCACGTCGATTCGACGGTCAACAACCCGATCGAGGCGGTCGCGCAGTGGCGCGGCGGCAACCTGCGGCCGCTCTGCGTGTTCGAGCAGAAGCGCATGCCGTACAAGGAGAAGGTGACCGACAAGATGTCCTGGTATGACATCCCCACCTGCAAGGAGGCCGGGCTCGACGTCGACTACCTGATGCTCCGCGGCATCTTCATGCCGCCGGGCGTCAAGCCCGAGCAGGTGCGCTACTACACCGAGCTGTTCAAAAAGGTCATGGCGACGCCGGAGTGGAAGAAGCTGATGGAGGAGGGGGCGTTCAACACCACCGCGCTCGCCGGCTCGCAGTACGCCGACTGGGTCGCGCGCGAGGAAGCGCGCCATGTCCAGCTCATGAAAGCCGCCGGCTTTATCGCGGGGCAATAGCATAAGCGCAGACAAACCTGCGTTTCGGCGGAAGAGCGCGGAGCTGGCAGTCGCCGCGCTCTTCTTCATTTTTGGCGCCATCGTCATCACCGACAGCGTCCGGCTGGGCTTCGGCTGGCAGGAGGTGCACGGGCCGCGCCCGGGCTACTTCCCGTTCTACATCGGCCTGATCATCTGCATCGCGTCGCTCGTCAATGCCGTGCTGGCCCTGCGCGTGCCCGCCGCCCAGAACAAGACTTTCGTCGAGGTCGGGCAGCTCAAGATGGTGCTCTCGGTGCTGATCCCGACCGCGATCTACGCCGCGCTCGTCACCTGGATCGGGATCTACGTCTCCTCCGTGTTCTTTATTGGCTTCTTCATGCGCTGGCTGGGCAAGTATCCCTGGTGGAAGGTGGTCGCGGTCAGCGTGGTCACGGCCGTGGTGTTCTACGTGATCTTCGAAAAGTGGTTCAAGGTGCCGCTGCCCAAGGGCCCGCTGGAATCGCTCCTGGGGTTGAACTAGCTTGGACGAAATCCAGTCCCTGATGCACGGCTTCGGCGTGGCGCTCACGCCGACCAACATCGCGCTGATGTTCACCGGCGTGATCCTCGGCGTGATCATCGGCGTGCTGCCGGGCCTGGGCGGCGCGAACGGCGTCGCGATCCTGCTGCCGCTCACCTTCGGCATGGCGCAGACGCCCGGCGGCGCCACCTCGGCGATCATCCTGCTCTCCTGCATCTACTGGGGCGCCCTCTTCGGCGGCGCCATCACCTCGATCCTGTTCAACATCCCGGGCGAGCCGTGGTCGGTGGCCACGACCTTCGACGGCTATCCGCTCGCGCAGCAGGGACGCGCCGGCACCGCGCTCACCGCCGCCTTCACCTCCTCGTTCGTCGGCGCGTTCGTCGCCGTGGTGGTGATCACCTTTCTCTCGCCCGTGGTCGCGGGCTTCGCGCTCGAGTTCGGCCCGCCCGAGTTCTTCGCGGTGTACCTGCTCACCTTCTGCGCCTTCGTCGGCACCAGCAAGGAGCCGCCGTTCAAGACCATCGCCGCGATGATGCTCGGCTTCGCGCTCGCCGCGGTCGGCACCGACACCGTCACCGGCACCCTGCGCCTCACTTTCGGCTCGACCCACCTGCTCACCGGCTTCGACTTCCTGGTGGCGGTGATCGGCCTGTTCGGCATCGGCGAGATCCTGCTCACGCTCGAAGAGGGGCTCGCGTTCCGCGGGGCGAACGCCAAGATCAACGTGCGCGTCGTGCTCGAGACCTGGAAGGAGCTGCCGCGCTACTGGCTCACTTCGCTGCGCTCCTCCGCCGTCGGCTGCTTCATGGGCATCGTGCCGGGCGGCGCGACGCCGGCGTCGTTCATGAGCTACGGCGTGGCGCGGCGCTTCTCGCCCGACGGCGACAAGTTCGGCACCGGCAAGTTGGAGGGCGTGGTGGCGCCCGAAACCGCGGCGCACGCCGCGGGCACTTCGGCGCTGCTGCCGATGATCACGCTCGGCGTGCCGGGCTCGCCGACCGCGGCGGTGCTGCTCGGCGGCCTGATGATCTGGGGCCTGCAGCCCGGGCCGCTGCTGTTCATCGAGCAGAAGGACTTCGTCTGGGGCCTGATCGCCTCGATGTACCTCGGCAACATCGCCGGCCTGATCGTGGTGCTCACCTGCGTGCCGCTGTTCGCCGCGATCCTGCGCGTGCCGTTCTCGGTGATCGCGCCGATCATCATGGTGATCTGCGCGATCGGCTCGTTCACGGTCAAGAACGCGATCTTCGACGTCTGGATGATGGTGGTGTTCGGGATCCTCGGCTATCTCTTCAAGAAGCTGCAGTACCCGCTGGCGCCGCTGGTGCTCGCGATCGTGCTCGGCGACAACGCCGAGTCCTCGTTCCGCCAGGCGATGCTGATGTCGCAGGGCGACCTGTCGATCCTGTTCTCGAAGAAGCTGGTCGGCTTCATGACCACGCTCGCCCTCATCCTGCTGTTCTGGCCGCTGGTCTCCTGGATGCTCGGGAAGATGCGCGGCAACCTACGCCGGTAGGGACTGCAGGTAGCGCTCGCGCGAGCCCTTCGTCACCGCGCCGCGCTCCTCGAGGTGCACCACGCAGCGCAGCGCCAGGTCGTAGGACTGGTAGCAATGGTGCGCGATCAGCGCGAGGTGCTTGAGCTGCTCGTCGTCGAGCCGCTCCGGCCGCGAGAAATCGCGCACGTAGACGAGGTCGGCCTCGAGCAGCTGGTTGAGCGCCTGCCGCGGGTTGCCGCCGGCGACGTAAGGCGCGATCGGCCACAGCTTGACCGCGGCCGTGGTGTGCGGAACGAACCCCCGGGCGCGCAGCTCGACGTCCACCTCGCCGAGCGCGGGCTGGTTCTCGTAAAGGGTCACAAATGACACCTCGGTCTGGATCGCTACCGCGCGCGCGAGCTTCCCGTGCCCGCCGCGGAACACCGCGAGCTCGGCGCCCTGGACGTCGACCTTGAGGAAGTCGAGATGGCGGATCTCGGTCACGTCGTCGAGGCGCCGCGTCTGCACCGGCAGCCGCGCCTTGACCTCGCCGAATTGCGCAAACCCGTTGAAGAGCGCGAGCGCGCGCGCGTCGGGCTCGAACAGGCTGCTCATGCCGGGGGCGGCGCAGATTCTCAGTGTGGCCGCGGCGCCGTCGCCGATGACGTACGGAAAGTAGCTCTCGTTGGGCCCTTTGCGGCGAAGGAGCTCGCCGAGCGCCGCCTCCTGCGGCTCGAAGCCCGTCACGCGGCACAGGCCGCCGCGCAGCATCGGAAGGTAGGGCGGGTCGCCGTCGATCGGATTGGCGCCGATGTCGACCACCTCGGTCAGCCGCTCGGGTGCGAGCAGCTCCCTCAGCATCAGCCCAGCTTCTGCTTCAGCCGGGAGAGCGTTTCCGGCGTCAGGTTCAGGTAAGCAGCGAGCTCCTTCTTCGGGATGCGGCCCGCGAGCTCGGGGTGCTTGCGCCGAAAGCGCGAAAGGCGCCCCGGCGCATCGAGCAGGTGCAGCGTGATGGTGTGCGCCATTACCTCGGACATGAGGCACATCACCTCGTACTCGAAGCGCGACTTCAGGTCGGTGTTCTTTTCCAGGAATTCCGCCCACAGCGGCATCGGCAGCTCGGCGATGCGCACCTTGGTCACCGCAACGATCGAGTAGGGCACCGGTGTGCGCAGCCGCCACGCGGCGTAGGAAGTGTCCATCTCGCCCTCGGCGGCGAAGCGCAGGATCATCTCCCGCCCCTGAGGATTGGACACCACGCGCTTGAGCATTCCCTCGAGGATGAAGAACTGCTCCATCTCCTCGTCCCCCTGGCGCGCCAGGGGGTCGCCTTTTCGGTAGTCGGCGATCGCGAGTAGCGGCTCGAGGTCGCTCCACTGCGCCGGGCTCAGGCGTTGCAGGAGCTGGTTCCGGCGCAACTGGAGGCGGATGCTGTTGCGCTGCGGGTGGGTGGCGAGCGAAGTCATGTGATCTAGGCGCGGGTTCTTGCGCTCCCTTTTGGCGCGGGTTCTTGCGCTCCCGACTATCGGATTCTAGAGGCTTGACCTCAGTCAAGGCTGGGCCGAGGGCGCGATTCTTACCATATCGGTTCCCCTCAGGAGGCACTCATGGGCACCGCCGAACCCCAAGTCGCGACCGAAGCACAAAATCCTGACTCTCAATCCCAGGTGACGGACGGCTTTCAGCTGGTCATCGATGCCCTAAAGCTGAACGGCCTCACTACGATCTACGGGCTGCCCGGCATCCCGATCACCGACCTGACCCGCCGCGCGCAGGCCGCCGGCCTGCGGGTGCTTTCGTTTCGCCACGAGCAGAACGCCGGCTACGCCGCCTCGATCGCCGGCTTTCTCACGCAAAAGCCGGGCATTTGCCTGACGGTGTCCGCCCCCGGCTTCCTGAACGGCCTCAATGCGCTCGCCCACGCCACGGTCAACTGCTTCCCGATGATCCTGATCAGCGGCTCGAGCGAGCGCGAGATCGTCGACTTGCAGCAGGGCGACTACGAGGAGATGGACCAGCTCGCCATCGCCAAGCCGCTCGCCAAGGCCGCGTTCCGGGTGCTGAACGCCGAGGACATCGGCGTCGGCGTCGCGCGCGCGATCAGAGCCGCGGTGTCCGGCCGCCCGGGCGGCGTCTATCTCGACCTGCCGGCAAAGCTCTTCGCCCAGACGATGGATTCCGCCGTTGCCAAGAACACCTTGATCAAGGTCGTCGACCCGGCGCCGAGGCAGATTCCCGCGCCCGAGGCGGTCAAGCGCGCCCTTGATTTGCTTCGCACTGCCAAGAAACCCTTGATCATCCTGGGCAAGGGGGCAGCCTACGCGCAGGTCGATTCCGAGATTCGTTCCTTGATTGAAGGAACGGGGATTCCCTACCTGCCCATGTCCATGGCCAAGGGCCTGCTGCCCGACACACACGAGCAGTGCGCTTCCGCGGCGCGCTCCTACGTGCTGCCGCAGGCGGACGTGGTGATGCTGATCGGCGCGCGCCTGAACTGGCTGCTGTCGCACGGCAAGGGCAAGACCTGGGGCGGCAAGAGCCACAAGGACTGGGGCGGCCAGAAGTTCATCCAGGTGGACATTTCGCCGCAGGAGGCCGACAGCAACGTGCGCGTCGACGCGCCGGTGGTGGGCGATATCGGCTCCTGTGTTTCTGCTTTCTTGTCTGAAATCAAATCCGGCTGGGCGAAGCCGCCCGCTGAATGGCTGAGCGCCATCAACGAGAAGAAGACCGCCAACGTCGCCAAGATGGCCGAGACGCTGGCGAAGAATCCCTCGCCGATGAACTTCCACAGCGCGCTGAACGTGGTGCGCGACATCGTAAGAGCCAATCCCGACGCGATGCTCGTCAACGAGGGCGCGAACGCGCTCGACTTCACGCGCAGCATCGTCGACGTGTACAAGCCGAGGAAGCGCATCGACGTCGGCACCTGGGGCATCATGGGCATCGGCATGGGCTACTGTATTGCCGCCGCCGTGGTCACCAAGCAGCAGGTGATCGCGATCGAAGGCGATAGCGCCTTCGGCTTCTCCGGCATGGAGGTCGAGACCCTCTGCCGCTACGGCCTGCCGGTGTGCATCATCGTAATGAACAATAACGGCATCTACAAGGGCACCGACATCGACACGACCGGCGGCCTTGCGCCCACGGTGTTCGTCAAGAACGCCCGCTACGACAAGCTGATGGAGGCTTTCGGCGGCGTGGGCGTAAACGCCACCACCCCCGCCGAGCTGCGCAAGGGGATGGAAGAAGCGATCCGCTCGCGGAAGCCTACCCTCATCAATGCCGTGATCGACGAGGCCGCCGGCACCGAGAGCGGCCGCATTACCAGCCTGAATCCCTCCGCGAAGAAGAAATAGCTCATGGAAGCCCTGAAAGGCGTACGCATCCTCGACATGACGCACGTGCAGGCGGGGCCGACCTGCTCGCAGCTTCTCGCATGGCTCGGCGCCGACGTCATCAAGTTCGAGAACCCGCAGGGCGACGCGACGCGCGGCCAGCTGCGCGACGTGCCGAACGCCGACTCGCTCTACTTCACGATGCTCAACTGCAACAAGCGCTCGATCACGGTCAACATGAAGACCGAGGAGGGCAAGCAGGTGTTCGTCGACCTGGTGAAGAAATGCCACGTGGTCATGGAGAACTTCGGCCCGGGCGTGCTCGACCGCCTCGGCTTCACGTGGGAGAAGATCCGCTCGATCAACCCGAAGATCGTGATGGGCTCGATCAAGGGCTTCGGCTCTTCCGGCCCCTACGCGGAGTTCAAGGCCTACGAGAACGTCGCGCAGGCCATGGGCGGCGCGATGAGCACGACCGGAGTGCCCGAAGGCCCGCCCTTCGTCACCGGTGCGCAGATCGGCGACACGGGCACCGGGCTGCACCTCGCCATCGGCCTGCTCGCCGCGCTGCGCCAGGCCGACCGCACCGGCAAGGGGCAATACGTCGAGGTGGCGATGATGGACGGCGTGATGAACCTGTGCCGCGTGAAGTTTCGGGATCATCAGAGGCTCACTCGGCAAAACCTCAGCGAGTATTCGGTAGCCACCCGTCAGGGCATGGGCGCAGTGCCCCGCGCCGGCAACGACTCCGGCGGCGGCCAGCTCGGCAACGCCATCCACTGCAAGCCGCACGGGCCGAACGACTGGCTCTACGTGGTGGTGCAGGAGGCGGTGTGGGAAGACCTGGCCAAGCTCGTCGGCGGCGAAGCGCTGGTGAACGACGCGCGATTCTCGAAAATTTCCGAAAGAAGGAAGAATCAGAACGAGATGTGGCGCCTGATCACGCAGTTCGCAGCCAACTACACCAAGCGCGAGTTCATGGCGATCCTCAACCCGATCGACGTGCCGTGCGGCCCGATCATGTCGACCGACGACCTGGCGAACGACGAGCACGTGCGCGGCCGCGACATGTGGGTCGAGCTCGACCACCCGCAGCGCGGCAAGTGGTGGAACGTCGGCATGCCGATCAAGCTGTCCGATTCGCCGGCGAAGATCGAGCGCTCGCCGACGCTGGGCGAGCATACGGAAGAGATCCTGCGATCGGTCCTGGGTTATGAGGA
>Ga0137428_1000152_pt1 | contig 31298 bp, 23 predicted proteins | sample EasRivERMZT718_2_FD_102305 | JGI IMG/M metagenome (GOLD analysis project Ga0137428, IMG submission 102305) | Soil microbial communities from meander-bound floodplain in the East River, Colorado, USA - East River MetaG ERMZT718_2 | ecosystem: Environmental > Terrestrial > Soil > Floodplain ...
CGGGGAACATTTGCCCCGGGAGCGGGATGGGGGGCCCGCCCGCAGGGCCGGGGCGGGGGGGGGGGGGGGGGGGGGGGGGGGGGGCTCCTCGCCACGCAGCGCGCCATGCCGCGATCGAGCCGGGCCCAGCGGACCTGGCGCCGTCGCGCGCTCCAGTGCGGCACGCCGCAGCTCGGGGGTCGTGTCCCCCGGGGTTTGCAGCACCCCATCGACCAGGCGCCGGCGGAAATCTTCATAGCGCATTCAGGGAAAACTTACCCTGGCGCCGTGGCTGCGCGAGTCTTGACACCTTCGCTCCCGCGCCGCCTCTTGAACTGCGCTAACTCAAACGTCTCCCGTCATAGCCTGAGAGGTCGTATGCGCCCTTTCCATTATGTCATGTGTGCGCTCCTCGCCCTGGCCTGGACCGCACCCCGCCCCCTCGCAGCACAACAACCCACCACCACCGTTCGCGGACGAATCACCGACCAGAGCAGCCAACAGCCGATCAGCGGCGCGATCGTCGCTGTCGCCGGCCGGAGCGCGCTCTCACAGGCCGACGGCCGGTTCTCGATCAGCGGCGTTCCGCTCGGGCCCGCGACGGTGACGGCGCGCGTGGTCGGCTACGCTCAGGCCACGCAGCCGGTCAACATCACCGAGGGCGAGCCACTCGTGGTCGATCTCGCGCTGATTCCCCAGGCCATCAACCTGTCCGAGGTTGTGGTGACCGGGTACGGCGAGACGCGCGCGGGCAACATCACCGGCGCCGTGACGTCGGTCGCCGACTCGCAATTCAACCCGGGGCGGATCCTAAGCCCGCAAATGCTGATTCAAAACAAGGTCGCGGGGGTGCAAGTCGTTGATAACAACGATCCCGGCGGCGGCCTCTCGATCCGGATTCGCGGCGCGACCTCAGTCAACGCGAGCAGCGAGCCCCTGTACGTCGTCGACGGCGTCCCCCTGGGCACCGGCGCCGGCGGCGGACTCTCGGCTGGTCGCGATCCGCTGAACTATCTCAATCCTGCCGACATCGAAAACATCACGGTGCTGCGTGACGCATCCGCCGCCGCCATTTACGGCGCCAACGCGGCGAACGGGGTCGTCATCATCTCGACGAAAACGGGCAAGGGCCGCTCCCGTCCGCAGCTCGAGTTCAACACCAACGCGTCCGCCTCAACGGTCACGAGAATGCCGGAAATGCTGAACGCGAGCCAGTTCGCCGACGCAGTCGCGACCTACGCGCCGGCGCGGGTGGACTCGCTGCTCGGCCAGAATACCAACTGGTTCAATGAGATCGACCGGACCGGTTACGGCCAAGAGTATGACGTGGCACTCACGCACGGCACCGGCGACATGGGCTACCGTCTGTCGCTTGGTTACGGCAAACAGGAAGGAATCATCCGCGCGAGCTCGATCGACCGGCTTTCATTGGGAATCAATTACCAGCAGTCACTGTTCGACGATCGGTTACAGCTCAACACGAGCATTCGGGGCGCGCGCACGGTCGATCACTTTACGCCGGGTGACGTCATCGGCAATGCGGTCGGGATGGCACCGACGCAGCCGGTGCTCGATCCGTCGAGCGCAACCGGTTACTGGGATTGGCGCACGACGAACGCCTCCCCCAGCAATCCTATCGCCAGCATCACTCTTGCGTCCGACGAAGGAATGACCTGGCGCAGTGTCGGCAATATCCAGGTCGCGTACAAGCCGACGTTCGCACAGGGCTTGACCGCCAACCTGAACCTCGGCTACGACCTCACCAAAGCCGACCGGCGGACGTTCTATCCCAACAACCTGGCCGCAGAGGTCCGGCAGCGGCAGGGACTGTTGTATCTCGCGAACAACAGCCAGGGGAACTCGGTTCTCGAGGCGTACCTCGCCTACAAGCCGACGCGCACGTACGGGCCGGGCATGTTCGACCTGGTCGGCGGCTATTCGCACCAGATGGCACATGGAGAGTACCCGGAGCTCCGAGAAACGAGTCTCACGAGCAATCTCCTGGGCGATAACGGCATTCCGCCGGCGGTCAACGTCGTCAACACCAAGACCATTACTGATTACAAGCTCATCTCCTTCTTCGGCCGTCTCAATTACAACATCAACGACCGCTACATCGCGGCGTTCACCCTTCGTCGCGACGGCTCTTCTCGCTTCGGAGAGGGGAATCAATGGGGGACCTTCCCGGCGGTCTCGCTGGGGTGGCGCATTTCGCAGGAGTCCTTCATGCAGGGCGTCGGGGGCCTGTCGGACCTGAAGCTGCGCGCGTCGTGGGCGCAGACCGGAAACCAGGCGTTCGGCGACTACCTCCAGTACCCCACGTACACCTTCAGCGATGCTCTGACCAAAGTTCAGTTCGGTAACCAGTTCATCACGACGATCCGGCCGAGCGCGGTTGATCCCGGTATCCAGTGGGAAAAGACCACGGCGTATGACGTCGGGATCGACTTTGGCTTCGGCGGCCAGCGCTTCAGCGGCTCGGTCGATTTGTACAGAAAGAACACCAGCGATCTCATCTTCAATGTGCCCGTCGCGGCCGGGACGAATCTCGGCAACTTCGTGACGACCAACATCGGAAGCATGAAGAACTCGGGTTTCGAATTCGCGTTGAATGGAAAGATCCTTCAGGCTAGTTCGGGCAACTCGCTGGCCTGGGATGCGTCCTTCGTGGCAAGTCACAACACGAACGAGCTGGTCTCCATCAATCCGAACAAGAGCGTGGCGCGGATCCTGACGGGCAACATCTCAGGCGGTGTCGGGAACCTCATTGAAGTGCTGCAGCCCGGCGTGCCGATCAGCTCGTTCTTCGTGTTTGAGCAGCGGTACGATGCGCAGGGGAAGCCGGTCTACGACCCGGCCACACCGACGAACATGTACGTGGATCAGAACAACGACGGAGTGATCAACGACGGCGACCGGCGGCCTTTCCATGATCCGTCGCCGAAGTGGATTCTCGGCCACACGTCATATCTCAGCTGGGGGAAGTTCGACGCCGGCTTCACCTTGCGTGCGTACCTGGGGAACTGGGTGTACAACAATGTGGCCTCAGCCAACGGCGCGTATCAGAACCTGAGTGGCTCCGGGATGCCGAGCAACTTGCACGCATCGGTCCTGACGACCGGGTTCATCGTACCACAGTATTATTCCGACTACTTCGTCGAGGATGCGTCGTTCCTGCGGATGGACAACATTACCCTCGGCTACTCGTTCAACTTGAAGAACGCGCCGTTCCGGCTCTACGGCACTGTGCAGAACGCGTTCACGATCTCCGGATACAGCGGTGTGGATCCAACGTCCGGCCTGAACGGAATCGACAACAACATCTATCCACGCTCGCGGACACTGACTACCGGCGTGAGCGCCCGGTTCTAAGGAGACTCGACACATGAACCGCTCATCCACGATTCTCACCGCTCTGCTGGCGACGGTCGCGGTCGGCTGCACCGATCCTACGGTGGCCCCGAAGAGCACCGTCACGAGCGCCAACATCTTCAACGATCCGAGCTCCTATCGGGCCTTCCTCGCCAAGATCTACGGCGGGCTGATCGTCACCGGACAGCGCGGCCCGGATGGCAACCCCGACATCCAGGGCATCGATGAAGGGTTCGGCGAGTACCTGCGTCTCTACTGGTACCTCCAGGAGATGCCGACCGACGAAGCGGTGATCGGCTGGAATGACCCCGGTCTTCCCACGCTGAACACGGGGACCTGGGACGCGAGCAACAGCATGGTCAACGCGATGTACTATCGCGTGTTCTACCAGGTCATGCTGGTCAACGAGTTCCTGCGCCAGAGTACCGATGCGAAACTGGCGGAGCGCGGCCATAACGATCCGACGCTCATCGCCGACGTCCATAACTACCGCGCCGAGGCACGGTTCCTCCGGGCACTGAGCTATTGGCACGGTATCGATCTGTTCGGCAACATCCCGCTCGTCACTGAAAACGATCCGCTGGGCGCGACGCCGCCTCCGCAGGCGAATCGCGCGGATATTTACGCCTACGTAGTGAGTGAGCTCAACGCGATCATTCCGGATCTCCCGGCCGGCGGCCCGGGCGTGGCGGCGACGTACGCTCGAGCGACACCCGCCGCCGCCCACATGCTCCTCGCCAAGCTCTATCTGAACGCTGGCGTGTACATCGGTACGCCGAACTACACCGGTGCGGTCACGGAAGCACAGGCGGTCATTAGCTCGGCCCCGGCGTACAGCCTGGCACCCAACTTCCGCAACAACTTCCTAGCCGACAACAACACCTCGCCGGAGCTCATCTTCGTCGCAGCACAGGACGGCGCCAACACGCAAACGTGGGGTGGGATGACGTTCCTGATTCATGCCGGCTGTGGGGGCAGCATGAGTGCCTCGGATTACGGCATCGATTTCTGCTGGGGCGGGTACCGCATGAAGCAGCAAACGTACAGCCAGTTCGGCGCGGGTGACTTGCGAGCCGCGTTCTTCCACACGAGCGGGCAGCAGGTCAACGTCGACCAGATCGGCAACTATTCCCATGGTATTGCCGCGCCCAAGTTCATGAACAAGACCTCGGCCGGCGCCAATGGGCAGCAATCGGGCATGGTGGACACCGATTTCCCCGTCTTCCGGCTGGGTGATGCCTACTTGATCTATGCGGAGGCGCACATCCGTGGCGGAGGGGGCGTCGCGGCTGATGCGCTGAATTACCTGAATCTCATCCGCCAGCGGGCGTACGGAAACACGTCCGCCAACTTCGCCGCACTTCCGGCCGTCGATACGATTCTGGCCGAACGCAACCGCGAGTTCATGTTCGAGGCGAATCGCCGCACCGACCTCGTGCGGTTCGGCGTGTTCTCGAGCGGCACGTACCTGTGGGCGTGGAAGGGCGGCGTTGTGGGTGGACAAGCCCTGCCGACCGGCCGCGACCTTTATCCGCTGCCGGCCAACGAGCTGATCGCGAACCCGAACCTGCAGCAGAACCCGGGTTACTGACGCCGGACGGAGCCGTGCATTCGAGCCCCGCCGTGTCGAGACACCTCTGCATGGCGGGGCTCGTGATTGTCGTGGTGGGATGCGGCGACGATCTCGTAGTACCGCCTCCAGGTCCGCCGCCGCCGCCGCCGCCGTCTCGCCCGACTGTTCCCATGACTTATCGTCCCTCGGGTCACATGCTCGCCGGTGACGTTGCCGTCCATCTGTTCGAATGGCGCTGGGCCGATATCGCCGCCGAGTGTGAAACCGTGCTCGGCCCCGCCGGTGTGAAAGCGGTCCAGATCTCGCCTCCCCAGGAACACAGCATCACACCGAGCTTCGACTGGAGCGAGCGCTATCAGCCGGTGAGCTACAGCGTCGAGCGCAGCCGCTCGGGGACCGGCACCGAGTTCGTCGACATGGTCACGCGCTGCAAGAACGCGGGCGTGGACATCATCGCCGATGCCGTGATCAATCACATGACGAACTTCCCGAGCCCAGGCACGGGGAGTAACGGCACGGCATACACGAAATACGAGTATCCGGGTCTCTACACGTCCGCCGATTTTCACACGCCCTGCGCGCTGAACAACTACAACAGCGCCGCGAACGTGCAGGACTGCGAGCTGTTCTCGCTGCCGGATCTGAAAACCGAGTCCGTGCCGGTGCGGCAGAAGATCGCGGGCTATCTGATCGCGCTGGCGCGGATGGGCGTCGCCGGATTCCGCGTCGACGCCGCGAAGCACATGCAGCAGGTCGACCTCGACCAGATTTTGCGGATCGTCAACGATACGCTGACGGCTGACGGCAGATCGCTCCCCTACGTGTATCTCGAGGTGGTCGGCAACGGGATAGGGGAGGCGCTCGGCCCGCGCGATTACTTCGGCGAGGGCTACAGCTCGGGCGGCGCGGCCGACATCACCGAGTTCACCTTCACGGGCGTGGGCAACAAGTTCCGCAACGTGAACGGTGAGCACATCTCCCAGCTGAATCCAAACGGTACGGCAGGGAACCAGTTCTCCGAAGCAGCGTGGGGGTTGATGCCGTCCGACAAGGCCGTCGTCTTCCTGCAAAACCACGACACCCAGCATCAGTGCGCGATCAGCTACCGCCACGGCTCCACATTCCGCATCGCCAACGTCTGGATGCTCGCGCAGCCCTATGGCTATCCGTCGATCCTGTCGAGCTATGCCTTTGATTGCCCATCAGGCAACTCGATGGGGCCGCCATCGGATGCCGGCGGCTGGACCACCGCGGTGTCGTGCGCGTCGAGCCTCGAGACCGCGACGGTCGGCACGTGGGTGTGCGAGCATCGCGATCCCTACATACTGAAGATGGTGGGCTTTCGACGCGTCGTCGCGGGGACCGCGATCAACCACTGGTGGGACGACGGCGTCCACGCGATCGCGTTCACACGCGGCGACAAGGGCTTCGTGGCCATCAACGGCGGGAGTGCAGCCCTCGCGCAGCGCGTTGCCACGAACATGGCGGCGGGCCCATACCTCGATCTCTTATCCGGCGACACGGTCGTCGTGGACTCGACGCGAGCGGTGCAGCTCAACCTCGCGCCGAAGTCCGCGCTTGCGATCGATGTCGCGACGAAGATCCCTCCATGACCACTCGTTGGGCGCTATTCACGACGCTGGCCTTGATCGCCTGCTCGCCGCTCGCTGCACAAAATCGGGTCGTGTACGTCGACAACGAGGGCGTCATGCGCTGGCGCGATACGCGCCAGGAGCTCGCGCTGTTCGGCGCGAACTATGTCATCGGCGCGTCGGACTACCGCGCCGGGGGATACGTGCACGCCGACCGCAAGCGCATGATCGACGACGACATGGCGCAGTTCGCCCGCATGGGGTGGGACGGCCTGCGACTCACGTTCTGGGGCGATTGGGAAGCCTCGGACAGCGCGGGCAACCTGCTGACGAACGAGTACCTGGATCTTCTGGACTACCTGATCGCCAAAGCGCGCGAGCGCGGCATCTACATGCTGTTCAGCCCGATCCAGCTCTACAGCTCGACCTGGCCCGACGCGAGCCAGGACACCACGCCGCCCGGCTTCGGGCGGCGCTTCGGCAAAGGCCGGATGGGCACCGATTCACTCGCGATCAAGGCGCAGGTGAACTACCTGCGCCAGATCCTGAACCACGTGAATCCGTACACGCACGTGGCGCTGAAGGACGAGCCCAATATCGTCTTCATCGAGCTGGTGAACGAGCCGTGGCATCATCCCGAGGATCTGGCCGGCTCGATCCGCTACGTCAATACGCTCACCGACGCCGTGCGCAGCACCGGCTGCCAGAAGCTCGTGTTCTACAACGTGAGTCAGGATTTCCGAATCTCCGAGGCGATTCGCCGCTCCAAGGCGCAGGGCATCACGTTCGGCTGGTATCCGACGGGCCTGAACTCGGGCCGCGAGCTGCAGGGCAATTACCTGCGCGGCGCGGACGTATTTCCCGACATGCTGCGTCCCGAGCTCGCGAAGCTGCCGCGCATCGTGTACGAGTTCGACAGCCCGGACCTGCGCACCGGGACGATGTATCCCGCGATGACGCGCACGTTCCGCGCGGTGGGCGCGCAGTTTGCCGCGATGTTCTCCTACGATATGCTCGCCACCGCGTCTCGTAACCTCGGCTGGCAGACGCACGCTCTCAACATGATCTACACGGCGCGCAAATCGATGAGCGCCGTCATCGCCGCCGAAGCGATGCGGCGGCTGCCACGCATGCGCGACTACGGAGCCTATCCGGCTAACACGCGGTTTGGCGATTTCCATATCTCGTACAATGGCGATCTGGGCGAGCTCGTCGCGCGGGACGCGTTCATGTACACAAGCAACACCAGCGCCAAGCCGCCCGAACCGGCGGCGCTGCGCCGCGTGTACGGGCACGGCTCCTCAGCGACCGTCACCTATGGCGGAACCGGGATCTACTTCCTCGACAGGATCCGCCCCGGAGTGTGGCGGCTCGAGGTCTACCCCGACGCCGTGCCGGTCCGCGATCCATTCGAGCTGCCGAGCGTGGACAGGATCGCGACGCGGGCCATTCCAAGATCGTGGCCCATGACGATCTCACTTCCGGATTTGGGTGCGACGTTCACGGTCCAGCCCGTCACCGCCGGCAATGGAGAAACCTCGCGCGCGGCGGAGGGGCGGTTCGTGGTGACCCCAGGTGTGTATGTGCTGAGCGCGAGCGGTGCGGTGGACCTCGCGACCATGCCGACGCGCGTGGGTCAGATAGGCTTCAAGGAGTACCACGCTCCGCCACGTGATACGGTCCCGCTCACGGTCATTTCGTTTGCGGCGCCGCAATATCTCGTTGGGCGAGATGCCGAGCTGCGCGCGCGCATCGTGGATCTGACACCTCCCGATTCGGCGTGGCTTTCGTTCCGCAGGGCCCCCGGCGGGGGGGGGACATATCAACAAACTTGGATACGTCATGTGGCGGGGTATGAGTACGCCGCCAGGATTCCCGCCGCAGCGCTGCGGGAAGGACCATACCAATTCGTGATCACCGTCTTCCAAGGTGCTGCGGCTACTACGTTTCCGGCTGCCTCGCCGGGCCAACCAACCGACTGGAATTACAACGATCGGGCGTCCTGGCGATTCGACGTCGTGAGTCCTGCGACAGCGCTGCGTTTATTTGATCCGGGCAGCGATGCTTCGCGCCTCGCATTTACGCGCATCGGGGACGCGGGACGGCGTGGGCTGTTCCGGGTCGGCATGTCACCGGCGACGGGCCAGCCGGTCTTCCATCTCGAGCTGCCAGTCGACTCGAGTGGTTGGAGCCCGCCTGACTACACCGCTTCCCTGGTGGTCAAGGACCGGATCGGCGCTCGACGTGAGACGATCACTGGCGCCACAGAGCTTCGCCTTCGCGTCCGTGGACTAGGGCCCCGTCAAACGCTGCACGTCACTTTAATGGAAGACGATGGCACCAGCTGGACCGCGCCCCTCACACTCGACAGCACCTGGACCGACCAGGCCGTTGCGATCGCGAGCTTGCGGCCCGGCCGCGGTGTGCTGCTCCCTCAGGGATTCCCTGGAGAATGGAATTACTGGGTGGGGCCCGCCGCGGAGCGTGGCGGCAACACGGACCGGCTGCGATTGGATCACCTGGAACGACTGCAGTTATCGCTGCGGCGCGAGGACGGGGGGGGCACGCGCATCAAGCCAGGTGACTACGGCGTGGAGGTCGAGTGGGTCACACTGGGTTTTTAGGCTTGGAGGCCCCCCCCCGGTAGGCGAGCCACAACATCACGAGCCCAAACGCCAGCAACACGAGCCCCCACCAGAGGTTCACGTTGATGCCCAGCGAGCGCTGGTAGATCGCCGGGTCCGACACCAGGCCGTACACGATCAACACCACGCCGAAGATCGTGAACATCCCGCCGATCGGAATCCGCACGTCGAGCTGATCCATTACCAGAAGATCACGTTGAGGATGGCCGACACGATGAGCACGGCGACGCCCAGCGTCACCGGCCGCTTCCACCAGGCCATGGAGCCTTCCTGGATCCTGGGCGTCAGCGAGTAGACGAGGCCGCGCAGCTCTTCATCGGTCTTGGTGCGTTTCGTGAGCAGCGAAACGACGATCGTCGTAATGAAGCAGCTGGTCCACGCGAACAACGCGGTCCAGAAGTTCAGCGCCATCTCGCTCGGATAGGTATGCAGCGTCGCGCCGAGGAAGCCGCCGTGGATCCCCGGCGTCGCCCCCCGCGGCATCGTGAGCCCATAGTGCAGCGCCGCCGTGATCGTGCCGGCGAGCAGTCCGGAAAACGCCCCGTGTCCGGTCGATCGCTTCCAAAACATTCCCAACAGGAACGTGGCGAACAGCGGGCCATTCACGAACGAGAATACGAGCTGCAGAATGTCATTGATGTTGTTGAACCGCGTCGCGACGTACGCGGCGACGACACTGGCGAGAATCCCGACGACGGTCGCGACGTGTCCCACCCGCAGATAATGCCGATCCGTCTGCCCCGGCCGGATGTAGGTCTGATAGATGTCGTACGTCCACACCGTGTTGAACGCCGTAACATTCCCCGCCATGCCCGACATGAACGACGCCATCAACGCGGTCAGCCCGAGCCCCAGCAGACCCGTCGGGAGGTAGTGAGCGAGCAGCATCGGAATCGCGAGGTTGTAATTCGGATGGCCGTCGCTCCCGATCGGCAGGAATCCGCCGCGCGTCGCATGCAAACCGATCGCCAGCATGCCGGGCAGAATCACGAGCAGCGGCATGAACATCTTGGGCCACGCCGCGATCAGCGGCGTGCGCCGGGCCGCCGTCATCGAGCCGGCCGCCATCGCCCGCTGCACCACCAGAAAGTCCGTGCACCAGTAGCCGAACGACATCGCGAATCCCAACCCCATCGTCAGGCCGAACCATTCGATGCCCATCGGATTGCTTGTCGGCGAGCCGGTGTACTGCCAGGAATGCGTGTAAGCACCCGGCTCAAAACCCGCGTTCGTCGCGACGACGCTCAGCTGGCTCGTCAGCCCTTCCCAACCGCCGACGTCCTTCAGGCCGAGCAGCACCAGCGGCAGGAAGCCGAGCACGATGAGAAAGAACTGCAGCACTTCGTTGTAGATCGCGGACCTGAGACCGCCGAGAAAGATGTACGCCAGTACGACCACGCCCGTCACCACGATGCTCGCGTGAAAGTTCCAGCCGAGCACCAGCTCGAGCAGCTTGGCCAGCGCGTACATCGAGATCCCCGACGAAAACACCGTCATGATCGCGAACGTGATCGCGTTCAGGCCCCTCGTCTTTTCGTCGAAGCGCAGCTTCAGGTATTCCGGGACCGAGCGGGCGCGCGAGCCGTAGTAGAACGGCATCATGAACAGCCCGACGAACACCATGGCCGGCATCGCGCCGACCCAGTAGAAGTGGCTCGTCATGATGCCGTATTTGGCGCCCGACGCGGCCATGCCGATCACTTCCTGCGCGCCCAGATTTGCGGAGATAAACGCGAGGCCGGCGATCCATGCTGGGATCGACCGGCCCGAGAGGAAGAAATCGTCGCTGCTGCGAACGAAGCGTCTCAGTGCCCAGCCGATGCCGAGCACGAAGACGAAATAGATGATCAGGATGGCGTAGTCGATCCCGCCAAGGCTGATTGGTCGCAGTTAGTGCGATCCCTTCGTCTTGATTTCGATGACGCCGTTGGAGCCGCGCAGGCCGTAGATCGACGCGTCGGCGCCCTTCAGCGCCTTGATGGACTGCACGTCATTCGGGCTGAGCCACGACAACGTGCCTGTCCGAACCTCCGTCGGGATGCCGTCGATCACGAACAGCGGATCCTGGCCCGCATAGAAGGACGTGGGCCCGGCGAACCGTACGATGATGCCGCCGCCGGGGGAGGACCAGACCGAGACGCCGGAAATCCGACCCGCCAGCATCTGGTCGAGTGACTGCGCACCCGCCCGCGCGTCTTCATCGGCCGTGACTTCGTTCGGGGCCGGTGGGGGCGGCGCGGCGCGTGGCGCGGGGCCTTCCCCGCTTTCAGGATTACGCGAGCAGCCGAGCATCACGACGACCGAGACGATGGCCAAGGTTTTCATTATGGCCCCCCTTGTTACTTCAATATGCCGAATGTGAACGCGGTGCGCGAACGGTACTCCGTCCCGGGCCGGAGAATCGTAGAGGGAAACGACGGCTGGTTGGGCGAATCGGGATAGTGCTGCGTCTCGAGGCACAAACCTCGGCTGTAGCCGGTGTACAACTGCATCCCGGGCTCCGTCGTGTGGACATCGAGCGTGCGTCCCGACTTCGGCTCGACGACCCGTACGCCTCCATTCAACACGAAGTTGTGGTCGTAGTTCCCGCCGCGCCGCCCGCCAGTCGGCGTGAGCGTGCGAAAATCGAACGGTGTTCCTGCGACCGGCTCGAGGACTCCCGTCGGAATCAGATCGTGATCCACCGCCGTGATCGCGTCGGCCGCGATTTGCAGCAAGTGATCCCTGACGTCTCCTGCGCCGGCGAGATTGAAGTAGCTGTGCTGCGTGAGATTGACCGGCGTCGGCTTATCGGTCGTGGCGAAGTAGTCGACGATGAGCTCGTTGCGGTCCGTGAGTGTGTACGTGACTCGAACATCGAGATTCCCGGGATATCCTTCTTCGCCGTCAGGGCTTAAGTAACGAAGCTCGAGGGTTTCGGCGCCGCACGCCGCACGCCACACGCGTTTATCGAATCCGGTAATGCCACCGTGCAGATGATTAGAACCGATGTTCGCAGCAAGCTGATAGGCTCTGCCATCAATTGAAAAGCGAGCATTCGCAATGCGATTGGCGTAGCGGCCCACGATCGCGCCGAGGTAGCGCGGGTTGGCGGCGTATTCTTCCGGCGTCTCGAATCCCAGCACGACATTCGCGAGCCGCCCGCCCCGGTCGGGTGCCAGCAGCGACATGATGATGCCGCCGTAATTGGTGATCCGCGCGGCGACACCGTTCGCGTTGCTGAGGGTGAAAACCTCGGCTACGGGGGGGGGCGTTTGGTCAGCTCATAGATGTAGGCCCGACGCGCGGCGAGCGTCCGAGCGAGCGGCGTGCGTGACCTGTATTCTGCTGGCAGCGTCACGTTGGGGGCGGCAGTCGATCCAAGGTTCGCGACCACCAGCACGGCGCGCGCGCTGTCGGCGCGGATGTAGGCCAGCACGGCCTCGCTCCCCGTCTCCAGCGGGATCAGCTGGCCGTTTTTCAACGCGCTGTTCGCTGCCCGCTGCGCGCCCAGGCGCCGGTACAGGGTCAACAACGAGTTCGGATCGCGATCCTGGGCCGCGACATTCGCCGTCAGCGAATCGGGCTGCAACGCCTCCCACGCCTTCCCGCTCGTAAAGCCCGCCGCGTTGCCTCGGACCCAGTGCATCGGCGTGCGCAGCCGCTCGTCCGGCTTGTCTCCCGTCATCCCCAGCTCCTCGCCATAATAGATGAAGGGCACGCCCGGCAGCGTCATGAGGATGGTCGCCGCCAGCTTCGCGCCGGCGAGGTCATTCTTGAGGAATGTCATGGTGCGCGTCTGATCGTGATTACGCTGGAACGGCGCCCAGCGCCACGCGGGCTGCGCCGCCTGGAATTGTAAAACCGTCGGAATCAGCCGGCCCGCCTTCCCCTCGCGTACCGCGTCCATGAGCGCATCGGAAACAGGAAATGCGAAGTACGCGTCGAGTTGATCGGGATAGTACGTGAGAATGTTCGCGACGTTGTCCCAGACCTCGCCGATCGTGTAGGACGTGGGCGCCACGCTGCGGATGTATTGGCCATACTCGCGCAATGCCTGATAGGTAGGAGGGGTATTCGCGTTCTGGTCGCCCACCTCGATGAGATGACGAATCGCATCCAGGCGAAAGCCATCGACGCCCAGCGAATCCAGCCAGTAGCGCGCCACCCACTTTGCCTCGCCCATCACCGCGGGATGCTCGAAGTTCAGATCAGGCATCCCGCTCCAGAAGAAGCCGTAGTAGTACTCGTCGCGCACGGGCGACTTGTGCCAGTTGTTGCCGCCTGTCTTGGACCATCGGAACCAGTTCCGGTGCGGCCCCAGCGTGTCGCGCAGCGCTTCCTGGAAGTACGGATGCTCACTCGACGCGTGATTCAGCACCAGATCGACCAGCACCTTGAGGCCGCGCTCGTGGGCGGCCGCCATGAACGCCTTGAAATCATCGTTCGTGCCGTAGTCCGGCTCGATCCTGTAATAGTTCGTGACGTCGTACCCGTGATAGCTCGGCGACTCGGCCACGGGCATCAGCCAGATGCAATCGGCGCCGAGTCCCTTGATGTAGTCGAGCTTCTGGGTCAGGCCGCGCAGGTCCCCGATCCCGTCCCCGTCGCTGTCATAGAATGAACGCACGAACACCTCGTAACACACCGAGGGCGGAGCTTGCAGCAGCGATGCAACGAGGATCAGGGTATGCATTCGAACGTCGCCTCCAGACCTTCGGCCGAGTTCGGACCGACGAACACGCGGAATGTGCCCGGCTCCACCACCGGCTTCATGTCCAGCCCGATGAACCATAGGTCACGGACTGCAATCTTCAACTCCACATTCCGAGATTCATTGGGTCGCAGCGCGACGCGACGAAAAGCCTTCAGCTCGCGCACAGGCCGGCTCACACTCGCTACTTCGTCGCGCACGTAAAGCTGCACGACCTCCGTTCCCTCACGCGTGCCGGTGTTCGCGACGGTCACCGTCGCGGTGACGGTATCGCTCACCCGCGCACGCGCCGTGCTCAAACGCAGATCGCGATACGCAAACGTCGTGTAGGAGAGACCGAACCCAAAGGGATAACGCGGCTCGTTGGGAACGTCGATGTATTTGGACGAAAACTTGTTCTGCGGCTGCATCGGGCGGCCGGTATTACGATGATTGTAGTAGACCGGCACCTGGCCGAGCGCGCGGGGGAACGTCACCGGCAACTTACCGCTCGGGTTGTAATCGCCGAACAGCACGTCCGCCGTCGCGTTCCCCGCCTCGACGCCGAGGTACCAGGTTTCCACGATCGCCGGCACATGCTGCGCGGCCCATTCGAGAATCAGCGGCCGGCCGTTCATGAGGACGAGCACGACCGGCGTGCCGGTCGCGGCCACCGCCTCGAGCAGTTGCTGCTGTACGCCCGGGAGTCCCAGCTCCGCGCGGCTCGCTGCTTCGCCGCTCATGTCGTGGCGTTCGCCCAGCACGAGCACGGCCACGGTCGCGCGCTTTGCCGCTGCGACGGCGGCGCCGATCCCGGCCGTCACGGTGTCGTCGATTGCCGAACCCTGCGCGTACACCACCTGCGAAGCCGACGCCTTGGCGCGGATCCCCTGCAGGACCGTGACAACGTCCTCGGCGCGCCCCTGCGTGTGCCAGGGCCCCAGCGGATCGAGTTTGTTGTCGGCGAGCGGGCCGATCACCGCGATCGTGGCGGTCTTGGGATCGAGCGGCAGGAGGTTGCGTTGATTCTTGAGCAGCACGATCGACTCGCGAGCGGCGCGACGGGCCAGTGCTCTGCTCTCCGCCGTGGCCGGAGCGGTGCGTGCCCGATAGGGATCGCGGAACAGGCCGAGCCGCTGCTTGGCGCGCAGGATCCGCATCACCGCCGTATCCACGACCGCCAGCGGAATCCGGCTGGAGCGGACCAACGCCGCCATCGAGTCGCTCACGTAGATGCTGCTCATCATGTCCATGTCCACGCCCGCAGTGAGCGCGGCGCGGCCGGCGTCCGCCGGAGGGCCGGCGATGCCGTGCGGCATGAGCTCGGCGACCGACGTCCAGTCGCTGACCACGAAGCCGTTGAAGCCCCACTCGCGTCGCAGCACCGTATCGGTCAGCCAGGCGTTCGCCGACGCCGGCACCCCGGCGATCGAGTTGAATGCGGTCATCAGGCTCGCCACGCCGGCGTCGATCGCCGCCTTGAACGGCGGCAGGTAGATCTCCCGCATCGTGCGCTCGGAGATCTCGGTCTCGTTGTACTCGCGCCCGGCCTCGGCCGCGCCGTAGCCGGCGAAGTGCTTGACCGTCGCGAAGATCGACTGCTGAAACCCCCGCACGCGCGCCGCGGCGAGGACCGATCCCAGGTAGGGATCCTCCCCGGAGCCCTCGGCGATCCGTCCCCAGCGCGGATCGCGCGCGATATCCACCATCGGCGCGTAGGTCCAGTTGATTCCGGCCGCGGCCGCTTCCAGACCGGCCGCGCGCGCCGTCGCCTCCGCGACTTCAGGGTCGAACGCGCTCGCTTCGCCCAGGGGAATCGGAAAGATCGTGCGATACCCGTGTATTACATCGAGTCCGAACAGCAGGGGGATCTTGAGCCGCGACTCGGTGACCGCGATCCGCTGCACCGGGGTCGTGTTCTCCGCCCCGATCACATTGAACAGCCCGCCCAGTTTTCCCGCACGCACCAACTGCATCTGCGGGGGCGAGGCGCGGCCGTCCGCCGACAGGAGATTGAGCTGGCCGAGCTTTTCTTCGAGGGTCATTTGCCGCAGGAGGGAGTCGAGATTCTGTGCGGCTGCCGCGCCTGAACAAATGAAGAGGGCGGCCAGGACAGGGATGCCACGATGCAACATAGGACGGAATCTCCGGTATCTAGTGATCGGAAGACTTGGAATTTACGGCGCAAAACGAGACGGCGTGAAGCCCTAGCGGGGCCCCGGATGGCGTGGGCAAGTTACGCCACTGACTCATCTTTTTCACGGAGATCGTCTATGTGTCGTCAGCGTTTTCTGTGGCTCGTCTGTATCAGTCTGCTGTCCCTTCCCCTCTCCCTCAGCGCACAAACAACGACCGGCACGCTTCGGGGCAACGTCAAAGACCAGAACGGTGCACCGGTCACTGAGGCGGAGATTCAGGCTCGTAACACCGAGACCGGCGCGCTCCGGTCTACCACGACCAGAAGTGACGGGTCGTACATCCTGTCCGGTCTCGCGCCGGCGTCGTATGACCTTTCCGTTCGGAAAATCGGGTTTACGCAGCAGCGCCGGCAGGTGACGCTGCCGATCGGCGCTTCGCTGATCGTCGACTTCACGGCGCAGGCCGGAGCGGTCGAGCTCGAGGCGGTAGCCGTCGAAGCGGCGCCCGTGGTCGAACTGCGCACCTCCGAGGTCGCGACCAACGTCACGCAGCAGCAGCTCGAGCAGCTTCCCACCGCGAGTCGCAACTTCCTCGATCTCGCCATGCTGGCTCCAGGCATGAGCGTCACCGAGGACCGGGTGAACGGGACGTCGCGGACATTCGCCGGCGGCGGAGCAAGCGCCAACCAGGTGAACGTGTTCGTCGACGGGTCGAGTCTCAAGAACGACGTCACCGCGGGAGGCGTCGCCGGACAGGATGCGAGCCGCGGCAACCCGTTCCCGCGCAGCGCGATTCAGGAGTACCGCGTCATCTCGCAGAACTTCAAGGCGGAGTACCAGAAGTCGTCCAGCGCCATCATCACCGCCACGACGCGCTCCGGCGGCGCGCGCTGGGGCGGCAATATCCTGCTCGGCTACCAGAACGACGCCCTGCTCGCGCTCGACAGCTTCCAGATCGCCGACAAGAACAACAACCCCACGACGTTCAAAGAGCCCGACTACAGCCGTGTCCTGACGTCGGTGAGTGTGGGCGGTCCACTGAAGCGGGACAAGTTGTTTTTCTTCGGATCGTACGAAGGCAATTATCAGAACCGGGCGAATCGTGTGTCGATCACGCCACCAACCGGAATTCCGTCGCTCGACACCGTGAACCTCACGCAGTACAACGGCAACTTCACATCGCCGTTCCGTGAGCACCTGATTTTCGGCAAGCTGACGTACGCGATCGATGCCACCTCGTCGGCCGAGCTGAGCTTCAACAATCGACACGAGACCGACGTGCGCGATTTCGGCGGCACCAACGCTCTGCTGACCGCGGTCAACTTTCGCCAGAACGTCTCGCTCGCGCAGCTGCGGTACACCCGCACCATGGGCACCTGGCTCAATGAAGCCAAGATCGATTACGCCCGCTTCAATCGGAACCCGTCGCCCAACGAGCCGGGCGTGTCGCAGCGCGTCTTCCATTATGGAAGCCAGAATCCCGCGATCGGCAGTAACCTGAGCACCCAGGAGTTCGTTCAGCGCCGGATTGGTGTGCGCGACGACATTACCTACAACGGCATGCAGAAGCACACGATCAAAGGTGGGCTGAGCGCCGACTTCGTGAATTACGACATTCGCAAGCTCAACAACGAAACGCCCCTGTTCGAGTACGCGGATTTCATCAACCCGGGGTGCTGGTGCCGCGATACGGCTGGCCAGAATTTCGCGTTCCGCTCACCGCATCAGCTCGTCTACGCGAGCGGCGCCGGGCTGGTCTCAGTGCCCAACACGCAATTCGGTGCGTACCTCCAGGACGACTGGACGCCAACCCAGCGCCTGACGCTGAACCTGGGCCTGCGCTGGGATTTCGAGACGAACATGACCAACGCGGACTACGTGACGCCGCAGATGGTGGTGGACACGCTGACCCGCTACAACGATTCCATGCCGACGCCGCTGGACCTGAGCCGCTACATCAGCACCGGCAGCAACCGCTCGCCGTTCTACGACGCGATCCAGCCCCGGCTCGGCTTCTCGTACGCGCTCGACAACGAGAACAAGACGACGCTGTTCGGCGGCTACGGGATTTACTATGACCGGTCGATTTTCGACTTCTCGGTCGATGAGATCCAGAAAATCGAGCGCCCGACGTACATCGTGCGCTTCGCGCATCCGGATTCAACGCCGACCGGCAGCGAGGTGCAGTGGAACGACAGCTACCTCACCGCCGACACCAGCGTGATCAGCAGTCTGGCGCGCTCGAGCGGCCAGCCGGAAGCGTTCCTGCTCGACAACAATTCCAAGCCGCCAAAGTCGACGCAGTACAGCCTCGGTGTGCGCCGGGTGCTCGGCTCCTACGTTGCGCAGCTCAGTTATCTGGCGCAGCGCGGCACGGATCTGTTCACGTACAACTGGCAGAACTTCGGACTCGACACGGCGGGCCTGTGCTGCACGAGCTTCAACATCGGCGCGCACGGGTTCCGCAACATCATCTACTCGACCAACGAGGGTAAGACGTGGTACGACGCGGTCGCGCTGCAGCTCGATCGCCCGTATCGGCAGCCCCCCGGTAGCAACATCGGCTGGGGCGCCGGCTTCGTGTACACGTACGCGAACCGGTCGATATCCGGCGTGGACAACTTGAACGATATCACGTCGTCGTTCCCCGGGGCGTTCCCGAATACAGCCGGCATCCCCAAGCATTCCGACAACGGCGGGAACGACGTCCGGCATCAGGTCATCATGAACTGGATTACCGACATGCCGTACCTGTTCGGGCTCCAGTTCAGCGGAGTGCTGGCCCTGAACAGCGGCGCGACCCTCGACATCGGCTGCCCGTCGCGTTTCTGCGGACCGTCCACGTACATCAACGGCGGGTTCGATCCGCCCACGTACAGTTTCCTCGGGATTCCGGGATGGGCCTATCGGCGCCTGGATCTGCGTCTGCGCAAGGACTTCCCGCGGATGGGCGGGACGCAGTTTGGAATCACGCTCGATGTCTTCAACGTGATGAATTACCAGAACTTTGGTTGCTATGACACTGGTTTCGGTTCACCCAACCTCGGGAAGGCCAACTGCGTCGTGAGCGATGCGCGTCGCGCGCAGTTTGGCGCCGAGTACAGCTTCTGAGCAGACGTAGCGTTCTAGCAGTTGCATTGGCCCTGGCCCTCGGAGGCTGCTCCGGCAACCCCGGGGGCCCGGGCGTTTCTCCGGATACCATAGCGTTCCTCGATACCCTACAGCACAAGACGTTCAACTGGTTCTGGGAACTGACCCCAACGTCCAACGGTCTGACGCCAGATCGCTGGCCCACGCCGTCATTCTCCAGCATCGCCGCCGTCGGCTTTGCGCTCACGGCGTATCCGATCGGCGTCGAGCGCAGCTGGGTCACGCGCGCACAAGCTGCCGACCGCACACTCGCGACGCTGCGGTTCTTCTGGACCGCGCCTCAAGATTCGGCCGGCCCCAACACGACCGGCTATCGCGGCTTCTTCTATCATTTCCTCGACATGCAGACCGGCCGCCGCTTCCAGACGGTCGAGCTGTCCACGATCGACACCTCCCTGCTCCTCGGAGGTGTGCTGTTCGCGCAGTCGTACTTCACCGGCAGCGATACCACGGAGAAGGAAATCCGCGCGCTCGCCGACTCGATCTACTTCCGGGTCGACTGGCCGTGGGCGCGGAATGGCGCGGCGTCGGTCACGATGGGCTGGCATCCCGAGAACGGCTTCATCAGTGCGCGCTGGATCGGCTACAACGAGGCCATGATCCTCAACATCCTCGCGCTCGGCTCCCCGACCCACCCGGTCGATTCGGCCACCTGGGGCGCGTGGACCAGCGGATACCAGTGGGGGACCTTCTACGGCCAGAGCTTCGTCCAGTTCGCGCCGCTGTTCGGCCACCAGTACTCGCACGTCTGGATCGACTTCCGCGGGATCAAGGATGCCTACATGCAGGGCCGCGGCATCGACTATTTCGAGAACTCGCGCCGCGCCACGCTGTCGCAACGCGCCTACGCGATCGGGAACCCGGGGACATGGGTAGGCTACAACGCGAACGTGTGGGGTCTGACCGCGTGCGACGGTCCGGCCGATAAGACGCTCACACTGGCCGGCCGCAGCCGGCAGTTCCGAACCTACTGGGCGCGCGGCGTGAGTCTCACGGAGCAGAACGATGACGGCACGCTCTGCCCCACCGCGGTTGGCGGGTCCGTCCCATTCGCTCCGGAAATCACGATCCCGGCGCTGCTCGCGATGCGCTCCACCTACAGCGACAAGCTCTACAAGACGTACGGCTTTATCGACGCGTTCAATCCGACGTTCACGGCGCAGGGCCAGCAGGCCGTGGGCACGGTCGATCCCGCCCTCGGCTGGTTCGACGTCGACTACCTCGGCATCGATCAGGGACCGATCCTGATCATGATCGAGAACTATCGAACGGCGTTCGTATGGAACGTCATGAAGACCAATCAGCACATCGTCCGGGGCCTGCAGCGCGCGGGCTTTACCGGCGGCTGGCTGCCGTAGATGTCCGCGCTCCTCTCGTCAGTTACGGGGCTGCCGAACGCCGCGGAACCGGTGCCGGGATGGGTGACCGGTGGTCAACCAACCGAGCAGCAGCTGAAAGCCTTCAAAGCCGCGGGCGGCGAGGTCGTGCTCGACAATCGCGACCCGATGGAACCCCGACCGTTCGATGAGCCCGCTGTCGCCCGCGTCGCGGGTCTCGAGTATCACACACTGCCGATCGTCCACGGCGCCGTGAATCAGGACACGATGAAGCGCATGCACGAGATGCTCCGTCGCCTCGGCGGCCGCAAGGCGTTGCTGCACTGCTCGAGCGGCAATCGGACATCCGCGGCGCTGATCCCCTACCTGATGATCGACAAAGAAATGACGCAGGATGACGCCGTCGAAACCGCGATGAAAGGCGGGCTCAGGAGCGCGGAGCTGATGGAACTAGCAGTTGAGTACGCCACGAATAGTCAGAAATGAGGTTGGTCCTAATACCTGCTGACTACAACCCGCTGTGCGTCTGTGCGTCTAGCCTTTGCCTGTCCTAAGCTTTTGGCTCCTCCCTGCCTCCTGCAAATCGATGCCAGTACATCCGCATCTCCGAGATTTTCCCGTCCTTAGTTTCACAGAAAATCGCTCCCCTCGCATCAACCTGTTCCCCAGTCCGACGGCGCCGGAACGTGCAGCGAAACTCCGTCGCGAACCATGGCCCCGCCGCGTAGATCTCGCCGGAGGAGAAATCGGTCTCGGCCTGATGCAGCGGGATGTCTTTCCAGTACGCGCGAATCGCCGCCTGCCCGCGGTCGGGCTGGCTGAACGGCGTCTCGACGAATACCGCATCGTCGGTGAAGATCGCGACAATCGCCTCGACGTCGCCGCGCTCCCATCCTTTTCCGAAGCTGTCGATCAGGGCCCGGTAGCTCTCATTCATGCGCGCAAATATACTCGCCCCATGCGCTGGGTCGCGTTGCTGATTGGACTGGCCGCGTTGGCATGCCGGCCGCCGGGTGATGACGGGTTCACCCTGCTGTTTCTGGGCCGGTCCTCGGCCGCGCGCGTGGGCGGGATCACCTGGGCCCCCGACGCACCCCGCAGCCGTCTCGTTGGCTTCGACGGAGACCTGCACGTCGTCCGCACGATCGCGAACCCGCGCATCTCGAGCCCCGTCGCGGTCGCCCCATATCCCAACTCCCGACTCCTAATAACCGAGCGCACCGGCGAGGGCGTGGTCTTCGACACTGCCGGCCATCCGGTGCGCGAATGGGAGAGCCCGTTTCCCGCTGCGCTGTACGCGACCGACCACACCCGCGTCTATGCGTCCCGCTCGCCGTTCTTCGTGCAGTTCATCGGCGAGGACGGCAGCGCGCCGCTGTTGTGGGTGCTCGATACGCTCGGCGTCCCACGCGGTGGACTCGGCACGATCCACGTTCCGGATATCAAGTATCTCGCCCAGCTCGTCAACGCGGGACCGGTCGCCGCGCGGGATGGCGTGGTCTACTTCGCGCCCCTCACGCGTGATGAAATCTTTCGGCTCGATGCGGCCGGCTCGCCCGTCTGGCGCAGCTCACGCGGCTTGATTCCGGTCGAGCGCGATCCGCGCTTTGCCACGGGCAAGGAACGGCGCGTCGAACATGCGCTGATCAACATCGCGATGACGCTTGGGCCCCCCCCCGCCGGGGGGGGGCGGCTCTATGTGCTCGGCGGCCAGGACTCCGCCGCGACCCGGCTGCGGCTCGACGTACTCGACGCTGAAACGGGAGCGATCCTGGAGAGCCGCATCCTCGGCACGCCGGCCACCGCGGTGGCAGTGAATCGGCGCGGGCGCATACGCATCCTCGACCCCGAAGCCCTGCTCGCCCAGATACCAACCCGCGGACGCGAGTTGTTCGCGCCGGCGTTCGCACTCGCCGATCTGACAGGAAAACCCGTGCGGCTCGAGGATTATCGCGGGAAGGTCACGCTGGTGAACTTCTGGGCTTCCTGGTGCGAGCCGTGCCGGGCGGAATTCCCGCACATGGCGGAGCTGTACCGCGAGACGAGCCGCGAAAACTTCGATATCGCCGCGATTTCGGACGACGTGAGTGACGCGCAGATGCGCGGGTTTGTCCGGGAGTTCCGGCCGCCGTTCCCGATCCTCGTGGGTCGCGGCCGCATGAAAGGCGCGTATCATTTCCGCGGCCTGCCCTACTCCGTGTTGCTCGACCGGCAAGGACGCGTAATCGAGCGCATCTTCGGGTTTGGCGGCGAACAGGAGTTTCGCCACCTGCGCGACCTCATCTCGAGGGAGATCGATGCTGACTCTGCTGCTGTTCGTTAGTCTCCAGACTCCGGGGGGGGGCGCCGGCGACTGGCCCGTCTACGGGCGCGATCCGGGCGGCGCGCGCTTCTCGCCGCTCACGCAGATCACCCGCGCCAACGTGGCACAGCTCCAGGTGGCCTGGACCTATCACGCCGGCATGCTCGACATGACCGGCATGCGGCACCGGCCGCCGCAGCTGGAGGTCACGCCGCTCGTCGTGGACGGTCTGATGTATCTCAGCACGCCGCTGGGGATGATCGTCGCGCTCGATCCCGCCACCGGCGTCGAGCGATGGCACTACAATGCGGGGGTCGACCCCCATCGCGGCTACGGAGACTTCGCGAGCCGCGGTGTGGCATTCTGGAGCGGGACGGGGGGTGAGGCCTGCGCCCGCCGAGTCTTCGCCACGACCATCGATAGCCGCCTGCTGGCCCTCGATGCCGCGACTGGAAAGCCCTGTGCCGGATTTGGGACCGCGGGCGCGGTCGATCTCCGCGTGGGCCTGCGCGTGGCCCCGTCCGAGTTCCAGGCCTATGAGGTGACCTCGCCGCCTGTGGTCGTGGGCGATCTGGTGATCACCGGCTCTGCGGTCGCCGACAACAGCTCGCCCGCGCCGGCGAGCGGGGAGGTCCGGGCGTTCGATGCTCGGACGGGCGCCCTCAAATGGACCTTCGATCCGGTGCCACAGGATTCGACCGATCCGGCGTTTCGAACCTGGCAGGACGGCAGCGCCCGGCGAACGGGCGCCGCGAACGTCTGGTCCATCATGGTGGCCGATCCCGAACGCGATGTGGTCTTTCTGCCCACGTCGAGTCCCGCGCCGGACTACTTTGGCGGCCTGCGCCTGGGTGAGAACCGCTACGCCAACTCGATCGTGGCGCTGCGCGCGTCCACGGGCCGCGTGCTGTGGCACTTCCAGACCGTACACCACGATCTCTGGGATTACGACAATGCCTCACCGCCCGCGCTCGCCACCGTGACGCTGAACGGAGCGCGCATACCCGCCGTCATTCAGACCACCAAGTCGGGAATGATGTTCGTACTCGATCGCGTGACTGGAAAACCGCTGTTCCCCGTCGAGGAGCGCGCCGTACCAGCGAGCAGCGTTCCCGGTGAGACCGCTTCGCCAACACAGCCGTTTACGGCGGTTACGCCACCGCTCGTCCCGCTGAGGTACACGGCGGACAGCGCCTGGGGACCGACGCCGGAGGCGCAGGCCGCCTGTCGCGCCATTCTCGGCGCACTCCGGAACGACGGGCCGTTCACGCCGCCTTCGCTGCAGGGAACGCTGTCGGTGCCGTCCAACATCGGCGGTGCGCATTGGGGCGGCGTCGCCATAGATGAAGGGCGTGGGCTCGCCGTGGTGCCGGTGAACCGCGTCGCCACGATGGTCCAGCTGTTTCCCGCGGAGGGCTTCAACGGCGACAGCATCCGCCGAGTCGACGCGGGGCGCGGCATCACGGACTTCGAGTACACGCGGATGCGCGGCACACCCTACGTCATGCGGCGCCGCATCATTCTTGGACCAGCCGGGCTGCCATGCACGCCGCCACCCTGGGGTGCGCTGGTTGCGGTCAACCTCGCGACCGGCGGAATCGCCTGGACCGCCCCGCTCGGCGCGATGGGCGGGGTCCCGGGGTCGCCCAATCTGGGCGGACCGATCGCCACGGCGGCAGGACTGGTATTCATCGGCGCCACGCTCGACCGCCAGCTGCATGCGTTCGACATCGAAACCGGCAAAGAGCTGTGGAATGCCACCCTGCCCGCCGGAGCGCGCGCGACGCCCATGACCTATGAGGCAGGCGGCCGGCAGTTCGTCGTGATTGCGGCCGGTGGCGGAGGTCCGTTTGGGGCCGGCGACGCAATCGTCGCGTTTGCACTTCCGAGGTGAGTTTTACTAACCTAGAGGGTGCAACCCGAACTCCCATCTCCTAACTCCCGGCTCCCAATCATCATCGACACCGATCCCGGCATCGATGATTGCCTGGCGCTGCTGCTCGCGCTCTACTCGCCCGAGCTGGACGTCCGCGGCATCACGATCACCTATGGCAATACCGTGGTCGAGAACGCGTACCGCAACGCGGTCGAAATCATCCGCAAAGTCAAAGATCCGATCCGAGTGCCGCTCGGCATCGGCGCGCGCCGGCCGCTCAAGCGCCAGCTCCAGGTCGCGGACGACACGCACGGCCCTTCCGGCCTCGGCTACGCCGACGTTCCGCCCGCCGGCGTGATTCTCGATTACGTGCGGCCGCTGGAACGAGTGCTCGAAGCGCAGCCCGAGCCCGTCACCCTCGTGACGCTCGGTCCCGTGACGAGCCTGGCGCTGGTCCTGCGCGCGAACCCGGACCTCGTCCGCGACAAGGTCGCGCGCCACGTCGCGATGATCGGCAATGTCGAGGCAGCAGGGAATCAGACGCGCTTCTCCGAATTCAACGCCTGGTGCGATCCCGAGGCGCTCGCGACAGTGCTCGCGGCCGAAATTCCCACCGAGATGATCGGGCTCGACGTCACGCGCAAAGTGATCATGAAAGGGAACGAGGTCGAGCGGCTCGCACAGCATTCGCCCTGGCTGCACGACGCGCTGCGGTTCTATGTCGAGTTCCACAAGAAGCAGGAGGGCCTCGACGGCGCCGTCATCAATGACGTGCTCGCGATTGCTTACCTCATTCAGCCCGACGTGTTGACGTTCAGCGACCTGCGGCTCTCGGTGGACCTGGACGACGGCCAGCGCCGCGGCCGCACCAAGCTCGATCCCAAGGGCTCATTTACCCGTGTTGCCATGGCCGTGAATCCGGCGCCGGTGCGGCGCATGCTGTTCGAGCGGGTGCTGCCGGCCGGTGCCCTCGCCGAGGAGGCAATGGCGTGACGATCCCGCGAAAAGTGGCGGTGATTGGGGCGGGTGAAATTGGCGTGGGATGGGCAGCGCTGTGTGCGTCGGCGGGATGGTCGGTGGCGATCTTCGATTTGAACCCTGCGACCGTGGAGCGCGCATCGGACGAAATCGAGCGGCGTACGCGTGCGCTCGTCGAGCTCGATCGTGCCCCCGAGGGGATCGTCGAGCGCGGTTTGCGCGAGCTGGTGCGCGCGAAATTCCTCACCGAAGCGATGCAGGACGCCGACTGGGTCATCGAAGCGATCCACGAGGACGTGCTCGCCAAGCAGAAGCTGCTCGCGGCCATCGAGCAGGCGGCGGGCCGCGACGTCCTGATCAGCTCGTCATCGAGCGGCTTGTTGCCGACCGAGATCTTCGGCCGCTGCCGCTACCTCGATCGCTGCCTCGTGACACACCCGCTCAATCCCCCGGAGCTCATTCCGCTGGTCGAAATCGTGCCCGAGGGCCGGACGTCGGTGGCAAGTATCAATCGCGCCGTCGAGTACCTGCGCGCACTGGGGCGCTTTCCCATCGTCTTGAAGAAGGCCATCCCCGGCTATGTGGTGGGGCGCATCGCAGCCGCGGTGTGGCGCGAATGCATCGATCTCGTCGTCCAGGGCGTGGTCAGCGTCGACGACCTCGACCGGGCTGTCTCCCTGGGACCGGCGCTTGGCTGGGCGGCGGCGGGGCCGCATCTCACCTACCACCTCGCTGCTGGAGAGGGCGGCATCCGCGGGTTCACCCAGCACCTGCTCGCGAGCTTCGAGAGCTGGTGGCAACAGTTGGCGCACTGGGCACAGCTCGACCCCGAAAAGCAGCGGATCCTGATCAATGCAACCGAGCGGTCCTACAAAGGAAAGGTCGAGTTTTTACGGGACGCGCGGGACCGCCGTTTGAGCGCGATTCTCAAGGCTCTTGAGCAGGCACGCGTACCATCAGGAAGCCACCAGGAGACCGGTGGCGTACATGAGCACGAGACCGGTCGCGACACCTAGGGCGTTGAGTGGTGACCAGACCGTCTTCGTTTCCGACGCCAGGGCGCCGTACAGCACGCCGATCACCTGGAGGATCGCCCCCGCGCCGACGGCGAGGCACAACGTGGCGAGCAGCGGGGAGTAGGAGACCCCGCCGAGCCAGGCGCCGAGGATCGTAGGACCTCCTGCCAGCAGCCCCGCTTTGACCAGTGTGCGCAGCGGTGGAGCATCTTGCGCGATAGGCGCCACGATCCCGAGGCCTTCGGTCGTGTTGTGGATCATGAACCCGACGATGAGGAAGGCTCCCAGGCTCACCGCGCCGGACGCGTACGCGGCGCCGATCGCGAGTCCCTCACCCAGGTTGTGCAGACCGATGCCCAGCGCGATCAGGAACGCGAGCCGCATCCGCCCCGCGGCCGCATCGCCCGCTCCCTGCTGCCTGCTCCCTGGTCCGCCAAACGCCTGCAACCCCAGCCACGTCAACAGCACACCGATCGCCACGAGTCCCGTTCCCTGGAACGCGCCGGCTACCCGCGCCGCCATCTCCAGCGCTTCGTGCAGTGCTTCGACCGCGAGGAACACGAGGAGACCGGCGGTCAGCGCCAACGCAAAGTGAATCCAGCGCCGTTCAAGCCGCTTGAGGAATGGCAGCCACAGCAGTCCGATCGCCACGGGCAATACACCGACGTACAGTCCGATCAGCGTGAAGACCAGGAAGTACTGCGCATCGGGCCGCGGCGTCTCGGCGGCCACGAGGATCTCGTGGTCGAACGTGACGCCGGTCGACGTGACGAGCTTGATCTGGTGCGGCTCGCCCTCCACCCACGGATACGGGATCTCGATGCGGCCACGCCCCAGCCGGCCCACGGTGCGGTCGGGCGTCATGGTGTGGGCCCAATACGCCTCGTCGATCATGACTTGCGCGATCGTCACGGGATCGGGGCCGCCGTTTACCACGTCCACGACGATGTGGCCCGGCGTGAGCCGCACCCGATCGACGCTCAGCTCCTCGACCGGCGGCAGCCCGCGCGCCAGCCGTTTCAGCGTGCCGCCCTTCACGACGATCAGCGCCAACACGCCCAATAGGGCGAGTGGCACGAGAAACCAGAACGTGCGGGAGCGGATCACACCAGCGGCCCGCCGCTGCCCTGCACGTCGAACACGCCCATCCACCCCAGCTCGGCGAACTCCGATTGGTGAGCGTGGAACATGAATTTGCCGGGGCGGTCGTAGGTGAACTCGAGAATGTGCCGCTCGCCTTGGCCCATGCTGATCGTGTCGGTGAATTCGCTCGGCACCAGGGACGTGCCCGTGCGGTACACGTTGAAGAAGTTCGCGTGTATGTGCATCGAGTTGAGCAGGTCGAACTCGAGCACGTTGACGAGATAGATACGGTTCAGCTCGCCGCGCTGGAGCACGATCGGATTCGCCTGGTAGGCGAACGGGACGGTGTTGACCGCGTAAATCTCGTTCTCGCCGTCAAAGTTCACATCGAAGCCGTTCATCACCATCACCATCTCGTTCGCCCGCGGACGCGCCCGCTTGGGATCGATGATCATCGCCCCATAGAGTCCCTTGGCGATGTGGCGCTTCAGCGGCATCGTGTGACAGTGATAGAGCTGCAGCCCGAATGGTTGCGCCTCGAACTCATAGACGTACGAGCCGCCAGGATCGATTTGCTCGAACACGCCGTCCATGCTCGCCGGATGAAAGCCGTGAAAGTGCATCGAGTGCTGATGCGTCCCGCCATTGCGGAAATGCACGCGCACCAAGTCGCCTTCCGTGCAGCGCAGCGTGGGGCCAGGCACTCCGCCATCGAACGTCCACGCCGAGTAGAACACACCGGGCATGACCTCGAGGTCACGGTCCAGCGCGACGATCTGATACTCGCGCACCGTTTGCCCGTTGGGACGCTTGGAGACCTCGCCGTAGTCGAAGTGGCGCAGAAAGGCAGTGGGATCGATGCCCGCGCCGGCGGGCACGCCACCGGTCATCACGGCGTGCGGGTCGGGATGGGCCGCGCCATCCACGCCACCCACGACCGCTGCGTGCGCGATGGAGCCGGCGGAGGCGGCGGAGGCGGCGCCTGCGATGCCCAGCAGGCCGCGTTTGAGCGCCTCGCGCCGCGAGAGACGCTTCATTGCTCCACCTCCTCGCATCTCAGCAAGCTTGCCAGCTCTTTGCCGACGATCCGCGTCTCCGCGCCGACCCCCACCCGCACGGTGGTCGGGCCGTTGAAGGGCTGACGGTCCACGACTGTCAGGCGCGTACCCGGCGTCAGCCCCTGATCGGCGAGGTAATGGAGCCGCTCAGGGTCCTCGTCGCCAACTTGCCGCAGCAGGAAGGTCGCACCCACCGGCGCGGCGGCGAGCGTTATCAGTTCCGCCTCTTCGATCTCTCCCGCGGCGGTCGGAATCGGCGCGCCGTGCGGATCGTACCGCGGCGCGCCCAGCGCGTCCGCCATGCGCTCGATCAGCTTGTCGGAGACGGCATGCTCGAGCCGTTCCGCCTCGACGTGCACGTCGCCCCAGTCGTAACCGAGTTTGCTCGTGAGATAGACTTCGAGGATGCGATGACGACGGATCATTTGCAGGGCCGCGCGCCGGCCTTGGGGCGTGAGCTGCACGCCACGATACGGCACATGTTCGATGAGTCCGGTTTCGGAAAGACGTTTCATCATGCCGCTGACGGACGGCGGCGCGACGTCGAGCATTTCAGCGATATCGCTGGTCGTCGCGAATCCACCCTGATCGGTGAGGTGGAAGACCGACTTGAGATAGTCTTCGACGGAACGGGTTAATTGGGGGGCGGTGTTCATCCGATCCTCGCTTGGTCTCTCTGTCAACCAGACAGGACATTAGGCTAGCCTAAATCTCAAATATTGTCAAGCGAAGATGTGGATTTTGATGGACTAAGAAACTAGGCTAATCAACGGTGTGAGAATGCGCTCGCTCATCCCCCAGATAGTGCGATTACCCAGTGTATATGCGGGAAGTACTCGACGGAGTATGCCAGGATGATCGACCGTGATCTCCCCTCGCACCCCCGGCGCCTGCAGCGCGCGGAAGGGCACCCAGAAGGCGGCTTGGACCTCTGGGCTGATGACAATGGGGGGCTGCGCCGTCAACGCGAATACAAATGGGCGTACCATGACGGGCGGCAGGACGGGAGTCCGCGGGTACAGGTCATCCAGAACGCCGAGTTGCTCAGCGCTGGAAAGATCGACGCCGATTTCTTCGAGTGTCTCGCGGACCGCGGTTGTCCGAAGATCGGGATCGGATGGTTCGCGACGCCCGCCGGGAAATGCGATCTGGCCCGACCACGTGTCCCCGACGCGCACGGCGCGGTGAATGAACAGTGCCTCGAGTCCGGCGTCGCCGTCGTGCAGAATCACGGCGACGGCCGCGGCGATCATTCCAGTTTCAAAAGGAATTTCGACGGGTCGATAGTCCCGCAACCTGAGGCGTGCGGTTTCCAGCGTGGCGATCACCCTAACTCCCAGCTCCTGACTCCCAGCTCCTAAGCCGATACCTCCTCCCCGCCATCGACATTGATCACGTTCCCGGTGATCCAGTCGGCGCCCGGGTGCGTCAGCGCGACGATCGCGCCGCCCAGGTCCTGCGGCGTCGTGAGCCGGTGATGCGGATTTCGCTGCGTGGCGATCTCGACCAGCTTCTCGTTTCCGGGAATTTTGCGGAGTGCCGGCGTGTCGGTGACGCCGCCCCGCAGCGCGTTGACCGTGATCTCGCGGGACGCGAGCTCGAGCGCGAGCTGGCGGGTATGCGACTCGAGCGCCGCTTTGGCCGCCGAGACCGCGCCGTAGGTCGCGAACACGCGGGTCGAGCCCGAGGAGGTCATGGAAAAGATCCGGCCACCCTTCCCCATCAGGCCATGCTTGACGACGCCCTGCGACCAGTAGACGAGCGAATGCGCCATGACGTCGAGCGTCATATCGACGTTCATTTTTGTCAGGACGTCGTCGCCGATGTAGGGCTTCAAGGTGCCGAATGCGAGTGAGTGCAGCAGCACGGCGATATTGAGCTTCTGCGTCGCGAGTTCCGCCAACACTTCGTTGCGTTTCTCTTCGTCGGCCGCGTTGATGTTGAAGTACAGTGTCTTGCGGCCGAGTTTCTCGATGTCGCGGCGGATCTCGGCGACGTGCTCGAGACCGGCTTTGCGGTCCAGGTGCACGCCGGCGATGTCGTAACCGGCCTGCGCCAGCGCGCGGGCCGCTCCTTCACCAAAACCGCTCGAGGCCCCGAGGATCAGAGCCCATTTTGACGCCTTCAGTTGGGCGTGTGGGGTTTCTGTCATGGCGGTATAATAGCGTCCATATCGAATGAGAAGCCACGTGTGGATGGGGATCGGCCTGATTCTGGGCCTCGTGGTCGGCCTGGCCGCCTGGTTCCTCGCGCGCTACGGCTACCCCGGGCTCGCCGACTTCACCGTTGGCCTCCGTCCGCTGGGCACGCTCTTCATCAATCTGCTCTCGATGGTCGTCATCCCCCTCGTCGCCGCGGCGCTGTTCACGGCCGGCATCGCCTGGCAGGCGCGCGAGGCGCGGCGCCAGCGCGACGAGGCACGCGCGCAGATGGCGCGCGCCACCGCCTCGCGCGAGTTCATGGGGTTCCTCCTGAGCGCGGCGTTCCCTCCGGGCTCGACGCTCACGCCCGACAACCTCCTCGAGCA
>Ga0137428_1000154_pt1 | contig 31135 bp, 28 predicted proteins | sample EasRivERMZT718_2_FD_102305 | JGI IMG/M metagenome (GOLD analysis project Ga0137428, IMG submission 102305) | Soil microbial communities from meander-bound floodplain in the East River, Colorado, USA - East River MetaG ERMZT718_2 | ecosystem: Environmental > Terrestrial > Soil > Floodplain ...
CGTTGACGAGTGCCGTGACCCGGAGCTCGTATTCCGCCGTGACCCGCCGCGACATCTCCCGGCGGATGCCGAAGCCGAACACGAGCAGCGGAATCAGCACCACCACCCCGAACGCGGTCAGGAGGCGGGTGCGGAAGGTCATGGGGCCAGGTGGACGGTGCCGTCTTGATCCAAGGCCCAGCGCGCGACTCCCCTACGCACGATCGCGGTGGGGCGTGTCTCGACCAGCGCGGTGATTGTGGCGGACCATTCCGGCAACAACGCCCGCGCCGTGCGGCACGGGTCTGCGGTCGTGCGCGGCAGCGCGACGATGTAGCCCCAATCCGTTCCCGCGGCGACCGCCGCCGTGAGGTCGTCGTTCGACCGCGCGGTCGCCACGGCGCGGGTGAGCGCCGCGAGCCGGCCGGCCAGCTCGCGCGCCGTAGGGTCGGATCGCGCATAGAGGATGCGGCGTTGACCGGCGTTGACCGGCGGCGAGCTCGTATTGCCACCGATACCGCAGGGCCGCAGATCAAGCCACCAAAAACCGCCTTCCGGATTCCGCGCCTCGGCGCGCACCGCCTGCTCGAGGCCGTCGAACCGCGTGCCCCCAGCCTCCGGTGTGACGTAGACGTAGGTGCGATCCCACGGGAGCGCGACCACGGCCCGGTCCTTCAGCGTGGCGGCATAGTCGCGCAGCGCGCGATCGCGCGTGACGAGCAGGTCGACGCCGGCGTCCAGCAGATCCCTGGCGTCTGCGCCGGCTGCGATGCGGAACACCAGCGTATCCCCGCGGGAGTTCTGTGCCCGAATCTCCTGAGCCGTCGTCGTCGCGCTCGTGGCCCAGTACGCACCGGTGCCGATCGGCCAACTCGTATCCGGCGCCGGCTTCACGATCGCCAGGCCTGGATCGCCCAGGATCGGCGGGACCTCGTTCGCCTGCTTCGCGAGCATGACGGTAACGACGCGAGTCTCGAGCGCGCGCAGCGTGTACCCGGCGCCGCCGCGGCCGAACACGACGTCCTGCGCCGTGACGGGCACGCCGTCCCAGAACTGTGCGCCGTCGCGCAGCCGGAACGTCCAGCGCCGGCCATCGTCGTCCTTCACCCACTTCTCCGCGAGCTGGGGCGTCGCCTTGCCCTCGCAGTCCAACCGGACGGGGGTTTCGTACAGATGCCGGAACACGAGGCGCTCGCCGTCGTTGGTCGGAATCGGGGCGTGGCGCGGCTCGACCGGTTCCGTCAGCCCGATCCTGATGACCGGGGCGCGCGAAGCGGCTGCGCCGGTCGAAAGCAGGCAGCGCTCGTTTACGGTCGCGCCCGTCGTCTCGGTTGCGACCCCGACGCCGCCCGTACCAACGCGGGGGTGCGCGCAGGCCCCGAGGATCACCAGGCTGAGGATCGAGAACCGGTGTGCTGGCATGAAGGAACGATACACTACACTATCTCTGCATGGGATTCGCACGCAGCATCCTCCTCAAGGCTTCTCGCAGCCAGTGGCTCGCGCGTCAACTCCGCGAGCGTCGCTTCTTCCAGCGCGCCGTCAAACGCTTCATGCCCGGTGAAACGCTCGACGCCGCGCTCGATGCGACCAGTCAATTCGCGAAAGCCGGGCTGGGCAGTGTGCTCACGGAGCTGGGCGAGCAGGTCACGAACCGGGCCGAGGCGGCCGCAGTCCGCGATCATTACCTCGGAGTGCTCGAAAAGATTCAACGCCGCAAGCTCCCGGCCCATATCTCCGTGAAGCTCACGCATCTCGGGCTGGACGGCAGTCAGGAAGGATGCGTGCAGGATGTGCTGAAGCTCGCCGCGCGGGCCGAGCAGGCGCGTTCGTTCTTATGGATCGACATGGAGGAGTCGCGCTATGTCGACGCGACACTCGAGGTCTATCGTCGCGCCAAGGCCGAGTGGCCCAACGTGGGCGTCTGTTTGCAGGCGTATCTGCGCCGCACGCCGAAGGATCTCGAAAGCCTGCTACGGATGGCGCCGGCGATTCGGCTCGTGAAAGGCGCCTACAATGAGCCGGCCGACATCGCCTTTCCCAAGAAAGCCGATGTGGACGAGGCGTATCGCCAGCTGGCAGAGCGCCTGCTCTCCGAAGCCGGCCGCCAACGGGCGAAACCGGTGTTCGGCACCCATGATCTGACGATGGTCGAGCGCATCCGGAAGACGGCCACCGACCAGCGCGTGGACGCCTCCGCCTACGAGTTCCATATGCTGTATGGGATTCGGGCCGAGGAGCAGCGCAAACTGGCGGTAATGGGCGCCGAAGTCCGCGTCCTGATCAGCTACGGGAGCGCCTGGTTCGCCTGGTACATGCGACGGCTTGCCGAACGCCCGGCGAACATATGGTTTGTGCTCCGTCACGTCGTATAGATTACGCCTATGACCTCGACCATTGCCCGCCCGCGACGCGAGAGCCGTGACGCTGTCGTTATTCGGTTCGCGGGCGATTCGGGGGACGGCATGCAGGTGACCGGGAGCCAGTTCACACTCGAGACGGCGCTCGCCGGCAGCGACTTTTCGACGTTCCCCGACTTCCCAGCCGAAATCCGCGCGCCCACCGGCACGACGTTCGGCGTCTCGGCTTTCCAGATCCATTTCGGCGGTCGCGACGTGATGACCCCGGGCGACGCCGTCGATGTGCTCGTCGCGATGAATCCGGCAGCGTTGACGGTCGAGATCGAAGACCTCAAGGTTGGCGGCACGGTCATCGTGGATACCGCCGCCTTCACCGACCGCAACCTGAGCAAGGCCGGCTACGCCAAGAACCCCCTCGAGGACGACACGCTGGCCCGCTATCAGGTTCTGAAGTTCGACATTACGAAGCTCACGGCCGATGCGGTGAAGCCGCACGGCCTGTCGTCACGCGAAGCGCACCTGTGCCGCAACATGTGGGCGCTCGGCCTGCTGCTCTGGATGTACGGCTACGAGCGCACGGCATCGGTCGAATGGCTCAAGAAGAAGTTTGCGAAGAAGCCGGTGATTGCCGAGGCCAACGTCGCGGCGCTGAATGCGGGCCACGCGTTCGGCGAGACGGCCGAGATGACGGAGCACCTGGTCGGATACGTCGTGCCCAAGGCCGACGTCCAGCCGGGCCGCTATCGCACGGTGACCGGAACCGAAGGCCTGGCCTGGGGACTCGTGGCCGGGCTGCGCGCCGCCGGCATCGAGAAGCTCGTGTTCGCCGGGTACCCGATCACCCCCGCCTCGGCCCTGCTGCACACACTCGCCCATCTCCGGGCATACGGCGTGGTCACGTTCCAGGCGGAAGATGAGATCGCGGCCGCCGGTGCCGCGCTCGGCGCCTCCTATGCGGGCGCGCTGGGCGTCACCTCGAGCTCGGGTCCGGGCATCGCGCTCAAGACCGAAATGATCGGGCTCGCAATCGCCACCGAGCTGCCGCTCATCGTGATCGACTCACAGCGGGCAGGTCCCTCGACGGGGATGCCGACCAAGGCCGAGCAGTCCGATCTGTTCCAGGCGGTGCTCGGCCGAAACGCCGACGCGCCGCTCGCGGTGCTCGCGCCCGTCTCGACGGCTGATTGCTTTGACATCGCGATCGAAGCGGTGCGCATTGCCACGAAGTACATGACTCCTGTGATGGTGCTGAGCGACGGCTATCTCGCGCACGCCGCGGAGCCGTGGCGCATCCCGCGCGAAGCCGACTTGCCGCGATTCCCCATTTCGTACCGGACCGATCCCGAAGGTTTCCATCCGTTCCTGCGGGATCCCAAGACGCTAGCGCGTCCCTGGGTGAAGCCCGGCACGCCGCAGCTGGAGCACCGCATCGGCGGGCTCGAGCGCGACTACGACTCCGGCCACATCTCCTACGATGCGGACAATCACGCGCGCATGACCAAGGCGCGGGCCGACAAGATCGCGGGCATCGCGAACGACATTCCGTTGCAGGCCGCCGCGCTCGGCAATGACCAAGGCAAGCTCGCGGTCGTCGGATGGGGATCGACGTTCGGCGCGATTCATCGCGCCGTGCAGATCGCGCGCGACGAAGGCCGCGACGTCTCGCACATTCACGTGCGCTATCTCAGTCCGTTCCCGCGGAATCTGGGCGACTTGCTCAAGCGCTTCGAGCGCGTGCTCGTGCCCGAGATGAACAATGGCCAGCTCGTGAAGCTGCTCCGCGCGGAGTATCTCGTGCCGGCGGAATCGCTGCCCAAGGTGACGGGCAAGCCGTTCCAGGTGACGGAGATCGCACAGGCGATCAGGAAGATGCTATGACGGTCACGACGATTACCGACGCGCAGCTCGCGCCCAAGGATTACGCCTCGGATCAGGAAGTCCGCTGGTGTCCCGGATGCGGTGACTACGCGATTCTCAAGGCCGTGCAGAAGGCGTGCGCGGACATGGGGCTCGTGCGCGAGCGCACCGTGTTCGTGAGCGGGATCGGGTGCGCGGCGCGCTTTCCTTACTACATGTCCACGTACGGTTTTCACACCGTGCATGGACGGGCGCCGGCGATCGCGACCGGAATCAAGCTCGCCAATCCCGAGCTCGACGTGTGGGTGATGACCGGAGACGGCGATGGCCTGTCGATCGGCGGCAACCACATGCTGCACGTGCTGCGCCGCAACGTGAACCTCAACATCATCCTGTTCAACAACGAGATCTACGGCCTGACCAAGGGCCAGTACTCGCCGACATCCCGGCGCGGCACGCGTTCGCCCTCCACTCCGCTGGGCTCGATCGAGAATCCCGTCTCGGCCTGCGCCTTTGCGCTCGGCGCAGGCGCGCGGTTCGTCGCGCGGTCGATCGACACGCAGCAGGCACATCTGATCAGCGTGCTCAAACGCGCGCACGCGCACACGGGCGCGTCGTTCGTGGAAATCCTCCAAAATTGCGTCGTGTTCAACGACGCGGTGTTCGAGCACATCACGGGCAAGGAAGTCGCGGCCGACGCGCAGGTTCTGCTCGAGCATGAGAAGCCGCTGGTGTTCGGCAAGAACAAGGAGAAAGGGCTGCGGCTGAAGCCCGGCAAGCTGGAACTGGAAGTCGCCCCCGCCGGCCCGGACACGCTCCTGCACGATGAGACGAATCGCCCGCTTGCGCAGCTGCTTGCGGCGCTCGAGCCGCCGTTCCCGACGGCGATGGGCGTGTTGTATTGCAACCCGACCGAGTCCTACGAGCATGATGTTTATGCTCAGAAGAGTGCAGCGCAGGGCAACGGTGACCTCGACGCACTGCTCAGTAGCGAACGGACTTGGGAGGTAGCCCCATGACAGTGGCGAATCGCAGGCGGACGGATCGGCGGGTGAAGAATGTCCCGGTGGACGTCGAGCGCCGCAGCGGGCTCGATCGAAGGTTGATCGTTGAATCGGCCACGGCCCAGATTCACGCCGTCCTCGAGCTGCTCACGCAGCTCGCCGACATGGGTGCGCTCCGGGACGATTCCCGGCGGCTGCTGGATACCGCGATGCTGCGGTTGCGCTACGCCCTGGAGCGAATAGAACCCGAGTAACCTGTGCGGCGGAAGAAGTGACGCGATGACGGCGTGACAGCCTGCCCTGAGCGCAGCGAAGGGGCCGGACGGCCGGAGAGCCGGTAGGCAGCCAGCCTACCGGCTCGTACTTTTTGAGCCGTCGCTATCCCGGAGCCGGCCATGATCACGAAGCGTTTCATCTGGACCGTCGTCGCCGTGTTCGCCGTCGCGCAGGTGTTCGCGATCGTCATTCACGGCTTCATCCTGGGCCCCGATTACCGGCCGTTTTACGGCAGCCTGCTGCGACCGATGGATGCGGCCGGCGGCTCGCAGTGGATGATCGCCTTCCTGCCGCTCGCGCATCTCGCCATGGCGATCGCGTTCGTCGCGCTGTTCGTGCGATGGGTGCGGCCTGGTCCCGAAATCCCGCAAGGGTTGCGGTTCGGCGTCCTCGCATGGCTCTTCGGCCCGGTTCCGATGTATCTACTCTGGTTCGCCGAGCAACCGTGGCCGCTCAATCTCACGATCAAGCAGCTGGTGCTCGACCTGTTCACGATGCTCGTCCTGGGGACGCTCACCAGCATGCTCTACAAACCGTCATTCTCCGATCACCAGCTGTGACCGACCGCCCTGCGATTCTGCTCGATCTCGATGGCACGCTCACCGACAGCGTTTATCAGCACGCGCTCGCCTGGTCCGCGCGGACTAGCGGCTGAACCAGTACGACGCCTTGATCAGGAACGTGTTCAGCGGCCGGGAATTGAACAGTTCGCCGAAATCGCCGGCGAACGTGCGATCCCCCATGGTCTGTTCGCTGTTCTGGCGCCCCTGATTCCAGACCAGGAACAACGTCGAGCCAGGTCGATATTCCCACCGCAGAACCACGTTCGAATTGAAGAACTGCTGATTGAAGTCTGGCGGCATGGTGCCCGCATAGGGTTGATACCGCGCGTCGTACGAGTCCGCGCGTGGAGTCGCGGAGAGCTCTCGCAGATTCGACCACTCCCCCTTGCTCACGAACGGCTGCGCATAAACCTGGAGTGTCAGGGTGTTCGTGGCCGTATAGTCGACACGGAACGTCATCGACACCGTTTGCTGATTGAGGTGCGCGAACAGGTAATGCGTGCCGACGGAATCGGTCTGCGAATTGATGTCCTGTAGATCGTTGATGGTATTCGTGAAGTTGGCCGTCACCGAGCCACGGACTTGCGAACCGATCCGGTAGTCGATCTCCGGGCTGAGATTCAGCGATTCCGAGCGACCACCATCGCGCTTCCAGTAGTTGACGAACATCACCGGCGTGATCGGGGGACGCGGGTCGCCGACAAAGCCAGCCCAGGGATAGACGCCCCGATCGCTCCGCACGGCCGGGCCACCGCGCGCGCAGTCGCTGCAGTACACATCACCCAGGCGGGCTACGGTGCCGCCGAAGTGAATACTCCACTGGTTGTTGAACGTCGCGTGGAGGTTGGTATTCGCTGCTCGTTCCGTCGGCAGGCCTTCGGCCGTCCAGTACTGCCACCAGTTGAAGTTCCAATTGACCCGCTGAAAGACCAGCACCGGCTTGCGCCAGTTCATCGACGCCCAGTTGTTCCACCCCTGTTGGTCGGACTGATAGAGGAAGCCGAGATCGTTGATCTCGAATCCGGGTGAGCGCCGTTGATAGCTGGTCTGGAAGTTGATGAAGCCGTTCTGCTTGCCGAACAGCAATTCCTCGGCGTTGCCGCCGAGCGAAGTCCGCGTGCTGTCGAACTGGACGTTGTCGTCTGGCCGCTGGTAGTAATGCGTAGAATTCCGCTGCGTCGACGCGATCTTCGCCGGGGTCCCCGCGACAGTGCTGAGATCGAAGGAGCCGGACAGCTCATACATACCGTTCATGAACTTGTGCCGAAAATCCAGCGCGCCGACGTACGCATGACTGTGAAAGAAATCGTCCGTCGCCGGGTCGCTGTTGCGATTCACGGCGGTTCCCATGAAACCGAGGGCACTCTGGCCGTGGCGGAAATCCTGGGTGACGCGCAGCGTCGCGTAGTTTGTGAGCGGCTCGATCGTCGTGCCGTCGTCCGCCAGCCCGCGCTTCGTCACGCTCTCCAGGGCGCCGATCGTCAGGCCGCCGGGCATCCGGCCCGTGATCTTGGCGGCACCGATGATCCGCGCGGGATCGTTGCCGATGCGGCGTGAGTAGAACAGCCCTTCCCCGCTGCAATTCACGACGTTGCAATTGACGTTGAAATTGAAAATGCCCGTCCCTTCCACAAAGAACGGACGACGCTCCTGAAAGAATGTCTCGTACGCGGTGAGGTTCACGACGGACGGATCGGCCTCGACTTGACCGAAATCGGGATTGACGGTCGCATCGATCGTAATGTTCGACGTCACGCCGTACTTGATGTCCCCGCCCGCGGTAGCGGATTGCGTATGCGCATACCCGATCGGCTCGTTTTTCGTCAGGACATAGGGGATCAGCTCGAGTCGGGTTGGCGCCGCGAGCCCCTCGAGCCCGACGACTTCGCCCAGCTGCGAGATGAAGGCACGCTTCGCCGTGCTGTAGACCGGCCAGCTCACGCGCTCGCCGGCGTGGCGGTCGATGTCGCGCCAGATCCCGAACCCGAACGTGTTCGTCGGCGCATGCGGATAGCGAAGCTGCGACAGCGGAATGCGGAACTCGGCCGTCCACCCGAGTGAGTCGATCTGGGTCCCGACCTCCCAGACCGCATCCCACGCGTCGTCCTCGATTCCCCCATCGTCGTATACGGCGTAATCGCGCTTCACGCCACCAGGGCTCACGGCGAACTCGAAGCCGGTACGACGATCGTGGTAGGAATCGATGATCAACTTGATTTGGTCACAGCAGAGCCGACTGTCACGGCGGGCCAGGAGCGATTTGATGCTGTCGGGATGCGGGTCAAAGGCACGCACAAACACGTAGAAGCTGCGGTCGTCGAACGCGACTCTGGCCTCAGTTTCGAAGCTGGGATCGGCGTCTTCGACCGGCGAAAACTGGCGAAACGCCCCGATTGGCACGGCCTGACGCCAGACGTCGTCATCATCCTTCCCGTCGATCACCGGGGCTCGGTGCGCGCGCTGCGCGGTTGCGCGAACCACCGCCCGAGTCCCCGAAGGCGGCGCGGAGACACCGCTCCCCTGAACCGGGGTCTGGAGCATGGCAAGGACGGCGGCGACGGGCAGTAGAGGCGTCATGCTATTCCTTGGATGTTACGATTCGCCAAATGGTTGGTTTCGCGGTACTTTCGCCGGAACTCCTACCCAAGGTTCCACGATGAAAATGTGTTTCGTGCTCCTCACACTGGCGTGTGGGGCACCAGGTCTCGCTGCCGCCCAAGCACAGGGTCAGGGTTTACCTACGTCCCAGCCGTCGCTCATCACCATCATTCGAGAGCAAGTCAAAGTTGGCCGCACTGCCGACCATGCCCGGATCGAGTCTGGATGGCCCGCACTCTACGGGCGCGTGAATTCACCGGATTACTACCTCGCCATGACGTCCATGACTGGAACGCCGGAGGCGTGGTACATCATTCCTTCCGCCAGTCACACCGCTTACGCCGAGGCCATGCGCCGTGACGCCGGCCAACAGGCCGAACTCGACCGGCTCGCGCGGGCGGACGCCGATGTGCTGGACGGGACTCGCACGGTCCAGGCGACGGCCCGTCCCGACCTCAGCATGGGCGCGTACCCCGACCTGTCGAAGCAGCGTTTCTGGGAAATCTCGATCGCGCGCGTGCGGCCGGGACACGAGCAGGAATTCGACGCCGCCGCCAAGGCCTACGGTGCCGCAGCCCAGCGCGCCGCGCCGAGTGCGCAGTTCCGCGTCTATCAGGTGATCGCCGGCATGCTCACCCCCACCTACATCATCTTCTCTTCGGTTCCCAATTACGGGGAGTTCGATCAGATGATGGCCGACGGGATGAAGGTGATGCAGGGCGCGAACGCGACTGAAATGGCCGCGCTCGACAAGTTCTTCAAGGATGCCACGTTGAGCTGGGAGACGAACCGGTTCCGGCTCGATCCCAAGCAGAGCTACGTGTCGCGTGAAGTGCGCGCCAGCGACCCCGCGTTCTGGGGCGCCATGCCCGCCGCCAAGCCGGCGACCGCCCCTGCCCGCCAGCCGTGAGCAGCACGAGGGTGTGGGCTGACCGTCGGACCGGGACCGACCGCCGCGCGGAGCCACGCCGGCGGTTGGTCATGGTGGTCGGCGACGAACGCCGCCAGGTCGTGGATCGGAGACGCGGCGCCGAGCGGCGCAGCACCCTCGATCGGAGAGGCCGCGCATCCCGGCCCCTCAACGCCGAGCGTCCGGTCGAGCACGTGCGCAACGCCCTGCAATTGCTTCGGGAAGTCGCGGTGCTGGGACAACTGCCGCCCGGACCGAGCGAGGACCTTGGCGCAGCCATCGAGCGGCTGTACCGCGCGGTCGCCCTGCTCGAGGGTCAGCCGAAACGGCTGTAGGAACGCCCTATTTCTTCTTGAACAGGGCCAGGTACTGGCCGTATCCTTCGGCGTCGAGCTGATTCACCGGAATAAACCGCAACGATGCTGAGTTGATGCAGTAGCGCAGCCCCGTGGGCTTCGGCCCATCGTCGAACAGGTGGCCGAGATGCGAATCGCCGTGCGTGGACCGGACCTCCGTGCGCTCCATGAACAGAGAGCGGTCGGTCTTTTCCTTCACGTTGCTCGCATCGAGCGGCCTTGTGAAACTGGGCCACCCGGTGCGGGAATCGTACTTGTCGGTCGAGCTGAACAACGGCTCGCCCGAAACGACGTCGACGTAAATCCCATCTTCATGATTATCCCAGAAGGAGTTCTGGAAAGGGCGCTCCGTCGCTTCGTGCTGCGTCACCTCGTACTGCAGCGGAGTCAACGTCTGGCGGAGCTCCGCGTCGCTTGGTTTCGGTTTCACGGTATACATCCTCGCTAGCGTGCTGCCGGTGGTCCCCCCCCGTATTCCGACCACTCCGGCTTCGCTGCCCCAAATGGCCTGAAGCCGCCGGTCGCGGCCGCAGCCCGTGCGATACATGCCGTAATGCGCGGGATTCTTCTTCGCGTAGTCCTGGTGATACTCTTCGGCCGTGTAGAACGCGCCGGCCGTAAGAACTTGCGTTGCGACGTCGCGCTTGAACCGGTCGATGATCTGCTGGCGTGACGCGCTCGCCGCCCGGCGCTGCTCGGCGCCGCGGACAAAAACGGCGGTATGGTAACTCGGCCCCGTGTCACACGCCTGCCCGTCCGCCTGGAACGGGTCGATGTTGTGCCAGAACGTCCACAGCAGCGTCTCGTAGCTGACTTTGGCGGGATCGTAGATCACCCGCACCGCCTCGAGATGGCCGGTGTTCCCATCCACGACCTGCATGTACGTCGGGTTCTTCGTCGTGCCGCCCATGAATCCCGAGACTGCTGAGATCACGCCCGGCACTTCGTCGTAGGCGTGCTCCATCGTCCAGAAGCAACCACCCGCGAAGGTCGCCGTATCGGGCGGGGCAACGGTGCCGCCAAACAGAACGAGAACGAGGGCGAGGTTCATACCGTCAAGCTATCATTAGTGTCAATGCAACTCCCCTCCCTCGCGCTGCTGTTTGCAACCGTGCTGCAAGGCACGCCGTCGCAAGACGATGGGCAGTGGACGATGCCGGGGAAGGATTACGCCTCGCGGCGCTACAGCGCCCTCGCGCAGATCACCCGCGCCAATGTTACGCGCCTCAAACCCCTGTGGAGCTTCTCGACCGGAGTACTCGGCGGCCATGAGGGACAGCCGCTGGTGGTCGGCAGCACGATGTACGTCGTCACGCCCTTTCCCAATGTGCTGTACGCGTTCGATCTGACGCGCGAAGGCTATCCACTCAGATGGAAGTATCGGCCCGACGTAAACCCCACCGCCGTGGGCGTCGCGTGTTGTGACGCGATCAATCGCGGCGCCGTGTATGCCGCCGGCAAGATCGTGTACAACCTGCTCGACGGGCACACCGTCGCCGTCGACGCGAACACCGGCCGCGAGCTGTGGAAGACGCAGATCGCCGACATGGGACAAGGCGAGACCACGCCGATGGCGCCGTTCATCGTGCGCGACCGCGTGCTCGTCGGCCCCTCGGGAGGTGAGTTCGGGATTTACGGCTGGGTCAAGGCGCTCGACCTCGCGAGCGGGAAAATCCTGTGGACCGCGCACAACATGGGGCCCGACTCGTTGATGATCGCGCGGCCCGGCACGTTCACCGGCGGCGCCAACCTCGGCGTCTCCACCTGGAGCGGCGATTCATGGCGGCGCGGCGGCGCGCCGGTGTGGGGGTGGATCTCTTACGACCCGCAGCTCGACCTGATCTACTTCGGCACCGGGAACCCGGGGCCGTACAACACCGAGCAGCGGCCCGGTGAGAACAAGTGGACCAACAGCGTGCTGGCCCGGCGTCCACGCGACGGCGCGCTGGTGTGGGCCTACCAATTCACACCGCACGACAGCTGGGACTTCGACGCCAACGCGGAGATGATCCTGACCGACCTGGTCGTGGGCGGCCGCATGCGCAAAGTCCTCGTCACGTTCAACAAGAACGGGTTCGCGTACACGCTCGATCGCGCCACCGGTGAGCTCCTCGTCGCCGAGCCGTTTGCGCACGTGACCTGGGCAAAGGGCATCGATCGGCGCACCGGCGTGCCGATTGTGGATAGCACGAAAGTCACCGGCGCCTCGCGCGGCAATGTCACAGGGATCTGCCCGAGCCTCGAAGGTGGCAAGAGCCCCGTGTCGTCGTCCGCCTACTCGCCGCGGACGGGGCTGTTCTACACGGCCACGAACAACCTGTGCATGAACTTCGAGGCGACCCAGGTCACCCGCATTCCCGCGACGCCCTTCATTGGCGCCACGACGCCCTATGTCGCGGGCCCGGGTGGCCACCTGGGCGCATTCATCGCGTGGGATGCCGCGCGCGGCCGCAAAGTGTGGGAGATCAAGGAGCGATTCCCCGTGTGGAGCGGCACCGTCGTCACGGCCGGGGACGTCGCGTTCTACGGCACGCTCGACGGCTGGTTCAAGGCTGTCGACATCCGCACGGGACGCGAGGTATGGAAGTTCAAAGTGGGTTCGGGCGTCGTCGGCGCGCCGATCACATTCCGTGGACCGGACGGGAAGCAGTACGTCGCGGTATATGCGGGGATCGGCGGCGACTGGTTCCTGCTGTCGGGCGATGTGCGCTCCGACGATCCGGCAGACCTGCGCCCGCCGGCTGATTTCGCGCCCGATCTCGCGCGCTACACGAGTCAGGGAGGCATGGTCTGGATCTTCGGCCTCTAGTCCTGCTCGCGTTCGTCGCGTGTAGTCGCGGCACCGAGGGCGGTCCGCCTCCATCCATTCGCTATCCCGATCACGTGGCGGCCGGGGGCAGCCAGCCGCCGGCCGGCGATCTGGCCAATCCGTTCGCCGGCGATTCCACGTCAGCCACCGACGGCTCGAAGATCTTCAGCACGATGAACTGCGACGGTTGCCACGGCGGCGGAGCACTCGGCTGGGTCGGGCCGAGTCTCGTGGATGGACGCTGGCGCTACGGCGGCACCGACGGCGCGCTGTACCAGTCGATCTTCTACGGACGCCCCAAAGGCATGCCGGCGTACGGCGGGGTCATGTCGCCGGGGGCGATTTGGAAGGTGGTCACCTACATCCGCGCGCAGCCTGTGCCGAGTGTCGTTCCGACGCAGAGGTGGCCAGGCCGAGAGACCACGAGAGCTCCTTAACGTCAGTCCCCGCAACACCTTTCCGCCGAGCTGTGACGGAAATCCACCACGATTGCAACGACACGCATTATGTTGGGCCTCCAAGTCACCCCCTTGCCGAGGTGCCTTATGCGCGTCACCCGTGTCGCCATTTGCTTACTCGTCCTGGTCGCTCTGTTCGGCTGTGGTGGATCGCACCGGCCGGCACGCCAGCGTGTGCTGCTGCCTCCCACATTGAATCTCGTCCCGCACCGGAACATCGGCTTGTTCACGTTCTCGGTCGAGAACGCGAAGGGCAGTCTCCACGAGTTCGCGACGCAGCGATTCGAGGAGTACGTGCTTGCGGCGCAGAGCGGCATCGAGATGCGCGAGTTCACGTCGGCCGATTCCGGCCGCGTCTTCTCGCCGGGCGATACCAGCGGCGTCCCCGTCGCGTTCTTCGGCCATCTGAAAATCTCCAACGTGAAGCCCAGCGGTGGGCTGACGGCGGGCCTGGCGCCCGTCATGCAGGCGACCGTCACCGTCGAGTTGTCGGTATGGCTGGTGAACACGCGCACGGGCGGCGTAATGTGGCGGCGCAGCTCGCAATCAACGGAGAAGGTCGGCGGCCTGTCGTTCATCGGGGGCACGCCGGCGTTCTCGGCGAAAGACCCGAACGATGCGTACGGACGGCTGGTGAACCAGCTGGTCTATAACGTGACCTACGATGTTCGGAGCACTTGGGTAGACCAGTAAAGACCGCGGCGAAGGGCGGCAGATAAAGCGGCGGCGAGGGGCGGCAACCGCCGCCCCTTTTGCCGCCCTTCGCCGCCGACTCATCTGCCGCCGCCGTTAGCATCCCTCTCCCCACATCTCCACGGCTTCGACGAAGTTCTGGGCCCGCACCGTCAGTTCGGCATCGGTAATCGTCACCATCCCCGCCCTTTCGACTGCCCGATCCAGCGCCGACCAGAGACTCCAGCGTTCGGGGTCGAGCTGAATCGCGCGCGCGAGCGGGCCGATCGCGTCTTCCCACCAGCCGTTGTTCGCGTACACATCCGCGACTTTCTCGATCGCGTCCACGTCCTCGGGCTCTACCTGCAGGTGCATCATCAGCGAATCGAGCCCGTCGGCGACCTCGATGAGGCGATCGACTTCCTCCGTCTGCCGCTGCTCGACGTAGATCGCGCCCACGTGCTCCGGATTCATCGGCCAGGTGGGTTCGGCCTTGTACGTGGACGAGGGGCGTTGCGCGTCGGGCGCCAGGATCGGCGATCCCATGATCCAGACCAGGTCGATGCCGGCGGCGATCATCAAGCCTTTCCAGTAGTTCATGGCGTTCTCCCGATGGGGTGTACCGGGGGAGAACGCACGAGGCGCGCCGGGCCGAGCTCAGGCCGGGCGCGCCTCGATTGTGTTGCCTAGGACACTACGATGCGGCGGGGGGCGTGTCCTCTTTACCACGGTCTTTTCTGAAGAACCAGAAAGCGAACATGACCAGACCGACGATCAGCGCCACCTTGAAGAGGAGGAAGACCAGCGGTAGCAACAGACCGGCCGCGACCTTCCACAGGATCACGCCGACGAGGCCAACCGCGGCGAGGGACAGAATTGGCTTGAGCATCAGGGGCTCGCGACTCAGGTTAGGGACTCGAACATTACGCAGGAAACGGTCGAATGTGTCAGGCCGGAGTCCGCACCCCCGAGCCCCAAGAACAAACCGGACCAGGTTGCACGACCCTGGCCCGGCAAAGCGATGTATGAGCTACGAAGCGGTTTCGGTGCTCGGACTTAGCGGATTGGGGGATTGCGCCGAGTCAAAGCCGCTGGGACTTACCAGAACTTCAGCCGCGACAGCAGCGAACGTTTCGTGCGGCGCGCCGCTGGGCGCGCCTGGGTGCGCTTGCCGCGACCGGTTTTCTGTTTGCTGCTGCGAGCATTTGCTCTGGGTGCCATGGTGTCGACTCCGTCAGGTGATGGAGCAAATCAACAGGTTCGACTCACTACAGGCTGGTACGGCGTCGTCCAGCAACGAGCTGCCAAATGAAGGCAACGAGCGCAACCACGAGCAGCAGGTGAATCAACCCGCCCGATACGTGGAAGACGATGAAGCCAAGCATCCATGCCACAAGCAGGATTACGGCAAGTGCGGCAAACATGAAAAGCCTCCGTGTGTGTGGGCTAACTCCGCATGGAGGATAGAAAAAACGCGGGGCCGCGGTAATCGTCCGATGAAACGGTTTTGGGGTGAGAGGAATTAGCTACTACGAACGATTCGCGTTGGTGCGGCGTTAGAACGACCGCCGATAGAAGACGATTCCCCCGCCCGCGCCGCCCGCGAAGAGATCGCGCACCCCGACCCCACGCAGATCGGCAAACGCCGGTGCGGCATAGGTGGGCAGCCGCACGCCCATGGTAGAATCCAGGCCGCCACGTTCCGTTCCCACGATCAGCGCCCCATCGATGAAGCGCGGCACCACTCGCCGGCCGGTGCGCTGGCCCACGTAGTCTTCGCTGGCGAGCACAAACCGCGGCGCCTGCTTCGAACCGTCGTTCCGGAAGAACGCGATGCGGCCTGCTGCGTCGCCGACAAAGAGATCGAGATCGCCATCCGTGTCGATATCGTGGAGCTCGGGCACACCGTTGCTGCCGCGCGGCAACCGCACCACCGCGGAGTCCACGAGCGCGAACCGCCCAGCGCCCGCGGTGCCGCTGTTCCGATACCAGGCGATCGGGTCCTGAAACTGGCCCAGCACGAGATCGGGCCGGCCGTCGCCGTCGAGATCGCCGAGGGCGGGCGCGAGGTGAAAGGCCGGCAGCACGGTCACATGCCCGCGCAGCCGCAACGCCGGTGCGGTTGCGGTTCCGAGGTTCTCGAACCAGTACAACCCGCCGGTGCGCGGATTATCGGGCTCGATCTTCGTCCCCACCACCAGATCCTGATCGCCGTCGCCATCGATGTCGCCAAACGCCGGGATCGATTCGGCGCCGAGGTCGATGCCGTCGAGCACGTGGGTCGTCGCGATCTTCCAGACATTGGGCGCGGTCTGATCGAGCTGGTAGAGGTTCGCGCTGCTGCTCTTGTTGGGGTTGAACGCGCCGCCGAGTACACCGACGATCAGGTCCAGCCTGCCGTCCCCCGTGAGATCGCCGGCGGCGGGCGCATTGTAGCCGCTGGTCTCGAGCGGCGCGCCCGGCGGAAACGGGATTCGCTCGCCCTGAAAGTCGAAATGGGCGCACGTCCCTTCGTTGCGCAGCCACAGCAGCCCCGGCTCGAAGAAGTCGCCCCACAGGATGTCGGGATCGCCGTCGGCGTCGACGTCGAACACCGCCATCGTGTTCGCGCCGTGACGCGACGGTTGGCGCTGGCCGATGATCTGGATGTCTTCGAATCGTTCAGTGATGAGCTGAAACCGCGGCGCGCGATTCGAGTCCAGACCGGCCATCTCGTAGCGTGTGATCGTGCCGTCGACGCGGCCCATCATCAGGTCGAGCTTGCCGTTGCAGTCGATGTCGGCGAACTGCGCGATGTTCTGCCGGTCGGCGTAGATCACCTGCCCCTGCACGTCCCGCAACGTATCCGCGGCGACGGCGAACCGCGGCGCGGTCCGCGTTCCGACGTTGCGGAAGTAGCGAATGTCGCTGAGCGGCGACTCGGCAAACAGATCGAACAGCCCGTCGCCGTCTACGTCGACGAAGCGATACCACTCGCCGATGTCGATGCCCTGGAAGTCGTCAGTCGTCAGTCGCCAGATGTCAGCGTTGCGCTGAAACAGCTGCAGTTCGCCCGAGTTCTCCTGGACAAACAGGTCGCTGGAGCCGTCACCGTCGATGTCGAGCAGCTGCGGGCGGGGGTGCTCGAAGCCACCGAGAAACTGGAGAGAGTAAGGGTGACCGGTAGAGTCGAAGACTGGGAAAGGGGAAATCTGGCGGTCAAACGACAAACGGCGGTCAATAGCAACGGCGGCGGTCGAGGCGGTCGAGGGCGGTAGAGGGCGGGCGCACGCGGCGACAGCGAGCAGCGTCCACGCGAGCCTCAGGGTTTTCCTCCCGCGATGCCCAGCCCGGCGCCATCCGGCGCCGTATCGACCCGGCCCACCACCGCGCGCTTCTTGGCATCGATCACGATCAGCCGTCCCGGCGCCGCGGTCATGCCGGCCATCGGCATCGCCATGTTGATGCCGCCCATGTTCATGACGTTGTCGGTGTTGTGATTGGCGACAAACACCAGCTTGCCATCGCCCGAAATGACGATCCCATCGGGCTGCGCGAAATCGCCTTTCACCGTGGTGATCACGCTCCAGCGCCTGGCGTCAACCACCGTCACGTCGTTGGAGCGCTGATTCGGCACCCACACCTCGGCGCCGTCCGGCGTGAACGTCACGAGCCAGGGCCATTCGCCCGTGCTGACCCGCTGTACGAGCTTTGGTCTCGACGCGTCCGCGAGATCGAACACGAGCAGTTTTCCCGTCAGCTGCGACGTGGCGACCAGCGTGCGGCCGTCGGGTGAGACCGCCAGCTGCACCATCACCTGGCTCGTATCGCCCCCCGGCACCTCGACGATTCCCACCTGCTCTCGCGCGGCGTCGTACACGCCGATCTGATTCGTGCCCAAGCTCGCCACGTACGCGCGCTGGCCGTCGGGCGAGACGGCGAGACCGTGCGGCCGCGACACGAGCACTTCGACTTCTTCCGGCGTCATCGTCTTGCGGTTGATCACGGCGATGCGCGCCGGCGCGCTCACCGCCGACATCGACCGCGTCGCGTACAGGCGATCGCTCGTCCGATCGATCGCCAACAGCCCCGGCGTGATCGTCTCGGCCTTGGCCACGACGTGATTGGCGCGATCGAGCTTCACGACCGCGTTGTCGCCGACGAGCGAGACGTACCAGTACGATCCGTCCGGCTCGACGACGATGTGATGCGGTTTGGGATGCGCGGAAAAACCCAACCCGGCGAAATCCACAGTCGCCACGATCGAGTCAGTCGCGGCGTTGATAACCGTGACCTTCCCCGATGCCTGATTCGCCACGTAGACCAACACGGGCGGGGCGGCCGTCAGGCCGTCCGGCCGTCCGGCCGTCCGGCCACAGCCCAGCACTACCAACAGCAGTGCAGCTCGACGAATCATGGCACCGGCGCCGTCGGCTGTTTCTTGAGAATGAACAGCCCCTCCGTCCCGCTCGTCACCGCCACGACGCCGCTCTTGAAGAATGGATAGTTCCCCCACGTACCCTCGAAGCCGGGCTCGTCGGGACCGACGGGATAGGTGTCGAAGAACCCGATCAGTTTCGGCTTCAACCGGTCGGTGATGTCGAGCACCCGCAGGCCGCTCGTGTAGTTCGACTGATACATCGTGTTGCCGACCAGCCAGAGATTGTGGTCGGTGGCCTTGTTCTCCGAGATGTACTCGCCCGCGAGCACGGGGTTGTCGAGGTCGCTCACGTCCCAGATCAGCGTACGCGTGCCGTCGACCAAGCCATTGATCTCGTCCAGCTCGTCGTTCTCGTACATGTAGCGATGGTCGTCGGTGATCCAGCCCTGGTGCGCGTAGCCGACGTTCGGATACGTCGCGCGCGAGATCGCGACCGCGTGCGCCTTGTCGGTCACATCCGCGATCGAGAGGTGCGTCTCGTTCCAGCCGAAACAGATCTGGCGGCCCTGATACTTGGTGGTGGGCCCGTGATACACGACGCATTGCGCGTCATGCGTGTAGCCGGTGCCCGCGCGGCCTGTCTGCGGATCGGAGAAGCAGCCCGCGAACTTGGGGTGCAGCGGATCGCGCACATCGACCATGTGCAGGCCGCCGCCGCAGTTCTCCGCGCCGCCGTTGGAGCCGGTGAGGTACATGTACCCGCTCGACGTGTCGGACGCGATGTCGTGCACACTGCCCACCATCGTGTAGTGGGCGTCCGTGGTGAACGTCTGCGGCGTTCTCACGCCGCGCAGGCGGTTGAGATCGAACACCTGCATCCCGTGCCGGGGCGAGGCGTCCGCGACGATGAACGCGTAGTGCTTATACGTCTTGATCTCACGCCAGGACGATCCGGGTGAGCCTTTCGTCCTGGGCAGGTCGCCGAGATACACGGGGCGACTGGGATCGGTGATGTCCACGAACGACGTGCCGTCCACGCGTCCCACGATTGCGATCTCGCGGCCGGTCTCGGGATCGTTGTAGCCCCACACGTCGCTCAGCTGCACGCCGCGCTTGCCGCCGATCGCTGACACGGGCAGGAACGACATCAGGTCCACCTGATTGCAGTCGAAGATCTGGACCTTGCCGCCCGAGCACTCGCGTTGCGCGCCGGTGATCGACGGAAGGGTGGTGACGTCGCCCTCGAGCCGCGCCGCGACCGCCCAGGCGCCGGTGGACCGCCGCGTGAACAGCACCACGCCGCCCTCACCGTAATCCTGATTGCCCACCGTGATCGCAACGAGCGAGCCGGAAGCGGCGATGCGCTGGCCAAACCGGTCGCCGTCGTTCAATCGGGGGACGCTCATCTTGGTAGACCCGGTGAATCCGGTGGAGTCACGGGTCACGCGGTAGACTCGACCCTGGAATGCGTTCGAGCCGGCGCTCCCCACCCACAGCTCAGTCCCGACCTCGGCCAAGGCCGAGCCGAACCGCGAACCGAACGAGCCGTCGAACGGCAGCGCCCGTGCTACGGGATTCCAGCGCCCGCTCGTCGTGTCGCGCGCGAAGATCCACACGGCGCCGGCGACGCGATCATTGGCGGCGCCGATCGCTACGGTGTCGCCGCGCAACATGATCGCGCTGCCGAACTGCGCATTGCGTCCCGTGATCGGGCCGGGCGATGGGATCCGGATTTCCGTCTTCCACGCGCCCGACGCGTCGCGAGTGTAGACGTAGACCGCGCCCGTTCCCGAATCGGCGCGCGAGCTGCCGATCATCAACCGGGTGCCCGAAGCCGCCAGCGCACTGCCAAAGGCGCTGTTGGGCATCGTGTCGATCGGCGTGAAGGTCGTTTCAGCCGCCCACGTGTTCCCGTTGCGCTTGAAAACGTAGACCGCGCCGCGGCCGCGCTGCCCGGCGGCGGCAATGTAGGCGCGGTCGCCCGAGACCAGGACTGTCGAGCCAAAACGGTCGGCGGTCTTGCGATCGCCGGGCGCGGTGATGCGGCCACCGCTCTCGGCCCATCCACCGCTCGCGTCGCGGGTAAACAGATATACCGCGCCGCGGCCGGAGTCGGCCTTGGCCGAACCCACGAGGAGCGTGTTGCCGTCGATCGCCAGGGCGCTGCCGAAGCCGTCCCCGTTCGTCGCGCCCGGCGTCGTCAGCTTTCGAGCGGCGCGCCACACCCCCTTGGCGTCGGGTCGGAAGACGTACACCACGCCCGGGCTGTAGGTGTTGCCGGGCTGGCCGACATAGACCTCACGCCCGCTGATGGCGAGCGCGTCGCCAAACGAGCCCTGCGCCATGAGTGGAAGACTGGGCACGAAGGCAAACATGACGGCTGCGAGAAGCAGATGTCGCTGCGACACGGATGATCTCTCCGGTGGGTTATGGGCTAGTGACAAAGGTAGATTGGCGAAGTGACCTTGATCGACAAATTCGCTCCCGAGTGGCAATTCCGCGAGTCGCACCGCATCGCCGTGCTCGCGCCCGCTGACGCGGCGCGTCGCGCAATCCGTGAGGTTACGGCGCGCGAGATTCACTTGTTTCGATTCCTGACGTGGCTCCGGCGCGGCGGCCGGCCAGGCCCCTCGGGCGGCAGCCTGCTCAATCCCCCGCCCGACGAGCCGATCCTCACGGTCGCGCTGCGCTCGGGCTTCATGCAGCTTGCGAACACAGATCATGAGTTGGTGCTCGGCACCATCGTGGTGTCCCCAAAGCCCCAACCCCGGGCCCCGAGCCCCCAAACTCCTGACGAGTTTCTGTCAATCACGGCGCCGGGCTACGCCAAGGCCGTCATGGATTTCCGTGTCGTGGAATCGCCGCTGGCAATGTGCGTCGTCAGCACCGAAACGCGCGTCTGGGCGAGCGACGAGCAGACCGCACGCAAGTTTGCGCTCTACTGGTGGACGATTCGGTTGGGGAGCGGCGTGATTCGCAGGATGTGGCTGCGTGCGATCAGGCGAAGAGCTGAGAGGATTGGGAGCTAGACGGCGGCGGCGGTCGCATCCCCGCGAGCGCGCGGCCGGCGTCGGTCCAGCGCGAGCGCAGCCATTCGCTGAGCCAGAGCGGCAGCGTCCGCGAGCGCTCGATCGGCTCGTCGGTCACCGTCGGCTTCGCACCGTTGAGCATCTCGCGCGCGAGCGCCTGGACCGACGCCATATCGTTGCGCGCCTTGGCCGGCTTCCCCAGGGCGGAGGCGAGCCCGGTATCGACGACCAGAATTCCTTCATCGGCGAGCAGCACGTTCTCCGGCTTGAGCTCGCCATGCGCGATCCCGGCGGCGTGCGCGTACGCGAGGCCGCTCAGCACTCCGCGCAGGATCTCCACCATTCTCGCGAGCGGCACCGCCCCATTGTTGCCGATCCAGGCACGCAACGTGGTGCCCCGGACGAACGGCCGCGTGTGAAACACGAATGACCCCGCGCGCCCCGCACCACGCGGTTTTACGAGATTGGGATGGTTCAACTGCTCGGCGATCAGCAGGACGGCGCGCTCGAATTGGAGATCGTTGATACCGAGCGAGAGCGCGGCGGGCAGAACCTTGATGAGCAGCTCTGTGCCGTCCTGGAACTGGGTTGCGACAAAGAGCCGATATTCGCCTACCGGCCGCACTTCCCGCTCGATCCGATACAGCGGGCCGAGGTCGTCCGCTAAAGCCGTGCGGAGTTCGGACATGGTCGCAATGTTACCTCGGTCGTCCCGGATGGGAAGGGACTACTCCCCGGTCTCCCGTCTAATCCCTTGGTATAGGTTTTGGGCCCGCGCACGCTCGTCGGGCGATCCGAAGATCTTCTCGCCGTCAAAGCGACCGTTCTCGATGAAGATCTCTGAAATCTTATTGCCCGCCGTGACGCTGCCGGCCACGTGTACACCGGGCACCGACGTCTCCAGTGTGTCCGCCTTGATCTCGGGACGGCCCGTGTCCCGGTCGTACTCGATCCCGATGCGATCGAACAGACCAAGATCGGGATGGAATCCGATCAGGGCATAGACACGATCGGCGCGGATCGCCTCGTCACCACCCAGGCCGTGTACGCGCACCTCGCGCGGCGTGATGGACGCGACGTGCGTCCCGAGACGCGCGGTGATTTCGCGTGCTTTGATGCGGTTCTCCAGGTCCGGCCGCAGCCAGTATTTCACACTCTTGGGCCACGCGGTGCCGCGATAGATGATCGTGGTGCGCGCGCCCGCGCGAAACAGCTGCAACGCCGCTTCAGCTGCGGAATTCTTGCCCCCGATCACGACCGCATCGAGACCGTACGACAGATGCCCTTCGTCGAAGTAGTGCCGCACGTGCGGCAGGTCTTCTCCGGGAACGCCGAGCCGATTGGGATGGTCGAAGTAGCCGGTCGCGAGGACGAGCTTGTCCCAGGAGATGCTGGCTGTGCCGAGGCGGGTTTCGATCTCGTGAGCGTTGATCAGCTTGGTGTACGTCTGGACTCGAATCCCCTCGGCGCGGGCGACGCCGCGATAGTACTTGAGCGCCTCTTCCCGCGTGGCTTTTGGGCCGGCACACACGAGCGGATGATTGCCGATCTCCAGCCGCTCGGGCGTCGTAAAGAACGCCATGTTGACGGGGTAGCGCGCGATCGAATTAGCCAGCGCGCCGGCGTCGATGACGAGCGGATCGATACCGCGGCGCTTGGCGGAGATGGCGCACGCCAGGCCGATCGGGCCGGCGCCGACGATGATCGCGGCTTCGTGCACCTAGTGCGGTCCCGGGGAGCCCTGGCTCCGCGATGATCCGCGGATGATGTCGACCCGCAGCTCGACCCAGCCGTCCACCTGACGGTACTCGACGCGCAGGCCGTGCTCCCCCGGCGTGAGCGGCGCGTAGTGGACCAGCGATTCGTGCGGCGTCCACGCGTCGATCACCAGCGCGCCGTCCACCCACACGCGCACGGCGTCGTCGCTGATCGTGCGAATCGAGTACTGGCCCTCGGGGAGCGAGACCGTTCCTGCGGCCTCGAGTCCCCAGTTTCCCTGCGGCAAGAATGCAAACGCCTTTGGCGGCCGATACCACATGAGATCGAGCCTGGGGAGCGTCCGCAGCGAGTCGCCGATGCGCACTTGCCAGTTGATCTCGGGCTCGAAGCGCTTGTAGGAGAAGCGTTCTCCCTTCTCGGTCTCGAGCGTGATGGACCAATCGCTGCGCGCGCTGGCCCGAGGGGTCACCGTAATCACATCGCCGATGTTCCCGGCGATCCTGGACAGCGCCACGATTCCCTCCGACTCGACCACGGTCCACTTCCCGGCGGGTCCCAGGGTGGCGAGGCGCAGCGGGATTGCGCGGCTCGAGTCGCCGGCGGGCCACAGTTTGGGTGCGCGATAATCGTACGGCCCCCACTCGTCGACGATGATGGCGGAGCGGCCGCGCTCGGTGAGGCGTGATGACGGCGGCGAAGAAACGGACGGCGAGAACACCGGCGGTTCCGGGCGGCGAGGGGCGGCCGCGGTGTCCAAGCCGGTGGTGTTGCTGAGCTTCAAGACCGTTTGATTGTTGCGAAACCCGTTTCCACCGATCCGGTAGTCGCGACTGCGCGTGTCACGATGTTTGGGATAGCCCCACTCGGAGGGCGCGATCGAATCCGCCCACAGGCGTATCGCGGTCGAGTCGCCGTCGAACGTGTTGAGCGCGATCGTGTTGTCCTGTCCGTGCTCGATCGCGATGCCGGTCCGGTTGCTCTTGAAATCGTTGGCGATGATCTCGGTCTCATAGCTGTAGCCGGCCCAGACGCCGTACTCGCTGCCCCAGGACTTGTTCGCGATGATCCGGTTGCGGCTGAACGTCGCCTCGATGCCGTTGGCCGTCGCGTAGCTCACATTGTTGCCATAAAACAGATTGTCGTTCGATCCGCCCTTGCCCGAATCCATCGTCGTCTGCCCGGCCCACAGGAACACCCCGTCCCCGCCGTGGGTGAGGGAGTTGAACGCCACGACGTTGCGATTGCTCTGCTCGTACAGCAGCAGATCGGCGGAGTCCTGGCCGCGCGTGTAGAACCCGTGACTGTAGCCGCGGACGTTGTAGTCAACCTGGTTGTGCACGATCGTGTCGTCGCTCGAGCGATACAGGCCGACGCCCACCCCTGAGTTGAACGAGAAGTTGTTGTCGCGGATCATGAGGCCGTCGCTGCGCACCAGCATGAGCCCATTCATGCCACCGATCGCGGTGTTCCCCCGCAGCTCCCCGCCGTTGATGTCTTCGAGATAGATCGCCGCTCCGAAGCGCAGCCATTCGTTGTTCTCGTTGTGGTGCAATGACAGCCAGTCCACCAGGCTCTCATGCTCGATCAGGCTGAACAGCCGCGGCTTCCAGGTGTCACTCAGGTCGTTATTGATCAGCGTGAGGCCGCGCGTGCCGCGGGCAATGATGCCGAACCGGTAGCCGCGCACGCGCGCGTTTGCAATGCGAACGTTGGCGCCACTGTCGACGAGAATCGCAACGCCGCGGCGGCGATCGGGGTCGGTGGTGGCGGGCGTTCCCTCGAGTGTCGCGCCGTTGAAGTCGACGGTGATGTTGCTTCCCCGGATCGTGATCGGCGGACCGCTCAACGCGTAGGTACGGCGCGTCACCCGCGTCGATTGGGTGATCACCATGCCCGGCTGCAGCTCCACGTACTGCGGGCCTTGCGCAAGTGCGACCACTAGCATCAGCATGATGCCAACTTATGCTAGGCCGTACGCTTCCGCTCGCGACCGCGTTGCCGTTCGTGGTGCTGCTGCTCGCGATCGCGCTCGCGCCGCTGCTCGCGCCGCGCTGGTGGCATCACAATCGCAACAAGGCGCTCGTCGCAGGGATCGTTGCGCTGCCCGTCCTGGTCTATTTCGGCTTCGGGCTCGGACTGGAAGGCCGGCATGTGCTCGCCGAGAAGGCGCACGAGTACGCCGGATTCATCGTCGTGATCGCAGCGTTGTACGTCATCTCGGGCGGCATTCATATCCAGGGTTCACTCGCGGGAACGCCGCTCGTCAACACGGGGATGTTGGGCATCGGCGCCGTGCTGGCGAACCTGGCGGGGACGACCGGCGCCTCGGTCCTGCTGATTCGGCCGCTGCTGCGCGCCAACAAACGGCGCAAGCGCGTCGCCCACATCGTGATCTTCTTCATTTTTATCGTGGCGAACTGCGGCGGGCTGCTCACGCCGATCGGCGATCCGCCCCTGCTGCTCGGCTTCCTGAAGGGCGTCCCGTTCCGCTGGACGCTGCAGCTGTGGCCGCAATGGCTGTTCGTGAATGGCATCTTGCTCGTGATTTTCAACGTGTGGGACCAATGGGCGCTGAACAAGGACGAACAGGAGCTCCCCGGCTCACAGCACGAGCAGGTGCTGATCCACGAGCCGCTCCGCATTCAGGGCGCGATCGAAATGCTGGTCCTGGCGGCCGTCCTCCTCACGATTGTTATAGCCGGCCGCGCGGCCGCGCGCGGAGCTCCGTGGCCGATGGGGGTGCAGGAGGGGATCATCGTCGGGCTTGGCGTGCTCGGGTTCGTCGCCGGCTCGACCGAGCGGCGGGAGAAGAACTTCTTTGCCTGGGGACCGATCGTCGAGGTCGCGATTCTGTTTGCCGCGATCTTCGTGACGATGGCGCCGATGCTCGAGATCCTGAACGCATGGAGTCAGGGGAGCCGTGATGTCCTCGGCCTCCGCTACGGCGTGACGACGCCGGCGCAGTTTTTCTGGACTACGGGCGCCCTGTCGAGCGTGCTCGACAACGCTCCGACATATCTGGCGTTCGCGTCTGCCGCGGCCGGTTTACATGGCGTGGCACCGCACGGCGCCTATATCGGCGCGCTTTCCCTGACCCCGGAGTCGGCGAAGCTGCTCGCGGCGATCTCGACCGGCGCGGTCTTCATGGGAGCCAACACCTACGTCGGCAACGCGCCGAATTTCATGGTACGGGCGATCGCCGAAGCGAACGGGGTCAAAATGCCTTCGTTCTTTGGCTATCTGGTGTACAGCGGGGGCATACTCCTCCCGCTGTTCATCGTCGTGGCGCTGGTGTTCTTCTGACCCTGAACACACGAACCCCCTCTCCACAACCGATGGAGAGGGGGCCAGGGGTCAGCGAACTTAAGCTTTGATCTTCGCTGCCCGAATTCGCGCGGAGACGTTATAGCCGTCTTCGAGATCCAACTGCGGATCACTCAGTACCTGGTTCTTTAAGGCACGAGCATCCGTCAGGTTGCCAGCCGCCACATAGCATTCGGCGGTCAGCGTGCGCACCCATGGATCATCGAGTGGCGCACCAGCCAGCTGGGTCAGTGCTTCCTTCGGCTTGTTTTCCCGCAACAGCATGATCGCGTTGATGACGCTGGCGTGTGTCCCATACTTGTTATCGGGCTGCGCCAGTGTCGCGAGCTTCTGCGTGGCCTTCCGCGCCACCGTCAAGTCTCCACCAACGGCATTCGCTGCCGCGGTCAACTCGACCTGCATCGGTTCATCAGCGCTGCTCGCTTCAGCCGCGCTGGTAAGATGAGCCGCGATCGACGTGCCCCGACCGGACTGCGCGTCGGCGAACGCCATATCACGATGAATCGCCGCAATGAGGGCCGGGCGCTTCAGCGCCTGGGCGTCACGCAACGCGACGGCGAACTGATCCATGCCTTCTTTAACCAGTCCATCCATCAGGAAACTGCGCGCCAGCGCGCGCGTGTAGCCGATCGTGGTCGCCTTCGAAGGTGAATGGGCGATCGCCTGCTGAATCCAGCGGCGCGCGTCCACACCACGGCCGGACAGCTGCGAAATCTCAGCACTTCCCATGTAGCCTTCGCTGAAATTCGCATCGAGCTGCACCGCGCGGGCATAATGCGCCTGCGCGTCGGTCATACGGCCGCTCCACTGGAGCAGCTCGCCGTAGGAGTCGTGTGCGTTGGGCTGGTCCGGAGCAAGCTCCAGATAGCGGCGCACGGCTGTGAATCCGCCTTCTTGATCCCCCGCCTGCCACAACTGATAGGCGAGGATGTTGTAGGCGGCTGCGTCGGTCGGGTACCGCTCCGTGACGGCGCGTAATGCCTTGATGTTTCTCGGCGCCGGCGTCGTCAGCGCGGCGTAGTACGCCACGTTGGGATCGCCCGGCAGCAACGTGACCGCCGTCTCCCACAGTGCATTTGCGCGCGCCCTATCGGGAAACTCGCGGAGCGCCAGTGCGACGACTCGCTCACCCGTGGTGGCGGTCGTCATGGTCGCGATCGCGCTGTCGATTGCGGCAACACGTTCGGCCTGCGTGAGACCCGGGACGATCGCCGCGCGGAACGCGCGCGCCAGACCGAGGCCCTTGTCGATCTCCAGCGCGCGATCGAAGTGCATCGCGGCGCTGGTAAACTGAATGTTGCGTGCGGCCGAGACACCCGCGAAGAATTCGCGCGAGGCCTCCTCAGACGTCGTCGTCACCCGCAGTCGTTCTGCGGCCGGCGACGCGACGGTGACCTGCTGCGCTGCGAGAGGCAGCGCCAAACCCAGTAATGCAATTGCTACCAAAGCTCTCATACGGTCCTCTGTTGTGACGGAAAAAAAAGAAGCCCGGGCCGATGGCACCCGGACTCGCAACACAATCGAGTGAAGGAGGTCAGTATATGCGGGTAGAGCCGCCGGGGGAGTCGCCTAGAAGGACGAGATTTGCCCCGGCACGGCGGCGCCGCGCAGTGCGCGACGGGCGGCCAGGTCGCGCACCTGCTCGCGCGACCACCAGCACCACGTACGCGCGTCCACCGCAATGACGACGAAGAGATGGCTGCCCCGCGAGGTGGCGCGGATATCGGTCTCGGACAGCGCGCACAGATCCCGCGCCGTCATGTTGGGGTCGCCGCGGGGGCGCGCGATCGTATCCCCCGCGTTCACCTCGAGCGGATGGTTGTGCCAGATCGCGACCGCTTCGGTGGGGCATGGAGCGAACGTCGCATGGTCGGAAGTCGAGCGCTGCGGAGCGGGAATCGTGAAGCCCGTGACAACGGCCTCGGCGCCGGTCACCGTCCCCGTCAGACAGAGCACCATCTCGTTCTGGAGCGTGGCCGCGAGCGTCTGGAGACGAGTGAGCAGACTGGCGTCCACGACGAGCCGCGTAGGAGCCGGCGTCAGGAGACTCAGGAGTGCGAAGACGCTACCCAAAGTCACGTTGGGCCATAAGATAGGGAACGGATGAGCTTAACTCCACTGCTCCAGCAACGCCGTGCCATTGAGGCGCCGCTTGGTCCCGTGCTCGTCGTCGCGGGACCGGGCGCCGGGAAGACATTCTGCCTCGTCGCGCGCATCGAGCATCTGATCGCCGAGCAGGGCCTCGATCCGCAGCGGATCTGCGCGGTTACGTTCACCAATCGCGCCGCCGAAGAGATTGCGACGCGGCTTGGATCCGTTGATGTGTGGCGCGGGACGATCCATGCGTTCTGCCTGCAGCTGCTGCGCGAATTCCACGCGGAAGCGGGGCTGCGCAAAGGCTTCGGCGTCGCCGACGAGCATTACCAGCGGGTGATTCTCAGCCGGCTGCGGGTGCCGGCCGACCGCCGCGGTCAGCTGCTGACGCTGTTCAGCCGCCATCGCTTCCAGAGCTACCCGCTCACCCCGAACGACCAGCGGCTCTTCCACGAATACAAGAGCTGGCTCGCGCACCGCAACATGGTGGACTTCGACGAGCTGATCACGCGTGCCGAGCCCCTGGCAAGTCGCATTGCGGACCGGTGGGACTATCTGCTCGTGGATGAGTTCCAGGATGTGAACGCGGTGCAGTACGACTTCCTGAAGAAGCTCGTTCGACCGCACCACAACTTCTTCGCCGTGGGCGACGACGAGCAGTCGATTTTCGCCTGGACCGGCGCCGATCCGTACGTGCTGGTACGGTTCCAGCGCGATTACGAAGTCGAGCCGATCGTGCTCGACAAGAACTGCCGCTGCTCCCGGCAGATTTTCGAGACGGCCCGGCGCGTGCTCGCGCAGAATCCGCAGCTATTCCAGAAACAGCTCACCGCCGACCGCGAATCGAGCCACGAGGTCCAGGCGCTGTCGTTCCGGGACGAGGAGGAGGAAGCCGCATGGCTGCTGGAAGATCTTGCCCAGCCCTGGGGCGACTGCGCGATCCTGTATCGCAAGCATCGCGTCGGCGAGTACATCGAGGGGCGGCTGCTGCGGGCGGGCATCCCGTGTCGCCTGGCGCGCGGCCGCTCGCTGATGGAAGACGAGGTGATCCGGTACGTCATCACCGCGCTGCGCGTGGTGCGGCATCCTGACGATCCCGTGGCGCTCGAGGCGTTCGCGCGTTGCGTGCTGTCTGAGCATTTCCTGCAGGAAGTCGAGGCGGCGATCGAGGGCGACTTCCTGACCTCGGTGCGCGAGCTCGCCCGGCGCCGGCCGGCGCAGGACCCCGACACCAAGAAGCTGTGGCGGCTCGTGTACCAGGTCGAGAATCTGCGCGCCCTGCCCCGCTCGCACGGCACGCTGCAAGCCGTCGTGGACGAGCTGCTCTCGCAAAGCATCGGGCCGTATCGGAATGCGCTCGAGGAACGGCACGATGAGCTGAGCGATCCGGCGAGCCTTCCCGAGGCGGTGCAGCTCGCGGAAGCGCTCCAGGGACCGATCGCGTTTGCGCCCATGGGTGGCCTCGAGGTCGCTCTGCGAGGGATGGTCATTGCCGCCGGAATTCGCGAGGTGGGCGCGGCCAGGTCCGACGGCATCAAGACAAACGGCTTCACGCTCTTCAAGGCCCTCCAGCTCCTCCACGCCCGTGAGCTCGATGCGAGGCTGGGCCGCTACGTCACATTCGATTTCGAGACCACCGACACCGACGTCGCGACCTGCGGCGTCGTCGAGATCGGGGCGGCACGCGTGGTGAACGGCGAGATCGTCGAGCGCTTCCACACGCTCGTGAATCCCTACAAACCGATCTCGGCAGGAGCCACGAAGCTGCACGGCTATACCGATGCCGACGTATCACTCGCCCCGCCTTTTTCCGAAGTCCTCCCACAGTTCCTGGCCTTCGTCGGCAACGACATCCTCGTCGCCCACAACGGCCAGAAATTCGACATCCCCGTGCTGCGCCGGCTCGGCAACGTCGACACCCTAGTGTTCTACGACACGCTGCCCCTCGTGCGATCGCTGTCGCAGGACAGCGGCAAGCTCGAGGACGTCGCGCTGCGCTGCGGGATCGACATCGGCCGCGCCCACCACGCGCTCGACGACGCGTGCACCCTGGCGCGAGTCTACCTCGAGCTCGAGAAGCAACGCGTGATTCGCGCGCGCAAAGCGGTGCTCAACAACGTGCTCGACTATCTGGGCCTGGCGCTCGCCATCGAGCACGGCGCCCGCAACAGCGAGCAAGAGCTGCTCTACAACATTGGCCGGATCCGCGCGCTCGGCCGCTACAGCGATGCGCTCGAGTTCTACGCCACGTCCCGAGGCTCCAGTGGAACCGACGTCGAAGAAGTCATCCGGCGACTGGGCGGCCGCTCGCTCATGACCAAGCTGCGCGTTGAAAGCGATCCGGCGCAGCGCTATCCGACGGCGGTGTCGAGACTGGGCGCCCTGATGGTTGATGCCGGCACGCTGGACCAAAGCATCGACCAGCTGCTCGAGCGCGTCGCTTTGTCCACGTCCGACGGCGTGGACCTCGCGCCCGATCGGGTCAACCTGCTCACGCTGCACTCGACCAAGGGGCTCGAATTCTCGCGAGTGTATGTGGTTGGTGTCGAGGATTATGAGATTGTTGGGTATCAACCCACTCGTGATGAACTCGAGGAGGCCAGGCGGCTGCTTTACGTCGGCATGACGCGGGCGCGCGAGCGGCTCACGCTCACGCGCGTGACGCGCCGGCTGGGCCGCGATACGGGGCCGAGTACTTTCCTCGAGGAGATGGGACTGCTTACTGAACCATCCCGAATCGTCGATTCTGTTTCGTCATCTTGAGGAA
>Ga0137428_1000155_pt1 | contig 30849 bp, 31 predicted proteins | sample EasRivERMZT718_2_FD_102305 | JGI IMG/M metagenome (GOLD analysis project Ga0137428, IMG submission 102305) | Soil microbial communities from meander-bound floodplain in the East River, Colorado, USA - East River MetaG ERMZT718_2 | ecosystem: Environmental > Terrestrial > Soil > Floodplain ...
AAATATGGCTTGCCGTGACCAAGCACGACGGGGTGCAGGTAGATTCGATACTCATCGATCAGGCCAAGTTCGGTGAGGCTTTGCGCCAAGTCCGGGCCAGCAACTTCGATCTCCCCGTCGCGCTCGGCCTTCAGCTCGCGGATCGCGCCCTCAAGATCATGCTCAACAAGCCTGGCGTTGGGGCCGACCGACTTCAACGAGCGCGAGACGACCCATTTCGGCTGGTTCCGCCACGCCGCCGCGAAGGCGTGTTCCTCTGCATTCCATTCAGGATGATCGTCGTCCCAGTAACGCATGACCTCATACATTTGGCGACCGTACACACTGCCCGCCTGCCCCTTAGCCTCCTCGATGAAGTGGCGGAAGAGCGTGGGGCTTGGCGCAAACGCCATATGGTCGACGTAGCCGTCCAGGGACTGGTTCATTCCGAACACGAGCTTAGCCATACCCCTTCCTTTCCCCACGCGCGGCACATCCGCGCGGTTCTGATTGCGTTATGCAATCGGTAAGCTAGACCGACTGATTTCATGTCGCAATTGGTTTTGGAGTGCGCATGAACGCCCCACGCTCGGGCTGCCCGATCAATCTGACGCTCGAGACGGATTGTCTAGACTAGCGACTGCCTTCCGCAGCATTTCGTTGACGTCAACGTAGCGCTACTTTATGGACCTTGGCATCCGCGGGCGCAGGGCGCTCGTCTGGGGCGGCAGCCGCGGCGTGCCCGCAGCCGGACATCCTCATCAACAACGCGGACGGCCCGGCGCCGGGGGACTTCCGGCGCTGGGAGCGCGAGGACTGGATCAGGACCCTCGACGGCATGATGCTCGGACCGATCTTCATGATCCGCGCCGCGGTCGACGGGATGATCGAGCGCAAGTTCGGGCGCATCGTCAACATCAGCGCGCGCACCGTGAAAAGCCCGCAGCCGGAAGCCGGCCTGTCCAACGGATCGCGCTCCGGCCTGGTCGGCTTCGTGGCCGGTCTCGCGCGCCAGACGGTGAGGCACAACGTCACCTATGGGCGTACCGAAGAGGCGGGCGCCTATATCGCCTTCCTCTGCTCCGCACACGCCGGCTTCATCACCGGGCAGAACCTGATGATCGACGGCGGACAGTACCCCGGGACGTTCTAGAACCGCTGTCGGTTGATCTACAGACCCGCCCCCCGGTATCCAGCCCGAAGTGCTTGCCAATTGAAGTCCCCCGCCCGCGCGCCCGCGCCCGAGTGAAGCCTTCGCCCGAACTCGTTGACGTCGAGACGCATCAGCACTGCGGGCGCACCGGCGCGGGCGCATAAACGCTCGGGCGCCACGATCACGAAGCCGAGAACGCGGCGATAGAAGCGCACGTGCCTGGGATTTACTTCGATCACCACATCGGTGAGCGAGTGAACCACTCGAGCGAGTAGATAAGCGGATTCGATCATCGCCTGGAGCACAGCCCTGCCATCGGCGCCATCATCTTCGACCGCAAGCCGGACAATCTCGGCAATCCGGCGCCCCTGCCGCCGCAGGTTCTCGATCTCGCCACAGAAAGTCTTTTCCGCTGCCAAGCCCGTCGGCGAGTCCGGTCTTACAGTCAGGGTACCGCGTAGCGCTCCGCCATTGATTGCAACAATGGTTAAGCCAGCCGCCGCTTCGATGATCCCCTCACCGAAATTTTGCGTGACCGGCATCTCATAACCCTGCAACGCGTAGCGCCGTCGCACCAATGCTTCCGCTTCGAAGATCTGCTCTAGATCCACTGCGACTAGCGTACGCAACCCGGCGGCTGCTTTCGGCCTGCCAGTATCGCCGTCTCTAGGGATGGAGCGATTCAGAAGAGCGTCGAGCCACTGCGCTTGGTGGGCGATTGCAAGCGCGGGGGCGTACTGCGCGAGGAGGCCAATCTGTTGACTGTGACCGTTACGCGTGTAATACCGCAGGTCGCGTTGTGACGCGTGAGCTCGGGTCATGCTCGCGCGGCGGCGAGAGCCCTGCGATCTTCCCTTATGTCTGCGACCTGAACCGCGCCGCTCCACCAATTGCGCCGAAGGTTGCACTTCGTCCGGTGTCCAAACGCGTCGTTCTCGTGAGATTGCGGCTCCTCTATCCTTGCTGCAGGAGTGTGTACCTTCGGCGGTCAATACTCTGTGGGCTGGCGCGCTTACGCGATCAAGCGCTTAGCAGGTCTCCGGCGGATGGTTCGGCAGTAGTTCGGCAGCGTTTTTCGCGCAGCTAGAAAAAAGCACCTTTTCAAGCACTTGCCGCATCGAGCGGGCAGCACAAGCACTGCCACGGGAAACTAAGGAAGAGGCGTGAATGCAGAATGCGACTGAGTGTCGACGGCATTAGGGACGCCAGAGTTTTGGCGCCGTGTCTCTGGCTTCTTCATTGAGAAAGAGAAGCTGCTAGCGAGCCACGCGCAGTAGGAGTGGCGACTGCCTAGCGTAGTCGGCGGCGCTAGTACACTAGGCGGCAGGGAGGAAGTCATGTCGCAGACAACCTTTGTCCGTTTGCCCATCCTTGCCGTTTGCATCCCGCTTTGTGTCGCATCAGCGCTTGAATGAATCGGCGCGAACTTCTCAGCGCTTCCTTAGCCTTCGGTGTGCTCGCACCTTCGCGTTTGCGCGCCCAATCCAAGACCAAGACGCTCGGTGTCCTTTCGCCATTGTCTCCGCTCAGTGCTGAGCAGCGCGCGGGAAATCCGTTCTATGCCACCCTGAAAGAACTCGGCTGGGTGGAAGGCTGGAAATCATGTTGGTCTTTCAAAATGCGCGCCATGCCACGCTAGAATGCGTGGCGCTGCATCATTCATATCGGAGCACGGATGTTAGGCAGTTGTTCGGCACCGCTCTTTGGCGTGCAAAAAACCACCGTAGTTCAAGTAGGTGCGCTGCCGAGCAGGCAGTACAAGCATTGCCACGGCAAGCTGAGTTGATGCTGTCGAATCATCTCGGTTGACCGTGGCAGTAAACCTTTCAGCTCCCCAACCTGACTCGCTGCATCCGGTTCCCGGCGTCGAGCTCGGGGTCGCGATGGCGGGTGTCAAGAAGCCGGGCCGCAAGGACCTGCTGGTCATGCGTCTCGCGCCTGGCACTGCAGTGGCCGGCGTGTTCACCCAGAACCGCTTTTGCGCCGCTCCGGTCATCCTTGCGAAAAAGCACCTGAAGAATGAGATCACCGCCCTGGTGGTCAATACCGGCAACGCCAACGCGGGCACCGGCGATGACGGAGTGAAGCGCGCGCTGCAGGTGTGCGACGCCCTCGCCGGCCATCTCGGCTGCGAAGTGCACGAGGTGCTGCCGTTCTCGACCGGGGTCATCATGGAGCCGCTGCCGGCCGAGCGCATCATCGCCGCGCTGCCGAAAGCGCTGCTTGCCAAGAGCGACTGGCTGTCCGCGGCCGAGGCGATCATGACGACCGACACCGTGCCGAAGGCTTTCTCCAGGAAGGTGCGGCTTTCGCGAGGCGAGGTGCGCGTTACCGGGATCGCGAAGGGCGCGGGCATGATCCGGCCGGACATGGCGACGATGCTGGGCTTCATCGCCACCGACGCGCGCATTTCCAGAACGAATCTCCAGGATCTGCTCGAGCGTGTCGCGGACCGGTCGTTCAACTGCATCAGCGTCGACGGCGACACTTCGACCAACGATTCCCTGATCCTCGCCGCGACCGGCAGAGGCCCCGCGCCGGCTTCAGGCCGCGACCGGCTCAAGCTGGAAGCCGCGGTCACCGACGTTGCGCGCAGCCTCGCGCAGGCGATCGTGCGCGACGGCGAAGGCGCGACCAAGTTCGTCACCGTGCGCGTCGAGCGCGGGCGCAGCGTCGAAGAATGCCGGAAGGTCGCGTACGCGATCGCGCACTCGCCGCTGGTGAAGACCGCTTTCTTCGCCTCCGACCCGAACCTCGGACGGATCCTCGCCGCGGTCGGCAATACCGGCGTGGAAGTGAACAAGATGAGCCTCTACCTGGACGAGGTCCTGGTGGCGAGCGCCGGCGGGCACCATCCCGCGTACAAGGAGGAGCAGGGCGTGGCCGCGATGAAGAAGCCGGAGTTCACCGTGCGCGTGGTGCTGAACCGCGGCAAGGAAGAAGCCACGGTATGGACTTGCGACCTTTCGTTCGACTACGTGAAAATCAACGCCGAATATCGGACATAGAAGCGGGACTTGAGCAAAGAACTCGAAAAACTCCTGGCGAAGCTCGAGCAGCTTCTCCCGCCGCCGCCCCCGGAGCCCAATTGGAAGGCGAGCGTGGCCTTCCGCTGGCGCTCCAGCGGACGCAGAGGAGCGCCCGGCTGGCTGCAGCCCGTGCGCCACGTGCACCGCATCAAGCTTTCCGACCTGTGCGGCATCGACAAGCAGATCGAGCGCGTAGAGCAGAACACCCGCCAGTTCATCGACGGCAGGCCGGCCAACAACGTGCTCCTCACCGGGGCGCGCGGCACCGGCAAGTCCTCCATCGTCAAGGGGCTGCTCAACAAGTATTCGAAGCAGGGCCTGCGCCTGATCGAGGTCGAGAAGAACGACCTGATCGACCTGCCCACCATCGTCGACCAGGTCGCGCCGCGCCCCGAGCGCTTCCTGCTGTTCTGCGACGACCTGAGCTTCCACGGCGCCGAGGAGGGCTACATCGCGCTCAAGGTGGCGCTCGACGGCTCCATCTCGACGACCTCGGAGAACCTGCTGATCTACGCCACCTCGAACCGCCGCCACCTGATGCCGGAGTACATGGCCGAGAACCTCGAGACCAAATACGTCGGCGACGAGATCCATCCCGGCGAGAGCGTCGAGGAGAAAATCTCGCTCTCCGAGCGCTTCGGGCTGTGGGTGACCTTCTATCCGTTCGACCAGGACGAATACCTCGAGATCGTCGGGCAGTGGCTCAAGTCGTTCGACTCTTCGATGAGCGAAAAAGCGAAGGAAGAAGCCCTGCAGTGGGCCTTGCAACGCGGCTCGAGGAGCGGCCGCGTCGCCTACCAGTTCGCGCGCGATTGGGCGGGTCGCCACTCCCGGAGAAAGTAGAACGTCCACGTGATCGAGGTAGCGGCGGCGGTGCTCCAGCGCCCGGACGGCGCGTTCCTGCTTGCGCAGCGGCCGCAGGGCAAGGTGTACGCAGGCTACTGGGAATTCCCCGGCGGCAAGATCGAGCCGGGCGAGCCGGCCGACCGGGCGCTCGCGCGTGAGCTGCACGAGGAGTTGGGCATCGACATCGGACCGCCCTTTCCCTGGATCACCCGGGTCTTCACCTACCCGCACGGCACGGTTCGCCTCAACTTCTACCGGGTTTATGAATGGAAAGGCGAGCCGCATCCGCGCGAAGAACAGGCTATCTCTTGGCAGAGCGCCGGCGCGCCGATGGTCACGCCGATGCTGCCGGCCAACGCGCCGGTGCTCGCCTCGCTCGCCCTGCCGACCGAATACGGGATTACCAATGCCGCGCACTACGGGATCGCCGACATGCGGGCGCGGCTCGAGCAGCGCCTCCGGCAGGGATTGAAGTTGCTGCAGGTGCGCGAGCCCGGGCTGGTGGAATCCGAGAGAAGGCGTTTTACCGAGCAGGCGATCGGCCTTGCGCATCGCCATGGCTGCAAGGTGCTGGTGAAGTCGGCCTTCCCGGGCGCCGACGGCATTCACTTCACTGCTTCCCAGCTCATGAGCCTGAGCGGGAAACCGGAAGGCCTGGTCGCGGCTTCCTGCCACACGCGTGCGGAGCTGGATCGGGCCATGGAGCTGCAGCTCGATTTCGTCGTCCTCGGGCCCGTGAAAGACAAGTCGCCGGCGCTTGGCTGGCAGCGCTTCGCCGAGCTCGCGCGCGGGGCGACGATTCCGGTGTACGCCATCGGCGGCCTCACGCGCGCCGATCTGCAGGACGCCTGGCGCGCCGGCGCCCACGGCCTGGCTATGATTCGGGGGGCTTGGAGCTAGATTTCTTGTCGTCGGGCAGGCGGTACTCGTCGGAGGCCCAGTTGCCGAGATCGATGAGCCTGCAGCGCTCGCTGCAGAACGGGCGCCACTTGTTCGCCTCGGAGTACTCGCTCAGCGCGCCGCAGCGCGGGCAGGCGACCTTGCGTGGTTTTGCCATAAATGGATGCGCGGTCGTTGCCGCTCAGAGGTTACAGAACGTGAGCTCGAAGCCCACATCCCAGTCGGCGGTGCGCGCTTTCGGATCTTCGCCGTTCTGTGCGAGGAAGCGGATGTTGAGGACGTATTTGTTGGCGCTGATCTCGGGCACGCACGCCATGGTGTGGTCGAGCCGCAGGCGCAGCATCTGCGCGGTCTTGCCGCCGAGCATCTGCTGGTACATGCCCTGCGGCGCCGCCAGCGCCTGCGGCTTGCCCGATTCGCGCAGGATCCTGAGGATGATCGCGGTGCCGTCGCGCAGCGGGTAGAGCGGTCCGGTCCAGGCCGCGAGCTGGCCGGTGCGTTCATCGGAGGGACGGTGCAGCCAGTAGTGGTAGGACGGGAGGTCGAACTCGCACGCGCCGCCGGGGATGCCGGTGCGCTGCTTGATGGACATCAACCAGTCGTTCTCGCGCAGGTACTGCCCGATCTTGCCGGTCATCGAGAACAGCGCCTGCGACGCCTGCTCGATGTCGCGCAGCACGTGCGCCAGCGCTTCCTCGGCGATGTCGGGGTTGTTGCGGAACGAGAGCAGCACCTGCTTCTGCCGCTCGAGCTCCTGCAGCAGGTCGGACTTGAGATCGGCGCGGCCGGCGACCTCCATGATCTCGAACAGCGTGAGCAGCGCCATGTGGTGATCGTGCGGCTCGGTGCGAGCGATGAAGTGGCGCGAACGCTCGAACAGGTCTTCCAGCCGCAGCAGCGTCCGGATCCGTTCGTTGAGCGGGTACTCGTAGGTGATCACGGGCTTGCGAATTGTAGGTATTTTTGGTGCAGCGCGGCGACCTGATTGCGCAATGCGTCACGCGCGCCGCCGTTCTCGATCACGTCGTGCGCGGCGGCGAGACGCTCCGCGCGCGGGATCTGGCCGCGCATGATGGCGCGTACCTCAGGCTCTGACAGGCCGCTGCGCGCGCGCACGCGCTCGACCTGGGTATCCTCCGGGCAGTCGACCACGAGGATCCGGTCGACCCGGCTGCGGTAGTCGGGCGACTCGACGAGCAGCGGCACGACGTGCACGACGTACGGCCCCGGCGCGGCCGCGATGCGCCGCGCGGATTCCTCGCGGATCATCGGGTGCAGCAGCGCTTCGAGCGAGCGCTTCTTCTGCGGGTCGGCGAACACCAGGTCGCGCACTTTTTTTCTGTTCATGGCCCCATTGGGTTCGACCGCGTCCGGGCCGAAAAGCTTCCGGATCGCGGACATCGCCGTGCCACCCTTCTGGGTCAGCTCGTGCGAGATGACGTCGGTATCCACGATGGTCGCGCCGAGCTTGGCGAACTCGTCGGCGGCGGCGCTCTTGCCGCTGCCGATTCCACCGGTGAGTCCCACCACGAATCGACGAGCGCCAGGAGCCGCGCCAAAAGCAGTCACAGGATGCGCTGCAGGTACCAGCGAACGATTGGCTCGCCCCAGAACATCGCAACGATGCCGGCGATCGCGAGGTACGGCCCGAAATGGAAGCGGAAGCCCGCGTCCCAGCGGCCGCGCGCGGCGAACATCTGCAGCGCGCCGAACACGAGGCCGACGAGCGACGAGAGCAGGATCACGAGCGGCAGGATTTTCCAGCCGAGGAAGGCGCCGACCGCGGCGTTCATCTTGAAGTCGCCGTAGCCCATGCCCTCCTTCCCGGTGAGCAGCTTGTAGCCCTGGTAGATGAGCCACAGCGCGAGGTAACCGGAGACCGCGCCGATCACCGCGTCCGCCAGCGGCACGAAAGCGCCGTACAGGTTGACCAGCAGCCCCAGCCACACCAGCGGCAGCGTCAGGTCGTCGGGCAGCAGGCCGGTTTCCTGGTCGATGAACGCGAGCGCGATGGTGAACCAGACGAAGAGCGTCGCCCCGAGCGCGGCAGGTGAAGCCCCGAAGCGCCAGGCCGCGTACGCGGCGCCGATCCCGGCGAGAAGCTCGACCAGCGGATACTTGAGGCCGATCTTCGTGCCGCAGCCGGCGCACTTGCCGCGCAGGACGAGCCAGCTCACGACAGGGATGTTCTGCCACGCGCGGATGCGATAGCCGCACTTCGGGCAGCCCGAGCGCGGCACGACGAGGTTATAGGCGTCCTCGGGAGGCAGCGGCTGGCCGGTGAGCTCGGCGCACTCGGCGCGCCAGCCGCGCTCGAGCATCTTCGGCAGCCGGTGAATCACGACATTGAGGAACGAGCCGACGCACAGCCCGAGCACCAATGCCGCCCACGGGAAAACGGCCGGCTGAACGAGCCAGCCAGCCGCCGTCATTACGCTAGACCGCCTGTCCTATCTTGAAGATCGGCAGGTACATCGCGATCACCATGCCACCGATGAGGGTGCCGAGCACGACCATGATCATCGGCTCCATCAGGGAGGAGAGCGCCTCGACCGCGTCGTCGACCTCGGCCTCGAAGAAGTCGGCGACCTTGGCGAGCATGCCGTCGAGCGCGCCGGTCTCCTCGCCGATCGAGCACATCTGGATCACCATGCTCGGGAACACGTTGGCGTTCTGCATCGCCACGGTGAGCGAAGTGCCGGTGGCGACCTCCTGCTTGATCTGCTTGGTGGCCATGGCGTAGACGTAGTTGCCCGAGGCGCCGCCGACCGAGTCGAGCGCCTCGACCAGCGGCACGCCGGCGGCGAACATGGTCGACAGCGTGCGGGTCCAGCGCGCGATGGTCGAGATGCGCACCAGGTGGCCGAACACCGGCACCCTGAGCATCAGCTTGTCCATGAACACCTGCACTGCCAGCGAGCGCTTCCAGGACTCGAAGAAGCCGTAGATAGTGAGGCCGATGATCGGGAAGATGATGTACCAGTACGACACGAACCAGTCGGAGATGCCCATCACGATCAGCGTGGGCGCGGGCAGGTCGGCGCCGAAGTTGGTGAACACCTCCTTGAACGCCGGGATCACGAAGATCATGATCACCGCGGTGATGATGAACGCGACTGCGACGATCGCGATCGGGTAGAACAACGCGGCCTTGATCTTCGATTTGATGGCGAGCGTTTTTTCCTGGTAGGTCGCTAGGCGATCGAGCAGCGTCTCCAGAATTCCCGCCGCCTCCCCGGCCTGCACCAGGTTGCAGTACAGGTTGTCGAAATGCAGCGGGAACTTGCGGAACGCGGCGGCCAGCGACGACCCGGTCTCCACGTCGGTCTTGATGTCGGTGAGGAGCTTCGCCACCGCCGGGTTGGTCGCGCCCTTGCTGACGATCTCGAACGATTGCAGCAGCGGCACGCCGGCTTTCATCATCGTGGCGAGCTGGCGGGTGAAGAGCGAGATGTCCTTCGAGCCGACCGAGCCGCCGCGCTTGCGCCTGACCGGCTTGACCTTCTGCACCACGATGCCCTGGCGGCGCAGGGTCGCATTGGCCGCGGCTTCGCTCGCCGCGCGCAGCTCACCGCGGATCGTTTTCCCGGCCTTGTCCTTGCCTTCCCACGTGAACGTGCGCTCTTTCGGCCCTTTTAAGGCCGCTGCTGCTGTTGCCATCGTCAAGCTCCCTGGGCCCTTCCCCTTAACCGGCGGATGATGCCCTCCGGAGACACGTTTGTAAAGCCTGAAGTTCCGGTTCTAAGCCTCTGAGGGCTCGGTATTTTCTACAATTTCAGCGGGCTTAAAGATCCTTACCGTTTTCACCGTCCGGCCCTGCGCGTGAACGATTTCCATCGGCACGTTTCCGATCTTGATCGACACGTCGGCCTCGGGGATGTCCTGCAGGTGCTCGACGATGAGGCCGTTGAGGGTCTTGGGGCCATCGGTCGGAAGCGACAGCCCGAGCGCGCGGTTCACCTCGCGCACGGGGGTCGTGCCCTCGGCGGTAGCCGCGCCGCTCGGGTCCCAGGTGAGCGCCAGCCCGGCGCTCGGCAGCGAGGTGGTGAACTTGCCGATGATCTCCTCGATGATGTCCTCGAGGGTGACCAGGCCCATCAGCTCGCCGTACTCGTCGACCACCATCGCGATGCGCTCCCGGTTCTCCTGGAAGTACTGCATCTGCGCCAGCACCGGCGTGGTGGCCGGCACGAAGTAGGGCTCGCCGAGCAGCTCCTCCAGGGTCGTCTTGTCGAGCGTGCGGGTCGGCAGCGCCGCCAGCACCTTCTTCAGGTGCAGCACCCCGATCACCTCGCCGAGCGCACTGCGGAACACCGGCAGCCGCTGGTGGTAGCTGGTGACGATCTGGTGGATGATCGTCTCCATGTCGTCGTCGAGCTTGATCGACTCGATCCTGGCGCGCGGCACCATGATGTCCTGCACCGTCACGGCGCCGACGTCGAACAGGTTCATGAGGATGGAGAAGTGCTTCTTCGGCATGAAGCTCGAAGATTCCAGCACCAGGGTGCGGATCTCCTCGGGCGAGAGCTTCTCCACCTGCGTGTTCTCCTCGGGGCGGATGCCCACGAGGAGCAGCAGCGGGCGCACGAACAGGTTCACGAACCAGACGCCGGGCTGCAGCAGCCACTGCATCGGCTTCACCACGTAGGCGAGCGCGGGGGCGATGCGCTCTGGATACGTGGCGCCAATCACCTTCGGCGTGATCTCGGCGAACACGATGATCAGGAACGAGATGGCGAGCGTGCTCACCGCGTAGGCGAGCTTGCCCTGGCCGAACAGCTCGACCGCGATCAGGCTGGCGATCGTGGCCGCGGCCGCGTTCACCAGGTTGTTGCCGATCAGGATCGCGCCGAGCAGCTTGTCGGTGCGCCGGAGCAGCTCCTCGACGTGCGCCGCGCCGCCGTGGCCCTGGGCCACCATGTGCTTCAGGCGATAGCGGTTGATCGCCATCATGCTGGTCTCGGCGATCGAGAAAAAGCCCGAGATCACGAGCAGCACCACCAGCGCGCCCACCATCCACTGCAGGGTGAGGTCTTCCATCAGGTGCGCTGGAGGATGACTTCCAGCACGAACGCCGTGCCGATGTTGGCGAGTAGCACCAGCACGAAGCCGGCGATGGTCCAGCGCAGCGCGGTGCGCCCGCGCCAGCCGTAGGCGTAGCGCCCGAGCAGCAGGCCGGCGAACGTCGCCCACGACAGGATCGCGAACACGGTCTCGTGGTTGAAGCGCAGCAGGCGGCCGAACATCGCGTCGGTCAGCGCCATGCCGGTGGCGAGCGTGAGCGTGAGGAACACGAACGCAGCCGCGATGACGCGGAACAGCGAATGCTCGACCGTGAGAAGCGGCGGCAGGTTGCCGGGGGGGCTCGCGCTGCGCTGGTGGAGCCTGCGCTCGACCAGCGCCATCAGCGCGGCGTGCAGCAGCGCCATGACGAACAGGCTATAGGCGATCATGGCGAGGATGAGGTGCAGCTTGAACTCGGTGCCGAAGTCCCGGATGCTGCGCCCGGCGAACAGCGCCGGCAGCGGCGCCGCCAGCGCGGCGAGCGGCAGCACCAGCGGCTGCATGCCTTCGAGGTTGTAGTACAGGCTCTCGACCCAGTAGAGCGCGACGCCGATGAACATCATCACCGACAGTGCCTGCGCGAACCCGAAGCGCAGCTCCTTGCCGAGCACGCCCTGGTACAGCAGCCAGCCGTGCAGCCCGAGCGGCACCAGAATCGCCGCTCTCTCCCAGCCCCGCAAGCCGGCCTGCTGCACGCCCGCCGGCGCGCGCCCCCGCCAGCGAGTGTTCCAGAAGTGCCAGGCCAGCCCGACGTACATGGCCGAGACGATGCCGTGAATTACAATGTCGGGCACCGCTTCAGTCTATCACTCGAGCCTCGACACCCGTGCTGGATACCCTGACCTCACGCCTCGCGCGCATCGTCAAGACGATTCGCGGCGAAGCGCGCCTGACCGAGGCGAACATCCAGGAAGCGCTGCGCGAAGTGCGCGTCGCGCTGCTCGAGGCGGACGTCGCCCTTCCGGTGGTGAAGCACTTCACCGACTCGGTGCGCGCGGCGGCGCTTGGGGAAGAGGTGGTCGGCAGCCTGACGCCCGGCCAGGCGCTGGTGGGCGTCGTGCACCGCAGCCTCGCCAGGCTGATGGGCGAGGCGAACGTGGGCCTCGACCTCGCCACGCAGCCGCCCGCGGTGATCCTCATGGCCGGACTGCAGGGCTCGGGCAAGACCACGACCTGCGGCAAGCTCGCGCGGCTGCTCGTCAACGACAAGAAGAAAGTCGCGCTCGTTTCCTGCGACGTCTACCGTCCGGCAGCGATCAAGCAGCTGGAAACGGTCGCTGGTCAGGCAAAGGCCGAATTCATCCCGTCGTCCGTGGGCGAGAAACCCGGCGACATCGCCCGTCGGGCGCTCGAATACGCGCGCACGCACTACCAGGATGTGCTGATCGTCGACACCGCGGGCCGGCTCGCGATCGACGAGGAGATGATGCGCGAGATCGCCGAGCTGCACGCGACGCTCAAGCCGATCGAGACGCTGTTCATCGTCGACGCGATGCAGGGCCAGGACGCGGTCAACGTGGCGCGCGCGTTCAACGAGCGCTTGCCGCTCACCGGCGTGATCCTGACCAAGCTCGACGGCGATGCGCGCGGCGGCGCCGCGCTTTCCGTGCGGCACGTCACCGGCAAGCCGGTGAAATTCGCCGGCGTCGGCGAGAAGCTCGACGGCCTCGAGCCGTTCCATCCCGAGCGCATGGCGGCGCGCATCCTCGGCATGGGCGACATCCTGTCGCTGGTCGAGGAGGCGCACGCCAAGATCGACCTCGAGGAAGCCCAGCGCGTCGCCGAGAAGGTGAAGAAGGGCAAGGGCTTCGACCTCGAGGACTTCAAGCAGCAGATCGTGCAGATGAAGAAGATGGGGGGCGTCGCCTCGCTCATGGATAAGCTGCCGGCGCAGCTCGTCGGCCAGATCGACCCCGCCAAGCTCCAGGACGAGAAGCAGTTCAAGCGCATCGAGGGCATCATCAACTCGATGACCCCGGCCGAGCGCCGCAAACCCGAGCTGATCAAGGCCTCGCGCAAGCGCCGCATCGCCGCCGGCGCCGGCGTCCCGGTCCAGGCGGTCAACCAGCTCCTGAACCAGTTCGAGCAGATGCAGAAAATGATGAAAATGATGAAAGGCGGGAATTTGGCACGCATGATGCGCGGGATGAAAGGCATGCTCCCGGGCATCCGTTAGACGGAGGCAGCATGGCCGAAGACTCGGGCCGCACGCGGGTCTGCAGCGTTCTTTTTCTCGACATCGTCGACTATTCGAAGCGCGACGTAGGCGAGCAGGTGCGGCTGAAGCAGCGGTTCAACCTGGTGATGGCGAGCGCGCTCGGGCATGTGGAGCCCGACGAGCGCGTGGTCGTCGACACCGGCGACGGCGCGGCGATCACCTTCCTCGGCGATCCGGAGCGCGCGCTGTACGTGGCGCTGGAAGTGTTCGACAACGTCGGCGAGCTCCCGGTGCGCATGGGCATCAACCTCGGCCCGGTGTCGCTGATGAAGGACCTGAACGGCCTCGACAACGTGATCGGCGACGGCATCAACGTCGCGCAGCGCGTCATGAGCTTTGCAGGCAGCGGCGAGCTGCTGGTCTCGAGGCTCTACTACGACGTGCTCTCGCGCCTCTCGGACGACTACGCGAGCATGTTCCGCGCGGAAGGCTCGCGCACCGACAAGCACAAGCGCGCGCACGAGGTGTACTCGGTCAGCAAGGCGGTGCGCGTCGGGCGCAAGGTGGCCTCCGAGCAGCTCATCGCGAAACGCAAGCGCCGCGCCGGGCCCGATGCCACCTTCCAGCCGGTGGATCGGACGCCGGCCCAGGTGTTCGACGCGGGCACGCACTATCTCGTGTCGGGCTACAGCAAGGATGGCGTGAGCAAAGCGGTGGAGAAGCTGGCCGCGCAGGGCGCCAAGCTCATCTCGCCGCTCTCTCAGGTCGGCCGCAAATGGCTCGCCAGCGTGACCAACCCGAAGCTCGCGGTCGAGGCGAAGGTCGAGGAGCTCGGCTTCAAGCGTGTGATCACCGGCCCGACCAAGGAAGCGGTCGAGCTCAAGCTCGATGACCTGGTCGAGCGCGGCTCGAAGGTGGTCCAGCCGCCCGAGCTTGCCGACGGCGTATGGACCGCCGTCTGCGAGCATGTCTAAGGCTTGGGTGCTGCGGCGTAGCTGAAGTGTTCGTGCACGATCTTCCAGGCTGAATCGCGCTTGGCGAGCAGCAAGGTCGCTGCGCCTTGCGTCGTTGGTCTGGGATGCCGAGCTCGGGCCGATGCCGAAAGGCGCGATCGCGAGGGCGTGCGTGGTGCCGATCCGGGTTACTTGAATTTCGCCTGCCGTGACTTTCAGCTGCGGCAGCGTGGCGATTTGCTTGCTGGCTTCTTCCTTGATCGCATCGCGGCCGCGCACGATTCTCCCCTGCCCGGTGATTGAGGTAACGCTCGGAGCCGAGTCGAGCATGTTCACGCTCGCGGCGATATCCGTGCTGGTGATGTAGCTGCGGACAAGCTGTTGAATCTCCGCTTCTAGCTTCGCGGAATCTGGCGCGCAGGCCGTCAACGCGAAGCTCGCCAAGCCTATCAAGCCGAGTCTCATTTGAAACCTCCCTGGAGTAGCGTACCAAAGCTTCCCAAAGTCCTGATTTCTCCCGTATAATCCGCGCCTTTTCGCGGTTTGCGGAGTCTTCCAAATGGTGGTGATTCGACTGCGGCGCGGCGGCGCCAACAAGCGCCCGTTCTTTCACGTGGTGGTGGCGGATTCGCGGCGCGCCGCCAGCAAGAAATTCATCGAGCGGCTCGGGTTCTACGACCCGAAGGCGCCGGCGGGACGCGAGTCGCTGCGCGTGAACATGGAGCGCGTCAAGCACTGGACTGGAAAGGGCGCGCAGCTCTCGGGCACCGCTGCGCGGCTCGTCAAGCAGTTTGCAAAGAAGGCCGCCTGAGCACTTCGTAGAGATGGGCCGCGTCGCCGGCTCGTACGGCGTGCGCGGGTGGATCAAGGTGGAGGCGCCGCAGCAGGCGCTGTCGCGCTGCACGCGGTGGTCGATCGGCGGGTCGGAATTTCCGGTCGAGCAGGTGAAGGAGCACTCGGGCACGCTGCTGGCGAAGCTCGCGGGGCTCGAGAGCCGCGAGGCGGCGCTGAAGCTCAAGGGCTCGACGGTGTACGTGCGGCGCGAGTCGCTGCCCGCGCCCGAAGCGGGGCACTACTACCTCGCCGACCTGGTCGGCCTTGAGGTCGTGAACGAGAAGGGCGTGGTTCTCGGCGTGGTCAAGCGCTGGCTGTTCAACGGCGCGCAGGACGTGATGGAAGTGGGCGGCGACAGGACGCGGTTGATCCCCTGGATCGTGTCCGTCGTCCGGCAGGTGGATCTGGGCAAGCGGCAGGTCCAGGTCGAATGGGGGGCGGACTGGTGATCCGCTTCGACGTGGTGACGCTGTTCCCGGAGATGTTCGTGGCGCTGACGGGCTGCGGCATCACCAGCCGGGCGCTGGACGCGGGGCTGTATTCGCTGACCACGTGGAATCCGCGCGATTTCACGGCGGACCGGTACCGGACGGTCGACGACCGTCCGTACGGCGGCGGGCCGGGGATGGTGATGCTGGCCGAGCCGCTGGAGCGGGCGCTGGACGGGATCAGGTTGGCGGGAGGCGGAAGGGTGCTCTATCTCTCGCCGCAGGGCAGGAAGCTGGATCACCGCGGGGTGCTGGAGCTCTCGCGGGAAAAGGCTCTGACCCTGCTGTGCGGAAGGTATGAAGGCGTGGACGAGCGGCTGCTCGAGCGCCGGGTCGACGAGGAAGTATCGATCGGCGACTTCGTGCTCTCGGGTGGCGAGATCGCCGCGATGGCGCTGGTGGACGCGGTGGTGCGGCAGCTGCCGGGCGCGCTCGGCGACGAGGCTTCGGCGCTGGAAGAGTCGTTCGCCGACGGGCTGCTCGACTGCCCGCAGTACACGCGGCCGGAGGCCTGGCCGCCCAATGAGGCGGGCCGGCGGGTGCCGGAGGTGCTGCTCTCCGGGCACCATGAGAACATCCGCCGCTGGCGGCTGAAGCAGGCGCTGGGAAGGACCTGGCTGCGCAGGCCCGACCTGCTGGCGGTGAAGAAGCTGAGCGCAGAGGAATCGAAGCTGCTGGCAGAATTCCAGCAGGAACACAGGAGATAGTTATGGACCTCATCAGGACCCTCGAGCAGGAAGAGATCAAGCGCCTCAAGAAGGAGGTCCCCGACTTCTCGCCCGGTGACACGGTAATAGTGAACGTGAACGTGGTCGAGGGCGAGCGCAAGCGCTCGCAGGCTTTCGAGGGCATGGTGATCGCCAAGCGCAACCGCGGCCTCAACTCCTCGTTCATCGTGCGCAAGATCTCCTCGGGCGAGGGCGTCGAGCGCACCTTCCAGACCTACTCCCCGCTGATCGCCTCGATCGAGGTGAAGCGCAAGGGCGACGTGCGCCGCGCCAAGCTCTACTACCTGCGCGCGCGCTCGGGCAAGTCCGCCCGCATCCGCGAGCGTACCGGCGGAGAAGAAGCCGGCTCGGCGGGCGGCGGCAAAGCCGAGGAGTAAAATCGGCTGATGCGCCGCGAATCCGCCGCCATCAGCCCCGTAGCCGAAGTCATCCAGGCGGTCCGCGCCGGCGAGATCGTCATCCTGGTCGACGACGAGGACCGCGAGAACGAAGGCGACCTCGTGTTCGCGGCCGAGTTCGTCACCCCCGAGAAGATCAACTTCCTCGCCAAGCACGGCCGCGGCCTGGTCTGCATGCCGATCACCGAGGAGCACGCGACCCGGCTCGGCCTTAAGCCCATGGTCGAGCAGAACCGCTCGCGCCACGGAACCAACTTCACCGTTTCGATCGAGGCGGCGGAGGGCATCGCCACCGGCATCTCGGCGCACGACCGCGCGCTGACCGTCAAGGTCGCCTGCGCCCAGGATGCGAGAAGCGAAGACATCGTGCACCCGGGCCACGTGTTTCCGCTGATCGCGCATCCCGGCGGCGTGCTGGTGCGCGCCGGGCATACCGAGGCCTGCTGCGACCTCGCGCGCCTCGCCGGCCTGGCGCCGGCGGCGGTGCTGTGCGAGATCATGCGCGACGACGGCACCATGGCGCGGCTGCCGGATCTGCTCGAGTTCGCGGCCGTGCACAAGCTCAGGATCGGCACCATCGCCGATCTGATCGAGTACCGCAGCCGCAACGAGTCGCTGGTGCGGCGCGAGCTCGAGCGCGATATCGAGACGCCTTGGGGGGCCTTCCACCTAGTGTCGTACCGCGACCTGGCGGTCGGTGCCCTCCACCTCGCGCTGGTCCACGGGAAACCGGAAGCGAAAAAAGACACCCTGGTGCGGGTGCACGAGCCGCTCTCGATCCTCGATCTGCTGGATTCCGGCAAGGGCACGCACTCCTGGGGAGTCGGGGAAGCGCTGCAAAAAATCCAGGAAACAGGCTGCGGCGTGATGGTGCTCATGAACTGCAGCCAGGAGGAAACGCGCCCGCCGAAGGCGGGGCGCGGCATGGATTTGCGCTTATACGGCATCGGCGCGCAGATCCTGCGCGACCTCGGCGTCGGCAAGATGCGGCTGATGGCCGCGCCGCGCAAGATGCCGAGCATGGCCGGCTTCGGCCTCGAGGTGACAAGCTACGTAGAGCAGCCCCGGCGGTAGCACGATGCGCCTCGGCATCGTCGCGAGCCGGTTCAACGAAGAGATCTGCGGCAAGCTCCTCGAGCGCGCGCGCGCCGAGGCGCAGAAGCAGAAGGCCGAATTCACGGTGGTGCAGGTGCCCGGGGCCCTCGAGATTCCGCTCGCGCTGCAGTGGATGGCGCAGTCGGGTCGCTTCGATGCGCTGGTCGCGCTCGGCGTCGTGATCCGCGGCGACACCTATCACTTCGACATCGTGGCGAACGAGTCGGCGCGCGGCGTGATGGACGTGATGCTCGAGCTCGGCGTGCCGGTGGCGAACGGCATCCTGACCACCGACGACGAGGCGCAGGCCAAGGCGCGCCTCGACAAGGGCGCGGAAGCGGTGCGCGTGGCCGTAGAAATGGCCAAGCTGAGGGTGCAGCTCCATGAGGCACGCTAGGCGCCAGGCGCGCGAGGTGGCGCTGCAGGCGCTCTACGCCTGGCAGCTCTCCGGCTGCGACCCGCTCGAGGAAGCGCGCTCGAACGAAGCCTACGAGAAGAGCGAGTTTCTCGAGTCGCTTCTGCGCGGCGTGCACGAGCGCGCCGCCGAGCTCGAGGGAGTAATCACGCCGCATCTCAACCGCGAGTTCGCCCGGCTCTCGCCGGTGGAGCGCGCCATCCTGTACATCGGCGCCTACGAGCTCGCGCACCATCCGAAGACGCCGTTCAAGGTGGTGGTCAACGAGGCAGTCGAGCTCGGCAAGAGCTTCGGCGCCTCCGAGGGATACCGCTTCGTCAACGGCGTGCTGGAGAAGATTGCGCAAGCGCTGCGGCCCCAGGAGGTCGCGCGCTCGCGCAACCTCGCCTGAACGAATTCGAGCTCATCCAGCGCTATTTCGCTCGCCCTGCGAAGCGCGCGCTGCTCGGCGTGGGCGACGACTGCGCGCTGCTGCGGCCCGATGCCGGGCTCGACCTCGCGGTCACCACCGACATGCTGATCGAGGGGCGGCACTTCCGGCCCGATGCCGACCCGCGCGCGCTCGGCCACAAGGCGCTCGCGGTCAACCTCTCGGACCTCGCCGCGATGGGCGCGACGCCGCGCTGGGCGACCCTCGCCATCGCGCTGCCGACGGCCGAGCCCGCCTGGCTGGCAGGGTTCTCCGCCGGCTTCTACGCGCTCGCCGAGCGCTACGGCGTCGAGCTCGTCGGCGGCGATACGACAGCAAGCGGAGCACGCGCGATTTGCGTCACCGCGATCGGCGAAGTGCCGCCGGGAATGGCGCTCGAGCGTTCCGGCGCGCGGCCCGGCGACGACGTGTGGGTGTCGGGCGAGCTTGGCGGCGCCGCGCTCGGCCTCGCGCACCCCGAAATCGCCGAGGCGGCGAAGCGCCTGCACCTTCCCGAGCCGCGCGTCGAGCTCGGCGAGCGGCTGCGCCGCCTCGCGCACAGCGCGATCGACGTGTCCGACGGCCTCGCCGGCGATCTCGGCCACATCGCGGAGCGCTCGGGCGTGCACGCGATCGTGGAGTACGAGCGCATTCCAAGAGGTGCTTCCTTTGAAAAGCTGAAGGCCCCGGAGCTCGAGAGGGACTGCGTGCTCTCCGGCGGCGACGACTACGAGCTGCTGTTCACCGCGCCAAGCGGGCGGAGCGCCGAGCTGGGCGCGCTCGCCGCCGAGCTCAAGCTGCCCCTCACGCGCATCGGGCGGATCGAGGCTGGCGAGGCGCGCGTCACCGTGCTCGCCGCCGACGGCAAGCCCATCGCGCACCGCGGCGGCTTCGACCACTTCGAGAAGCGCAAATGATCGTGTTCCGCCCGCGCCCGGGGTTCGTGTTCGCGCATCCGGCCCACGCGATCGCGTTCGGGTTCGGCGCCGGCCTTGCGCCGGCCGCGCCGGGCACCGCCGGAACCGCGCTCGGCTGGGCGATCGGCTGGAGCCTTGGGGCTTTTCATCCTGCCGCGATCCTGGCAACGGCGTTCGCATTCTTCGTGATCGGCGTGTGGGCGTGCGAGGTCACCGGCCGCAATCTCGGGGTCGCCGACCACGGCGGGATGGTGTGGGACGAGGTGGCCGCGTTCCTGCTCGTGCTCGCGATCGTGCCGCGCGAGCTCGCCTGGCAGGCGGCCGCTTTCGTCGCGTTCCGCTTCTTCGACATCGTCAAGCCGCCGCCGATCCGCCATCTCGAGCGGCGCTACGGCGGCGGCTTCGGCGTGATGTTCGACGACGTGGTGGCAGCGGCCTACGCGTTGCTGCTGCTCGCGGCCGTCAAGAAGCTGCTCTTCTGATGGACGAGCTGGCGAAAAGGCTCGGCCAGCGCCTGAAGGCGCAGGGCGAGAAGCTCGTCACCGCGGAATCCTGCACCGGCGGCTGGGTGGCGCAGGTGGTCACCTCGGTCGCCGGGTCGTCCGACTGGTTCGAGCGCGGCTTCGTCACCTATTCGAACGACGCCAAGCAGGAGCTCCTCGGGGTCCGTCCGTCCACCCTGGAAACCCATGGGGCGGTGAGCGAGCAGACCGCGCGCGAGATGGCGCAGGGCGCGCTAGCGCGCAGCAAGGGCTCGATCGCGCTGGCGGTCACCGGCGTCGCCGGTCCCGGCGGCGGCAGCCGCGAGAAGCCCGTCGGCATGGTGTGCTTTGCGTGGATCCGCGAACAAGACCTCAAGAGCGAGACGCGGCGCTTCTCCGGCGACCGCGAAAGCGTGCGCCAGCAGTCGGTCATCCGCGCGCTGGAAGGGGTCTTGGAGACCCTTGCGGGAGGATAATGCGGCGATGAGCTCCGTAAGAGCCGCCGCGGTGGCAGGCATGTTTTACCCGGGTGATGCTCGCGCCCTCGCGGCCGAGGTGGACGACCTTCTTGGCGGGGTCGGCGTGCCGGCGCCGCGCCTGGGCTATCCCAAGGCGCTGGTCGTGCCGCACGCGGGCTACATCTATTCCGGCCCGGTCGCGGCGCGCGCCTACGACGAGCTCGCCGCCGCGCGCGGCAGCGTGCGCCGCGTGGTGCTGCTCGGTCCGACGCACCGCGTGGCGGTGAAGGGGCTCGCCGTGCCGAGCGCCGCGGCGTTCGCCACGCCGCTCGGCACCGTGCGCATCGACGCCGAGGCGCTGCGCGAAGTCGGCGACCTGCCGCAGGTGGTCGCGAGCGATGCGGCGCACGCGCTCGAGCATTCGCTCGAGGTGCAGCTGCCGTTCCTGCAGAAGGTGCTCGGCGAGTTCGCGCTCGCCCCGTTCGCGGTCGGGCGGGCGAGCGTGGAAGAGGTCGCCGAAGTGATCGAGCGCCTGTGGGGCGGCCCGGAAACGCTGGTCGTCGTCTCGACCGACATGTCGCACTACCACTCCTACGAGCAGGCGCGCGCGATCGACGGCGCGACCATCGAGCGCATCGCGGCCTTCGCGACCGATATCGATCATGAAGAAGCGTGCGGGGCGACGCCGCTCAACGGGCTCCTGTTTTTCTCGAAGCAAAAGAATCTGTCCCTGAAGCTGCTTGCCGCATGCAATTCCGGCGATACCGCGGGCGGCAAGGGACGGGTGGTGGGCTATTCGTCCTTCGGGCTCTACGAGGGCGGCGAGGTTTCGCTCGACGATGCGGGCCGCTCGCTGCTGTCTCTCGCCCGCGAGGCAATCGAGAATTCACTGTTGAGCAAGGCGCCGCTCGCTCCCGATTCCCCTTGGTTGAAGCAAACCGGCGCAACCTTCGTCACCCTCACCAAGGACGGCGCGCTGCGCGGCTGCATCGGCAGCCTCGCACCGTCGCGCCCGCTCGGCGACGACGTGGCGCAGAACGCGCTCGGCGCGGCGTTCCGCGACCCGCGCTTTCCCGCGATCACGGCCGCGGAGTGGCCGCAGTGCAAAGTCGAAGTGTCGCTGCTGTCGACGCCCAAGCCGCTGCGCTTCGCCGACGAGGCCGACCTGCTCGAGCAGATCGAGGCCGGCGAGGATGGGCTAATCATCGAGGCCCTCATTGATGGTGTCGTCAAGCGCGGGACCTTTCTGCCGCAGGTCTGGGAAGACCTGCCGGAGAAGCGCGCGTTTCTCGCCCAGTTGCTGAAGAAGGCCGGGCTGCCGGCCGATACGCGGCTCACGCGCTGCAAGGTGGCGCGCTACCGTGTCGTCAAATGGAAAGAGTGAACGAAAGCTATCCCGGCCGCTGGTGGCACGCGCTTGAGGACGGGCGCGTGCAGTGCGACCTGTGCCCGCGGGACTGCAAGCTGCACGAGGGCCAGCGCGGGCTGTGCTTCGTGCGCAAGATGGAGGAGGGCCGCATGGTGCTCACCACCTACGGCCGTTCCTCCGGGTTCTGCGTCGACCCGGTGGAGAAGAAGCCGCTCAACCACTTCTACCCGGGAACCTCGATCCTTTCGTTCGGCACCGCCGGCTGCAACCTGGCGTGCAAGTTCTGCCAGAACTGGGACATCTCCAAGTCGCGCGAGATGGACCGGCTGCAGGACCAGGCGACTCCCGAGGCGATCGCCGCGGCCGCGGTGCGAATGGGCTGCAAGTCGGTCGCGTTCACCTACAACGACCCGGTGATCTTCGCCGAGTACGCGATGGACATCGCCGACGCGTGCCACGACAAGGGCGTGCAGGCGGTCGCGGTCACTGCCGGCTACATCCACGCCAAGCCGCGGCGGGAGTTCTACGCCAAGATGGACGCGGCGAACGTGGACTTGAAAGCCTTCACCGACGGCTTCTACTACAAGATCTGCGGCGGGCGGCTGCAGCCGGTGCTCGACACGCTGGTCTACCTGGTGAAGGAAACCGAGGTGTGGACCGAGATCACCACGCTCCTCATTCCCGGCAAGAACGATTCGGACGAGGAGCTGCGCGCGCTGAGCAAGTGGGTCCGCGCCAACCTCGGGCCCAACGTGCCCCTGCACTTCACCGCCTTTCACCCCGACTGGAAGATGACCGACGTGCCGCGCACGCCCGCGGCGACGCTCACGCGGGCGCGCGAGATCGCGCAGCTCGCCGGGCTCAACTACGTGTACACCGGCAACGTGCACGATGAGGCCGGCGGCTCGACCTACTGTCCCTCGTGCGAGCAGGCGGTGGTCAGCCGCGACTGGTACGACATCCGCGGCTACGAGCTCGACGATCGCGGCACCTGCAAGTACTGCCGCACGCAGATCCCCGGCCGGTTCCAGAAGTTCAGCAAGCCTTTCGGCCCGCGGCGCATTCCCGTCAGGCTCGAACAGAGAGCCTAGAAGAAGCAAAAAGCTACGACCGGGCGCGGTTGCGCGCCAGCATGCTCTGGGTGTTCGGGACGTGGAGCAGGTGCGCGATCTTGCGCACGTAATGGTCTTCGTACAGGTCGAGCACGCCGTTGGCGAAGGTGATGCGCCACAGGTGCTCGACAAGGTCGATGCGCTCCGGGATCGACCATTCGCGCTTGATGACGCTCACCGGTGCATAGAAGCTGGTGAGTTGCTGCGCTTTTTCACGGCCCTGTTCGAGCAGCGCGGCGCTCTCGGACGGCACCAGGCCGAACAGCTCCACCAGCGCCTGCTTCGCCCTGACCGATTCGTCGTCGCCTTCGTGATAGTCGGCGCGGCGCGCTTCGTGCAGCAGCACCGCCACGGCGAGCTGCAGTTGCCGGCGCTCGTGGCCGGGCATGGCGTGAGGGTCCGTCGGCGTGGCGTCGAAAATGCGCTTGATCGCTTTCAGCATGGCGCGCACCAGTATGCGGCATGTGCCGGGACGACGTCGGGACGCCCGGACGAAACGCACCTGCGAATTCAGCATATTGATTCCCTCGATTGGCGCGGCAGCGCGTGCCCTAGAATGCCCCGATGCCGGACCCATCGCCGCTGGACCACGCCGCTCAACTCGACGCCCTGCGCAAGTTCGCGCGCCGAAGGCAAATTTCCGAAGACCTGGCGGTGGCGGTCTTTGAGACCGAGCGACATCGGCTCACCGAAGGCGCAAAGGTCGCGCGCTTCGTCGACGTGCTGGCCGAAAAGCGCGCCAAGCGCGTGGTCAGACGAATGAAAAAAACAACGCCCGGCCTGTAGCCGGGCGCTGCTGTTCTCTTGCTGAGGTAGCGCTAGGCGAAGACGAAGTCGTTGGCGTGCAGTGACGCCACGCTCACGCCCGACAGCACCATCTCGTCGTCGTCGCCCAGGTCGAGCACCGCGCTGCCGTCGACTTCCGTGGCGTGGGCAAGCACCCAGCCGAAGTCGTCCGCGCCGTCGATCCGCCGCAGGTCGATCCGGTCGCCCTCACCAGCGCCTGCTTCGAAGCCCTGAACCGTGGTCCTTGCCGGCGATCTCCCGCCGAGAAGGCTCTGGATCACGGTGTTATCGCCGGGTCCGCCGTCGAGGATGTCGTTGCCGGGTCCGCCGATCAGCACGTCATCGCCCTCGCCGCCGATCAGCACGTCGTCGCCGTCGCCGCCGATGATCACGTCGTCGCCGTCGCCGCCGTCGAGCACCAGCTGGATCGCGCCCGCCGCCACGCCCGAGGCTTCGATCACGTCATCGCCGTCGCCGGCGACGATGTGCAGCTTGTCGAGCGCGCCTTCGGCGCCCGTGATGTTCACCTGCGCGGCGAGGCCGAGGACGGAAACGCCGGTGGCGTCGCCGAAGATCAGGGCGACATCGTCGCCGCTGGTCGCATGGACGGATACGGTGTCGGCCGCGCCGTCGCCGCTCGTCCCGCCGAGAGTGCCGGCGAGGTTGACATTCACTTCCACCACGTCGGTGCCGCTCAGGTCGTGCACCGTGACGCTGTCGGCGCCGCCGAGCGCGTTGAAGTCGATGCGCTCGACGTCGTTGAGGTCCATGACGACGTTGGCGATGTCGCGCGTAAAGAGCACGCGCTCGCCGTTGGCGAAGATGTCGATCCTTTCGGCCGCGGCGCTGCCGTTGAAGAGCATGGTGTCGAAGCCCGCCTGGCCCTCGAGCGTGTCGTTGTCGTCGCCCGGGTTCCAGACGAAGGTGTCGTCGCCCGCGCCCATGAGGGCGGTGTCGTTGCCGTCGCCGCCGTTGAAGAGGTCGTCGCCTTCGCCGCCGATCAGGATGTCCTCGCCCAGGCCGCCGTTCATGGTGAGCTTGATGCCGTCGGCTTCCAGGCTGGAGGCGTTGATGACATCGTCGCCGCCCAGGCCGTTGAGCGTCAGGCGGTCGTCGCCGTCGGCGAAGAAGATGTTCACGCCCGCCTGAAGGCCAAACACCGTGACCCCGCCGGCGTCGCCGGCGACGCCGAACACGTCGGCGCCGTTGGTGCCATTCACCGTGACCGTGTCGGTCGCGCCGTCGCCGCCGCCGTTGGGGCCGCGCAGGTCGAGGCCGATGTGCGTCACGTCGGTGCCGGAGAGATCGCCCACCACGATGTTGTCGGCGCCGCCGAGCGCCCGGAAGTCGATCGTCTCGACGTCGTTGAGGTCCATCACGACGTTGGCCACGTTGCGCAGGAACAGCACGCGGCCGCCGTTGGCGACGATATCGATGTTTTCGCTGGCGCCCGAGCCGAAGAAGCGCATCGTGTCGGTGCCCTCCTGCCCCTCGAGCGTGTCGTTGCCGTCGCCGGGATCCCACTGGAAGGTGTCTTCGCCGGCGCCCATGAACGCGACATCGTTGCCGTTGTCGCCGAAGATGAAGTCGTCGCCCTCGCCGCCGAGGATCGTGTCCGCGCCCTGGCTGCCGAGGATCGTGTCGTCGCCCGCGCCGCCGTCCAGCGTGAGCTTGATCACGCCGGCCGGCAGGGTGGTGGCGGTGATGCCGTCGTTGCCGCCCAGGCCGTTGATCACCACACTGTCGTTCGCGCCTTCGCTGCCGGTGATGTTGATCTGCGCGCTCAGGCCCAGGACTGCGACCGAGCTGCCGGCGCCGAAGACGTCGATGATGTCGGCGCCGTTGGTGGCGTTGGCGATCACCACGTCGGCCGCGCTGTCGCCGGCGGTTCCGCCGATCGTGCCGGCGAGGTTCACGTTCACTTCCACCAGGTCGGTGCCCGACAGGTCGTTGACGACCACCGTGTCGGTGTTGCCAAGCGCGTTGAGGTCGATGCGCTCGACGCCATCGAGGTCCATCACGATGTTGCCGAGGTTGCGCGTGAACAGCACCCGCCCGCCGTTGGCGCTGGCGGTGAAGATCTCGGACCCGGCCGAGCCGTTGAACAGCATCCTGTCGAAGCCCTCCTGGCCCTCGACGACGTCGCTGCCGTCGCCCGGATCCCACTGGAAGCTGTCCTCGCCCGCGCCCAGGAAGGCGACATCGTTGCCCTGCTGGCCGTCGATGAAGTCGTTGCCGGTGCCCCCGAGGAGCAGGTCGGCGCCGTTGCTGCCGAGGATCGTGTCGTTGCCCGCGCCGCCGTCGACCGTGATCTGGATCAGCGCGGCGAGGTTGCCGGTGGCTGAGAACTGATCGTCGCCGCCGTTCATGTTGAGCACCAGCTTCTCGGTGGTGCCGATGTCGAGCGAAAACGGCGCCGGGTCGAGCCGGTCGAAGCGCACGCGCGTGCCGTTGGCGGTGAGGGTGAAGATCTCGGTTCCGCCGCCGCCGTTCACCTCGGCGGTGTCGGTGCCGGCGCCGCCCTCGATCAGGTCGGTGTCGTCGCCCGGGTTCCAGATGAAGCGGTCGTTGCCGCCTTCGCCGAACATCTGGTCGTCGGCGTCGCCGCCGACCAGTACGTCGTCTTCGCTGCCGCCGAAGAGGAAATCAAAGCCGCCTTTGCCCAGCAGCGTGTCCTTGCCGCTCTGGCCGAAGAGCATGTCATTCCCGGCGCCGCCGGTAATGGTGTCGTTGCCGGCGCCGCCGAAGAGGTTCGCGCGCGGCAGCGCGCCCTGCGCTTCGTTCAGCGTGATGATGTCGTTGCCGCCCTGGCCGAAGACCTGGATCAGCGCCGTGTTCGCGACGCTCGGGGTGCCGCCGCTCACCGGCACGGCGCCGCCGTTGATCAGGATCTGGCCGGCCGCATTGCGGCTCAGCTCGATGGTGTTGTTCAGGGCGTCGCCGAACACGGAAAGTGTTCCGCTGCCGGGGGTGAATGTCCCGGTGACCGCCTGGATGAAGAAGTCGTTGCCCTCTACTTGCTCGCCGCGGGCGAGGGCGTCAAGAAACTGCTGCCAGGTCCTTTTCATGCTGTGCTCCTTGTGCTCATGGATGGTTGGAAGGGTGTAGCGATAGTCGTCATCACGGCTCGCGCATTGCGCGGCTCGCGAAGACCTCCAGCGGTCTTGCGAGGTACGCGACCAGGGTGCGCGCCGGGGTGGTGACATACAGTTCCGCCGGCATGCCGGCCTGCAGCCGCAGTCCGGGGTGGCGGGCGACCTCCGCCGCGTCGAGCTCGACGGCGGCGACGAACCAGGAGTCCGGGCTGTCGGCGGCCTTCACGCGGTCGGCGGAGACGAAAGCGACCTTGCCGGGCAGTAGCGGCGCGCTGCGCGAATCGAACGCGTTCAGCAGCCGCACTTCCGCGCGCGCGTCCTTGCGCACGTAGTCGATGTCCTGGGGCCGGATGCGCGCCTCGACCACGAGCTTCTCCTGTCCCGGCACCACGTCGAGAATCGGCTCGCGCGGACCGATGACCGCGCCGGGCGCCGTCACGCGCATCGCCATGACTTCGCCGTCGACCGGCGAGCGCACGATCTGGCGCTCGACCTGGTCCTGCGACGGGCGCAGGCGCTCTTCCAGGTCGCGCACCTTGGCGGAGGCGTCGCGCAGCTCGTCGGCGGCTTGGCTCTGGTAGAGGTTGCGCGCCTGCGCGATGCGCGCGCGCATGTCGGCGATGCGCTGGCGCGCGGCGGCGAGCTCGCTGCGGTATTCGCCGACGCGGGCGCGATAGTCCGCCTCGGTGCGCTGCAGCGCCAGGATGCGCGTGCGGTGCACGAAACCCTGGCGCGCGAGCTCTTCGTTCATGCGCAGCTCCTCGGCGGACAGCCGCACCGAGGACTCGGTCGCTTCGATCTGCGTGTGCAGCGCAGCCGCCTGCGCTTCGGCCTCGCGGATCTGCGCCTGGAGCGAGGCGATCTGCTCGTCGAGGATGCGCCGTCGCGTGGCGAACAGCGCGCGCTCGCGCGAATCGGCGGGCGCGTCGAAGTGCGAGGCGAGTGCGGCTTCGGCCGCGGCGCGCGCTTCACGGATGCGCTCGGCCGCGAGCTGGTCCTGCAGCAGCTTGAGCGTCGAATCGCTGCGCACGTCGCCCACGACGACGAGCGGCTCGCCGGCGCGCACTTTCTGGCCGTCGCGCACCAGGATCTCGCGCACGATGCCGCCCTCCTGGTGCTGCACGGTCTTGCGGTTGAGCTCGACCTTGATCTGCGCCGGCGCGATCACCGCGCCGGAGAGCGGCGCGCTTGCCGACCAGGCGGCTGAGAGCGCCGCCGCCGCCGCGAGCGGGACGATGGCGCGCCAAGCCTGGCGCCGAAGCTCGCGCATGTCGGCAGCGTCCTGCATAAGGAGCGTGGCGAACGACGGGGTCATGGGGTTCATGAGGCGGCTGCCTGTCTGGGGAGATGTGCGACCGCGCGCAGTCGCGCGAGCACCGCGCTCGCCGGTCCGAAAGCTTCGAGCGCGCCTTCGTTCAGGACGGCGAGCTTGTCGAGCGCAGACATCATCGCCGGGCGGTGCCCGACCAGCACCACGGTGGTGCCGCGCCGCTTGAGCTCGGCGAGCGCCGCGCTCAAGGCGTTGTCGCCTTCCGCGTCGAGGCTGGCGTTGGGCTCGTCGAGCGCGACCAGGCGCGGATTGCCATAGAGCGCGCGCGCGAGCGCGATGCGCTGACGCTGGCCGCCGGACAGGACGCTCCCGGCCTCGCCGATCTGGGTTTCGTAGCCTAGCGGCAGGCGCAGGATCATCTCGTGCGCGTGCGCGAGGCGGGCCGCTTCCACGACCTTGTGCGAGTCGACCGCGGAGAGGCGCGCGATGTTCTGCGCCACCGTGCCCGCGAACAGCTCCACGTCCTGCGGCAGGTAGCCCACGTGCTCGCCGAGCGCATCGCGATCCCAGAGCGCGACGTCCGCGCCGTCGAGCCGGATCACGCCGGCCTGCGGCTTCCAGATGCCGAGCATCAGACGAATCAGCGTGGTCTTGCCGGACGCGCTCGGCCCGATGACGCCGAGGCTTTCGCCCGGCTCGAGCTCGAAGCTCACCTTCTTGATCAATGCCGGGCGCGCTGCCGCGGGCGCGAACACCACGCGCTCGAGCTCGAGCCGGCCGCTCGGCGCGGGCAACGCGAGCCGCGCCCCTTCCGCCTGCGTCGTGGTCCTGGCGCCGAGGCGCTGCCATGCGGCGCGCGCGCCGACCATGCCCTTCCACCCGCCGATGAGGTGCTCGAGCGGCTGCAGCGCCCGGCCGAAAAGGATGGTTGCGGCCACCATGATGCCGGCCGAGGCATCGAGACCGATGACCAGCCAGGCGCCGACGCCGAGCAGCACGACCTGCAGTCCCTGCCGCGCGATGCGCGCCAGCGCGCTCAGGCGTGCCGTCGCGCCGCCGACGCGCGCCTGGGCTTCGAGCAGCTTCTCCTGCCCGGCCTGCCATGCCGAGACGGCCGCCGCCGTCATGCCCATGCCGACGATCACTTCGGCGTTGCGCGCGAGCGCTTCCGCGTGCTGGGTGGTGGCGCGCGACCCCGCCACGACTTCGCGCACCCGTTCGTGCGTGAGCTTTTCCGTCAGCAGCGCGATCGCGGCGAGCAGGCAGGCGCCGAGCGCCGCGGTCAGGCCGAGCACCGGATGCATCAGGGCGATCACCCCGACGTAGATCGGCATCCAGGGCGCGTCGAAAAACGCGTGGATGCCGCTGCCGGCGAGGAACGAGCGAAGCTGGGCGATGTCGCGCAGCGCGTCGCTGTCCGCGCGGCCCCCGGGGGCCGCGGCGTCGCGCAGTACGGTTGCCAGCGCGGCCGGCGAGAGCCGCCGGTCGAGCGCACGGCCGGCCCAGGCGAGGGCGCCGGCGCGCGCCGTGTCCATGAAGTAGGCGAGGCCGAGCGCAAGGGCTGCGAGCAGGCTCAGCATGACCAGCGTCTCGAGGCTGCGGCTCGCGAACACGCGGTCGAACACCTGCACCATGTAGAGCGCGGGCGCGAGCAGCGCGAGGTTCAGCACCAGGCTCGCCGCCCCGGCCAGCAGGACGAAGGGCCTGAGTTGCCTTGCGAACAGCCAGCTCATCGGTCGACTTCCTCCCGCGCATTGCGAGCGTTGCGCGGCGCGCAGAGTACGGCGAGGGTGGTATACGGGCTGTGTCGGTTCGGAAACCGTTTGTTATCCGTTTGTATCCGCTGCGGCGATAATCCGTGCAAATCCGAAGCGGACAAGTTGATCTGACCCAGTTTTCTCCAGGCTCCGGGACCTGGCTCGGTGCGCTGTGCACCAGCCGCGTTCTCGCCGCGACATGGTTCGTCGCCTACTCGGCGGTCTTGCCTTTGACGCAGGCCGAATGGAACCTTTCTTCGAAAGAGGCGGGGCTGGTGCAGGCGGCGTTCCACCTCGGCTACCTCACCTCGCTCTTCATCGTCGGCTTCATCGCCGACCACTTCGGCGCCAAGCGCGCCTACATCACCACCGGCGTCGCGGCCTGCATGAGCCCCTGGGCCTTCGTCTTTTTTGCCGACGGCTTCTGGTCCGCGGTGTGGCTGCACGCGTTCACCGGGCTGTGCCAGGGCGGCACCTATACGCCGGCGCTGGCGCTCATCAACGACCACGTCGAGCGCTCGCGGCGCGGCCGTGCCATGGGCTTCCTGATCGCGGGCTCGAGCGCCGGCTACGCCATCTGCCTCGGCGTCGCCGGCCTCGCGCTCCAGTTCACCGACTGGCGCGGCGCGCTCGCTGCCGTTGCGGTTTTGCCCGTCGTGTCGTGGGTGACGGGCGTATTGGTTTTGAAAGGCACGCCGAACACGGTCCACCCCCGTCCCGCCGGGGAATCGCTTCTCGCCTCGCTGCCCGCGGTATGGCGCAACCGCCGCGGCATGCTCTCCATCTGGAGCTACACCTTCCACAACTGGGAGCTGCTCGGGCTGTGGGCCTGGCTGCCGGCCTTTCTAACCGCGGCGCTGATTTTTCATGGGCACGAGAATCCCGCCGCGCTCGCCCTGATGTTCGCCGCGCTGACCTACCTCGCCAACATCGCCGGCAGCATCGCCGGCGGCACCATGGCCGACCGCTGGGGCCGCACCCAGACGATCCTCCTGTGGTCGTGCGTCAGCCTCGGGCTCTCGTTCTCGATTGGCTGGCTGATCGCCGCGCCGCTCGTTCTCCTCGTGGCGCTCGCCTGCCTGTACAACTTCGCCGGCATCGCCGACTCCTCGACGCACTCCACCGTGCTCGCGGAGAGCGTGCCGCCGCATTAC